>Ga0316628_100002668_pt1 | contig 13354 bp, 9 predicted proteins | sample OWC_Aug_M2_C1_D5_FD_207648 | JGI IMG/M metagenome (GOLD analysis project Ga0316628, IMG submission 207648) | Wetland soil microbial communities from Old Woman Creek delta, Ohio, United States - OWC_Aug_M2_C1_D5_C | ecosystem: Environmental > Terrestrial > Soil > Wetlands | place: USA: Ohio... | reverse complement strand
TCATCTCGCCGACCTCTACAACTGGGCTGACGCTGCGCCAGCCTTCACGCAAGCGGAGGAACTGTTTACCGCAGCGGGTGATCGCAGGAACGCGCTGTACGCGAAGCTTGGCCGTATCCGATCCAATATCGAGCGCGACCAGCAAACGCTTCCGATGGTCTCTGCGCAGCTCGCAGAAGTGCTGGACGACGATCCACTCCTCCAGACCGATAAGCACCTCCGAATGTTCTGTCTCATTGTGAAAGGCGATATCGACACAGAGACCCATACCGGTGCGATGCGAGAGGACTGGGCAGAGGTTCAAGCACTCGCTCAACAACTGGGCGACGTGAAATGGCAATATCGTGCTCTTGCCCAACTCGGCATCGCCGCATTCTACGATGCGAATCTCGAGACAGCGCGAAAGAACGTCGGATCGGCGCTGGCGGCGGCGGAAAAGGCCGGCGATGTCGGAGCGCAGATCCGCTTCCTGACAATTCTCACCAATGCACTTCTGAAGAGCAAGATGTACGAGCAAGCTCTGGCCTACGCCGAGAACGCGATCAAGATGGCAGCTGGCGTTCCCGATGCCGGCTATCAGTTTCCGGTCCAAGAGCTTCGTATCGAAGCGCTGATCGGGCTTGAACAGTTTGACGCAGCACAACGCGTAGCGGACGAGCTGTTAATGCGGGCTCACGAAGCTCGTAGAAGTGCACACGAGGCGACCGCATTGGGCCTCGCCGCTGACATTGCCAGCGCGCGTAACGACCGCCCCAAGGCATTGGTATTGCTGGATCAGACCATTGCTCTCGCGGAAACATCAGGGCTGACGCGCCTGTTGGCCGGTCTTCACACTCGATCCGCCGACATACACAGGAAGAACGGGGATCTGGAAAAGGCGGAACGTTCCGCAGAATTGGCAGCCGCATCGACCCAAGCAAGCGGCGATGTTTGGGCGGTTCCACAGCGTCTGCAGACACTCGCGCAACTTCAGATTGCGAGAGGTAGGCATGCCGAGGCCGACGGCGTATACGACCGGGCTGAGGCCTTCGTTGATTCCATGATCGGGAAGGCAACAACAGCTTTTGAGAAGACGGCCGTCATCACAGCCTCGAGCCAAATCTACTCAGAGCACTTCTCGCTCGTTGCCGACCACTTCAATGACCCAAAGAAGGCCTACAAAATTATCGAGCAGGTCAGGGGACGCGTAGCCACGGACCTGCTCGTGGCCGGAGCCACCTCGACCCCGGCTGCCAAGACCACTGAACCCGCAATTTCGCAATTGCGGCTCAAGTTGATGGCAGCCCGTTCCACCGACCAAGTGCGTGCGCTGCGGGATCAAATCTTCATGGCGGAGCAGGCTCGCTGGATCAGCCCCGGAGTAAGCGTGCTCAAAACCAGATCATCAGAACCCGTGGCAATCGAACAGGTCCAACGGACCTTGGCGCCTTCTGTCCTGCTCCTGGAATATGTCCTTGCCAACCCGAGCTCGTATTGCCTGGTGATCTCGCGTCACGCCTCTCGTATTGTGCAACTGAAAGGCATGGCCGAGATTGAACCGCTCATCGCAGCCTATCTGGAGGCGGTAAAGGCGAAAATGCCCGCGCTTGCCGAAGCTCGTGGCCTGTACGACGCCCTCATTCGCCCCGCACGGGAAGTTGCAGCGGCGAGGACCCTCGTCATCGTCCGCGACGGGCGACTACATTTGGTGCCATTCGATGGGCTAAGAGGCCCGTCTGGACGTTATGTCGCAGAGGGCAAAACAGTCCTCTACTCACCGTCGGCGACCACGTTTTACTTATTGATGCAAGAGAAGCAGCGTCCACGAACAGCCCACCGTAGGCTGCTCGCGGTAGGCGGGATTCCGTATCGATTGTGCGGCTGGCGCCGTTTCTCCCATCGCTATAGCCGGACCGCAGCAGTTGGAGATCCTCCGCCAACCACTCATGGCGCGAGTAAGGTCGCCGTTTCGATGTTGTCAGCCCGAGATAGACCATCCGAGCCCAGATGGTGGCCGAAGAGATTTCTGGGTAATCCTTCCGGATCGCAAGAATGGCTTCCCGCTCGCCGTCCCTCCCCCGTTTGCAGAATTGTTCAAGGAGGCCATCCAATTCGCGAATCCAGCCGTCGAAGGGGACCGAGTAGGCTGGATGGTGATCCCTCCGCTGTCCGCCGTTTGGGACCAGCCCGGCGCGGGTCGCTTCCTGAGGCAATCGCGCGGCTACGACCGCACCGGCTGGTGCCAGGGCCGCTGCGGCGGCAACAGCCAAACCGAGAGGCGGGCTTTCCTTTGGCAGTGGCGGAGGCTCGTCGATCCGCGGATCTTGAGTGTTCTGGTTTTCCCGAGCCGCGATGTTTGACCCGGGGGAGGAGGGGTATTCTCTACCACCATTGGCTCTCGGCATGACTTCTGCCTCGACCTGTCGGTTCGTGTGAAATCCTGTTCTCTCAGGCCACCCGAATTACTGATCCAGTCTCGTTAAAATCGCCTAGGGATTATTTCCCGAAAAATCCTAAACCAGACATGGAGACCTGTCAATTCTTCCTCGTGCCCCCGATTCTCTGCCGCCTACGGTGTGCCTGCAGGTCCCTCCGCATCCGCTGTCGTATGCAGTGTCGAATGAGACGCTACAAAGCCATCCTGGGTTCCGCAGCCAACTCTTGGCCGGTCGGCTCCCGCCGCGGCGTGAAACGCAGTTGTAATATTCGGAATTCCGACCTTTGACAGGCCTGGCAACCGCGCGTACAACCTTCCCATGAACAGCGGTTCCAGCGAGGCACGCAATCAAACCCCACAGGGGATTCGCCGCCGCGGGCCGAACCGCGCGGAGAATGCTGACGGGGTCGCGGGACTGCCAGATCCGGCCGACGTCTTCGATCGTTTGGACCGCTGCTCCAATCTTCTGACCGCGAAGGAATTGGCAGCCCTGCTGGCGGTCAGCCCAAAAACAATCTATGGTTACGTCGCGCGGAACCTCATTCCGCATTACAGAATCGCCGCCAGCGTGCGATTTCGGGCCCGGGATATCACCGATTGGCTGCGATCCCATGCGGCGTGAGTTGAACCCGGTCTGCGTTTGCTTCCAGCCGCGCGCCGGGAGTACAGCGCGTCTCCGGGCTAGACCCTAACAGAAGCATCGGTCTGCCACACCTCGACAATCACCCACGCGGGTGCTCTCGGAAGGCCAGAGCAGCGCAGTCGGTTTGACAGAAATTCGGAGGTGCTCTACAAGAAACCATGCACTCAAGACACCTCCCCTGTCTCGCAAAAACCAGCGGCCAAACGCAGACCGGCTATGGATCGGCTCAAGGATTTTCAAACCCGGGCAACCGCGTGTGCCTGAGCACCTCCGAGGGATGAGGAGGCGTCAATGAGCACCGGCGACATTCTTACGAAACGCGACGTCGCGGAACTCCTCCAGGTCAGCGAGCGCACAGTCGAGCGATGGATGTCCGAAGGATCGATCCCATACGTCCCACTTCCGAAACGCGGCGCCTGGTCGGAAGCTCGGTTCCTTCGATCCGAAATCGTCGAGTGGATACGGAAGCGCACCGTCAAGCCGATCCGCGTACCTCATGGGGTGGTAAATGCCCAAACCGCGTAGGAAATTGCCAAAGGGAATCCACGTCCATGAGTCGGGCTCGGTCTACATCTGCTACAAGAATGAGCACGGGAAGACCATCCGCGAGAATACCCACCAGACCGACGTAAGGGCGGCAGTGCTCCTGCTCGCCCAAGCCCGTACCGACGTGGCGATGAAGAAACGCTTCACCTCTCTCAGCTTCGAGAGTGTAAAATTCATTGATCTCTTTAATGAGTGGTGGAGCAATCACGGGAGCCGAACCCGAAGCAAATTTGAATACCGGACGCCTCGCGTTCTCGCCCGTTTCCAGACGATGGAAGCCCGCGAGATCACTCCGGATGCAGTTCGCAGCTTCCTCTCGGATCTGCGGGCGGAAGGCCTTGCCGCGTCGAGCATCAACCAGTGCCGGACGATTCTCTGCAGTGTCTTCAACTATGCCATTCGCTTTGAAAAATACGACAAGAACCCGGTAAGCGTCGTTCCGCAGGAGAAAGAGCCTCCGGGTCGCGACCGATTTCCGGAGCCCGAGGAGATCGTTCAGATGATCCGCGTCTGCGATGAGAAGGGCGATCTCGAGTTGAAGGCGTTCCTGGTGCTCGCGCCCACGACCGGGATGCGGAAGGGAGAGATCCTGAGCCGCAAATGGAGCGACATCGATCTCGATTCCGGGAACCCCTGCATATACGTCCGGCAGACGAAGAACGACGAGCCCAAGCGAATTCAACTACCTGATATGGCCGTCATTGCCCTCCGCGCTCTACCGAGCTACGGCCACCACGAATATGTCTTTCCGGCCAAACCCCACCCGCGGTTCAAAGGTAATTTCAAAAGACCGCACGCATGGGATTTTGGGAAGCGGTTTCGGCGGGTGGCGAAGCTTGCAGGCGTCGATGCTCTGCGCATCCATGATCTCCGCCATTTCGCCGCTTCAACCTTGACCGGCGCCGGCATCGAGGACAACATCATCGGACTGCTGACTGGGCACAAGAGCCGGGAATTGCGGCGGTATCAACATCTCCGGGAAGAGCTGAAGCGCAAAACGGTTGATCTGATAGCAGGGGTGTTGAAGGAAGCCGGCGAGGGCGGAAACGGTGCATCTAGTTCACGCCTACTTCACGGTGGCCCAAAAACACCGAAATCCAAGTCGCCCAAAAAGCTGTAAGTTATTGAAAGGAATGGCGGGGACGACGGGGCTCGAACCCGCGACCTCCGACGTGACAGGCCGGCGTTCTAACCAACTGAACTACGTCCCCGCAATGCGTGCGACCTCTAAATGGTAGCACGCGCAACCGCTAAGCGCAAAATCTCCGGAATACCAAAACTGCATTCAGGCCGCCGAAGGCGAACGAGTTCGAAAGCGCGTACTCCACTTGGGCCGCGCGCGCCTGGTTCGGGATCACGTCCAGGTCGCACTGAGGATCCGGCTCGGTGAAATTGGCCGTGGGCGGAAGGATGCCGTCCCGCAGCGCCAGGAGCGCCGCCACGGATTCGAGCGCCGCCGCCGCGCCTAGCGTATGGCCGTGCATGGATTTCGTGGAACTGACCGCCAGGCGGTCCGCGTGGGCCTCGAACACGGCACGGATGGCCGCCGTCTCGGTCGGATCATTGGCCGGTGTACCGGTACCGTGCGCGTTGATGTAGCCCACGGCCTCGGGCGCAATCCGCGCATCGCGCAACGCGGCGCGCATGGCCTTGGCGGCCCCGTAAGCGGCCGGTTGGGTGATGTGGGAGGCGTCCGCGGACATCCCGAAACCGGCGATCTCCCCGTGGATGCGCGCGCCCCGCGCCCGGGCCGCCTCGAGCGGCTCCAACACCAGCATCGCCGCGCCTTCCCCCAGGATCATGCCGCGGCGATCGCGCGAAAAGGGCCGGCAAGTATCCGGGGCCACCACCCGCATGGCTTCCCAGGCCTTCAAAATGCCGAAGCTGAATGGCGCTTCGCTGCCCCCGGCGATGGCCATGGGGGCCATACCGCTGCGCACCATCCAGAAGGCTTGCCCGATGGCGTGGCCGGCCGAAGAGCAGGCGGTGGAAACGGTAAACGACGGCCCCGTGATCCCCATCTCCATGGAGATGTGGCTCGCTCCCGCGTTCGCCATCGTCTTGGGAATGGTGAGCGGGTGGACCCGGTTGGTCCCTTTTTTATACACGTCCCAGAAGCCGGTGTCTTCGGTGCTCTGGCCGCCCACGCAGGAGCCCGTCACCACGGCGGCGTCCTCCCGCAGCGCCGGGGTCCACTCCACGCACGCATCCGCCACCGCTTCCCGCGCGGCAATCACCGCGAACTGGGCGAAGCGGTCGAGGAAGTCCGCGCGCCGGTCTTCAAAATAGGGGGCGTGGCTGTAGTCCGGAACTTCCGCGCCGTTCTGGAAACGCAGGCCCGTGCAATTGGTGGACCGGATGGGGCCGATCCCGCAGCGGCCGGCCTTGAGGGCCTCCCAGAACTCGCAGGCGTTTCGCCCGAGCGCACAGATGGCGCCCACTCCGGTGATGGCAACCCGGTGCACAGCTACTGGGCCGCCGCGGTGCCGGAGGACTTGGCCGCCACCAGTCTGCCGACGCCCTCGGCCATCTGCCGGATGCTGCGCACGCTCTTGGCATCCTCGTCCGGAATGGTGATGTCGAACTCGTTCTCGAGCGCGAACAGGATCTCCACGGCATCCATGGAGTCGATGCCCAGTTCCTCGAAAGAGCTGTCGAGTGTCACCTTCTCGCGCGGTAGCCGCTTGACGGTGGCGATCACGTTAAGTACTCGCTGGTTCAATTCGTCGGGCATAGTAGCTGGCTGACTGTTTCGAATTTCAATCCGCGGCCCCGCAGGACCGGAATCAGGCGCCGCACCGCCTCCAGGGTTTGGCCCACAGGAGGATCGGGCTCCAGGCTCCGGCCGTCGTGCAGGCAGATGATAGCCCCGTTCCCGGCGTTTCCGGCCACGCGGTCCAGGATGCGATCGGCTGTCAACTTCCAATCATAGCCAATCACGGTCCACATTACCCCCTTGAGGCCCAACCGGCGCTGCGCGCGGCCCAAGCCGGGCCAGCGCACCCCATAGGGCGCGCGCATCAGAACCGGCACGGCGCCGGTGGTTTCGGCGATGGCCCGCTGCGCCCGGGCCAGTTCCGCCTCCATGAAAGCCGCGCTCCGGAAGGAGAAAAAGGGATGGCTGAAGCTGTGGTTGCCAATCTCGTGGCCGGCCTTGCGCACCGCGCGCGCCACCCCGGGCAGCCTTTCCACGTTGGCGCCGCACTGGAAGAACGTGGCGGGCACCTCCGAGCGGTCGAGGATTTCGAGCAGCCGCGGGGTCGATTCGCTGGGGCCATCGTCGAAAGTCAGGGCCACCGCCGCGCGCCGCCGGTCTCCGCGCCAGACCGAGGGACCGAACACGGCGGACGAGCGCCCCCGCACCGCCCAGGCCATAAAGGCCGAGGCGGCACAGACCGCGCCCCCGACGCCTGCTCCCACCATCGTCAGGATTCTAACACGCGGCGCGCCCGCGACCCGCGGTCCGTTCCACCCACCGGTCCGCGCCACGCTCCCGGTCCACTCCGGCCGGCGGCGCCTAGACGGCCGCCCCGGAGGCAAGATCGCGCTCCGGTTCCGGCTCCGGCTCGCGGCGGTAGCGAGGCCCCGAGCGGATCCAGAGCGGGTCCACGAACCGCAGGTGCAACTGGAGCAGCGCCCACCCGGCCACGCAGGCCGCGAGCGACAGCAGCACCTGCGAAACATGATTGCGGTACCGCAGCCGTTTGCGGAGCACGCGGCGCTTCAGCCAGACGAATGCCGCCAGCGCACCGGCCAGGACCACGCAATCCCCGCCCGTTAAGCTGAGATCGAAGCTGCCGCGGACCAGCGGCTCCTCCCACCGGGAGCGGCACACCAGCAACAGGGCCGCGGCCAGCACCGCCAGCGCCGCCCAGTGTCCGAGCCGCAAAGCCCGGGAGATCCTCCACGCCTTGAAGGACTGGCATTGAGCCACCCGCAGGACTTCCTTCAGCGCGCTTAATTCCTGGCTGGCCCCGGGGTTGCCTGCAATGGGCTGGACATCGCGAAAACGCCAGTCCACCTGCGCATCCGGCGGCACGGGAAAGCCCTGGATCGAACCTGCGAACTCCACGCCGGTCATGGCGTAACCGCTCAGCATGAGGGCGTCGGCCTCGGCATCCGAGAAAGAGTCCAGATCCGTACGGATGCCGGCCAGTAATGCCTGCACGTCCTTGCGGATGCCGTACCGCGTCAACACGGCCTGCTGCCGGGCCGGCGACGGGTCCGGGCAGCCCACCCAGTCCACCGCGCCGGCGTTCAGGTCCTTCTTGAGGTGCAAGTACAGGAGCCCCGAGATCACCGAGGAATCGCGCAGGTGCGCCAGGAACTGGTACTGCGCCTCGCGCACCCGCGCCATGAGGATATTGTTGGCGCGGCTTGGCACGGCCAGGCGGCCGTCGGGCGGGTCGTACTCCATGCCGGTCTGGCCGCTCGCGTCACTCACAACGAGCACTGTGCAGTCCTGCTCCCGCAGGCTCGCCACGCCCTGGTTATCGTAGACACCGCCGTCCACCAGGCGGGCGACGTATCCGCCGTCGTAGAGGTTATCGAACAGGAGTGGATCAAAGAGCCCGGGCACGCAAGCGGAGGCCGCCACGGCATAGCCCAACCGCAGTTTCCCGAAGCCAGGGGGCGCGTCCTCATGATACATGCGGCGGAAACGGTCATTACCGTCGATCTCGGCGTCGCTCGCGCGCGCCGGCGGTTCGCCCATATACGTGGCAGTGAACTGCCAGTTATGGCAGGTATTCAGCGTGGTGGCGTTCAGCACCAGGATGGGGACCTTGTTCAGGCGCTGCCAGTTATCGTACTTGGGGCGGAACTCCCGGGCGCCGTAGGGCCGGATGATGAGGCCGGTGAGGTAGCGCGGGCCGGTGGAACCGTCGTCGATACGGGAGTACAGCTCGCGCTCGTAGAGTTCTCCCAGGCGCTCGCTCACGGGAGGGCGGCGCGCCGCCAGCGTCTTCAGGTTGGAGCCGAACTCGAGGAGCATGCGGGTCCGGATATTGCGCTGGACGCCCGCCAGAAAGTGACGCTCAATGCGGCGCACCAGTGCGATGTAGTCGTCGCGCGTGATCTCGTGGTCGGGCCTGGTCTCGAGCAGGTACTTCAGCTCCAGGTAGTAGTACGTGCCCAGGATGGAACCGCCGGACACGCAGGAGATCACCTCGACGTGCCGCAGCATATCGAGTTCGGCGAGTTTCGCCAGCACCCCGATATGGTAGAGGGAGGCGCGGAAGCCGCCGCCGGAGAGCGCCAGCCCCACCTTGCCGCGGGAAAAGGAGAGCGCCGCGGCGGTATTGCCGCCGAGCAGCGCCGCCACCACGGACCAGGCCTCGGAACGTTCCAGTTCGGCCGGCGCAAGCCCCTCCTTATGGGCCTGCAAGCGCGCGAGTTGCGACAGTTGCCGAGCGGCCGATTCCAGTTGCCAGCTCTTGATTTCCACCGCCGCGGCCCGCGCGATCCACGACCGCGCCGCATCGTACCGCCCGGAGCCGAGGCAGGCCTCCCCCAGCGTCAGGCAAAACCAGAATTGACGCTGGAAGTAATCATCTTCCGTGTACTTGGCGAGCGCCTGGATGATCTCTTCCCGGATGGCTTCGGCCTGGGCCTGCAGCCCGCCCGCGGCCGCCGTCCGGGTGCCGTCGGGATTGCGTTCCTGAGCGGCGAGCAGGTCCAGCACGAGGGCCGCATGGATGCCGGAGTAGCCGCCGTCGAGCTCTATCCCCAGCGCGTACGCCTCCAAGTAGTAGGCGCGCGCCGCGTCCAGTTCGGTCTTCAGCCCGTACACGTTCCAGCGCTGCCTGTGAATGGCCCCGGCGATCCCAAGCGCCTGCTGGCGCCGCGCACCGGCCAGGGCCGGGAAATCCTCCAGGATCGCCTCGAGCATGCCCCGGGCTGTTTTCAGGCGGTCGTCGAGCGGCAGGTCGGGGTCCTTGTAAGTGCAGAAGGCAAGCTCCAGCCGGATGTCAACGCGGGTCTGGGCAGGCGAGGCTCCCGCGCCTTCCAGGGCCGTTGCCAGGACGCGGCGGGCGTAGCCGATCTGGTTATCGTCCCGCAGCCGTCCGGCCAGTTCCAGGAGCTTGGCCGGGTCGCCCGCCCCGCGGGACGCGATCGCGATTCGGGCCTGCTCCATGTCCGCCGTGGTTCTCGCCATAAGTGGCCATATTGTACTGCGGAGACAGCCCGGACCCAAATGGCGGCGGCGCGGTGCGCAGGTGACCGGCGGCTGGACGGTGCGGCAGGCACGGCCGCAGATGCCGGGGGGAACGTGTTCGCCGCGGACCGCCAGACGCTGAAGAAGGCGCCTCCGCGTGGTGACAGCCGGCAGTGGCATTGCCACCATCGCGGGAAAGGGCGGTTTCGACGGCGATGCCGGCGCGGCCCGGGATGACCCTTCATTTTCTCCGGGGCCGGGCGCATAATGAGGCACGAAGGAGACTTTCAGGAGGTGTCCTATGCCCATCGGACAGTTGCTCGGTTTGAGCCGCCTGGCCAAGCCGTTGACGTCGGAGCAGGGCCGCAAGATTCTGGAACGGGACCTCTACCGGTGCCAGTATTGCGGCCTGGACGGGATGGCAAGCTTCGAGAATTCTCTGGTGATGACGGTGGATTTCGTCCAGCCGCGGGCACGCAAGGGCAGGAAGGTCCCAGCCAACCTGGTGGCCGCCTGCCGCCCGTGTAATCTGATCAAGGGTCACCGGGTCTTCCAGAACATCGAGCAAGCCCGGGCCTATGTACTGGAAAAGCGTGAAGTCCTCCGGAAAGAGTGGGAGGACCGGATGGCGCACCTGCGCACCAAAGAGGCCGCGGCTTCTCTGTAGTCTCTTGAAGGACCCGCGCCAGCCAGCGCCAGCCTCAAAGAGCGCGGCCGCGCCGTGGAAGGCGCTACACTGATGGGGAATCCCGCAGCACCCAGGCGGGTGCGGCGAACCCATCCAAGGCGGCTGGCGATGCAAGCGAAAATTCCGGCGAACTCCTCGCGATGCGACTCGAACCGGCGGAACCGGAACGTTCCGGCGGGTGTCTTATTGATGCTGGCGGCGGGAATCGCCGCCTCATTTCTTTCCGGCGCGCATGCCCAGGATGGCGCACCGCAGACCCCTGCCGCCCGGAACGCCGTCGAAAAACAACTGGCTTCCATCGCCATCATCGAGCGCAAGCTCATGGTCCCCATGCGGGACGGCAAGCGCATGGCCACCGACGTTTACCGGCCCAGAGACACGTCGCGCAAGTTTCCGGCGATCTTCGTCCGCACCCCGTATAACTTCAATTACTGGGATGTGCGCATGGGAGCGCCGCGCGATATGAGCGCGCAACTCGAGGCCGTCAAGCGCGGCTACGCCTACGTGGAGATGAACGAGCGGGGCCATTTCTTTTCCGAAGGCAATTACGACATCCTCGGCCCGCCGGTCACGGACGGTTCGGACGCCATCTCGTGGATTGCCGCGCAGCCCTGGTCCAACGGCAAGACCGGCACTTTCGGATGCTCCTCCACCGCCGAATGGCAACTGGCCGTGGCCGCGCTCGGCAACCCGGCGTTCACCACCATGATCCCGCAGGGGTTCGGCGCCGGCGTGGGGCGCGTGGGCCCCTTCTTCGAGCAGGGCAACTTCTACCGCGGCGGGTCCGTCCAGATGCTTTTCATCGCCTGGATCTACGGGGAGCAGAACCAGGTACGGCCCATGTTTCCCCCGGACACCTCCCGGGAAGACCTGCTGCGCGCATCGAAATCGTTCGACCTGGCACAGCAACTGCCGCCCGTGGATTGGTCGAAGGCGCTGCGGCACCTCCCCGAGATGGACATCATCAAGGCAGTGGACGGGCCGCACGGGATCTTCGCCGACCGCATGGACGTCCCCACCGGCGGCGCCATGATCCAGCGCACCCCCAACGATCCCGCGTGGTACCGCGGCGGGCTCTGGCATGACGACAAGCCGATCAATATCCCCGGCTTCTGGTTCATGTCCTGGTACGATATCTCGACCGGGCCGAACCTGGCGGCCTACAACTTCGTGCGGAAGACGGCGCGGCCGGAGATCGCCAACCAGCAGTACGCGGTGATTGCGCCGACCCTCCACTGTTCGTACAAGCGGGCCACCGAAAATACCATTGTGGGCGAGCGCGACATGGGCGACGCCCGCCTGGACTACGATGCCCTAACCTACGGCTGGTTCGACCACTTCCTGAAGGGAGAGGACAATCACCTCCTCGAGAAGATGCCCAAGGTCCGCTACTACACGATGGGGATGAACAAGTGGCAGGCCTCGGACACGTGGCCGCCGGCCGGCGCCGCGCCCATGACCCTGTTCCTCGCGAGCGGCGGCGGCGCCAACAGCCTCAACGGGGACGGCGCGCTGGCCGCCGCCGCCCCCGCCAGCGACACGCCGGACCGTTTCACCTACGACCCCACGAACCCGGTGCCCTCCTACGGGGGCAATGTCTGCTGCACGGGCAACGCCGTGACGGGCGGGGCCTTCGATCAGCGCAAGATGGAGGCGCGCGCCGATATCCTGGTCTACTCCTCCGAGCCATTGAAGGAAGGCGTCGAAGTCAGCGGGCCCGTCGAGGTGACGCTCCACGTATCCTCCGGCGCAAGAGATACCGATTTCACCGCCAAGCTGATCGACGTTTATCCCGACGGCACCGCCTACAACCTGGACGAGACGATCCAGCGCCTGCGCTACCGCGAGGGATACGTGCGGCCGCCCGTGTGGATGGAGAAGGGCAAGATCTACAAGGTAGCGCTGCCGCCCATGACCACCAGCAACTACTTTGCGCCGGGTCATCGCATCCGCATCGAAATTTCGAGCAGCAACTTCCCGCGCTTCGACCGGAACCTGAACACCGGTGGCAACAACTACGACGAAGCGCAAGGCGTGGTGGCGCACAACGTGGTACACCACTCGGCGCGGTATCCTTCGCAGGTCACGCTTTCCGCCGTGCGGCGGTAGGCGCCCGGGCCCTGCGCTTTCGAGACGCGATGGCGGGGAGGTCCGGGCAACCGCTCCCCGGCGCCTGGCGCCTTGCGACCTGGCGCGACTGCCGGGTAAAGGCGGCGGCGACGGCTTCCCCTTCGGTTGCCGGCGCGGCCGATAGGCACCACGTTGTCCACGGAGGACGGCGAGGGGGTAGCGTCTGAGGGCGGGATCGGCGCCCTACCGCGCAAACTCGAGGCGGTACGTCAGCGAGTCTTTTGCCGTGAGGCGCGTGACGGCCAAGGCTCGCCCGCTGGTCCGGCCCGTGCTCGCGACCCCGCTGGTCGTGGCTGTCGCGCCGGACTTCACCGTGAAGCCTGAGTCTGGTTGTCCCCCACGCTGGAGCAGAGGAATCACCTCGGTGAACGCGCCGGCGTGCCGGACAGTCACCACAATGGCACGGCCGGTGAATTCCAGCGACTTCTCTCCCTTGCCGCCGAGCGGGTACGTCACGGTGAGGGCTCCCGCCGGCAGGTCCACCGACCCCGGCTTGGGTAGCACGGGTTGGCCGGCCACGCGGAACACCGCCTCCACGCCGCCCGCTTCGTAGACCCGGGCGGCACCCTCCGCCGCGGTTCCCCATGCCGCCGTATCGGAGCCACCCTGCGACTGGAGCACCGCGCCGGTCGAATCGCTCCAGACCAGCCCCAGCCCGAAGCGTTGCAGGCGGTGCACGGAGATCTGCTTGCCCGCGTTGAACGCAGCGTAGTAACCCGCCCTCCGTACATACGTGTAGATTTCCGGATGGCGGTCGTCTATCAACTGGTGCGC
>Ga0316628_100002667_pt1 | contig 13356 bp, 13 predicted proteins | sample OWC_Aug_M2_C1_D5_FD_207648 | JGI IMG/M metagenome (GOLD analysis project Ga0316628, IMG submission 207648) | Wetland soil microbial communities from Old Woman Creek delta, Ohio, United States - OWC_Aug_M2_C1_D5_C | ecosystem: Environmental > Terrestrial > Soil > Wetlands | place: USA: Ohio... | reverse complement strand
GGTACAGGTTCGCGAGCGCATCGGGTGGACAGCGCGGATGGATGTAGATGGGAGCATCGAGCGCCTCGGCCGCTTCCAGGATCGGCCAGTATTTCGGGTTGTCGAGGTACTCGCCGTTGGTATGCGAGTTGAGGATGAACCCGTTGAGCTTGAGCGTATTGATCGCCCGCTCCATCTCCCTGACGGCGCGCTTCGGGTCCTGCGGCGCGAAGGCCGCGAGGCCGGCGTAGCGTCCAGGGTGGCGCTTGATGGTCTCGGCCAGGCGATCGTTGGCGCTCGTCGCGATCGCCGTGGCCGTGTCCGGGTCGAACATCTGCACGCCGGGCGCCGTGAGCGACAGCACGTGCATCGCGACGCTGAGCTCGTCCATGATCTGGAGGCGCTCGTGATCGACGTCGAGCAGGCGCTCCTTCAACAAGCTCGGCTTCCCCGGGTCAGTGAGCTGCCGCCACAGGACGAAATCGAGGCTGTCCCAGGTCGTGCGGCAGGTGGTCGTCATCGCCTCGACCTGCTCGGGCGTCGCAAAGGCTTCTTCGGTCGCTATCCGGCGCATGGCAGGCTCCACGATTGCACTCCTGCGACAGGTTGTTCGCTCCGAGTGTATCGCGGACGCTTGCGCCGGTGTCGAATCGTCTGCCAGCATTCATCCAACATCAAGCGGGGGATTTTATGGAAGATCTCGCAGGCAAAGTGGCTTTCATCACCGGCGGCGGCAGCGGTGTCGCGCTCGGCCAGGCGAAGGTGTTCTCCGGGGCCGGCTGCAAGGTCGTGATCGCCGACATTCGCCAGGATCACCTCGACGAGGCGCTTGCCTGGTTTCGCAAGAACCGCAAGGACGCCCAGGTGCACGCGATCAAGCTCGACATCACCGACCGCGCCGCGTACGCGCGTGCCGCGGACGAGGTCGAGAAGGTGTTCGGCACTGTGCAGCTGCTCTTCAATACGGCGGGCGTCTCGACCTTCGGTCCGCTCGAGAAATCGACTTACGACGATTACGACTGGATGATGGGGGTGAACTTCGGCGGGGTCGTGAACGGCATTCAGACCTTCCTGCCGCGCATGATCGCGTACGGCAAGGGCGGCCACATCGTGAGCACCGCTTCGCTCGGCGGCCTGATTGCGAGCGGGCCGGCCGGGATCTACTGCGCGTCCAAGTTCGCCGTGGTAGGGCTCATGGAAGCCCTGCGCGCGGAGGTTGCGAAATACAACATCGGCGTATCGGTGCTCTGTCCCGCGAACGTGCGCACGAACATCGCCGAGGCCACGCAGACGCGCCCCGCGCACATGAAAAGCGGCTATGTGGTCGATGAAGAGGTCATCCGGTCGCTCCGGACCATCTATGCCGCCGGCATGGATCCCGAAGAGCTCGCGGGGCACGTGCTCGCCGCCGTGAAAAGGAACGATCTCTACATCATCCCCTATCCCGAGGCGCGCGCGGGTCTCAGGGCACATTACGATGCGATCCTTGCGTCGCTTCCGCCCGAGGGCTCGGACCCGGAAGGGGTCGCGAAGCGCCACGCCGCGATGGCACGCTACGCCGCCGAGCGCGCCGCGCAGACCAAGAAGCAGTACTGATCCCGGCTGCTCGCGTGTCGCCTCCGTTCACCAGCTCCGTCCCCGGAGCCCGACCGGCAACTGGGGACATTCCTGATTTCTCGCAGCCTGTTCCGAGACAGCGGCGCGCATGAATAGCGAGATCAGGAATGTCCCCATTACCGGCTCGGCCTACGGGCGCAAGCCGCAGCACCCGAACGGGCTCTTGACGGAGGTCGGCCCGGGTACGCCCTGCGGCGAGCTCATGCGCCGCTACTGGCAGCCGATTGCCGAGTCCGCCAGGCTCAGGGACCTGCCGCAGAAGGTGCGCGTCCTCGGCGAGGATCTCGTGCTCTTCCGCGACCGCACGGGGCGGCCCGGCCTCCTCTATCCCCGCTGCATGCATCGCGGCACCACGCTTTTTTACGGACGCATCGAAGACCGGGGCATCCGCTGCTGCTATCACGGCTGGCTGTTCGACGTCGAAGGGCGCTGCCTCGACCAGCCCTGCGAGCCGGACGGCGGCCGGCACCGCGACCAGGCACGCCAGCCCTGGTATCCGGTCGAGGAGCGCTACGGCCTCGTGTTCGCCTATCTCGGCCCGCCGGACAAGAAGCCCGTGCTGCCGCGCTACGACAATCTCGAGAGCATCGCGGCGGACGAAGAGCTGTGGACGAGCGTCGGCGGCTTCGGTGCGACGGGGGACGCGAGCCTTTCGGTCGTTCCCTACAGCTGGCTGCACATGAACGACAACATCATGGATCCGTTTCACGTGCACGTGCTGCACTCGACCATGAGCGTCATCCAGTTCCATGCGCAGTTTGCGCTCATGCCGAAAGTCGAGTTCTTCCATGCCGACCACGGCGTCTGCTATTCGGCCGTGCGCCAGCTCGAGAACGGCCAGGAAGTCGATCGCGTCTCGACCTGGCTGATGCCGAACATCATGAGCGTTCCGGACGTTCAGATGCGCGCCGGACAATCTTCGGGCATCGCCTGGGTGGTGCCGGTCGACGACAGCCATTACGTCCTCGGCATGGTCATGAAAGTGCCAAAGGGCGCGCCGCGCTTCGAGATGCGGCTCGAGGGCAAGACCTGGGGCGAGATGAGCGAGGCAGATCATCAGCGCATCCCGGGCGACTACGAGGCGCAGGCGGGCCAGGGGCCGATCTCGCTGCACTCCGAGGAGCACCTCGGCACCAGCGACCGCGGCATCATGATGCAGAGGCGCCTGCTGCAGAAGCAGATCGAGACCGTCGCGCAGGGCGGCGATCCGCTCGGCGTGAGCTTCGATCCCGCGGGCGCGCTCGTCAGGATCCGGTCCGGCAACTTCTACCGGGACCAGACGCACGCTTGAGCGCGGCCGCCCGGAGCCCGGCGCCAACTCCATGCAGCCGGTGATTCTGCGCCGCGGCCGATGCCCGTCATCGTCAACGCGCGCGACGCGCCGTCAGGGCGGCGCTTGCGACGCCGCGACGGCCGCTTCCGCGTGCGCCGCAGGCTGCGCCGGCGCAGCCACGACGGCGTGCGCCGCGTACTTGTACGGCCCCAGAAAGAGGTAGATGAATCCGGCGAGCGCCGCGAGAATTGCAAACACGATGAGGGCCGGGTCGTACGATCCCACGAGCTCGCGACTGCGGCCGACGATCGGTGTTGCGAAACCGAAGACCACGGCCATGACCGCCGCCTGCACGCCGCTCACCGCCGCGAACGCCCGCAAACCGAAGAAGCGCGTATGGAAATAGCCCGCCATGGGCAGGCGTGCCATGCCGCCGAAGCCGGCGATAATCGCCATCACCCAGAATAGGATCGTTCCGCTGCCGCCCGCCGTGACCGTCGCGAGCATCACGAGCGAAATCGCCGAGATCCAGCAGAACGGCGCGCAGATGCGGGCGCTGCGCGTGTGATCGAGGAAGAATCCTCCCACGACCGAGCCGGCCGCGCCGGCGAGCACCATCGTGGTCTGGAAGTCCGCGGCGGCGCGCTGCGCAAATCCGTGGGCCATCAGCATCGGCACCATGTACGTGCCGATGACACCGAGCGACAGGCCGCCGAGCACGTGCGCGGTCACGATCAGCCAGAACGTGCGCGAGCGGTAGACCTCGGCGGCCGTCATGCCTTCCAGCGCTGGCGGCGGCGCGACGACCGGAGTCGTGCGCGCCGATCCGGCGGTACCGGGCTCCTCGAGGGACAGGTACACGATCGGCGCGACACACAGCACGACGACGCCGAGCCAGAAATAGGTGCCGCGCCAGCCCTGATGGTCGACCAGCCACTGCACGCCCTGCGGGATGAAGGCGCCGACGATGCTGCCCTCGAGACCGAGGATGGCCATCGCCTTGCCGCGGTGGCGCGTGAACAGCGCCCCGATGACCTTGCCGTAGCCGATGGCCGTCGAGCCGAAGACGCCGAGCAGGGCAAAACACAGGTAGAACTGCCACAGGCTCGTCACCCGCGACAGCGACATGCCGAGGAGTCCGACCACCAGCGTGCCGCCGATGATCATGGGCCGCACGCCGAGCCGGTCTACGATCCACCCGAGGAAGGGACCGGACGTCGCCCCGAACCACAGGAGCAGGCTCATCGCGAAGCCGTATTCGGTCGGCGTCCAGTGAAACTCGCGCGTCATCGGCATGAGCGTGAGCGGCAGCGCCGGCAGCAGGATGAAGGTCGTTCCGAAGCCGACGCCGACCATCACCGTCAGCGCGATGCGGATCTTCCGCAGCGAGAAATCCGACTCGTCCGCGCTCATCATGGCCATGCGCCGCCCCCCTTTCGGTTCGCTTGCCGTCGGGTCCCATTTCACCCGGCGTTGAGCTTCGAGCGCAAGTCTCGCGCAAGCTCGGAACATGCGAAGATGTGCCCTACGCCCTGCCAAGGAACCGAGAACATGCTGACGCTGTATCACTGGGAGCCGAATGCCAACTCCGGCAAGCCCATGCTGACGCTGGCCGAGAAGGGCGTCGAATACCAGAGCCACTACCTCGACCTGCTCAAGTTCGACCAGCACCAGCCCGAGTACCTGAAGATCAATCCGGACGGCACGATTCCGGCGATGGTCCACGGGGACCGCGTGCTTACCGAGTCGACACCCATGATGGAATACGTCGACGAGGCCTTCGACGGCCCGCCCTTGCGGCCCAAGGATCCGAAGGAGCGCTGGCGCATGCGCTGGTGGATGCGCTTCTTCGACTCCTACTTCGCGCCCTCGCTCAGCATGATCGGCTGGAGCGTGTTCGTAGGCCCGGCGGCCCGCCAGCGCGATCCGGCGGAGCTGAAGGCGGCCATCGAGCGCATCCCGCTCGAGTCGCGGCGCATCGCCTGGCGCAAGGCGCTCTTCAACGAATTCACGGAAGCCGAGCTCGCGGAATCGAAGCGCCGCGTGTGGTACGCGACCGGCATCCTCGAGGAGCACCTGTCGCAGCACCGCTGGATCGCGGGCGACACCTGGTCGCTCGGCGACATCAACGGCTTCAACCTGGGCTACGCGCTGCCCCTGTCCCAGCCGGACCGCTGCAACGACGAGAAGACACCGCACATCATGGAGTGGCTGCGCAAGATCTACGAGCGTCCGGCGACCAAGGCGACCTGGGCCAAGGGGCGCACGCAGATGGCCGCGCGCGTGACATTCCTCGAGCGCAAGGCCCACTAGAAAGGCAGGCAACATGCTCGAACTCCATCACTGGGAACCGAATACCTTCTTCCTGAAGCCCCTGATCGCGCTCAAGGAAAAAGAGGCACCGTTCACCAGCCGCTACTTCGATGCGACGAAATTCGAACAGTTCGCCGCCGGCTTTCCGCGCAACACCGAGTCGAGCCTGCACCTCGAGCGCGAGGGTCCGCTGCTGGTGCATGACGGCACGATCATCTCGAGCTCGTTCTTCATGCTCGAATACATCGCCGAGGCCCTGCCGGGCGCCGACCTCAACCCCGGCCAGGCCTGGGAGCACTACCGCGCGCGTGCCTGGGGCCAATTCCTCGGGCTCCAATTGGGCGCACTCGTGAGTGCGCTCGGCTGCGCGAAGTACCTCGCGCCCGTCCTGAAGAAGAAGGACCATGAAGCGCTCAAGTCGCACATCGCCGTGATCGAGCCGCAGGAGCGGCGCGCGGCGTGGTCCGCCGTGATCGACGGCTCGTACGACGACAAGACGCTCGCAACCATGCACGAGCGGCTCAAGTTCCCGGTGAAGCGCGTCGAGGAAGCGCTCGCGAAAACCCCCTGGCTCACCGGGCCCGCGTACTCCATCGCCGACATCGACGCGTTCGCGATGCTGAACGTGCTCCCGGACCTCGCGCCCGACGTGGTGAGCGACAAGGCAACCCCGCGCGTGCTCGATTTTCTCAAGCGGATGCGCGAGCGCCGCGCCGTGAAGGACGCGCTCGCGCTGAGCAAGACCGGCAAGCCGCAGGAGGCCTTTGTTCCGGGCGCCGAGCCCTCGCGCTGGGGCTGACGGGGAGGCGCCGTGACGATCGATCGCAGAGAGATGCTGGGTGCGATGACCGCGGTCGCGGCCGGCGCCGTCGCGGGCGTCGCAGGTGTCGCCGAAGGTGCCACGACCCAGCCGAAGAAGAGCGGCACGCGCCTGAAGAAGATCGCGACGGAGGAGGCCTGCTCGGTACCTGAAGTGGCGGCGGCGCTGCGCGAAGTCGCGCATACGACCTGGACCAATCTCGACATGCTGCTGGTGAACGCGATCTACAACGCGCCGGCCGGCACGCGCGCGCCGTTCCTGCCCGAGCTCCTCGACATCGACGCCGGGCGGCTCAAGGTGATGGACGACAACGACGTCGACATGCACCTGCTGTCCCTCACGGCGCCCGGCGTGCAGATGTTCGACGCCGACACCGGCACCGCGCTCGCCACCGTCGCGAACGACGCTCTCGCGGAAGCGGTGAAGAAGCATCCCACGCGCTACTCGGCGCTCGCCACGTTCGCGCCGCAGGATCCGAAGCGGGCCGTGAAGGAGATGGAGCGCGCCATCAACTCACTCAAGATGAACGGCTTCATCATCAACTCGCACACCAACAACGAGTACCTCGACCTGCCGAAGTTCTGGCCGATACTGGAGGCCGCCGAGGCGCTCGATGCCGCGCTCTACATCCACCCGCGCGCGCCGTCGGACGGGATGGCGGCGCCGTTTCGCGACTACCGGCTCGAAACCGCCGCCTGGGGCTACGGCGTGGAGGTCGCGACACACGCCGTGCGGCTGATGTTGAGCGGCACGCTCGACCATTTCCCGAAGCTCAAGATCGTGCTCGGCCACATGGGCGAAGCGGTGCCGTTCTGGCTCTGGCGCCTCGATTTCATGGGCCGGCCCGGCTTCGGCAACAACATGCGCACCAACAAGCTGAAGCCGAGCGAGTACTTCCGCCAGAACTTCGTCATCACGACGAGCGGCGTCGAGGATCACCTCGCGCTCAGGTACTCGATCGACCGCATCGGCGTCGACAGCGTCCTGTGGGCCATCGACTATCCGTATCAGCCGACGACTCCGGCGGTGAAATTCATCGAGTCGGCGCCGATCCCGGACGCGGACAAGCAGAAGGTCGCGCACGGCAACGCCGAGCGCATCTTTCACATCAACGTCTGACCCGCCGCACCGTGGCAACCTTCCTCGTCGCGCACGGCGCCTGGGCCGCCGGCTGGGCCTGGAAGAAGATGCGCCCGCTCATGCGCGCGCGTGGCCACGAGATCTTCACGCCTTCCTACACCGGTCTCGGCGAGCGCGCACACCTCGCGAGCCCCGGGGTCGGGCTCGATACGCACATCGCCGATGTGCTCGGGGTGCTCGAGTACGAGGACCTCACCGAGGTTATCCTGATCGGTCACAGTTATGGTGGCATGGTCGCGACGGCCGTGGCCGACCGCGCCGCCGCGCGCCTCTCGCGGCTCGTCTACCTCGACGCCTTCGTGCCGCGTGACGGACAGTCCTTGTTCGATCTGCAGCCGCCGGAAGTGCCTGCAGCCATGCGGGAATCGGCCCGGAAAGAAGGCGGCGGCTGGCGCGTGCCGCCAATTCCAACGGCAGCGGACATGAGCGAGGAGGATCTCGCCTGGACCTTGCCGCGGCGGGTCATGCATCCGCTCAAATCGCTCGAGCAGCCCGTACACCTCACGGGTGCCGTCGACCGGCTGCCGAAGACCTACATCTACTGCCTGCGGCCGATGCAGGGCGACGGCTTTCGCCCGTTTGCCGACCGCGCCCGCCGCGAAGGCTGGCAGTACCTCGAGATCGACTCGACCCACAATCCGCACGTCACGGCGCCGGCAACGCTCGCCTCGATGCTCGACGAAATCGCGGCCGCCACGAAGCGCCCATAAGCCGCGGCGGTCCGGGTTACACTGTGCCGGCGGCCAGCCGGGGCCGCGAAAGGCGTGCCATGACCGAGACACATCTGCGCTACCTGTTGCTTGCCGCGCTCGCGCTCGTCGCCGTGTCGTACCTCTGGCGATGGTATGCCGTCGAACACACGCGGGCGGCAGCCGACTCCCATCGGCCGCGCTTCGCCGACACCGTGCTCGGTTTCGTGACCAACTTCTTCGATACCCTCGGCATCGGCTCCTTCGCGCCGACGACCGCCATCCTCAAGATGCAGAAGCGCATGCCGGACGAACAGATTCCGGGCACGCTGAACGCCGGGTACACGCTGCCGACGCTGGCCCAGGCGCTCATCTTCACCGTGCTGGTCGAGGTCGACCTCACGACGCTCGTCAGCATGATCGCCGCCGCGGTGTTCGGATCCTGGCTCGGAGCGGGCATCGTGGCCCGTTTGCCGCGGCGGGCGATCCAGCTCGGGCTCGGCGGCGTGCTGCTCGTCGCCGCTCTCCTGTTCCTCGGCGCCAACATGGGTTGGACCTCCGCAGGTGGCACCGCTCTCTCGCTCACCGGCGGTCACCTGGTCTTTGCCCTTGCCGTGAATTTCGTGCTGGGCGCGTTGATGACCCTCGGTCTCGGACTCTACGGGCCCTGCCTCATCCTCGTGAGCCTGCTCGGCATGGATCCGCGGGCGGCCTTCCCGATCATGATGGGCTCCTGCGCCTTCCTGATGCCGGTCTGCAGCCTGCGGTTCATCCGCCTGCAGCGCTACGACGCGCGCGCCGCCATTGGCATGGCCCTCGGCGCCGTGCCCGGCGTGCTCATCGCTGCGTTCATCGTGAAGTCGCTGCCGCTCGTGTGGCTGCGCTGGCTGGTCGTCGTCGTCGTGCTGTACGCGGCGACCCTGATGCTGACCTCCGCCCTGCGCTCAAAGACGGGTACAACCGCGCCGCTCGAGAGTCCAACTATTCACCCGTAGTCCGGATTCTCAGCACCAGCAGCGCGCCGAGGACGAACAGCACGGCGCTATAGCCAAAGGCTACGCCTGTCCCGAAGACGGTCCACAGGATTCCGACCACGAGACTCGACACGAAGTCGCCCGCTCCGTTCACCGTTGCGAGCGTGCCGAACGCCATGCCGTGCTGCTCGCTCGTGGACAGCTCCGCGCACAACGAATCCTCGAGCGTCTCCTCCATCGCGACGTACATTCCGCCCACGGCGAAGATCAGGGCGAACGTCCACACCGTGAGCGGCAGCAGGATCGCGGCGAGCGCCATCAGGGCCGCGAGGAAGTAGCCCGTCGCGAGGAGCTTGCGCTTGTCGTAACGGTCCGCGAGCGCGCCCCCGATCATGGAAAACGCCGCATAGAGGACGTTGTGGAGCACGTAGAGGCCGGTCGCTACGCTCACCGCCGCCGTGACTCCGAGCCGCGGCGTCAGCGACTGAGTGGCGAGCAGGATCAGCAGCGTGTGCGCGAAGTCGCCGGCACCGAAGAAGCCTACCGCGACCAGAAGCTGCCGGAAGCGCGCCGGCAGGGAGCGCAGACTTGCGCCGAAGCTCACGTGCGGCACCGGTGCGCGGTCCCGCTCCTTCACGACCACGAGCATCATCGCCGCCGCCAGGAGGCCCGGCACCAAAGTCAGCGCGAAGAGCGTCGCATAGTGGTGATTGACGAGCTGCAACAGAAGGAGCGCAGTCGCCGGTCCGATGATCGCGCCGAGCGTATCCATCATCCGCTCGAATCCGAAAGCGCGGCCGTAAGTCTCCCGAGTGACCGCGCCCGCGAGCAGTGCCTTGCGCACCGGCGTACGCACGCCGCGCCCGAGCCAGGCGGTCGCGCGCGCAATGAGAATGTGCCAGGCGCTAGTCGCGAGGCCGAACGCTGCCGTGCCCGCGGCCGTCAACACGTAGCCGGCCACCGCGATCGGCTTGCGGCGCCTCAGACGGTCGGTGTAGTAGCCGGACGCGAGCTTGGCGACGCTCGAAATACCGTCCGCGGTGCCCTCGATCGCGCCGAGCCAGGCCGCCGCCACCCCCAGCGTCGCGAGAAATGAAGGCAGCAGCGCAGTCGCAATCTCGTGCGCCCAATCGCTGAAGAGCGACGCGAGCCCGATGCCGAGCACGGTCCGGTTGAGCCAGCGGGCAGGATTCGATGCCGCGGTCATGTAGCGGGTCTGTCAGTTTTCCGGACTCGTGCCGGCCGTGATCACCATTGTTGTCCGCCGCAGCGCGTGGCGCCAGCGCGCCATTGACTGTCGCCTTCATTTCCATTATTTTGAAAGTATGAAACATGAAGACGCGGTCAGGGCGCTCGGCTCGCTCGCTCAGGAAACGCGGCTCTCGATCTACCGCCTGCTCGTGAAGCGCGGTCCCGGGGGCTTCGTTCCCGGAGACCTCGCCGGGAAGCTCGCAATTCCCTCGCCCACCCTGTCCTTTCATCTCAAGGAGCTGCAACAGGCGCGGCTCGTGAGCGTGCGACGGGACGGCCGTTATCTCTACTATTCGGCGAATTTTCCCGAGATGCACGAGCTCGTCGCGTATCTGAGCGAGAACTGCTGCAGCCTCGCCGACGAGACCTGCGCACCCGACTGCAAGCCCGTTGCGGCGGCAACTCCCGGCAGGAAACGCGCATGAGGGCATCCGATGCCAGCCATAACCCTCGCTTCCGACGCTGAGCTGCCGGCGATCATCGAGCTGTTGGCGGCGAACGGTTTGCCGACCGAGGACCTCAACCCTCAGTCGCATCCGGAGTTCCTCGTCATTCGTCGCGACGGCCGTCTGGCCGGCGTCGTCGGCCTTGAGCGATTCGCAAACGCCGGACTCCTGCGTTCGCTCGCCGTGCGTCCGGGGCATCGCCGGCACGGCTATGGAATCGCATTGACGGAAGCGGTGGAACGCCGCGCAGCGCAGGCGGGACTTGCGACTCTGTTTCTGCTCACGCAGACGGCGGAAGAGTTCTTCAGGCACCGGGGTTACCGCGCGATCGAACGCAGCGAGGCACCGAGCGACATTCGGTCGAATGCTCAGTTCCGGTCGCTCTGCCCGGCGTCTGCCGTTTGCATGAAGCGTGAGCTCGGCGCAATCGAGCCCGGCGCGGCGCAGTGAGCGACGCCGTCTACAACGTGCTCTTCCTGTGCACCGGCAATTCGGCGCGCAGCATCATGGCCGAAGCGCTCGTGAATCGCTTTGGCCGCGGGAAATTCCGCGGCTACAGCGCCGGCAGCCATCCGAAGGGAGCGGTCCACCCCATTGCTCTCGAATTGCTCAAGCACATGAATCTTCCGACGGACGGCCTGCGCAGCAAGAGCTGGGACGACTTCGCGCAGCCCGGCGCCCCGCTGCTGGATTTTGTGTTCACAGTCTGTGACAACGCCGCGGGCGAGGTGTGTCCGGTCTGGCCTGGTCAACCCATTACGGCACACTGGGGCGTCGAGGATCCCGCAGCCGCACAGGGAAGCGAGGCGGAGCGGTGGCTTGCCTTCCGGCGCGCTTTCAATGCGCTCGACAATCGCATCAAGATCTTTCTCAGCCTGCCGATCGCCTCGCTCGACCGGATGAAGCTCAAGCAGCGACTCGATGAGATCGGCCGCACGCGCGATGCGTGACGGTGGGGCATGATGTCCACCTTCGAACGCTATCTCACACTCTGGGTTGCCCTGTGTATCGTTGCGGGCATCACCCTGGGTCACTTCCTGCCCAGTGTCTTTCACGCAATTGGCGCGATTGAGGTCGCGCAGGTCAATCTCCCGGTGGCGGCGCTCATCTGGCTGATGATCGTTCCGATGCTCATGAAGATCGACTTCGGCGCACTCTCGCAGGTGAAGGAACATTGGCGCGGGATCGGAATCACGCTTCTCATCAACTGGGCGGTGAAGCCGTTCTCGATGGCTGCGCTCGGCTGGCTCTTCATCGGGCATCTGTTCAGGCCCTACCTTCCGGCCGATCAGGTCGCGAGCTACATCGCCGGCCTGATCCTGCTCGCCGCAGCGCCGTGCACTGCGATGGTGTTCGTGTGGAGCAATCTGTCCCGGGGCGAGCCGCATTTCACCCTGAGTCAGGTGGCGCTGAACGACGTCATCATGGTGTTTGCCTTCGCACCCATCGTGGGCCTGCTGCTCGGTCTGTCCGCGATCACCGTACCCTGGCAGACGCTGCTGCTCTCCGTGGGGCTGTACATCGTCGTGCCGGTCCTCGTCGCCCAGATGCTCCGCAAGCGCCTCCTGGCCGGCGCCGAGGCAGCGCTCAGGCGCTGGCTTGGCAGGCTCCAACCGCTCTCGCTGGTAGCGCTCCTAACGACGCTCGTGCTCCTCTTCGGCTTTCAGGGCGAGCAGATCATCGCCCAGCCGTTGATCATTGCGCTTCTCGCGGTGCCGATCCTGATCCAGGTGTATTTCAACTCAGGCCTCGCCTATCTCTTGAACCGGGCCGCAGGCGAAGCCCACTGCGTCGCAGGTCCCTCCGCACTGATCGGCGCCAGCAACTTCTTCGAACTGGCCGTCGCGGCGGCGATCAGCCTGTTCGGTTTCGAGTCGGGTGCGGCGCTCGCCACCGTCGTGGGCGTGCTGATCGAGGTTCCGGTGATGCTGTCGGTCGTCACGATCGTAAACGCCAGCCGCGACTGGTACGAGAGCGGGGCTGCCGTGAAGCGCAGCGGCAAGACACTCGGTGCGGCTCGATGAGCAGCCCAGGCGCGAATGTGGCGGCGACGGTGCGCGACGCTTCGAATCGGCTCAATCAGGAGTGCTTCTGCATCACCTTGAACGAAGACGCGCTGCACCGGGCGCTCGCGAGTGAGTTGGGTGATACGCAGCTCTGCGCAGCCTTCCTCGAGACGCGGCCGCATCTGTTTTCGAGCACTCCAGTGTTCCTGTCCGAAGGCGAAATCACAGAGATGTTGCGGATCGCCCGCGCCGTTGAAGCGGCAGCCGCGTTGCCGGGCTACCGGGACGTCGCGCTCTCCTGGGCGCCGGATATCGCACGTCACGATCCGGGACCCCGTGGCGTCTTCATGGGCTACGACTTCCATCTGTGCGCCGACGGCCCGAAGCTCATCGAGGTCAACACGAACGCCGGCGGAGCGTTCCTGAATGCGCTCCTCGCGCGCGCACAGCGAGCGTGCTGCGTGGAGGTGGACGCGGCGCTCACACGATCCGGCGTCGGTGACTTCGAAGCCGCCGTGTTGCGGATGTTCGAAAGCGAGTGGCGGCTCGAACGCAAGACCGGCAGGCCGCAGCGGATCGTGATCGTCGATGACCGCCCGCGGGAGCAGTATCTATACCCGGAATTCCTGCTCGCGCAGCGGTTTTTCGTCCGGCACGGCATCGAAGCGCAGGTCGCTGATGCGGCTGCGCTGCGATACGAAGCCGGTCACCTGCTCGTCGACGGCAAACCCGCTGATCTTGTCTACAACCGGCTCGTCGACTTCACACTCGAACGGCCGGAGCACGCGGCGCTGCGGGCGGCCTATCTCGACGACGCCGTGGTCGTGACTCCGAACCCGCGGGTGCAC
>Ga0316628_100002666_pt1 | contig 13357 bp, 13 predicted proteins | sample OWC_Aug_M2_C1_D5_FD_207648 | JGI IMG/M metagenome (GOLD analysis project Ga0316628, IMG submission 207648) | Wetland soil microbial communities from Old Woman Creek delta, Ohio, United States - OWC_Aug_M2_C1_D5_C | ecosystem: Environmental > Terrestrial > Soil > Wetlands | place: USA: Ohio... | reverse complement strand
AGGAGGGCCGATGCGAGGGTCATAACCGACCAGAGGAAGGGGAAGGGCGCCGCGATGCGGAGGGGCATCGACGAGGCCATTGCCCCGCTGTGCCTCTTCCTTGACGCCGACGGGAGCATGAATCCCGCAGAAATCGGGCGGTTCCTCGGTGCGATGGAAGGGCGGGATTTAGTTCTAGGTTCGAGGTTCATAGAGAAGGTCGACGGCAGGACCCACGTGGTAGGGAACTCGTTCATGAACATCTTCGCTTCAGCACTGTTCCTAAGGAGGATAACGGACATCAATTCGGGATTCAAGCTCATCAGGACCGCAGTGGCGAAAGAGCTTCGCCTCGAATCCGCGGGATTCGAGATCGAGGCGGAGATGCTGCTGAAGGTGATAAAGCACGGTTTCAGGTTCGCCGAGGTGCCCATTACGACAAGAGTAAGGGTTCACGGAAATGCCAAGCTGTCTGCAATAAGGGACGGGTACAGGATAATCCTGGAAATCCTCCGCGTCAGGCTGCTGCGATCATATCCTCTTCCGAAGACCCGGCCTCGCAGGGTCCCGCGCCCAGAAAAAGAGCCCCAGGAATAGGCAGATGAGCGGCCCCTGAACGAAAAGGATTATCGAGACCAGGAACGCGCTCTCCGCCGACGCGCCGGCGACGGAGAAGAAGAACACCAGCGACGCCTCCCTTATCCCAAAGCCCGAGAAGGAGACGGGCAGCGTTTCCAGTATTATGACAACGGGAATGACGCCGAAGAAGAACGCAACCGGCAATCCGAGGCCGATGGAAAGGGAAATCACGTAATACTGCATTATCACTATGACCCAGCAGGCGACGGAGAGCGCAGAGGATAGCAGCAGTTTCCTCATGTCCATCTGCATAACGCCGCTGTAGAAGTCGTGGAAGACCGCCCTGAGCGCCTGCCTGTACACCGCCGGTGCGAACCTCCTGAAGAGAGGATTCAGCACAGCCCTCATCAGCCCCTTACTCATCGCCATGAGGACCGCAGCGGCGAATGCGGCGAATGCGGCGCCGACGATCAGGAGGACCTGCGCAGTCCCCGCCGCCGGCGTGACGATGAGAAGCAGCCCGGCAATCGAAATGAAGAAGAGCGTTCCTATGTCGAGGATCCTGTCAATTATCACCGTGGTCAGCGACCTTCCTGTGCTGACGCCGGCGTCCCTCCTCAGGTAGAACGCCCTGTAGAGGTCGCCTATCCTTCCCGGGGTGATGGACCCCATGAAAAACCCTGTGAGCCATGCCCTGGATGCTGCCAAGAGGGGGTACCTGATACCGTAGGATTTCACTATCAGCGTCCATTTGCGGGCCTTGATGATCAATGCCGGAATCGTGCACGCTGCAGAAATCGAGACGAGCACGGGGTCCACCCTCCCGGCGGCCGATAGCAGCATTGTGAAGTTGAGCCTCGCGATCACTGCCATGAAAAGGGCGACGCCTATGAAGGGAAGCAGCCTTTCTATCCTCATGCCCTTCCAAGCCCCTCGAAAATCGCCTTCAGCTTGCGGTTCCTTTCCGCTATCGAGAACTTCCCGTCCTCGACCATCCTCCTTCCCGCCATCCCCAGCCTGGCCCTGAGCTTCCCGTCCTCGGCGAGCTGCCCCATCCTGGCGGCAAGGGAGTCCGTGAGCCTTGCCTGGAAATTGGCCCTGGTGTAGGCACACAGATCCTCGATGCTCCCGAAGCCGTAAAGGCGGTCGCTCCCGAACAGGCCGTACTCAGGCTCGACGAGCAGGCCGTTCGAGCCGTCCCCGACTATCTCAGGGACCGCGAAATGCCTTGTCGCGATTATGGGCAGGGAGAAGGACATGGCCTCGAGGTAGACGAAGCCGAACGTATCGAAGAGGGTCGGGAGCACGAAGATGTCAGACTCCCTGTAAAGGGATAGCGTCTCCTCCCTGGGAAGTGGCGCATGCAGGAACCTTATCCTCGGGTTGCCCGCGAACTTCGATTCTATCTCCGCCGGCGTCCTCGAGAGGAAGGCGAGCTCGCAGTCGCATCTCGCCGAGACCTTCTCGAAGGCCTTTATCACCTCGAGGCCGCACTTGCCCCAGAAGGACCTGCTTATGAAGAGGAACCTGACTGCCCCGTCCCGCCTTTTAGGGGGCCGGCCTTTGCTGATGTGCATCGCCGGGTATACCACCTCCACCTTGCCTTCGATGCCCTTGTACGCGGGGCCGAAAAGGTTCGCAATGGATTCCTTTGATGCGTTGCTCCAGGGGAGGATCATGCACCTGGACCCCGAGATGTGGTCGGCGGTCCTGCTTATGATGCCCGCGGCGCCGCTGCTGCGCTGCCTGTGCGCGATGAGCGAATATGCATGCTCGGCGTCGGTGACCCAAGGCCTGTCCGACCTCACGAGCACGCCTCCGCATGAGAATATCAGGTCTTCGCCGCAGCTTATCGGGACGGCGTTGACGTCACCCCTGAGCTTCCTGTACGCGCCGAAGCCGAGCCGCTTCATCCTGTGGATCAGGGGAGGCTTCGTACCTTCCCTCCCCCTGAAGAGCCCGGCCTCCCTGTATGCGACGCCCGCCGGCGGGTAGTCGAATATCTCGCTGTAGGCGGGGTGGCCCGCCCTCCTGAAACACACCGATATCATGCAGGCTCCTTCATGCTCCGCATCCTCGCGACTGCGATGATGTGGGCCGCCATGTCCGGCCATATCTTGAGGAGCGGCGAGAACAGCTTCTTCTTCCCGTAGGTCTCTATCTGCCAGTATGTCAGTTCATCCGTCGCGAAGCCGTGGATCTCGAGGACCCGCCTGAGAGTCTGGTCGTCGTGAATCAGCACATGCTCCCTCGCGGTGGATATGCCCCCGTGCAACTTCAGTATCCTCCGCAGAAAGATCCCGAGGCTCGTGGCGTTCGGGGTCGTGATTATCAGGATGCCCCCTGGCCTGAGGTGCTTCCTTACGTTGATGAGGAATGCCCTCTGGTCGGCCACGTGCTCTATCAGCTCCCCGGCGACCACCACGTCGAACTTCCTGCGCAGGTCGAACTTCGGGTCCTGCACGTCGGCCTTTATGATCCTGAAACCGGACCCGCCGGTCCTGTCGCCCACTATGTCGACGCCCACCGCCTCCCTGGCGACCGACGCTATCCTCCTGTGGAGCCAGCTCGCGCCGGCAGCCTGCGCACCAGAATATGCCATGCAGCCCAGGTCGAGCACGTCCCTGCCCCTGGCGTACTTCCCGATTATGGCAAACCTGTCCTTGACTACGCGCACCATCGAATCCACCCAAGAGCGCCTGCGCGATGCAGACGATATTAAGAATATCCCGCCACGGCTTTTTATTCTGGGGGCCGGGCCGGCTCCGCCACCACAAGCACTGATTCCGAGAAATCCGGGAAGATCCGGGTGATCAGGCCCATGAGCCTCCTCCTCCGCGTCTGGCATATGCTGCATATGTAATGGTATTCCCTGACCTTGAACCCGCTCCTTTCGAGGAGGAGCCTCAGGGTCCCGTAGCTGTGCATCACGACGTGCCCGATGCCCCTGCTCTTCTCATAGTCGTCCTTCATGCGCCCAAGGAGCCTGTTGATGTGGTAGGCGGCGTCGTGCGCGTTCGGCGTCGAGATCATCAGCAGCCCGCCGGGCCTGATGTGCTTCCTCACGCTCCTAAGGAAGAGCCCCTGGTCCTCCAGGTGCTCGATCAGCTCCCCGGCGAAGACGACGTCGAACTTCCTGCCGAGGCTGAGGTCCTGCGCGTCCGCGCAGATGACGTCGTAGCCCTTCCTGCGGCACTCCTCCACGATCCCCGCGTTGATGTCCACCCCGAGCAGGCTGCGGGCGACGTCCCTTATCGCGTCGTGCGTGAACTTGTCCCTGTCCTCGCCTATGCCGCCTGCGCAGCCGAGGTCGAGCACGTCCTTCCCCTTGCAGTACTTCTGCAGGATTCCCCTCCTGCTCCCGAGAACATCAGCCATCCGGCACACCGCCCGCGGCTAAGCCTTAGCCCCGCCGGCAAGCGCGGCGTGGATCTCCCTGAAAACCTGCTCGAGGCCGGTGGTCACATCCCATTTCGGATAGTGGCTCCTGGCCTTCCCGATGTCGGATATCCACCATATGTGGTCCGCCTCCCTCTCCGGCCCCATGGTTATGTTCATCTTCTTCCCCGTTATCCTCTCGATCAGGTCGATCGCCTCGAGGATCGAGATGGAGTTCTTCCTCGCGCCGCCGATGTTGTAGACCTCCCCCGGCCTCGGGTTCAGGACGAATTCCATGAAAAGCTTCGCCAGGTCGGCAGCGTGGATGACGTCCCTGACCTGGTAGCCTCCGTGGCCGAAGACCGTCAGCGGCTCGCCTGTCAGCGCCTTCTTGATGAAATAGGGCTCCCAGTTGTGCGTCTCGACGGCCTTCGCCGCCCCGCCGGTGATGCAGCCCATCCTGAACACCCCGGTCTTCATGCCGTAGAGCCGGGCGTATTCCTGGACGTAAAGGTCCGCCGCCGTCTTTGAGACCCCGAAGGGCGTGTGCATGTTCTGGTCAATCCTCAGGCCCTCGTCGAAGCCGTCCCAGAGCGCCGGGTCAACGGGCTCGAACCTCCTGCCCTTCTTGGCGTACGAGAAGTAATTCGGCATCTCGCCGTAGACCTTGTTGCTGGAGCAGAAGATGAAGGCCGCGTCCTTGTTGTGCTTCCTCAGGTTCTCGAGCAGGAACAGCGTGCCGAAGGCGTTGATCTGGAAATCCTCCATCGGGATCTCTATGGACTTCGGATGCGATGGCTGCGAGGCCGTGTGTATGACGGCGTCGGCCTTCCTCAGCAGCGGGACGATCCTCTCGTCCCTTATGTCGATCTCGTGGTGCTCTATGTCGAGGTCCTTAAGCAGCCGCTGCATGTTCGCTTTCGTGCTGCCCTCGCTCCCGAAGATCTCGCCTCTCATGTAGTTGTCGACTGAGACAACCTGGTGGCCCTTGCCGGCGAAAAGCCTGCAGCATTCGGAGCCCACCAAGCCCGCACCACCTGTTATGAGTATCCTCATGTCATCGCCAGATAGGATTATTTATCGCGGTGCGGTTATTAAAACCGAATGCGCAGCCGGCCGCTGCATCTTCCCGTCTGTTCAAAATTATATTAAGCCCTCGGATAACTAGACGTATGAAAATCGCCGTAATCGGCGCCGGGCTCACCGGCCTTGCGGCTGCGTGGAAGCTGGCCCCGGAGCACGATGTCCTTGTCCTCGAAAAGGATGCATTCACCGGGGGCATGGCCTCCAGCCACCGCGTGGACTGGGACGGGAAGGCCTACAGCATCAGCAAGACGTACCACCACGTCCTCGGCGGGGATGCGACCACGGTCGAGTTCGCCAGGCGCTTCGGCCTCGATGTCAGCAGCTCCAAGGTCAAGCAGGGATTCATCTACAAGGGAAGAATCCATCCTTTCTCCTCTCCTTTGGAAATCCTGTTGTTCCCGCACCCGCTGATGGACAAGGCGAGGCTCGCGAGGTTCGTCATGTTCGGCAAGGGGGTGACGGACTGGGAGAGGTTCTCCGGCATGAGCGCGGCCTGCTTCATAACGAAGTACGCCGGGGCGAACAATTACCGCGTGTTCTTCAGGAAGCTCCTCCGGAACAAGTTCCACGAGGACCCGGAGAACATCGGCGCGCCGTGGTTCGGCACGAGGTTCTTCAAGGAGGCATCGTCCTTCATGGGAAGGCTCGGCTGGATCGAGGGCGGCATACAGGGCCTCGTCGACGGCTTCGCCAAGGGCATCGAGGGCAACGACGGCGTAATCAGGACGGGCGCGGAGGTAACATCGGTTTCCATAAAAACAGGCAATGTCGCGTACAGGGAGAGGGGAAAACTGAAGAGGGGAAAGTTCGACAGGGTAATCTCGACCATACCACCTGCAGCTTTCCTTGGACTCGCATCAGGACTGGCGGCGGCGCAGAAGAAGGCCCTAGGGGGCGTACGGTACCTCAGCTGCCTTTCCCTAGCCGTCGGCCTGAAGGCGGACCCGCCGGCCTGCTACTGGAACAACGTGCTTGACGAGGGGCTGCCATTCTCAGTCGCATTCAAGCATTCGCAGCTCTACCGGGACTCCTGCCCGCCCGGGAAGTCGGTCTTCTTCATAGCGAAGTACCTGAAGAAGGGGGAGAGCCCATGGCCGAAGCGCGACGACGAGATCAAGGAGCTCTTCCTCTCCGCCATGGACGGTGTGATCCCGGGCTTCAGGGGGCTCGTGGAATGGTCCAGGCTCTTCAGGATAGAGGACGCGGAGGCCATCTATTCGATGGGCTTCTCCAACCCGCCGGAAAGCCTCGGGCGCGTCCGCTTCGCTGGCATCTACAGGATCTACCCCAAGATAAGGAACATGGCCTCGGCGATAGAATCAGGGCTCGAGGCCGCCGATGCCATCGCGCAGCGCTGAATCAGGACGCCTTCTTCTTGCTCCTGCTGTGCTTCCTCAGCTCCCTGAGGTAGCTGACATACGTCTTCATCTCCTTCGTGTCGAGCTTGCTCTTGCCGCGCTTCCTGCCGACGTAGTCGAACGGGACCTCTGACACGCTGCCGCGGTTGCCCCTGACCAGCAGCTCCATCAGCACCTTGAAGCCCTTCGGGTTCAGCTTCGCGTCCTTGATGACCCTCTTCCTGAACATGAAGAAGCCGTTCGATGGGTCCTTTATTCCCCGGGTCTCGGGGAGCGCCATGTGAGCCATCATGACCGCGGCCTTCGATATCAGCTTCCTGCGGAAGCCCCAGCACTCTATCCTGCTGCCCTTCACATATCTGGAGCCGATGACTATGTCGTGGCCCTCTTTGAGCCTGCTGTAGAGCGCAGGCAGGAACTCCGGCGGCTCCTGGAGGTCGGAATCAAGGACGCCGACGATGTCCGCATCGGTGATGGCCGCGCCGTCAAGGACCGCGGACGCAAGGCCGAGCTTCCCCCCCCTGCGCAGCACGCGGACGTTCCCGTATCTCCTGCCGATCTTCTCGGCCAGGTCGGCGGTCCCGTCGGGGCTGTTGTCGTCTACTATCACGACCTCGAAATCCATGCCCTTGAGAGACTTCTCCACCCTTTCGAGAAGCTCCTCGACGTTCTCCTTTTCGTTGTAGGTCGGCAGCACGATGGCAAGCTCCGGCATAAAGTGATTATGCGCGGCGAAAATAAATAGTTTAATATAGGCTTGGCATAATCTCTGTTATGAACCTGTCCGGGAAAAAGGTGCTCATCGTCGGAGTTAACGGCTTCATAGGGACGAAGCTCATGGAGGCGGCGCTCCGCAGCAGCGCCGATGTGGTCGGCCTGGACAACTTCTCCTATTCGGACAGGAGCCACATCGAGCGCAGGAAGAAGGACATCACGCTGGTGGCGGGCGACGTATCGGACTATGCATCGTTCAAGGGCATCGGGGACGTCGACCTGATATTCCATTTCGGCGCGCCTTCCTCGATAGTCCTGTTCAACAAGACCCTGGAGCGGTGCTACCGCGAGACCGTCCTTGGCCAGCTCAACGTCTTCAGGTTCGCCAGGGAGATGGGCGTCGGCAAGGTCGTCTATCCCAGCACGGGGAGCCTCTACGGAGGCAACCAGAAGCCGCACTCGGAAGGCGTCTACCCGAAGCCGCTGAACTCCTACGGCGCGGCCAAGCTGGCCTGCGAGGGCATAGCCTCCTGCTACTCGCCGTTCGTGAAGAGCACCGGCCTCAGGATATTCGCGGGCTACGGGCCGGGCGAGGAGAGGAAGAACGAGTTCGCTAGCGTCGTCTGCCTCTTCCTCAGGGACATGATGAACGGGAAGCCGCCTGTGATTTTCGGCGACGGGAAGCAGACCAGGGACTTCGTTTTCATCGACGACGTCGCGAAGGCCATACTGAAGGCTGCCGATGCAAGCGCTCCGATAATAAACGTCGGCACCGGCATCCCGACGAGCTTCCTGGACATCATCGAAGAGGTCAACGGCATACTCGACAGGCCGCTGGAGCCGGTCTTCGTGAAGAAGGACGCCGCCTATGTGGAGAACCTCGCAGCAGACACCCGGCTGATGAAGGAGCAGCTCGGCATCGAGACCGTCCCCCTGAGGGACGGCATAGCCAGGTTCTCGGAATACCTGGGCTCTTCGGTCTAGCGCAGAAGGGGAGCGCCTTGGGGCTTCAGCGGCCCCTGTCCTCCAGATAGTGCCTCACGGTCTCCCTGAGTCCGTCCTCGAGCTTCACCTTGGCCGTGAAGCCCAGCTCCTTCCTTGCCAGGGTCGTGTCGGCACGCGTCCTGTCCACGTAATTCCTTATCGGGTTCTCCTTGTACCTCAGCCTGAGGGGCTTCAGCAGCTTTATCATCTCCGCGGCCTCGTTGAAGCTGGTCTCCCTCCCCGTCCCTACGTTGTAGACACTGAAGCCATCGGCCTTCTTCATGGCGAGCATGCATGCCGCGTTGACGTCGGAGACGTGGATGAAATCCCTCGACTGCCTGCCGTCGCCATAGATCTCGAACTCGTCGTTCCAGATCATCTGGGTGACGATGTTAGCGAACCCCTTCTTCGACCTCTCGTGGGGCCCGTATACCGAGAAGAACCTCATGGCGGTTATGCTTGCGCCGTGGAGCTTGCAGTACAGGGCGGCCATCCTCTCGATGGCATACCTGGCCTCCGTGTAATAGTCCTTGACCAGCGGGGCCATCGGCTCCCTGAAAGGCATCCGCAGGCCGGAGTATATGCTCGAGGACGACGCGAACACGACGGGGGCGCGCTGCCTGATGGCCAGCTCGAAGACCGCGACGGAGCCGTTTATGGCCTCGCCAACGAGGGCCGGATTCTCCCTGTACATGGGAGAGCTGGAATATATGCCAAGGTGGTATATCGCCTTGAAATCCGGCAACGGGAGCTTGAGGACGTCCTTGCAATCTCCCTTTATGGTCTTGACCTTCCCTGCCACCTGCGAGAGGTTCTCGGCGGAGCCCGTGTGAAAGCTGTCGAGGACCGTCACATCGTCTCCCGCTTCGACGAGCCTGCCGACTAGGTTGCTTCCGATGAAACCCGCGCCGCCCGTCACCAGCACCTTCATGGCATTGCCTCAGTTTTTTCTAATTCTATTCATCCGGGGGCATTAATAAAACTGGTGCCGTCTCAGAACATCCTTCTCTTCTTGGCAACGGCCAGCGCGACCAGGCCGACGCAGACCCCGAACCACAGTGTCGCAATCCTTATCACGATTGTGGCTGCCGACGAGACGCTCCAGCTTGCTCCGGAGAGCAGGAGGAGCGCCATGAAGCTGCCCTCGGCCACCCCTAGGCCGCCGGGGAGGACCAGCAGCGATCCGAATATCGACGAGAAGGAGAATATGAAGAACGACGAGAGCAGCGGCACGTCAGCGCCGAGGTATCCCAGGAGCAGGAAGAGCGCGATGCATTCGCTGGACCAGGAGACCGATGACAGCGCCCCGGACACGAACAGCGTCCTCTTCTGGAAAAGGACCTTCATCTCCTGCCTGAGCCCTTCAGCCTTCTGCGCCTTCCCCTTCCCGATGAACCTTCCGGCCAGCGGGAGGAGCTTTGCGAATGTCCTGTCGCTCGTGACCGCGAAGATGCCAACGCCCATGAGGATCACGAAAATGGCGACCGTCTCCGCGTGCGCGAACATGCCGGCCAGTCCTATCACAGCGAGTATCGTGAGGCCGATGACGTCGCTCACCCTCTCGCCGATCACGAGCGCGACCCCCTTCGACAGGCCGGTCCCTGATGCCTTCCTCAGGAAATAGGCCTTCATGAGCTCACCCGCCTTGGCGGGGGTGGCGGAGAAGACGAACCCCGAGAAGAATATCATGAAGGACGCCCTTGCGCCAACGGCTATGCCCAGCTTCTTCCTCAGGTACTCCCATTTCACGAACCTTAGGAGCTGGTTGCAGAAGGTCAGCGAGACCAGGATGAGTATGACGGGCGCGCTCAGCCTGGACAGGTTGGATGAGACCTGCCCGATGTCCCCTATGAGCACCAGGGCGACCGAGACGGCGACCCCGATGAATATGGAAATCAGCAGCCCCTTTTCGGTGTCGATCCAGAATCCCATGAGCGCGCTCCCTCCGTAAATTCCCAATGCGATGCCCTTACTAAATATTCATCCCCGTTTATTAAGAGCCCGGCAGCATGCTCATTCCCCGTCTGATATCAGGTTCTCGTAGGGCGACCAGAACCCGTTCCATGTCGCGAAATTCTGCGAGGCGAGCGTCACTGCGACCGATAGGGCGAAGAGCACCCAGAACAGCCGGCTCTTCCTGGCGTCCCCGTAGCGCATGGCCAGCGGGTATGAAAGCAACGGGATGACGGAGAGCGCATACCTGGGGCCGAAGCACCAGCTGCCCAGCGGCGTGAGATAGAACCCGTAGAGGATTATGCTGGCGGCTACCGAGAGCAGAAGGCTTATCTGGATGCGGTCCCGGGAGGCCGCGCCCCTGGCCATGTAGTAGAGCGGGAAGGCGAGGAAGGGGCTGCTTATGAGTATGGCGAAGAACACCCCGGGCACTCCCTTGAGCGGGTTGTTTCCGAATCCGGTCGCGACGTAGTCCCTTACCTGCCCGAAGGTCGTCGGGCCCTTCAGCAGGGCGCTGTTGTAGCCCGTCCTGAAGGGCGACCCGAACAGCGCGTTGTAATAGAGCGCGCCAATGGAGAAGGTGGCGATGAAGCCGGCGGCGAGCGCGATTACGGCTACGGCCCGGCCCTTGTCCCTTCCTTTGATGTCCATGAGGATCAGGGGCATCAGGAACGCTACGGGTATCAGGAGGTTGAATTTTAGGGTGTACAGGTATCCGCTCAGGAGGCCGAGAAACAGCAGGTTCAGCGGCCTGCCGTCCTTCACGTAAAGCAGGTACATGTAGAATGACGTCAGTATTAGCAGGGAGCCGATGATGTCCGAGGCGAATGTCTGGGAATAGGTGTATATGATCGTCCCGGTCCCGAAGATCAAGGAGATGACCTTGGAGTCCCTGGCGCTGTTCCCGCAGTGAAGCGAGATCCTGTAGATGACCAGCACTATGAGCAGCCCGAGGATGGTGTTCAGGAAGATGAGCGAGGCCAATTCGACATCCCTGCCGAAGCCGGCCAGATGGGCCGCGTAGTAGAAGGGGACTCCAAGGAAGGAGAGGCCGGGGGAGAAGAACGCGTACTTGTTGCCGTCAGCCCCGACCGCGAACTGGGAATCCCTGCAGGGCTGCGAGCTGAGGTTCTCCTCGCAGGCGGCCCACTGCCTGTTGAGGTCAAGAGCCCCGTACTCCACGATGCTCTGGGTCAGGGCGTAGTGCTTGTCCAGCATGGTCGGGAAGTCGTGCTCAAGGCCGTTGAAATGGAGGCCGTACGATACGACGTAGAACGCCAGCAGCACCAGGAGGAAGTCGTACCTCCGGCCAGTCCCCAGGATGCCAGCGAGCACTCTCATGCGATGCCCCTGAAGTATTCCACGGTCAGCCGAAGCCCTGCCTCGAGGCTCACCGAGGGCCTCCAGCTCAGCAGGCTCGTCGCGAGCGATATGTCCGGGCACCTGACCTTCGGGTCGTCCTCGGGGAGCTTCTTCGTCACGATCCTGGATCTGGACCCGGTCAGCTTGATGACTATCTCCGCGAGCTCCCTCACCGTGGTCTCGTGGGGGTTTCCGAGGTTGACGGGATAGTTGTATTTCTCGTTCATCAGCTTCCATATCCCTTCGACCATGTCCGAGACGTAGCAGAAGCTCCTTGTCTGACTGCCGTCCCCGAAGACCGTGAGCGGCTTCCCGGCCAGCGCCTGCGTTATGAATGCCGGGACGACCCTCCCGTCGCCGGCCCTCATCCTCGGGCCGTAGGTGTTGAATATGCGGACGATCTTCGTGTCCAGGCCATGCGCCCTGTGATACGCCATGACTAGTGCTTCCCCGCAACGCTTCGATTCGTCGTAGCAGGAGCGGACCCCTACCGGGTTCACATTGCCCCAGTACGATTCCGGCTGGGGGTCGACCTCGGGGTCGCCGTAGACCTCGGACGTGGAGGCGAAGAGGAACTTCGCGCCCTTCGCCCTCGCGAGGCCGAGGGTGTTGTGGGTCCCGAGCGTGCCGACCTTCAGCGTCTTGATCGGATGCTCCATGTAGTCCACGGGGCTTGCGAGCGACGCCAGGTGAAGGACGTAGTCAAGGCTTCCGTCAAACTCTATGTTCTCGGTGACGTCATGCCTGACGAAGGTGAAGCCCGGCCTGCCGATGAGATGGCGGATGTTGTTCTCGGACCCGGTGACGAGGTTGTCCATGCACAGGACCCGGAAGCCCTTGCGCAGCAGGAAGTCGCAGAGGTGCGAACCAATGAATCCCGCGCCGCCGGTGATAAGGCATGTCTGCATGTGATCAGCCGCCGTCAGCTTCCTGCCTCCGGATCTTCTCCATCATCCTGATCCTCTCCTTTATGTGCATGTCGAGGTCAAGGAAGTTCAGGAGCTCCTTCTCGGTGCTGAGTATGGTCTTCCACTTGCCGATGTCCAGGTACTTGCCCTTGAGGACGACCCCGCAGACCTTCTCGCCGCTCCTTATTGCCAGCGAGATGGCGTCCGTTATCTGGATCTCGCCTTTCTTGCCGGGCTTGGTCCTCCGGATGTAATCGAATATCCCCGGCTCGAAGACGTAGGCGCCGCACATCGCATAGTAGCCGCTGTCGTTCCTGAAGTTCAGCGCCTCCCTCGGCCCGGGCTTCTCCCTGACCTTCTCGATCTCGCAGTGGCCGCCCGGCCTGAATTTCGCCAGCCCGTATCCCTTGGGGTCCGTGACCTTGAACAGCATTATGGTCGCGAGAGGCCTGCGCTGCCTGTGGACCCTGATCAGCTCGCCGATCTCCTTCTTCGGCTCGATGAAGGAGTCGCCGAGAAGCGTGACGAACGTGGTGCCGATCCAGTTCCTGGCCTGGTGGATGGCGTGGCCCAGCCCCTTGCGCTTCAGCTGGTAGACGTATGCGATGTTCACCCCGAAGAAGGAACCGTCGCCGAGGTAGTCCATTATGGCGCCCTTCTGGTAGCCGACCACGCAGAATATCTTCCTGATCCCGCCGATCTTCAGGTTCTCTACGCAGTGCTCTATGACGGCCTTGCCCAGTATGGGGTACATCTCCTTGGGCACCGCCCTCGCGAATGGATAGAGCCTGGTCCCGCTCCCGGCCGCCGGTATGAGTCCTACAATCTCCCGCTTCATGACAATCCACCCTGAATCATACTCGCCTTCCACCATTAAAAAGCGCTCACCAGCAGACGCCCTCGAACCCCGTCACCTTCTTGGGGTCCAGCACCCTCCTGCCCTCGATCATGACCTTGTTATTCATGCGTCCGAAGTCCTTGTCAGAAAGCTCCCTGAATTCTTCCCAGTCCGTTAGGATGAGGCAGGCGTCCGCGCCGTCGAGCGCGTCCCTGGCT
>Ga0316628_100002665_pt1 | contig 13357 bp, 10 predicted proteins | sample OWC_Aug_M2_C1_D5_FD_207648 | JGI IMG/M metagenome (GOLD analysis project Ga0316628, IMG submission 207648) | Wetland soil microbial communities from Old Woman Creek delta, Ohio, United States - OWC_Aug_M2_C1_D5_C | ecosystem: Environmental > Terrestrial > Soil > Wetlands | place: USA: Ohio... | reverse complement strand
AGGGCATCGGACAGGGCATTCTTCAATCCCCTGCCGTCGGGCCGCGGGGCTGTTAAATGATAACCGTCACAGGCTGAACCATATCCGAGGACAAAGGCCCTGGCTTTTTTCTTCCTTTTTAGGATAAGATTATCCGATTCAAGAATCAGCACCGCCGCTCCTTCTCCAAGATTAAGCCCCTTACGCTCCCTATCAAAAGGGCGGCAGGGGTTGTCGTCACTGATCATCAGGGAGATAAATCCGTTATAGGTGACCCGGCATAATTCATCTGCCCCGCCTGCAATTACCATATCGCAGATCCCTGACCTGATCCACGAGGCCCCGATGCCTATGGCGTCAGTACCTGAGGAGCATGCATTAACCACGGTTTGACAAGGGCCTGATAGACTAAATTCACGGGCAATTACTGAAGCCGGATTGCTATTTATAAACCTTTCGATTATTGCCATATCAGGATGCATACCGTTACAATATTCCCTGTAAAATTCTTCATTATTCATAGTGCTACCTACAGTAGTACCCATGCATACTCCTACCTTACTCCCGGTCATATCATTAAGGTCCAAATCCGCATCACTTAGAGCTTCTATGGTTGCAGCGAGGCCTAAACTGCATGTGCGGGAGATATCTTCATTCTTTAATTTTCTTGCAGGGAATAAATCTTCAAGTATTTCAAAGACAGGATAGGGAGCAGGGTGGCTGCTGGAAAATCTTTTTGGCGGTGCGACATGGCGCCTCCCGGCAAAAAGAGAATCCATATTTTCCTTTAGGGACATGCCTGCTGCGCTTAAACAACCTATCCCTGCGATCGCCACCGCGGCATTACGGTTCATAAGGGTTGTCGTTCCTTGATAAAGGAGGCGAGAGAATTAATCGACTGGAAGGCAATGCGGCCTTCGTCCATGTCTTTTATTTCCACATTGAAATGCTTTTGTATAATGACTACCAGTTCCACAGCGTCAAGGGAGTCCAATCCCAGCCCCTCACCGAACAGGGGCGCGTCATCGTCAATTTCCTCCCATGTTATATCTTCGATAAAGAGGTCCTCTATAATTATTTTTTTCAGTTCTTCATTAATGTCCATTTAATTGGGCCCTCAAAAAATTAGATTGAATGTGGATAATTACCATGTCCGATCTCATCACCGATTCAACAGGGTCATTCAAGGATCGTCTTGAAATTAATTTCCCTTAAGCTTGCTTGGTTTTCTATCAGCCGTTTAAAGCTTTTTCCACATATCATAAAAATTGAAGAATTGGAAGGGGTATTCCATTGCAAAATCTTCAAGGGTTTTTACATACTCCTTGATATAAGGGAGAAATTTATCGCCTGATCTCCCCAGCCCTTCAGGTACGCGAATTATCTTAACAAGGTCTAATTCATATCTGGTTGAACCTTTTTTAAAGGGGAAAAGGACAACGATTGGGGCACCTGAGACGGATGCAATCTTCATGGCGCTGAAGGGGAACAGGGCATCCTCGCCTAAGAAATTGACACCCACGGTATTTTTCGGATTGCCGAATAGACGGTCCCCCATTATACAAAGTGCCTCGCCGTTTTTTAAAACATCTATCATTTCCAGAGTCCCTCCAAGGAACCCATCAGGTTCTATAATCCTGTAAGGCCATTGCATTGATTGATGTTCAAAATAGTGCCTGTCAATATCCCCTTCTTCACGATGTATCACCATATTGACCCGGATATTTAAAAAGCGCAAAGCGGACAGGGCAACCTGCCAGCATCCTGCATGGGCCATTAATAATATTATCCCTTTCCGTTCCGATATAAGGTCAAGCAGCTTCTGCCTGTCCTTGAATTTCACGGAAATCTTATCAGTGCCCAGGATGCCTATAATGGCGCGGTCAATCAAGACCTTCCCAAGTTCAAGAGACACGCGGTAGCTGCTCACGAGCCTTTGAAAGGACGTTTCTTTAGGAAACCTGTGAGAAAGGTAGTACCTGCATCTTTCCCTGACAGACGGACGAAAAAGGATATAATACGTGACAACAAAATACAGGATAAAATAGGCGAGTCTCCATCCCCCGATCCTAATCAGCATGTAGAATATATTATGCTGAAAGGTGGAGCCGATGCTGCGGCTTGTCCATCGCCTGTTCTGTTTTTTCACCTTCATCTTACCGGCAGATTATGCCTTTGCCCCTTTCTAAAAGCAATGCCATGATATATATTATGAGCCCTACAAGCACGCCTGTAATCGGTCCGAGAAAAAAGGACCCTATAAACCATTCGTATAACCTTTCAAGTGCCTGATAGCCGATAGTCTCAAGGGAGATATCCGTCAGAAATCTTCCGTTTCTGATGAAATATCCTGTCTCAATGCATAGGGCAGGCATGACAGGGGGCATGCATAACTGGCTTGTGGCAAGAGCCACCACCTTGTTGAACCTTAAAAAACCGGTTACAAGTATGATAATGATGGTGTGGCAGGCAATGAGGGGTAACGCTCCCAGGAATACTCCAAGGGCCCCTGCCGCGGCCAGCTTCTCGGGAGAGGTGTTTTCAGTAAGCAAAAGTTTAAGGGACTTGACAGGATGCAAAACACTTATCAATTGGGCATTATTATCATCAAAAAGGATCTTGCGGTGAGGCATCGGGAGAACAGATAGCATCGTCAGCTTAGTGTTAAGGATACTTATGCGGAGATTGTCCAGAAATCCGCGGAAATGAGAGATTCGCTCTTCAGCCAGCGGGTAATAGACGGATATATCCGTCTCCAGTATCTTTATACCGGCCCATGCCGCCTTTACAAGGACCTCGACCTCAAAGGAATAATGCCGTTCCCGCAGGATCAGCTTATCAAGGACTCCAAGTGGATAGGCTCGAAAGCCACTTTGGGTGTCCCCTAGGGATATGCCTGTCTGGAGTCTCATCCAGAAATTTGAAAAGCTCCGTCCGAAAACGGTTAACCTTGGAGCTTTTGTCCCCTGGAAATATCTCTTACCTATTATTATGGCATGGGGATTTTCGTGTAAGACAGGGATGAATTGTCTGAAATCGGCCGGATCATGCTGACCGTCAGCATCAATCGTCACAATATGTGTCATCCCTAATCTGCCTGCCTCCATAGCACCAGTCAAAATAGCCACGCCTTTTCCCATATTTTTTTTATGACGGATAACATGGACATCCAGTCCAATTAATAAATCAGCGACAATATCCCTGCTCCCGTCATCGACTACCATTACCCGGTCATGTACTGCAAGTGCGCGGGTTACAACATCCCTGACTGTCCCGGGGTGATTATAAACAGGTATTACAATCATTATCTTGAGATTATATTTATCAATCAAATCTATCCTCTATCACTCGATATCGCCCAAGCGTTTTTCGCTTCTCGCAAATTTAATAAATGCACTCAGGTTTCCTATAAAACGGCGCCAACTGTCAGGCGAATGCCAAAGCATGGTAAAGTAATTCCAGAGTGTTTTAATTCTCATGAAATGCATTTTATAAAACTTAGTGAAATATTCATCCAGAACATCCTTCGTCATGCCCTTGGGGATAAAAAGAAAGTGCATGCAATCCATCTTTTCCCAATCCTCTTTAAATTCGCCCAACTGATGAATCTTTTGATAAAGTGGCGTTCCGGGAAAAGGAGTGAATTTTGCCACATTGAGTTCATCTATAGGGAGCGATAAAAAATAATCAATGCTTTTTTTAATACTGGACTCTGTTTCTCCCGGCAGGCCGAGCATAAAAAGGCCCTTTGCCCTGATTCCAGCCTGCTTGATCATGCGTATTTTTCCTGCCAGCATGTCCAGATCGGCGTTTTGACGATGTTGCGCCAGGAGCTTCTCATCCCCGTTTTCTATTCCGAGACTGATCATCCAGCACCCGGCTCTTTTCATTTGTCTGAGAAGACCGGCGTCAATGTGTTCCGCCCTCACAACGCAGTTGAAGGTCATTGAAAGGGGCTTTTCTATCATCATCTGTGTAAGGGTCAGGACCCGTTCCCTGTTAAATGTAAATTGATCATCGTAAAAATTAATATGCCTGACACCAAAATGCGACTTTAGAAAACTCAGATGTTCATAGACGTATTCCGCGGAGTTATAACGGTAACTCCTTTGAAAGACGGACCTGTCGCAATAACTGCACGCATAAGGACAGCCGCGGCTGGAGATGCAGCTGGCGTTAGGCGTCCTGGGATAATTGAAGATGGGCAGCTTGTATGCCTCAGGATAGCCATTCAACCTGTCATAGGCAGGAAGGGGCAGGGTGTCAAGATCGGTTATGTTTGTTCGATAGCCGTTTGAACATATCCCTTTCTGTGGATCTCTATATATGATGCCTTTTATCGATACCGCATCCTCCCCCTCTGATTTTATAAGCTCCATCAGGGTAACCTCACCTTCTCCTATGACGCAATAATCGACCATGGGGAAATCTTCAAGGATCCTCTCCTTGAGCGCGGAGACATGGGCGCCTCCGAATACCGTCTTGATGCCCGGGAGCGTGTCTTTGGCAAGGGCCGCAATACGGATGCCGTCAAGGAAACCGGATGTTGTACAGCTCAATCCGATAAATGCCGGTCGTTTTTCAAGAAGATATCTGCGGATAAGGGCATCCGATTCGGGATAGGCGTAACAATCTATAATAGCGGCGTCAATCCCTTCTTTTTCAAGATAGGCCGAGATGCTCGCAAGACCAAGGGGCGGCATTATATTGGCCAGTCTTGAGACGTCCCTTCCCGCTGCCTCTTTTGAGTAACCTAACGGGTGAACCAATAATATATTCCGATAATACATAGATCCCATGTGTCAGCTCTTACGTCTCCGTCTTCCAGTATCTTTAGAAAATGAGACCAGCATGTCCCAGAGCAATCCCTTGTAACCGAATCTATTCATGGCGTCTATCGTCATCTGCGCCTTGTCCGGAGGGAAGATAAATTCCCGACGCCCGCCTGCTTCCTTTTCGATTGTCCTGTTCATGAACTCAATATCTATTTTAGGAGAAAAATAAAATATAGGCTTGAGGAGCGACGTATTTTCCGAGATAAGCCCCTCTTTGAGTGCGCGGCGGTATAAATCTGTCCCAGGAAGGATGCGGACTCCGGAATAGACAAATATGACGCTTTTCTTAAGCATCGCTATATTCTTTAATCCTTCATTTAAGGTCTTTTCAGTCTCACCTGGCCCTCCGAATATAAAAAAATGGGCGCTCGGGATCTCTGCATCTATGCTTGCCTTATTGAAATCAATAACATCCTCAAAATGGAATCCTTTCTTCAGGTTATCCAGGGTTTCATCGTGTCCGGCATCAGTTCCTACCTCCATGGCATAAAGACCTGAACGTTTTAAAAGAGTCAATTCTTTCAGTCCGATGCCTTTGGGACGGAAATAACCGGCCCATCGTATTTTCAGGCCGGATGAAATAATCTGTTCAGCTAATTCAAGATAATGACCTTCAGAGTCATTAAATACTGAGTCAGTAAAAAAAATTGACTTTACATTAAAGCGTCTTTGCAGTTGCTCAAGCTCGTCAACAACTATCCTAGGTTCACGAAAACGGAATTTTCTCCCTTCCAGCGCCGGATAGACGCAATAGGAACAATTATGAGGGCAGCCTCTTTTTGTCTGGAGATTGACTGTGCCGCTTTGTTTAAGATAAAAATCAATAAGGATTTTTTCCCATAAAGGGGAGCACATCTCATTCCCCATAAGTGGGATATCGGGGTGAGAAAGAATCCTCGGGACCTGATTTCCCTTATTCAGGTCATCTATCAGGTCGCAGATTACCCGCTCACCCTCGCCAACAACGCCGTGATCGACCCCGATATAATCAAAAATTTCTTCGGGTAGGGCTGAGAAACCGGAACCGCCGGCGATTATGGATGCATTCGTGTGCTGTCTGACAAGGGAGATGATGTGTTTTTCCTTTAACAGGGTCCAGGATCGGTCAGAGCTTAGGGAGTCCACATCACCAATATTTCGGATAGAGATCCCGACAAAGTCAGGGGAGAATTCCGCCAGTTCCTTTCCCAGCCTGTCTTCAGCCTGATCCTCGACTTTAAAATCAAATTGATGCACTACATGTCCTCTTGCCGATAGCGCGGAGGCAATTATTGCCATCCCAAGGGGATACACAGGGTAAGGATTGGCGAATATATTTGAGGATATTAAAAGGATCCTACTCATTAACCGACTCTTTATTAAAGGAACGTTTTCTCAGAGGATTGTATCGCCTGTAGGTGCCTTTTTCCATTTCACTCATAATAACATTCTTGAAGAGGTAGCTCATCTTTATCTGGGGGCTGCTGTCACCGTAAAAGGTGTCCCAGGCGTAATGATACATCCTGTAAAGTGTTTCTGGTGTCATTTGTTTAGGCTGAAAAACTACCTTGTCGCAGGTATAATCCAGCCAGTTGTTATGCAGGATCCTTTCTTCCCTTTCAAGCATAGCCCGGATCGGAGAGTGTGGAAAGGGTGTTAATATGGTAAACTCGGCCATATCAAGTTCAATCTCCAGCAGGAAATCGACAAAACGTCTGATGCCGTCTTCATCCTGGTCGTCTGTTCCCAGCAGGATAGTGCCTTCCACACCGATGCCATGATCCTTCAAACGCTTTACCCGTTCCCTTATTCCATTGGAGGTGTTAACAATCGCCTGATATACATACCAGCACCCGGCGTCTTTGGCTAACATCAGGATCTTATCGTCATCAAGGATGGGATGAGAAACCCAGCTTTTCTTCAACGGTATCATGGCAGTGAAAAGCTCCTCCAGCCATTCAGGGTCCTGGGCCAGAGAGTTGTCCACAATAAACAACCGATTGTTTTGAATCGAGTCCATTTCCTCAATTACCTTGTCAACAGGCCTTGGACGGAAGACCCTGCCCCCCAGAAAGCCGACACAACACGGGAAACAGTTAAATTTGCATCCCCTTGAGGCATGAACGAGATCAAGCATCTGAACGCCGCGATAGGTATAAAAATCCCTGTTTAATATTTCTCTTCGTGCAGTGCCCACCATACCTATATCCGGCGGATTGTTCATATGGTCATATACCCTTTTTAATCTCTTATTCTTCAGGTCGTCCAGTATGGAACCGAAACGCCCTTCAATCTCACCCAGGAAAACAGCGTCTCCGTAAAGTCTAAGCTCCTCTGAATGCAGCATTGTCGCGATCCCGCCGAATATAACGGGGACATTCAATTCACGATATCTTTTAGCTATCTCAATAGCGCGGGGGAGCTGGCAGGTAAGCATCACGGATATAGCCGCAAGGTCAACCTTGTTATTATAATCTATTTCCTGGAATGCCTCATCGATAAAGGTCAATTCGATATCTTCCGGCACATCCGCGGCAAAGACCACAGGGCCATGAGGCGGGAGATGGAATTCTGTCTGGCGTTCCAGCTTGGGCCATTTCGGATAGATTAATGTCATTCGCATGGATTGTATCACCTGTTTGTGTTTAATAATTTTTTGTTAGATTACAATTAAATCAAAATCCGACTTTGTAGATAAAGGCGCAAGGCTCAAGGTGCAGGGCTCAAGGAAAAAATAAAGTAATAAAATCCTTTTTAGGCCTTTAAGTTTTTGCATCCAGGCATCTCCTAACGCACGCGGATATATCCTTTATCTCTGATTCATTAAAGAAAACGTTTCCGCTATTGTCCACAGAAAGTCTTCCGTAGGGGCGAGTTTGTCTTTCAAGGTCTTTTTCAATCATTACAAAGATTGACCCAGGCGCAGGATTTCCGGCAATCGGAAAATCCGGCGGTCGTTCAACATCGCATATCCCTGCCAGCATGGTATTGCATTCTACAAGGGAGATGCAATCAAGGGCTGAACGCAGGGCTGAAATGCCCGAATTGGTTTTGTCATTGATAACAAAGTTTATCCCTGTTAATCCGAATATGCTTGACGCATGGCCCAGAAAGGAATTGGGAAGGGTATAGGTAAAGAGGTTCGGATCGGCAAGGAGGCCGTTTTTCATCATGACCGTATTGTAATAATCGATGTCTGTTGCGATGCAACCAAAGACTGTCGATACAATAATCCCGATATCGCGTTTTTCCTTCCAGGCATCAAGCCCGGCGTCCTGCAAGGCATAGGCGATGGCCCTCACACCAAGCTTGGAGTATCGGTCCAGACGCCCGAATCGCCGGAATGTCTTATCATTGTCTGTTTTCTTGCCGGTAATCTTAGGCAATGATCCTTCGGACAATTCAAAAGGATCGGCGTTTCTCCCCATACCTTCCCCCCCGACAGTAATCCAGCCTATCCCGGTGATAAAGGCGCTCATGACCTAATCCCCTTTCCGATGATAACAGCGGCATTAACCCCGCCGAAACCGGAATTTGTGGAAAGCATATAATCGCCATCAATCATCGCCGGTTCATTACTGACGAGCCCTTCTGCCCCTTTTTCCGGGGAACCGAATCCTGCGGTTGGAGGGACAACCCCGTTCGCAATGCCCTTGAGGCATAAAGCAGCTTCAATCCCGCCTGCTGCCCCCATTGTATGTCCGATGGCGCCCTTGACTGAAAAGACCGGCATCTTTCTTTCCCGGAAGACATCCTTAAAGGAGACGAGCTCCATCAAATCATTGTAAACGGTCCCGGTACCATGGGCGCATATGGCTGAAATGGCATCTTCCGGGAGTTTGGATTTTTTCAGTGCCTTCCTGATGGCCAGTATAAGGCCGGAGCCGTCCATTGCAGGGGCCGTGATATGGGTGGCGTCATTGGAGACTGCCCAGCCCAGAAGGGCGCCTATAGGGGCCCTGTCTTCTTTTTTTGCCTTTTCGCTGTTCATAAGCAACAGGGCAGCAGCGCCTTCCCCGATATTCATGCCTTTTCTGTTCCTGTCAAAGGGCATGCACGGAACAGGAGACATTGCCTGCAAGGCGCAGAAACCGGAAAAAACAAATTCTGTTACAATATCAAAACAGCATATCAATATGGAATCGGCCCGCCCCAATTCTATAAGGGATGCACCCTGGGCAAGGGCTATTGTTGATGAGGCGCAGGAAGCGCTAATATGCATGCCCCCGCCGGTCAGTTTAAACCTTTTTGAGATATGATCTGAGAGATGTGAGAGAAGGCAATCATGAGCGTCGGCAGGGATGCCGTGGCGCAGTCTCTCCAGGTTGTCAATGCCGGCCTTGGTTGACGCTGTAATAAGAAACGAATCCACCGGCACAGGCCCCAACGTTATGAATAATCGATCAAGCATATCATAAACCATTGATCTATTGCCTGTCGGCTCCAGGTCTTCAATACATGCGGCGATACTGGAATTATAGGAATCAGTTCGAAATCGCCTCACCGGCTTAATGCCTGATTCTCCAAGCATGAGCCTTTCCCATAATGTATCGAGATCATTTCCAAGGCCCGTTACAGTGGCCGCATCTATAATCCATATAGGCGCTATTTCAACTCACCTGCTTTCCATCTTCTGCAGAAATCCTGATAAAAAGTCGGCGAAACCATATACAGGTTATTTTCCTTATCAAGCATGACCTGGACGGAATACCCAGTTGTTATTACACTTCCCTTGCTATCTCTGATGATGAATTCATGATTGATCCTTGCCGCATCGGACCAGTGCAATATCCCTTCAATGGAAAACTCTTCCGGGAACCTCAAGGTACGGTGATAGTCCATGTGGAGCTTTTTAATAGGGGCCACTATTCCGTTCCTGTACAAATCAAGATATCCGATGCCAAAATTTTCCCCCAAGGCGCTTCTGGCATCCTCGAAATAGCTGGCGTATCGACCATGCCATACTATCCCCAGGGCATCGACCTCTTCAAAGCGCACTCGTCTCTTCACCTGAATACGGAGAGGCTTAGGTGCGTCCTTCTGCTCAATAAAATATGGTTTCAACATCTTCTTTCTCCCTGATCTTAAATCGGCCAGACCGGGATCATCCGGCCGAAACTGATTTTAATAAACCTACTGAACCAAATTCTAAAACATCCTATTCTGAAAAAATCATTAATAATGAAGCTGCAATCTTATCGCCGGAATAGATCTGTATCCTGCTTCCAGGCAGCCCTTTAACCAAGCAATCGATGCATTGGATCAATATCTCACTGCCTGGCCTGATTTCTTGAAGAAACTTTGCATTTTGAATGGATTTCAGATGTAGATGTCGGCCTTTTTGTTCCTCAATAAGACATAAAGCGGCTGTCAGCTGCATTACTGCAGGGAGTATGGGATACCCTGGGAAGTGACCAGAAAATCCCAAAAAATCATCATCAAAGCGATATCTTCGAACAATTGTATCTGGGTCCTTTTTATCCGGGGGACCCAGGGCTGACCTTCTTATGGCCTCTATAATCGTATTCATCCTTCCTTCCCCTGTGGTATATTTGTGCCTGATTTTTCGCCATTGGCATTGTTTTTGATCTTGTAGAATGCAGGTATGACAAACATGGCCGAGGGAATAGCAGCCCCTATCCCTAATAATACTGTAATCCCGATGGAGTGCAATGCCGGATGCCTGGCGAAGATCAAGGCCCCGAAACCTGTGATAGTTGTCAGTCCGGATAATAAAACCGCAGTATCCGTGTCGTGCTCATAATCTTCTGAACTCTTGCATACCATAAAGATGCCGTAATCGACGCCAAGTCCAATAATCAGTATCGTTGAGATGATGTTAAAGATGTTGAATGGCATATTAAACAGGCTCATAACCCCGAACATAAATACCATACCCGTTACAACAGGGATAAGACTCAATAGGACCTTTTTAATATCCCGGAAAAGCACTGCCAATAATAAGAGGATCAGAAAGAAAGCGCCTGTAATAAACCGTATAAAATCATGGCCGATTGCCTTTCTGATCATTTCACTGAAATAGGACTGGGAAACGAACCGAACCCCGGGAAGACTGTCTTTATCCCTCACTATCAAAGCCCTTATTTCAGCAGTATCAGGGACTAATGTCAGGATGCTGATCTTTTCATCTGAATATATGATCATGGAATCAAGAATATCCTTAATGCCGGACACATTCAGATCCTCTGGGAGGATGGGGGAAGGGGAAGCCTTAAGATTTGAAAAAAACGGATCAAAGGCAGTGACGGAAAAGCCGAGAGCCTTTCCTTCTTCCTCTAAAATCCGACGGATATTAGCTTCTTTATCGGACCAGAATTCATTCCAGGCATTCTGGTTGGCTTGTTGGGTCTTTATTGACGGAACTATCGATGCAATGCTTATGATCCCTCCATCGCCGGCATTCTGTTTCAGATAACGGAAAAGGGCATCGTTTGCCGCAAGGGCTGACTCAAGATCCTCTCCCTCTGAGAATATCATTGCGTGGCCTCGAAAATCCCCCCAGGTCTCCTTAATCATGGTTTCCATGCTATGAAGTTCGGTTGATACAAAATTCAGGGCATTCAGGTTGCCACTGAAGGTGATATGTCTCCCCTGCCATGCGCAATATGTAAGCAATAAGATCCATATGCCTATGATTATTGAGGGATGTGCAGGATGCTGTTTTTTGAGTATAAAACCATGCGAGTCTTTTCCGCCGGATGATACCTGCATCATGTGCGGCAGCAGTATCAAGGACATCGCGAGAGACGCCAATACACCGATAATGGAAAAGGCCCCCAGTTGGCGTTGCCCAGGCAAGGCGGAAAACATCAGCAGTGAAAAGGCGCAGAGGGTGATGACACCCCCGAACAAAACAGGACGGGAGACCTCTGCCATGATCGCTGAGATATCATGTTTCCTATCCTTTGGTTTCCCGGGGCGAAGGGCAAAATAGACATGCAGGCTGAGATCATCGGATAGTCCCAGGAGGACAGACCCGAAACCTATAGTGATCGCCGATACGGTCTTATATATGAGGGAGACGCTTACCAGGGCAATGGCGAAGGATGAAAAAGATATTAACAGGACTAATAGCGCCTTCCAGGTCCTCAAGAAGAAGATAAAGAGGATTATTATTGATAACGATGAGATACTCAGGACAACAAAAAGGTCTTTTTTAATTGTCTCCGCATTGGCAACGGTATAGTTATAGGCGCTCAGCACCGACATCTCTACATGTTGAGGGACGATGCCTTCAGCAAGGGCGTTGAGTTGGGACAGCATTTTTTCCGCGCCATCTGCATCTGTGATGCCCACATCCGTCTCAGCGATCAGAAGAACATTTTTCCCATCAGCGTTTATAAAGTGATTATCCTGGAGGCGCACATTAGGGATGATATTCAAGTGGGTCAGCTTCTTTAGCCCGAAAGTCTTCAGGTTCAGGGGATCTGTCTTGATAAAATCCTTTAAAAACCAGCCCTCAGGGGAAAAGAGACTATCATAATCATCGGTCAACTGATCTCGTATATTTTCTGTTGTCAGGCCGGCTTTGATCTCTTCCAGATCATTATCCGTTGCAAGATTGGGCAGATTTCTGATCAGCCAGTTATAGATATCCATATCCTGGTTGATTGTCGGCCCTGTAATAACCCCAGTAAAAAGCGGGGGCGTCATGGCGTTTGCCAGACGATCGGCTATCTCTGCAAGTTCTGTGAAGTCGCCATTGGAGTTGTCTTTAAGATTAATGATGATCTTGCGCGTGAAAGGCGCATGCTGGAGCAGTTCAAAATCAATGGAAAATTCCTTTTGATTGTCCGGGAGCATTGATTTTATGTCTTCAGAGAGGCGAATATATTTTAAGGACACGGCGCTTAGTATAATAATTGCCGCTGCAACCAGGAAAAGCGCAGGACGCCGTCCGGAAAAATAATTATATAAATGACGGAAAATATTAAACCAGGACACTAAAAGATATCCTCCTTCAACGGCCTGTTGACAGCCATGTCGATAAAATTAATTCTGGTAAAATCTCCGCCTGATTCGTATATTTCAATTGTGCTTACATAATCTTCCGTCGTTGAAAAAATAAGTTTTATATAGTCCAGATATTTTTTTTCAGTTACTGATAGTGGGATAAGCTTCAAAATCACGGGATTTTCTTCGAGTACTGTGATGTCATATCCGGCCTCAAGCTGGTCGAAATCAGCCCTGGCCCAGGCAAAGACCTGGCCTGAAATAATCTGAATCACAGGCTCCTTTTTAAGATCAAAGGACTGTCGAGAGCCTGATTGTCCTCGCCATCTCTTCCCTTTATCGCCATTAACAATAAATCCCATGGATGTAGGTTCATAAACCTCCCATCGCAGGCAGTCAGGGCTTTTATAAAAGAATTTTCCCTTTGATATAGGGGCGTTTTCCAATATCTCCAGGTGTTTTTCCTGAGTAAATTGACCGGATAGTGTCTGAACACTTGAGGCTGCCTGTTCTATCCGGCTAAAGACCTCAGCATTTTTACTTGCATAGTCAGTCTCATCTTGAGGTTCTTCACTAAAGGCGCTGAAAGG
>Ga0316628_100002664_pt1 | contig 13358 bp, 11 predicted proteins | sample OWC_Aug_M2_C1_D5_FD_207648 | JGI IMG/M metagenome (GOLD analysis project Ga0316628, IMG submission 207648) | Wetland soil microbial communities from Old Woman Creek delta, Ohio, United States - OWC_Aug_M2_C1_D5_C | ecosystem: Environmental > Terrestrial > Soil > Wetlands | place: USA: Ohio... | reverse complement strand
GTACACGTGGAACGTCCGCACAAACTGCACGCCGGTGCGCGGGTCTTTGGGGCTGGTGACTTTCACCGCGACTTCACTGGAATTGTTGCTGGTGATTTCCGCATCGTACTTGCTGCCGTCGAGAACGTAGTAGGGAATGCTCGGCCACTGATCGTCGTTTGACCAGCCCTCGGGGCCGGGCCAGGCCTTGTCGCCGCCATAGTTGGCCCAGCCGGATTTCAAATTGTTCTGCTCGGGGGGCAAGACCTTTCCCGCCAGATCCTCGTTCACAAAGAAGTATTCCTGCTCTCCAAGCTGGAGTTGAATGGCGCGCCCGCCGATGTCGGGGGCGATGGAGAGCGTGACCAGGCCATTCGTCAGACGATAAACGTTCCAACCTTTGTATTGCGTTTGTTCGACTTTAGCAGGGAATGAAGAAGCGGGAGAAGCCATGGCAAACCTCGATGGAATGAGCAGTCCCAGAGCGCCCGGGAGTGCCAGGGCGCCAGCGATTAGGGAAACGGCGCTCGGTCTTTTCATCAGTGGTCCCTCGGCGAGAAATATTACTCAAAATCCGGATGGAACGATCCAGTATCTTGCCGTAAAGGTCTTACCCGGTTCAAGCACGATAAGGCCATCGAACTTGCCTTCGTGCTGGAGATTGAAAACGTTGGTGGGCCCCGTCTGCGGCTCGATGCAAATCAGGTTCTTCTCGACGGGAGCATACACGACGGCGAAATCAAACCCCTCGCCGTAGATGACCTCGATCTTCTGCCTGCGGCCTTTCACCCAGACTCGGCCCAATCCGTCGGCGTCGCGCTCGAGATCCGAGAATTCGTCGTCCAAAGCTTTCTTGCCGAGTGCGAAGTCTTGCGCCTGCGGAAGAAACCGCGAGGTCGGTTCGTTCTCGCCTGTGGCCACGTTGCGCCCATCGAGGATCCAGTGCGTGCTCGCGCCGATACCCAGCGTCCATTCCTCACGCGGGCCGCCGGGACAGAAATATGGATGATACGCCATCATCGCCGGCAGCGGGCTGAAGCCGACATTCACCACCTGCGTGACAACTTCCAGTTGACCGCCCTTCAGGCGATGAGTCACTTCGTAAGTCTGCGCGAAAGGGAATTGCGCCATCAAGTCGGGATACTTGTAGAAATCGAGGTGCGTGGTGACGAAGGCGCCGTCTTCGTTCGCGCCGCTCGCCACAACTTGCCAGCGGGATTCGAAGACCAGCAGGCCGTGCGTGGGCAGCCCTGACGAGTCCAGGCGGAGATTTTTGAGTGTGGTGTTGAAAAGATATTTCTCTCCCCGGAAGAAATAGTGGTCGCGGTCGATGCGGTTGGCCCACGGTGCAAGAAACGGATTTCCGCCGCCGGTGCGCCGAACCTGGGCATAATGCGAGAGCGACGGAATTGGAACGAGAACGTCTTTCCCGTTGACCTTGAATTCGCAACCGAAATTTCCCAGGCCGGGCACGAGGCAATAGGTCATGTCGCGGCTGAGGTCGGCGAGCCGCCAGGCGCCAAAGCCTTCGATGTCCTGAGTCGATACGCGGTAATTCCCCAACACTCACTCCATTTGCGCCAATGCGGGCGGTCAGAAGCCTGTGGGAACGATCCAGTAAGTGGCCTTGAAGGTTTTTCCGGGCTCGAGGACGATCAACGATTTCATCTTTCCCTCGTGGTCGAGGTTGAAGGCGTTGGTCGGCCCGGTCTGCGGCTCGATGCAAATCAGCGTGTTGTCGAGCGGCGCGTAAACAATGGCCCAATCGAATTCCTTGCCGTAGATGACCTCGACTTTCTGCGCCTTACCCTTCACCCAGATGTGCCCGAGGCCCTGCGCGTCGCGCTCCAGTTCCATGAAGCCCGAGTCGAGAAAGCTTTTGTCCAGCACAACGCCCTGAGTCAGCTGGGGAAGGAATTTTTCCGTGGGCTCGGTTTCGCCCGTCGGGACGAGCGCCTCATCGACAATGACCCGTTTCCTCGCGGCGACTTTGACCGTCCATTCTTCACGCGTGCCGTCGGGCCGGAAATAGGGGTGATAGCCGAAGTGCACGGGCATGGCGGACTTGCCCACGTTGGTGACGCGCGTCGTGCATTCGAGTCTTCCGTCCTTCAAGCGATAGGTCACTTCATAAGTGTGCGCGAAGGGGAACTGCGCCATCAGGTCGGGATACTTCCAGTACTCCAGGCGCGACATGATGAACGCGCCTTCGGCGTCCGACGCGCCGGTCTTGATGATTTCCCAATGCGGTTCGTAAACCAGAACCCCGTGGAGGACGTAGTTGCTGGGCGGCACGCGCCTCAGGTTCCCGAGGCTGTCATTCAGGAGGTATTTCTTTCCTTGGAAATAATAATAATCATGATTAATTCGGTTGGCAAAGGGTGCCAGGAAAGGGTTTCCCCAGCCGAACCAGCGCTTCTCGATGTAGGCCTTGAACGACTCGGGCGCGATGAAGATGTCCTTGCCGTTCATCTTGAATTCATACCCGAAATTGCCGATATCGGGAACGATTCCGAACTCCATCTTGCGCCTGGCATCAGCCAAGTGGTAGGTCATGTGCCCCTCGATGACCTTCTTGGCGACGGTGTAATAGGCGGGTTTCTTCATGGTGACCTCTTGGGGAGCTGCAAAACTCCCGCGCGGGCAGAAGAGCGCAATGACGGCCAATAAAACTACGGAAAGTGAAAACTTCATCGGGGATTCCTTTCTCATCGCGGCGGCGAGACATACGGGTTTCTTAACCGAGCGCTCCAAGCTGGTGAGCCAGTTCGCGCACGGTCGGGTAGAGCGCGCGGTAAATCTGGTATTGGCGATTGTAGAGCTGCACGTTCGCCGCCTGCGGCGCCATGCTCTCGCGGATTTGGATAGCGGCGCGCGCCGATTCTTCCACGCTGGCGTAAATCCCCGCGCCCACGCCGGCGAGCAGTGCCGCACCAAAAGCCGAGCCTTCGGACGTCCGGAGCGTGACGAGTTCCTTGCCGTAAATATCCGCCTGAATCTGACGCCAGAGAAAGCTGCGCGAGCCGCCGCCCGAGACGCGAATCTGCTCGACGGGAATTTCCAGCTCCTTGAAGATTTCGATGGAATCGCGCAGGCTGAACGCCACGCCCTCGAGAATCGAGCGAATCATATGCCCACGGGTGTGCGCGGCGGTCAGGCCGAACCACATGCCTCGCGCGTGCGCGTCGAGATGGGGAGTGCGCTCGCCCATTAAATAGGGCAGCCACAGCAGCCCCTGGCTGCCGGGAGGAATCTTCGCTGCCTGCTCGATGATGAGTTCGTAGGGATCGACGCCGGTTTGATGCGCGAGCCAGGCTTCCGACGCGCCGAACTGGTCGCGGAACCAGCGCAGCGAGAGTCCGGCGCCTTGCGTCACGCCCATCACGTGCCACTTGCCGGGGACCGCGTGGCAGAAAGTGTGAATGCGCCCGAGCGGATCGAGCTTGGGCAAATCGGTGTGCGTGAAGATCACGCCGGAAGTTCCGAGCGTCGCCGAGGTCAGCCCGGGAAGCACAATGCCGTTGCCGACCGCGCTCGAGGCCTGGTCGCCGCCGCCGCCCACCACGGGCGTTCCGGCCTTGAGCCCCGTCACCACCGCGGTCTCGCGCGTGATTTGACCGGTGACTTCGGGAGACTCGTAGGCGCGCGGCAGCAGCCGTGCGTCGAGGTCGAGCATGCCGAGCATTTCCTGCGACCAGCGGCGGTTGGTGACGTCGAAGAGCAGCGTGCCCGAAGCGTCGGAAACGTCGGTGGCGAACTCGCCGGTCAGGCGGAAGCGCACGTAATCTTTGGGCAATAGGAAATTCGCCGAGCGCTCGAAAACCTCCGGCTCGTGGTCGCGCACCCAGATAATCTTGGGTGCGCTGAAGCCGGTGAGCGCGGGATTCGACACGAGCTGAATCAAGCGCTCGCCGCCGACTTGCGAGGTGATCCAATCGCACTGCGCCTGGCTGCGCTGGTCGCACCAGATGAGCGACGGCCGCAGGACGGCGTGCGCCTTGTCGAGCAGCACGACGCCGTGCATCTGGCCGGAGAGTCCGATGGCGGCGATTTCGTCGCCTGTGAGGCTCGCGGCTTCGAGCGCGGCGCGGACCGCTTGAATTGTGGCTTCCCACCAATCGCTCGGGTCCTGCTCCGCCCAGCCTGGCTTGGGCATGCGCATGGGCTGATGATCGCCTGTCGCCGCGCCCAAGACATGCCCGTCAGGGCGAACGATGACGGCGCGAGTGCCGGTGGTGCCGACGTCGATGCCCATTGTGTAGGACATAAAATCAGTTAACGGTTGACAGTCGACAGTTGACAATCCCCAGGCAAAACCTCGACACGCTCAGTTCGCGTTGAGGTGTGAACTGCCAACTGTGAACTGTCAACTTCCCTTCACTTTCTCCCACTTCCGCGACTTCGCCGACCGTTCCACAGTATCGAGCACCGCCTGCACTTTCACTCCTTCGCGGAAGCTGGGTTCCGGCATGCGGTCTTCTTCCATGGCGACCAGGAAATCGTAGAGCGCGTTCACAAACGTGTGCTCGTAGCCGATGATGTGTCCGGGCGGCCAAAAGGCGCCGGAGTAGGGATGGTCGGCCTCGGTGGCGAGAATGGTCTTGAAGCCTTGGTTCACCGCCGCCTCGGTCCGGTCGTAGATTTCCAGCTCGTTCATGCGTTCCATGTTCCAGGCCAGGCTGCCCTTGCTGCCGTAGATTTGCAGGGTGTTGAAATTGCGCCGGCCGCCGGCGAAGCGCGTGCTCTCGAAAACTCCCACGCTGCCATTCTTGAAGCGCGCCAGGAAATTCGAGTCGTCGTCCACGGTGACTCTGCCTTTGCCGCCGCTGCCTTTGGCCCCCCAGGCGCCGCTCGCCGAGGCGGGCAGGGGACGCTCCTTGATGAACGTCGTCATCTGGCCCGCCACTTCCGCGACGTCGGAATTGAGATATTGCGCGAGGTCGGTGGCGTGCGCGCCGATATCGCCGAGCGCGCCCGAGCCCGCCCACTTCTTTTCCAGTCGCCACACCAGCGGAAATTGCGGGTCGATGATCCAGTCCTGCAGATACGCGCCGTGATAGTGGTAGATGTCGCCCAAGCGGCCTTCCTCGATGAGGCGTTTGGCGTAGGCGACGGCGGGCACGCGGCGATAGTTGTAATTGACGTAGTGCTTGACGCCGGCTTTTTCGACGGCGCGCAGCATCTCCTTGGCTTCCACCAAGGTGTTCGCGAGCGGCTTCTCGCAGATGATGTGCTTGCCGTTGCGCGCTGCCCGCAGCACCATGGGGTGGTGAAGATATCCGGGCGTCGAAATGTCCACGACATCGATATCCTTGCGGTCGATCACGCGCTCCCATTCGCAATCGGATTCTTCCCAGCCGAATTTCGCCGCCGTGGCTTCCAGTTCTTCCGTGCACGCCTTGCCGCACAACACTTTCATGCGGAATTTCAGGTTCGTATCAAAGAACCTGCCCACCTGCCGGTAGGCGTTGGAATGCGCCTTGCCCATGAATTGATGACCGATGAGAGCTACGTTGAGTTCTGTCATTGTTCGATTCTCCTGTATTTCGAATAGTGACAAGTGACGAGTGACAAGTGACAAGCAAGACCGAGGCGACGAGTTACGTTGAGCATCGAATCCGCATCGGCTTCCCTCGTTCCCCATTGGCGAACGGCGGTTGGCCCGCCTTCTTTTCGAAAGCGGAGAGCATCTTGTTTTCACATCCCCCCGGATGGGTCGTAGGTGACCAATAGACCCACAGACCGCATTCCAAGAGCTTGACCACCTGGCCGCCAGCATGAGGGCTTTTGTCCCCAACCTTGTGACAATAGAATTCTGCGATACGGACGCACAAGCTTCGCTTCGTTCCCCCGATGTAAAGGACGGGTTCGTTCGGAGGCCATCGCTGCCGGTCGTATTCGGGGTTGATGACAAGGTTGGAAGGAAGAGGGTCTTTGAAGGGCAGTTCACACGCCTCGCAGCCGCCATTCGCATTCCCCACGCGAGCCACTACGTAAACACCCTCGCCGCACTCAGATACTGGGGTCCCCCAAGGCACGGGCTCCTTGAGGATGAGCTTGGTCTTCAGGAATAACTCGGCGACAGTCACAATTGGCTTCCAAAATCTAATTCAGAGCTAAGACTGACTCACTACGAGACTTGCACCGACTTCGACTTCGAAAGCGTCCGACGCAACGAATTCAGCATCTTCTTGAGTTCCGAGATCAGTTCCATTGCGGGGGCGGCGTCGCCAACCGGACAGAAACCCAACTCCACAGCGAGGATGAGCTGCGTATCCAACTCTGCGCCCGACCCTTCGGCTTGTGAGATGAATTGGATGAACTCGTTTGTGCTTCGGCGCGATTGACCCTCCGCAATGTTGGATGGAACAGAAACCGCTGCACGACGCATTTGCGAAACCAATCCGAACCGCTCATCCGCGGGGAAGGTGCGGGTTATTCGATAAATTTCCTTGACCAGCTTCATGCCCTTCTGCCAGACGAGCAGGTCCCTGTAACTGCTTGCCTTCGCCTTGGCCGACGCCAGGGCCTTCCCAGCGGCTTCTTTTGCTGGATTGTCTGCTGTCTGGACACTCACGACTTGCCACTCCCCTCTTGTTCTTGCCCGCTTGTCACTCGACACTTGTCACTCGTCACTGTTCTTCACGCCCACCACATCTCCTTCAGCTTTTCCTTGATCACGATCTGGTTCAGGAAATTCGCGGCCTTGGTCAGGCCCTCGTCGATGGACATCAAGCTGTCCTCGTGCTCGATGGAGAGGACCTCGTCGTAGCCGACCATCTGCAGCGTCGAAATCATGTCGCACCAGAAGTCAGCGTCGTGGCCATAGCCGACGGTGCGGAAAATCCAGGAACGATTCTTCTCGTCGCTGTACGGCTTGGCATCGAGCACGCCGTTAACCTTGATGTTGACCTCGTACAGGCGCGTGTCCTTGGCATGGACGTGGAAGACCGCTTCGCCCAGGGTGCGAATCGCCGTGCAGGGATCGATCCCCTGCCAGAACATGTGGCTGGGATCGAAGTTGCAGCCGATGGCCGCGCCCGCCTCGGCGCGCAGGCGCAGCATGGTTTCGGGATTGTAGACCACGAAGTTCGGGTGCATTTCGATGGCGATGCGCACGCCGTGGTCCTCAGCGACCTTGGCGCGCTTTTTCCAGTAGGGGATGACTTTCTTCTCCCACTGCCACTTCAGGATGTCGAGAAAATCGGGCGGCCAGGGCGCGGTAACCCAGTTGGGATATTTGGCGTCGTCGGAGTCGCCCGGGCAGCCTGAGAAATCAATCACCGTGCGCACGCCGAGCTTCTCCGCCAGCAGGATGGTTTTGCGATTGACCTCGGCGTTGGCCTCAGCGACCTTCTTGCTCGGGTGCAGGGGATTGCCGTGGCAACTGAGCGCGCTGATGGAAACGCCCTGGTCGTCGAGCCGCTGCTTGAACTCCTTGATCTTCGACGGCGTGCTCAGCCAGTCGAGCTTCAGGTGCGGGTCGCCGGGATAGTTACCGGTTCCCAGTTCGACCGTGCGGATTCCCAGCGGTTTGATCTTCTTGATGACCTCTTCCAGGCTGAGTTTGGCGAACAGGGCGGTGAAGAGTCCGACTCTCATGGGGTTTCTCCCTTTGATCGGCGCGCGAGGCGGCGCTTGCCCGGCCGTGGCAGGCCCTCGACTGTGGTGCCCCCCGGCGCCGAAGTTGGCCGCAAATTCCTGCGGAAGCGAGGCTAAAATCTAATGGCCGACCGCGCGCCCGTCAACTGGAAAATGGCCGGGCTTTTTGGCGTGCGGCTGGAGGGAAATTGCGTGGTGAAATCGACTAGCCCGGTGAAAAGCAAAGGCAAAGTGATTGGGCTACTCACTGGCCGCGCAACGAAAGCCTACATGGCCCACGGGATTGTCGGCGCGATGGCTGTCTCGTGCGGTAACGCGCAGATTGAAGGGGCCTCCATCGAAGCTGCCGCCGCGGATGACGCGGCGTTCGGCCTTCGCATCGCACATGCGGCGAAGGTCGGACTCAGACTGGCGCCGCGCGCCGGAAGGATAAGAACTCTGCCATTCGTCCAGGCAGAATTCCCAGACGTTACCCGCCAGGTCGAACAGGCTGTAGGGATTGGGAGGATAGCTGCCGACGCGCACGGGCCGGTGATTGCCGGACTCTCCGTAATTCGCTAACCGGGGGTTCGGGTCTTGATCCCCCCACGGATACCTCGCGGCGAGCCCGCCGCGTGCAGCAAACTCCCATTCCGCCTCGGTGGGCAGACGCTTGCCTGCCCACTCGGCGTACGCCATCGCGGCACGCCAGGTCACAAATACGACGGGGAAATTCCCTTCGCCTGCGGGAGGCTGATCGCCGGTCCAGTGTCGAAGGTAATCGCCGCCCACGCGCTCCTTCCTCCACTCCGGCCGGGCGCGTGTGAATTCGTGAAATCGGGCGTTGGTGACTTCGTAGCGGTCGATCCAGAAAGCAGGGATGGTCACTTCGTGGGCAGGAGTCTCCGCGAGCAGCATTTCTCTCAGCCCCGCGCCCGCGTTCGGAAACTGCTGGAGCAACGTGTTCTCGTCCGAACCCATGCGAAAGGTGCCGCGGGAAAGACGAACCATTCCATGACGACCGGGACGAAGCGCCAACCCGCGACGCGGCAAAAGCAGCGCCGCCAAAAATAGTTCTCGACGAGTCATCATTTGGAGCCCGCTGGTTGGACGCATCGGAAGCGATGGAGTTAGCTCTCGGGCGGAATTTCAATGGTCCGTGGTGCAGCCCGGGCATTCGGCGTGGTAGGTGTTGCCCTTGTAATCGATTTCATCGAGCCCCGCGCGCGAGGTGTAGAAACCGTCGAGAGTCTGGGTCTTCAGCAACTCGAATAGCCGCGTGCCAGCGTTCTCGACAGTCTTGTCGGCGCGGTCGTCGCTCGCGGCTTTCAGCAGTTCGAGTTGATCCGACTCCGCCAGATTCAGGAATGCCTTCCCGAAGCGCTGCTGCGATTCCCGCGTCAGCCATTCCAGGCCCTCGCGCCAGACCTTCTGCGGGTCAGCGCTCTCGAGTCTGCGCATTGCTTCGGGACCGCGGTAGTGGTCCGCCACCACACGATACTCGGGAGCGAGGCGGCGGACCGCTTCGCGCACCGATTCGGCATTGAAGACGATGAGGTCGATCCACTCCGCGATTTCATCAGCGATCGGCGCATTTTTGGAAGTTGCACCCTCACCCAGAACCAATTCAACCAGCCGGCGAACCACGCTAAACTGATCCGCAGAGAAAAACTGCGGAACGAACGGCCCGGTCCGCGGCCGGATGTAGTCCGTCTCGCTGCCGGGCGGCACGGGATGGAATCGCTCGTCGCTCATCAACGCGTGGGTCAGATGATCGTTCGAGGGCAAAAAAAGGCCCGGGGGTAGCGCCGGGCTTGGTGATACCGCGGCTTGGTTTGTGGTCAGAGCGCCCGCGGCCAACTCGCCTGCCACGCCGCTGAAACCCGTCAGGACGACGCCGCGACCCAACCGCAGCAGCCACTGGCGGCGCGTGTGGTCGCGGTGAGATGTGCTGTCATCGGTCTTCATGAGATCTCCTCGATCGTTATTGGTCAGGGGTCCCCTCACGCGTCTGTCGGCTGACGGACCCCCTCTCCCAGAGGGAGAGGGTTAAGAATCGAACCGGACCCTCTCCCCCGGGGAGAGGGTGGTCCCGGTCAGATCGGGACCGGGTGAGGGTCCTCTACAAACTCCCCTTCCGGAATTCCTCCGCGATGTATTCCCCGGCACGCGCGGAAATCGCCATGATGGTGAGCGTCGGCTCATACGGACCCTGAGTGGTGAAGCACGCGCCGTCGGTGACGAAGACGTTTTTCGCGTCGTGCGCCTGGTTGAACTTGTTCAACACGCTCTTCTTCGGGTCGCTGCCCATGCGCGCCGTGCCGCACTCGTGGATGTTCTTGCCGAAGAGACTGACGCCGTCGCGCGGCGGGCGCGGGTTCGGGATCTTCATCGCCTCCATGATGTTCATCAAGTCCTTCCGCATGGCTTTGGCCATGGCCAATTCGTTTTCGCCGTAACTAGCAATGATGTGCAGCGCCGGAATGCCCCAGGCATCCTTCTTCTGCTTGTCGAGCGCCACGAAATTATCGTAGCGCGGCAGGCACTCGCCCTGCGCCATCATGCCGAAGTGGGTGGGAATCTCCTCGCGCGTTTTGCGACGAAGCTCCGGGCCGAATCCGGGAATCCCGAAAGCGTGCTCGTACATGGACTGGCTGCCGTCGCCGTCCATGCGGTAGCCGCGCAGGAAATTCTTGTTGGCGTGCGAGCCGGTGTTCGCGTACTTGGCGATGAGGAAGCCGCAGGGCCGCCCCTCGGGCTCGCGCTCTGAAGATTTCAACGTGGGCATCAGGCCGCCCGCGCCTTCGGTGGTGAAGTGGTCCATCAGGTAATGGCCCAGCACGCCCTGCGAGTTCCCGACGCCGGTCGGAAAGCGCGGCGACTTCGAGTTCAGCAGGATGCGAGTGGACTCAAGCGTCGAGGCCGCGAGCACCACAACCTTGGCAAAAACCTCGCGCGCAGCGTGAGTGGTGCGGTCGATATACGCCACGCCCTTCGCTTTGCCGCCGCCGTTCATCACCACGTGGCTGACCACGGCGTCGCTGACCAGAGTCAGCCGCCCGGTGCGCGCGGCGGCAGGGAGCGTCACCGAAGGACTGTTGAAGTACGACGCCGTGTGGCAGCCGCGCTCGCACGTTCCGCAATAGTGGCAGGCGGGGCGGCCGTTGTGCTCGACAGTCAGATTGGCGACGCGGTCGGGCATCACGCGCCAGCCGAACTTTTCTTCGATGACTTTCTTGGCGATTCGCCCGCCACACGAGAGGTTCATGGGCGGGAGAAATTTGCCGTCGGGAAATTGCTCGAGCCCTTCGCGCGAGCCGCTCACGCCGATGAAGCTTTCGACACGGTCGTAATACGGTTCAAGTTCCTTGTAACTGATGGGCCAGTCCTCGCCGTAGCCGTCGCGGCTGGCGGCCTTGAATTCGTAGTCGCTGAAGCGGTACGACTCGCGCGCCCAGCAGAACGTCTTGCCGCCAATCTGCCTGCCGCGAATCCACATGAAAGGCTTGTCTGGAGGGAAGGTGTAGGGATGCTCGTGGTCGTTGACAAAGAAGTGGTGACTGTACTCGTCGCAGGCGTAGCAGAGGCGCTGGATCGGCTGGTTCGTCAGGAGCGCCCGCGTATCGCCGAAGCCGCGGAACTTGAGCTGGTACGGCCAGACGTGTTCGGTGAAGTCGCGCGTGGGGACGCGCGGCGGGCCGGCTTCCAGCATCAGCACGCGCAGGCCGCGCTCGCAGAGTTCCTTGGCCACCCAGCCGCCGCTCGCTCCGGAGCCCACGATGACGGCGTCAAAGATTGTCTGTTTCATGCTCCCCTCGGGTCGAGCCCCTGCAAGCTCAGCCGGCCCGCCGCGCTTGCGCCGCTTGCGCCGAATGCCCTACTTGGCGTCACAAAACGACCCTAAAACGACCCTAAAACGAACCTAAGCTATTCTAAGCCACTGATTCAAAACAACCTTTTAGCTTCGTGGAGTTTTTAAACAGTTCCTTTGTTTTCAACAAGTTCGGTAGCTTCGTTTCTCCGGAAATTGTAACGCCCTCATTCTAAATGACCTGCTAGCTTCGTTTCCACCTCTATATAAGGGCCCAAATCGCCCCCTGTGGGCGCAGACAGGTCTTCTGGCCAATGCAATGCAGTTTGTCGCGGGCTGGTTTCGGTTTCCATAATCCTCGCGCTCCCGGTGATGCTTCACTTCGAGGTGTGGCCCCGATTGCCCCGGGCGGCAGCTCTCGATGGCTTAGACAACTAGTATAACAGTTCTAGCCTCGTTGTCAAGAAGAAAGTTTGTCCGAGGGCCGCAAAAGAGAAGGCCAGGGTCTTGCGACCTCGCTAGGCGATATGCGCGCCCTGGGTCTCGACGTACACGGCGTAGAGCGACTGGCTGGCGGTCATAAAGAGCCGGTTGCGCTTGGCGCCGCCAAAGCAGACGTTGGCGCAAATCTCGGGCAGCAGAATCTGCCCGATGCGCTCGCCCGAGGGCGCGATGATGTGCACGCCGTCGTAGCCGGGCCCCACCCAGCCCGCACCCGCCCAGATGTTGCCGTCCCCGTCGGCGCGAATACCGTCCGCCGCCCCGCCTTTTTTTCCGGCCATTTCCATGGTGTTGAACACGCGCCCGTTGCGCAGCGCGCGGCCATCGACGACATCGAAGACCTTGACGGGCCGCGGATCGTCGGGATTCTTGCTGCCGGTGTCGGCCAGGTAGAGCAGCTTGTAGTCGGGCGAAAAGCACAGGCCGTTGGGCTTGTAGGCTTCGTCCGTGACGATCTCCATTTTTCCCGTCTTGGCGTCGATGCGGTAAGTCGCTTCCTTGATTTCAAACGGCGCCACGTGGCCTTCGTAGTTCGCCATGATGCCGTAGCCGGGATCGGTGAACCAGATGCCGCCGTCGGGATGGACGACGATGTCGTTGGGAGCGTTCAGCCGCTTGCCCTGCCACTTGTCGGCGATGACCGTGACGGAGCCGTCGCGCTCGTAGCGCACCACGCGGCGGTTGCCGTGCTCGCAGGAGAGTTGGCGGCCCTCGTAGTCGAAGGTGTTGCCGTTGCTGTTGCCGGAAGGTTCGTGAATCACGCTGACGTGACCGTCCTCTTCCAGCCAGCGGAACTGCCGATCGTTGGGAATGTCGCTCCAGACCAGATACCGTCCGGCGCCGTTCCAGGCGGGGCCTTCGGCCCAGAGCGAGCCGGTGTGGAGACGCTGGATTTGCGTGTTCCCGGTCCGGTATTTGGCGAAGCGCGGGTCGACGATGACGATGTCGGGGTCGGGATAGCGCACCGGGTTCTGGCCGCTCCAGTCACGCTGCGCGGCTCGCCCGGTGGCCGCTAACGCCGCGCCGGCGGCTGTCGCGGTCAGGAAAGAACGGCGGTCGAGTTTCGGAGGCGATGGGCTCTTGGTCCTCATGGTTTCATTCACTCCGCGGGTCTGAGATGACGACGGGGGCAAGTATACACGGGAGGCGGGAAGAGCGGAAAATCAAAAGTCAAAACGCAAAAGTGAGAAGTCAGAAGACAATATGATTTCCGTGGGGTTGCCAGCCGGACTCGAAGGAGGGAATCAAATCGGTGGTCGGGGCCTTGTCCGGAAGTAGGCGCGGAGGGCTATGATTACCAGCGCAACCTGAGAGAGGAGGAGGAGTTCAATCGCAGTGATCCTGACCTGGCGCTCTTCAGGCGCAAGGTCGAAGTACTGGGACGGGACGGCTGAGGCCATGATTAAGGAGGCCAGCGCCAGGAACCCCACAACTGATCCTGTGAGCGCCACAATAGCCACGCCGCGGCGCATTGTTCCGGGCCGGA
>Ga0316628_100002663_pt1 | contig 13360 bp, 10 predicted proteins | sample OWC_Aug_M2_C1_D5_FD_207648 | JGI IMG/M metagenome (GOLD analysis project Ga0316628, IMG submission 207648) | Wetland soil microbial communities from Old Woman Creek delta, Ohio, United States - OWC_Aug_M2_C1_D5_C | ecosystem: Environmental > Terrestrial > Soil > Wetlands | place: USA: Ohio... | reverse complement strand
GTGGTTCTGGACGTCGACCTCCACGCCGGGGTGCGATCCATCGACGTGCTCGACGGCGTGGTTCAGCCAGTCGATGACCACCTGCGGATCCGCGCTGATGAACTCTCCCAGCGCGAGCTCGAGCGCATCCCAGCTCACCGTCATCATCTTGTCGAGCTGGGCGTCCATCTGCGATTGCCAGCCGTCGGCGGTCTTCACGAGCACGTAGTTGTTCTGCAGCGAGGCGCCGCCCCAGATCTGCACCACGGCCCCGACGCGGACGCCGCGCGAGTGGGCGTAGTCGACGATGGACTGCGCGTACGGCCGCCACGAGTCCCAGTCGACCGTCGCCAGCTCGGTCCACTGGAAGTAGTTCTGCCCCGTCTTGACGAGCCAATCGACGAACCGCTTCGCCTCGGCGAGGTGCTCGTCGCTCGGCTCGTTGAAGACGTGGAAGTACTCGATCGGGTGCAGCGTGTGCAGCTGCAGGCCGCGCACCGCGTACGCCGGCGCGCGCGCGACGTGCAGCGAGGCCGGTACGTGCGGGCGCCCCAGCGAGGGCACGATCTCCTCCATCGGGTGGAAGAACCGCACGCCGAGCTCCTCGAGCAAGGCGTAGGCGCCGAAGGCGAGGCTCTTGGCGTCGTTGGCCACGACGAGCAGGCGCGTCCCGCTCGGCGGGTCCTGCCGCACCAGGGCGTAGCCGCCGGCGGCGTCGAAGCCGGCCTGCGCCCGTGCAGCCGCGCTCGTGGAGACCCAGATCGTGAGCTTCTTCGAGAAGTCCGGCGCGGCGTCCGTGACGGGGAACGTGCCGCCCCACGACCGCCCCAAGTACGAGGAGAGATCGGCCGCGACGGGCGCCAGCGACGGATCGCCGCCCGACTCGAGGTAGACGCCGACGTCGCTCGCGTCGAAGGCATCGCCGCGCTCCAGCAGCGCCGAGCCGTCGCACGGCACGACGGCGAGCACCTCGGTGCCAGACGGGTCGCAGGCGAGGGCCGCCACTACCGTCGCCGCGAGAGCGGTGAGGCGGGCGGCCGTGATGAGCCGTCGCGGCGTATCGGAAGCGCGCCTCATGAGGAGGCCCATCTTAGGGCCGGCGCTTGGGCGGCGGGAATAGCCGCGGTATCTCGGGTGTCTCCTCCGCGCCCTTTTTGTCTATGCTGCGCCGCCCCCCTCACTGACTCACATGATCCCCAAGGAGCTGCTCGCAGCGCTACGCACCATCGAGATCCACACGGCGCGGCTCGCCAACGAGAACCTCTCGGGCACCTACACCTCGAGCTTCAAGGGGCAAGGCTTGGCGTTCCGCGAGGTGCGGCCGTACCAGCCGGGCGACGACGTCCGGGCGATCGACTGGAACGTCTCGGCGCGGATGAACGAGACCTTCGTGAAGGTCTTCGTCGAAGAGCGCGAGATGACGGTCATGCTCGTGGTGGATCTCTCGCCGAGCGAGCGCTTCGGCACGAGGCGCGCGCCGAAGGTGCGCGTGGCCTCGGAGGTCGCCGCGCTGCTCGCGTTCAGCGCGATCCGCAACAACGACCGCGTGGGGATGATCCTCTCGACGAGCAAGGTCGAGCGCCTCGTGCCGCCGAAGAAGGGCGAGAAGCACGTGATGCGCGTCGTGCGCGAGATCCTCGGGTTCGACTCGAAGGTGAAGCTCCGCAGGACCAAGACGCCGTCGCTCGGCCCGGCGACCGATCTGAAGGGCGCGCTCGAGGCCCTCGTCGGCGTGGCGCGCCGGCGCAGCGTGGCGTTCGTCATCAGCGACTTCTTCGCGAACGGGTACGAGCGCGCGCTGGCGTTCGCCTCGGCCAAGCACGACGTCATCCCGGTCGTGCTGACGGATCCGCGCGACGTGGAGCTGCCGGACGTCGGCCTGGCGACGTTCGAGGACCTCGAGAGCGGCGAGACGATCCTCGTCGACACGTCCGACCCACGCGTACGCGCCCACCACGCGACCGCCATGAAGCAGCTCGCGAAGGCCCGCCAGCAGCTGTTCAACAAGCTCGGGCTCGACTCGGTGGAGATCCAGACGGGGGGATCGTTCGTGAAGCCGCTGCAGGATCTGTTCGCGCGCCGCGCGCGGAGGATTCATCGATGAAGCGGCTCCTCGTCGCGCTCGCGGCGCTGGCGGCTATGCACGACGCGCGCGCCGACGTGTCCGACGCCGGAGCGCCGGCGCGCGTGAACGGCTGCGTCGAGATCATTCCGCAGGGCGCGGTGCGACCCGAGGTGACCGAGACGCTGCCCGAGCGCGGCCGGAGCGGCTACGCGGCGACGCTGGTCGTGACCATCCGCCACGGCAAGGGCGAGACTGTGCTGCCGAGCGGCCTGTCGCTGCAGTCCTCGTCGGAGGCCGCGGAGCAGATCAAGCAGGCGGGGTGGGTCTTCCCCGATCAGGACGGCAGCGCGGGCGCGCGCCTGGCGACCAAGCCCGATCCCGCCCACGCCGATCGCGTCACGACGACGCTCGAGCTCCCGCTGCTGGCCCTGCCGGACAAGCCGGGCCGCCACGTGCTCACCCTGCCGCCGCTGCCCATCGCCGTCGCGCGCGCGAGCGGGCAGGTCGCGACGGTCTGCACGCACGAGCACCGCATCACGATCGACGATCCCACCGCCGAGACGCCCGACCCGCAGCCCAGGCCCAACCCGCCGGCACGCGCGCAGCGCGAGGAGTGGACCGCGCTCAAGCGCGCCATGATCTACGGCGCGATCGGCATCGCCGCGGGCGTGCTCCTCGCATGGTTCGTCAGTCGCTGGCTGCGCCGCCCCCGCCCTGCCCCGCCGCCCCCGCCGCCGCGGCCGCCGTGGGACGTCGCGCTCGAGAAGCTCGACGAGGTGCGCCACGCGGGGCTGCTCGAGGTGCAGCGCTTCAGCGAATACTACGACCGCGTCGGCGACGCGGTGCGCCAGTACTTCGGCGCGCGCTACGGCTTCGACGGCCTCGAGTGCACGACGGACGAGATGCTCGCAGAGCTGCGCCGCTCGGCGCTGACGGGCGTCGCGCTGCCGGAGATCGCCGAGTTCTTGCAGCAGTGCGACCTCGTGAAGTTCGCCCGGATGACCCCGTCGCAGGACGACTGCAAGATGGCCCTCGACGAAGCGGAGCGCATCGTGCGGACGACGATGGTCACCGTTCGCCGCGAGGCCGGCGGCGACAGGCCGCCCGAGCCCCCCGCTCCGCCGCCGCCCCCGCCCGAGGCCCCCGCGCGCGACGAGGAGGCGACGTGAGCGTCTGGCGCACGATCCTGCGAGGCGCGCTGCTCGAGCTCGCGCGGTGGGCGGTGATCGCGCTCGCCGCGGCGGTGCCGCTGTGGATGCGCGGCGCGGAGTGGCTCGACGTCAAGTGGACGTCGAAGTGGTGGTGGATCGCGGCGCTGGCGGTCCCGCCGGTCGTGATGTGGGCGATGACGCTCGGCGCCGAGAACCGGACGCCGAAGCTGCGCCTGCCCACGATCGCGCCGCTCGCGACCGGCCCGCGCGGCACGCGCACGTATTTCCGCCACCTGCCGGGCGTGCTTCGCGGCGCCGCGCTGTTCTTCGCGTTCATCGCTCTCGCCCGCCCACAGAACGTGCTCCGCGACGAGCAGGCCGGCGAGCGCGGCATCGACATCGTCATCGTCCTCGATCTGTCCGGCTCGATGCGCGCCGCGATGGACGCCGACACCGGCGTGCCGCAGGCGGCACAGCGAGGCAAGCGCCCGACGCGCCTCGACACCGCGAAGGACGTGATCCTCGACTTCATTTCGCGCCGCAAGACGGACCGCATCGGCGTCGTCGTCTTCGGGCGCGCCGCGTACGTGCTCGCGCCGCCCACGCTCGACTACCAGCTGCTCACGACGCTGGTCGGCAAGATGGAGCTCGACCTCATCGACGGCAACGGCACGGCCATCGGCGACGCCGTCGGCACGGGCGTGGCGCGGCTGCGGCGCTCCACGGCGAAATCCAAGGCGATCGTGCTGCTCACCGACGGCGACTCGAACGCCGGAGAGCTCTCGCCCGAGTACGCGACGCACCTGGCGCAGACGCAGGGCGTGAAGGTGTACACGGTGCAGATCGGCAACGGCGACGACGTCGACGTGCAGGAGGGCATCGATATCTTCGGCCAGCCGCGCTACGTGCGGCGGCACTTCCCCGTGAACCCGGAGCTGCTCAAGAAGATGGCGAGCGACACGGGCGGCGAAGCCTTCGTCGCGACGGACAAGCAGGGCCTCGAGTCGAGCATGCACTCGATCCTCGACAGCCTCGAGAAGACCAAGTTCTTGGCCCAGGCGGCCTCGATGGAGGACCTGTTCCCGCTGCTGCTCGGGCCGGCCGTGGCGCTGCTTGTCCTCGAGGCGCTCGTGAGGCTCTTGCTGCTCAGGAGGTTTCCCTGATGCGGTTCGCCTACGATCTCTTCTCGTTTCCGGCGATCGTCGTCGTCGCCCTCGCGGGCGTGCTGCTCGTCGGCTTCGCGACGATGCTCGTGCTGTCGTCGTTCGCGCGGGCGCGCGCCGAGAAGCGCTTCGGGGATCCCGAGCTCGTCGGCAAGCTCACCAGCTACGACGCGACCGGCCGGCGCGCGGCCAAGGGCGTGGTGCTCGTGCTGGCCCTCGCCGCCGCGCTGCTCGCGCTCGCGCGCCCGCAGTACGGACGCGGCACGCGCCTGATCCCGGCGACCAACGTCGACGTGGTCCTGGTGCTGGACTACTCGAAGAGCATGTACGCGCGCGACGTGGTGCCGAGCCGGATCGCGCGCGCCAAGGCCGAGACGGCCCACCTGATCCAGAGCTTGCCCGGTGCCCGCTTCGCCGCCGTCGCGTTCGCGGGCGAGCCGATCAGCTTCCCGCTCACGAGCGACGGCGCCGCGGTGGCGCAGTTCTTCCGCCAGATGAACCCGAACGACATGCCGGTCGGCGGGACCGCGACGGCGAAGGCGCTCGAGCGCGCGCGGGAGCTGCTCGCTCGAGACCCCACGACGAAGGACCACGTGCGGCGCATCGTGCTCGTCACCGACGGCGAGGACCTCGAGGGCGATCCCGAGTCGGTCGCGACCAAGTGCGCGCAGGAGGGCACGGTCATCGACGTCGTCCAGATCGGAGGCCGCTCGCCCGAGGTCATCCCGGAGGTGGGCCAAGACGGCAAGATCGTCGGGATCCGCAAGGACGACGAAGGCAAACCGCTCACCACCTCGCTCTCGGCCGAGGGTGAGGCGCAGCTCGCCAAGGTGGCGCAGGCGACGGGCGGCGTGATCGTGCAGTCGGAGCAGGGCACGACGGGCATCGACAAGATCGCGGCGCGCCTCTCCAAGATGATGCGCGAGGAGCTCTCCGAGCGCGTCGAGACCGTCTACGACGAGGTCTTCTGGCTGCCGCTGCTCCTCTGCGTGGCGCTGCTCTTCAACGAGGCGCTGATGTTCGAGACGCCGTGGCGGAGGCCGTGGACGCCGGGCAAGATCACGCTCGCGATCGTCGCGTCGTTCGGCCTCGTCAGCCTCGTCATCCTGGTCGCCGATGTGCTTCGGGCGCGCAGGCCGAAGCGCGCGGCGCGGAGGGCCAATGCGTAGGCCGTCTTTGCTGCGCCTCGGCTTCGTCGCCGCGGTGTGCGCGCTCGGGCCGCTCGCCGCGTGCGGCTTCGACCCCTCGCACCCGTTCGAGCGCGAGGCGCCCGAGGTCAAGCACGCGCTCTCCGCGCTCGACGCCGGCGACGCCACCGCGGCCACCAAGCTGCTGGAGGACTACCTCTCGACGGGCGCCTGCGCCGACGGCAAGATCGGCGCGCCCGACTCGCTGCACGCTCGCGCGAACGGCACCTTCGATCTCGGGCTGTCGCTCTTCCACATCGGCGAGGCCTACGGGCGACGCTTCGGCGAGGAGGAGATCGACGCGGGCGAGGCGCCGGAGGCTCACGCTCAGCGCATGGCGCAGATCGACTGCGCGCTGCGCATCGTGAAGGCCATCGCCGACGACGAGACGCAGCCCATCGACTTGCGCGCGCGCGCGCGTTACCTCGAAGGCAACTTGCACTTCTTGGGCGGCGAATACGAGCAGGCGGTGACGGCGTACGACAGATCGCTCACGCTCGCTCCGGGCATGGTGGACGGCGGCGACGAGGTCGGGCGCGACGCCGCGTTCAACCGCGCGATCGCGCTGCGCCGCATCGAGGACAAGAAGGACGCGGGCAGCGACGGGGGGAACGGAGACGGAGGCAAGGACGGGGGCGGAGACGGCGGCGGAGACGGCGGCGGAGACGGCGGCGGAGACGCGGGCGGAGACAGCGGCGGGGGTGGAGGGGGCGACGACGGGGGCAAGGATTCGGGAGGCCCGGACGCGGGCGACGGGGGCCAGAACCAGCCGCCGCCGCCGGCCTCGGGAGACGCGGCCGCGCCTCCACCCCCCACGCAGAGCCAGGACGATCGCATCCTCGACCGCTACGAGAACGCGCCGACCTTCCAGGAGGAGTACGCGCGCAAGCAAGCGCAACACCGGCGCGTCCGGGGAATGGCCGACAAATGACTGCCGCACGCTCGAGCCTTTTCTGTTGGCTCGCGGCCGTCGCCCTGCTGTTCGTCGCGTCGCACGCGGTCGCCGCGCCGCAGCTCCGCACGCTCCTGCAGCCGGACACGATCGAGGTCGGCGGCGTGACGACGCTCACGCTCACCGTCACGCCCGGCGACAACGTCTCTCAGGCCGACATGGTCGCCTTGCCGCCGGGGCTGAGCCTCGTCGGGCGCTCGCTGACACCCACGTTCCAGATGACGTTCATCAACGGCCAGGTGTCGCAGTCGGTCGTCGCCAACGCGACCTTCCAGATCCGCGCCTCGCAGGCCGGGACGTTCGCCGTCGGTCCGCCCGCCGTGCAGGTCGGGGCCGCGAGGCTGGTGGGGAGCCGCGTCACGCTGCACGTGGTCGCCAAGGGCACGCTCCCGCAGCGTGCGCCCGATCCGTTCGATCCGTTCGGCTTCTTCTCGGGCGGCAACCCGCTCGGCCAGCTCGGCGAGCCCTTCACCCCCGAGGAGCCCGACTACCCGACGGATCCCCATTACGCGCTCGACCGCCCGCGCGACTCGCAGATCTTCCTCCACGCGACGCTGGACAAAACGCAGGCCGTCGTCGGCGAGCAAGTGACGCTGTCGGTGCTCGCCTACGTCGACGTCAAGGCCGCGGACATGAGCGCCTCGGACCTCGGCGCGCACGAGCCCGGCACCAGCGAGTTCTTGCGGCAGTCGCTTCTCAAGCCCGACGCCAACCTCCAGCGCGTCGCGTTCGCGCGCGTGGGAGGCCGCGTCTACGAGGTGGTGCTCCTTCGAAAGTACGCGCTCTTTCCGCTCCACGCAGGCGACCTCGAGATCGCGCCGATGCGGGTGACCTTCGGGCGACTCGGAGAGCGTGCGAGCGAGCTGCTCAAGGTCCGCGTGACGGAGCCCCCTCTCGACCGCCGCCCGCCGGGCTACAAGGTCGGCGACGTGGGGCGCTTCTCCATCACCGCGGACGTGGCGCCGCGCGAGGTGCAGCGCGGCGGAGCGGTCGCCGTCAACGTCGAGCTCTCGGGCCAGGGGAGCTTGCCCTCGGCGCTGACCGTGCCGACGCGCGCCGGCGTGACCTGGCTCGAGCCCGACGTGAAGGACGACATGCACGTTCTCGACGCCAAGTCGAACGGCGCGAGCGACGTGTGGGGCGGGAGCCGCCGCTTCTCCTACGTCGTGCAGCCCAGCAAGGAAGGCGACATCGACCTGGGCGAAATCGCCGTCCCGTTCTACGACCCGCAGAGCAAGGCGTACGACGTCGCGAGGGCGGTGCTCGGCGTCATCCACGTCACGCCCGGGGCCGCGCCGACCGCGGCCGACGACGTGAAGATCCTGCCGAACATGCCGCCCCCGCGCACCGCGATGGGCGGGACGCGCCGGGCCGAGGCGCACTGGGCCGAGGGCGGCGGCTTCCTCGCGGTCCTCGGGATGCCCGCGCTCGCGTTCATGCTCGCGGTCTCCGGCCGGCGCGCCAAGCGGACGCTCGAGCAGCGCGCGAAGAGCAGGCGCGAATCGCCCCTCACCGATCTCAAGCAGCGCCTGCGCGTGCTCGACGAAGCCGACCTCGGCGCGGAGGCCCGCGCGATCGACGGGGCAGTCATCCGGGTACTGGAGAGCGCGGCGGTCGCGTACGCGAACGTGAACGTGCGCGGCGTGGGCGGCGAGGCGGTGGTGGGCGTGCTGACGCGCGCGGGGACGAGCGCCGCCGCGGCGGGCGAGCTCCGCGACCTGCTCGAAGCGTGCGCGGCGGCCCGCTTCTCGCCCGAGGGCGGCGAGCTGGAGCAAGCGCGCTCTCGATCGAAGCGCGCGCGCGTCCTCTGCGAGAAGCTGCAGAAGCAGAAGCGAGCGAACCCCGACACCTCGCGGGACGAGCCCCAGGACAGCCCTCCGAGCTCCGACGAGAGGCCGGAGGAATGAGCCGCCTCGCGTGGTTCGTGCGCGCCGCCCTCGCCCTGGCGGTGGCGCTGACGCTGGCCGCCGTCGCGTCGGCGGACGACGCGACGCGCGACGAGGCCAGCAAGCTCTTCGCGGACGGCGTGCAGGCGCTCGCCCAGCAGCGGCCCACCGACGCGGTCGACGACTTCGAGGCCGTGGCGGATCGCGGCGTCGTCGACGCTACGGCGAGCTACGACCGGGGCCTCGCCTACGCCATGCGCATCCACATGGGCGCGGAGCAGCCCGGCGACCTCGGGCGCGCTGCGCACGGCTTCGAGGAGGCGCGCGAGCTCGCCACCGACGACTCGCTGCGGCGCGACGCCGAGACGGCCCTCGCGGCCGTCCGCTCCGAGGTGGCACGCCGCAAGGCGCGGCAGGGCTCCGCCGTCGACATGGATCAGCGCGCGTCTCCGTGGCGCACGCTCACCCGCGCGCTGCCCGAGAACACCTGGGCCCTCATCGCCGTCGCGGCTTCCCTCGTCTTCGGCTGCGGCCTCTTCTTGCGGTGGCTCGCGAGCGCGTCGCGAGCGCGCGCCGGCGCGGCCATCGCCATCACCACGTCGCTCCCGGTGCTGGTCCTCGCCGCCGCGCTCACTCGATCGGCGCGACACGACCGCCTCGAGCTTCGCGAGGCGATCGTCATCAGCCCTTCGGTGCGCCCCAGCGACTCGCACGGCGTGGTGTTGCCGGGCGGCGCCGTCATCCCCGAGGCCGCGCGCGTCGAGCTGCGCGAGCAGGAGGGCGCCTTCACCGAGGTGCGATGGGGGACGCTCGACGCCTGGGTCCCGACGACCGCGCTCAGGCCGCTCGCCAAGGCCCCGTGAGAGGCACGGAGGGCCGGAAGGGTGGGCCCAGTAGACACGGCGGCTGAGCTGGCTAAGCTCCGCCCATGCTCGCGACTCAGGTCCGCCAGAAAGACGGGGTCTTCTACTTCGCGTCCTACCCGGCCGAGGACTTGCTCGACAAGGTCCGGTTCATCAGCCGCTTCTACGGTGAGGGCGACCGGATCGCCGCCGACGAGGTCGAGGAGGGCGACGAGGTCGCCGGATTCATCGCCAAGATCGAACAGACCGACAAGGCCTTCCAGAGGCAGCTCTCCAAGGCCAAGGTCGCCGCCATCAAGAACTTCTACGAGACGGCCGTCAGCCAGCCGCCCATCCCCGGCACGGTGCTGCTCTTCACCGCCGACCGGCTGCGCTTCGACCCGGTCCGGCCGTTCGACAACGTCGGCCACCTCGAGGAGCCGCGCAGCAAGTACCTCATCATCGACGGCCAGCACCGCCTCGCCGCGCTGCACTTCTACATGCACCACCGGCCAGACGACGCGAAGACCATCCACGTGCCGTGCATCATCTTCGACGGCAAGAGCGAGGACTTCGCCACCGAGATGTTCGTCATCATCAACTCCACGCCGACGCGCATCAACAAGAGCCACCTCGTCGACCTCTACGAGCGCGTCTCGTGGGCCGCGCCGGACAAGAAGTTCGCCGCGCGCCTCGTCGACCTGCTCTACAGCGAGGGCGACAGCCCGCTGCGCTACAAGATCAACCGCCTCGGCGGCCGCAGCAAGCAGGAGAAGTGGATCCTTCAGGCGGAGCTGTTCAACGAGCTGCACAAGTGGGCGACCGCGGACTGGAAGCAGATCGCGAAGAAGTCGAGCTGGCAGCGGGAAGCCCATCGCTACTACGAGATGGTGCGCGACTTCTTCAAGGCCGCCGAGAAGGCGTGGGGCCCGGCGTGGGGGAGCACCCACCACATGGTCACGCGGCCCGTGACGCTCAAGGCGATGCTGCGCGTGTGCGTCGACCTCGCCCACGTCGACGCCGACCCGGCCGAGGGCCGCCAGAAGCGCTGGGAGAAACGCCTCGGACCGTGGGGCGAGCAGGCGCGACAGTTCCGCGCCGAGGGCTTCTACGAGCGATTCCCCGCCAAGGGCCAGGTCGAACGCGTCGGCCGCATCCACCGCGAGCTCGGCCGCGCGATCGGCGTCGAGCCGCGCAAGCGCAAGGGCGAAGACGACGTGTTGTTGCTGGCCGGCGGGCGCCGCTAGCTTCTTCCCGGTCACACTCGGGCCGCTCGCCGCGATGAAGGGGCATGCGATGGATTCTCGCGTCGTTCGCCCTCTTGGCCGCGTGCCGCGGTAGCAGCCCACCGCCGAGCGCGCGCCCGAACACGCCGCCGCCGGCACCGAGCGACGCTGGGGTGCGCGCCACGGCGCCACCGGACGCCGGTGTGGCGGTCGCTCCCGAGGCCCCCGCCGGGGTCGAACGCATCGCGGTCCCGAAGGATTCGCCTGCGTCGATCGTGCGAGGACCCGACGGCGTCGCGCCGCACATCGTCTTCATGCCGGGCCTCTGCTCCAACGCCTACGCGTACCTCCTCTCGTTTCCGGAGGCCGCGCGCGCGCACGGCGGGGTCGTCGCCATCGACGGCGATCAGGCGTGCGGCGATCTGAAGGACTTCCACTCGTTTTCGTGGAGCGCGACGCTGCAGCGCAAGCGCGTCGAGGCGGCCCTCGCCGCCGCGGGCGTCGGGAAGGCTCCCGGCGAAGGCTTCACCCTCGTCGGCTACTCCGCCGGGGCGTCGATCGCCGAGCTGATGCACCAGCGGTGGCCCGATCTCTTCCGGCGCCTCGTGCTCATCGCCCCGCCGGCCGACCCCTCCATCGATCGTCTGCGAACGGCGCGAGCGGTCGTCTCCATGTCCTGCTCGCTCGACGTCCCGTATCGGATGAAGCAGGCGACCCGCTCGCTCTCGGCGGCCCACGTCGCGTCGATCTACCTGGAGATGCCGAAGTGCACCCACGGCCAGATCGCCGACGGCGAGCGCGTCTTCGACGAAGCCTTCGACTGGCTCGATGCGCAGGGCGTCGACTGACGGCGCCGAGTCAGGGGCGCTCGGGCGCGACCGCGACCTTGTGGAGCGAGCCGACGAGCGGCGCCTGAGCCTCCGCGGGCAGCGTCGCGCGGAGCTGCCAGGCCTGCAAGAAGAGGCGCTGCTCCGCGCGCGTCAGGGCGTCGCGCATGCGGCCGACCATCGTCACGGGGATGATCGCCGAGCCCACGGCCGACAGCACGAGCATGGCCTGCGTGGGGACGGCGGGGAAATAGGCGGTGTTGGCGATCACCCGGAAGCTCCCGAGACTGGAGCCGATGTCGTGCGCCGCCGCCGCGACGTGTGTCGCCTCGAGGCCGAACGGCACCGCGATCGCGGCGATGCCGGCGAAGATCGCCCACGGGCGGTGCCGCGCCTCCATCGTCATCGCGAAGTACATGGCGTTCGTCGCGGCGAGGCTCGGGACGATCATGAAAGGACCGAAGAGCGCACTGGAGAGCGCCACGGTGATGGAGCTCGTCGCGAGCAGCATCAGCATCGACCCGGAGCCGGCGTGCGCCCGCCGCGTCATCCAGAAGGCCCATGCGCTCGACCCGCCCATGAAGGTCAGGATCAGGATGGTCAGCGGCCAGTCGCGGACGCCCATCCAGAAGACGAGGGTCGCGAACGCGCCCCAGCTGAGATAGCGCTGCGCGCCCGCGCGGGCAGCCCCGCGGCGCGCGCGGGCTCGCTCGGCCTCGAGCTCGGCTCGCGCCTCCGGCGGAACCTCGTCCGGAACGGTCATCATCAGGCGCACCATGAGGTCGCGCGCGCTGGCGTTCGAGGCGTCGAGCGCGAGCGCACGCCCGAGCTCGAGCAGCGCCGTCGTGCGGGCCGACGCGGACGGCCGCTCGGCGTCGCCGGCCCCGAGCGCGGCCTTCGCGTTCGCCGTGTGTTCGGCGGCGAGCTCTCGGCGGCGCTCGAGATCGCGGTCGCCGTCGAGATAACGCTCGACCGCCTCGGCGAGCTCGCGTGCGCTCTGCATCCGCCGCTCGGCGTCGAGCTCGGTCGCGCGGACGCAGATGGCGTCGAGCTCCGGCGCGACGTCCAGACCTCGCCTCGACGGCCGCGCGTCGACCCCCTTGAGGGTCGAGGCGATGACCTTGATGCTCGACGTGCCGCTGTGCAGGGGCTGGAGCGCAAGGATCTCGAAGAGGATGGCGCCGAGGGAGTAGACATCGGCGGCGGGGCCCACCGTCTCGCTCTCTCCACGCGCCTGCTCCGGGGACATGAACCCGGGCGTGCCGACCATGAGGCCTTGCTCCGTCGGCCGCGCGCCGCTGGCGAGATCAGCGAGCATCCCGCCCGCGGGAGCCTCGTCGACCACGCCGGAGAGCTTCGCGATGCCCCAGTCGAGCACGCTCACCTCGCCGAAGCTCCCGAGCATGATGTTGGCCGGTTTGAGGTCGCGGTGCACGACGCCGTGCTCGTGCGCGAACGCGACGGCGTAGCAGACGGCGACGAAGGCCGTGAGCAGCTTCCGGCGGGAGAACTCGGCCTGCGCCGCCTCGTCGCCCGCGGCGAGAGCGTCCAGCACCTGCTCGAGCGAGCGGCCCTTCACCCGCTTCATGGTGAACCACACCGTCCCGTCCTCGCGCGTTCCGATGTCGTAGACGGGGACGATCGAAGGGTGCTCGAGCCTCGCCTGGACCTTCGCCTCGCGGACGAACCGCGCGAGCCCCGCGTCGCGGGCCTGCGGCAGGATGGTCTTCATCGCGATCTCGCGACCGACGACCTTGTCCACGCAGAGGTGCACCTCACCCATGCCGCCGCGGCCGAGCAGCGTGCGGCGTTCGTAGCGGTCGTCTCCGACGTCGAGCGCGTCGAGCGAATCGTCGTCGAAGGAGCGCGCGGGGGCCGTCTCTCCGAGCGACGTCTCCGAGGGGCTGACCGCGGTGCGTGGGAGCAGTTCGGAAGGCTTCGGCTTCACGAACCGAATATCTCACGCCGCGCGCGAGCCGGCGCGCGCCAGCTCACGGCCGAGCTAGGCCGCGTTCACTTCGGGAGCGCCGCGGACAGCGAGAAGATGCGCTCCTTGCCCGTGGGCACCTGGATCGTCGAGCC
>Ga0316628_100002662_pt1 | contig 13366 bp, 11 predicted proteins | sample OWC_Aug_M2_C1_D5_FD_207648 | JGI IMG/M metagenome (GOLD analysis project Ga0316628, IMG submission 207648) | Wetland soil microbial communities from Old Woman Creek delta, Ohio, United States - OWC_Aug_M2_C1_D5_C | ecosystem: Environmental > Terrestrial > Soil > Wetlands | place: USA: Ohio... | reverse complement strand
CGTTTTCGCCTCATGGGTCTCGCCGGCCGCTTCGTCCAGGTCGGCCTGAACCACCAGTCCAACGGTCTGACCAAGCCTCTGTCGAGGAACTGGAACCGCGTCGTGGCCAGCGTCGGCCTGGAGAAAGGGCCTCTCTCCCTCCTGGTCACCGGCTGGGTCCGCGTCCTCTACGATCGCAGCGACAACGAGAACCCCGAGATCTCGAGATACCTCGGCTACGGCGAGGTCCGGGCGTTCTATTTCCTCAAGAGGCACCGGTTGGGGATCATGTTCCGCGACAACCTGAACTTCCGCTTCAATCGCGCCGCCTTCCAGGCCGATTGGAGTTTCCCGCTGTTCGCGCGGATCGGCGGCCTCGTGCAGTGTTATTTCGGCTATGGCGAGAGCCTCCTCGACTTCGACCATCGGGTCAGCCGGATCGGGGCCGGCATCGTCCTGGCCGACTGGCACTGACGGCCGTCAATCGGACTTGGATGGCTTCTCCCGGGGGTGAGTTTCTGGCCGGATTCATCACCGGTGGATGTGTGAGTTCAGATCCGGAGCAGGTAAGAGACTTTTAGGGTGATGGAGTAACCGTGCTCCCGGACAAGGAGCTCGTTCCGCTCGCTCTTCTTGAGAGCAAGCTGGACGATGTTCCCGGCCCCGAAATAGTACCCGACAAGGAAATCGAGGCTGTACTGGTTCTCCCGGGTCTCGCCGAAGAAACGCGCGTTGAGGAACAGGCTCCGGGTCAACTGGTAGTGCAGGGCCGTCTCATAAGCCAGGCCGTTGAAGGCTTCCCCCCCGGTGCTGTCGACCGTTTGGCGGATCCAGCCTCCTTCGACCGACCACTCCAGATTAGAGCGAGGCCGCAAGACAAGATGGCCCTCGATGTTCGTTTCGGCGCCGGGGACGACGACGGTCTTTTCCTCATTGTAGACGCCCCGCCTCTCCCAGCCGCCCTCGAGGCTGATCTCCTTGAGGAAGCCGCCGCGCTCCCAGTCGAAGTCGATGTTGCCGCCGTAGGTCTTGATGTAATCCGGTGTCCAGACGAGCTCGTCGCTAACGTCGAAGACCTGGTATTTGCTCCGGCCGAGCTGGACGCCGCCATGGACCTCGATGAGGTTGAACAGGTCGGAGAAGAACATCACCTCGACGTTTTCGCCGGTGGCATTGCCGTAGGAATCCTGGCGGGCCACGCCACTGAAATCGAAGCTGAAGCGCTTGAAGACCCCCTTGTTGTAGCGCCAGGCGTGGCCGACCATAAGGTCGAAGGACTGGATGTCCTTCTGGTCGATGTAGCCCGTGCGGATATCGACGTTGTCCTCGACCCTCTGGAACCCCCCCGCGACCTGCAGGCCCGCGTCCGGCTCCCGCTCGAAGCTGAGCTGATAGATTCCGTTGCGGGCGCTGGCTACGCCTTCGTTGAAGGTGAAGGCGCCCATGCCGTGGATATAATAGATGTCCTTGAAGTTGAAGTTGAAGTCGAGGGCGATATTCTGGTTGCGGACAGCGCCGTCGTGGATGGCCGCGTAATAGATCCCGACCTGGGAGTTCTTGAAGATGTCCTTCTGGACGCGGACAACGCCGAAATAGGAGTCGCGGGGGTCTTCGCCCTCGGCGGCATCCATCTTGTTGATGGCGCCGAGGACGCCGAAGCCGAACCCGCCGGTCTTGCCCGAGATCTTGGCCGCAGCCTTGGGATTACGAATGCGGCGGGAATAGAACAGGCTGATGCCGCCCTCGTGATATTCTTCTTCGCCGCCGCTCGACAGGCTGAAATAGCGGCTGCCTTCCGTGAAGAAAGGCCGGTTCTCTTGAAGGTAGTTTTCGTACGGGGAAAGTTGATAGATGAACGGATCGGATTCGACCTCGCTGAAGTCCGGGCTGGCCGTGAGGTCAAGATAGAGGTTGGGCTGGATGCCCCACTTGGCGTCGAGGCCGGCCGTGGCCTTGGTGTCCGTCTCACCCTCCCACTCGGACGTCCGGACGCCGGCATAGGGGAAGAATTCGAGGTTGTAGCCGGGGCGGAGGCCGGTCAGGCCGCAGAGCTCACCGCTCTGCTGGAGCTCGGGCAGGTCGCGGTCGACGTCGGTCCAATAATCGGTTTCGTTGAGACGATGGATGTACCGTTGGACGTTGATCCCCCAGATCGCGAGCTTCTTGGCTGAGAAACGGAGCGACTTGAAGGGGATGGCCATCTCGGCGCTCCAGCCGTCCGGGCGCACGACCGCTTCGGACTTCCAGATCGTCTCGACGGAGTTCTTCTGGACACCCTTGGGATTGACCGCGAATGTGATGCTCGTCCGCTTGTCGTTGTAGGCGTCGAGGATGAGCGTGATCGAGTCATTGTTCTCGAACTCGTTGCGCGGCGTCAGCTCGGCCCAAATCTTGTCGGGATGGGAATCCTTCATCAGAAAGGCAAAATAAAGAACGTCCTGGTCGAAAGCGGCCCAGACAAAGGTCTCCTCGGAGGCCTTGGCGCCGTTGATGGGATCGAATTGGAAGAAGCCGGAGACGGGTTCGACGGCTTGCCAGCAGGCGTCGTCTATGAGGCCGTCGATCTTGGGCGGGGGCGAGACGATGCCGTTGACGTTCAATCTCTTGGGCGGTTCCTGGGCGCCGAGCGGGAGGCCGAGACTCGCGATGAGCGCGAGGACGAAGCCGATCCAGGGGAGAGGACGTCGTCGCTTTATCGGCATCATTCAGTCTCCTGGGACGCAACAATATACCACTTTTTTTGACGGGTGGAATGGGATTTTCTTCCCGGCGCCCAGGGCAAGAGCGCGCCCCTTCGGTTCCTCATGGCCAGGACGGCCATCCTGGGGATCATAAAAACGATATTCCCCCGAGGGCCGGCGGGTTTCAATCCCCCGAGCTGATGGGGCCCCCGATCCTGGAACAGGGCTCAAAGCGAAGGAGGGAGCGGAACCCGGAGCGGCCTCCTCGGGAGCCGCCCCCTCCCGTCGTCGTGTAGCCTGCTTATTTCTTCTCGGCCTCCTGTTTGGCCTTTTCCTCGGCCTTGTGGACTTGGTCGGCCTTCTTCTGATACTCCTCGCTCTCGGCCTTCAGCTGCAGCAGCTTCTTCTCCATGTCGGCCCTCTTGGCCGCGTCGCCTTCCTTGGCCAGGGCCATTTCGAGCTTCTTCATCTGGAGCCCGCGTTCTTTTGCGCCGATCTCGAGGAATTTGACCTTCTCGTTCTTCATCATGGCCATGATCTTGGCCTTCGTTTCAGGGTCCGTGGTCGCTTCGAGTTTCTCTTTGAGCTTGGCCATCACATCCGAGTGCTTCTGTTTCTGTTCCTCGAGTTTGGCCATCTTTTCCTTGAGGGCCTTGGCCATCTCTTCGTCGGACAGCTCTTGGGAGGGAGCGGGCGCGGCGGCCGGGGCCGCGACGGCCGCCGGGCCGGGTTGGACGACCGTCCTGGACTCGGCGAAGGCCAGGACGAATACGACGGCCAGCGGCAGGATCAGAAGAGGTTTCCACCGGGCCAATCCTTTTGTCTCCTGCTTGGTTAACATGGTGATTCTCCTTTTGATCTGGGATGTCCGGAAGCTGCTCGCCAGCTCGAGCAGCCTTCCGCCCACGTGCTGCTCGACGATGAGCAGTTGATACCGGGCGAGACTGCAGCCCTGCGCGATGACCGCTCGGTCCGCCAGGTATTCGTGGGTTTCGCGCAGCGATCTTTTGTACGGCCATACAAAAGGATTGAACCATTGGATGACGGCCAGGATCTCCGTGAGGACGATATCGACCGAGTGGAGCTGCCTGACATGGGCCAGCTCGTGGGCCAGGATCCGGTCGACATCCCCGCCGGGGACTTTCGCCTTGTTAAGGAAGACGAAATGGAAGAACGAGAACGACTCGCCGGGATGGCCGCAGAGCACGACCCTCAGCCCGCGGTACCGCTCGCAGCCGCAGCGGGCGGCTAACAGGGCGAGGCGGGCGACCCGGACGAGGAAGAGGAGCGCGAACAGGCCGGCCCCGGCAACATACACGGCGAACAGGATGCGGATCAGGACGCCGGGGCGCGGCGATGCGAAGGCCGCCAGGGTCTCCGCTCCGGGCGCGAGGGCCGAAGCGTCAATGACGGTGGTCAGGAACGGCGACGTGACCCGGAAGAGGGGAAGGACGAGGGCGAGGACCGCCGAGCCGAGGAGGAAGGCGCGGTTGAGGCCGAAATTCGTGTCCCTCATCAGGACGAGCCGATAGGCGAGATAGAAAAGCGCGAGGCAGACCGCGGCCCTGAGGAGATAGGCGAGCAGCTCAGCCATCTTTTTCCGCCTTCTGTTTCCGGATCTCCTCGCGGAGAGCGGTCAGGATCTCCTCGAGCTCGGAGACGCTCATGTCCCGGTCCCTGGCGAAGAAGGAGACGAGCTCCTGGTAGGAGTCGTCGAAATAATTCCGGACGAAGCTCTTGAGGAAGGCCTGGGTGTAGTCCTCTTTGGCGATGAGCGGGTGGTAGCGATGCGTCTTCCCGAAGGCCTGGTGGCCCACAAAGCCCTTTTTTTCCAGGATCCGGACGATGGTCGAGACCGTGTTGTAGGCGGGCTTGGGGTCGGGGAGACGCTCGATGATGTCCTTGACGTAGGCCTGCTTGAGACTCCACAGAACGTGCATGATCTGTTCTTCGGATTTGGTCAACTGTTTCATGGCACTCCTATTATAAAACTAATTTGTTAGTTTGTCAACTATATATATAGTTGTTTTCGAAATTCAGGCGTTCCAGTGAGTCCAGTAAGGAAATTTAAAGGATGGAAGGGAAAGATGTAAAATTCCTTGTCGCCTGGCGTCGAGATCACCGGAGATCCTGCTTTTCACCCTTGATGACAGCAGGGTGTGTGCCATATGGGGGCCGGGAGACAATGGCGAAGGTTAGAAGCCCAAGGGGAACCAGAGGAAAGACCGCTAAGCTGAGGTGAGAAAATCCTCCCGGCGTTCACCTCAAGGGGTGATTGACGGTGAGGAAGGGTTTTCCGATGATGGGCATGAATTTCGAGTAGGAGTCGGCTTATGGCCAAGATCCTCTTGCTGGATTTCTCCGAGGCGGAGCGTGAGCAGCTCGTCTCCCGGAAATACGACGTCGAGACGCGCTCGACGGGCTGGACGACGGGCAAGGACGAGCCCCTCGACCTGCCCGACGATACCGAGATAGTCTTCTACCAGATCGGCGGCGAGACCGCCGCGGGCCGGCCCGATCTCCACGTCGAGGTCCGCGAAGCACTCGCCGCCCGGGTCGCGGAAGGCGCCCGCATCGTCTGCTTCATCGGCGGCGGCGATACGCCGCAGCTGACGAACATCGTCGGGTCTGTCGCCGGACTCCAGATCAAGGACAGCGTCCGGGCCGACGCTGTCGTCTTCAGCCCCCGCGCCCTGTTCCATGTCCCCTTCGAACGGTTCAAACCCTCGATCGCCAAGGCCTTCCGGCTCCTTCCGGAGACCTTCGCCGACGGCGTTTGGGAGAAGGACACGTCCACCAACGGCAAGCTCGAGTTCCTGGCCAAGACGACCGACGGCGCACCCGTGGCCATGGTCCTCAGAAGGGGCAAGGGCTATCTCCTGCTCCTGCCTTCGTTCGGGCCGAAGAACGTCGACGTCGCCGACTACATCCTGAAAGACAAGCTCCCGCTCAACGCCGGGCTCCCCGAGGAGCCGGCCGGCGACTGGCTCGACGGCGAAGATTACGCCTTCCCGGAGCTCAAGGCCCTGGTGGCCAAGCGGGGCGAGGAGAAGAAGCGCTTCGACGAGGTCCTGGCCGACTACGACCGCCAGATCAAGGATCTCAAGGCCGGCGGACAGGAAGAGTTCCATCGGCTCCTCAAGGGCGAGGGGGCCGCCGTCAACAAAGCCGTGGTCAACGCTTTGCGCTACCTCGGCTGGGGCCGGGTGGTGGACGTCCATGAATACTGGAAGAACGTCATCCGGGACAGGGAAGAGGACGCCTGGCTCATCGATCCAGGGGACCTGCCCGTCGAGGCCGGGATCCGCAAGGGCGAGCTTGTCATCATCCTCGTCCGGGACAGCAAGAACTGGGCCACGGACGACGAATGCGGCCTCCTCCAGAAATACAAGGGCCGGCGGATGCAGGAGTTCGACAACACCCGGATGAAGGCCATCCTCATCGGCAACTACTTCTCGGCGGTCGAGGCCAAGACCCGGTCGAACCCGTTCTCAGCCAGCCAGATCGAAGAGGCCCAGAAGGACGGCAACGGCCTGATGACGACCTACGAGCTCTTCCGGGCGATCAAGGCCGAGAAGGAGAGCCGCATCTCCAAGGACGCCATCCGCGAGCAGATCAAGCTCAAGTCCGGCCTCATCACGTTCGAGATCTGAGAACCGGCAGCGGGCTCCGGCGCCCTGGCCTTCCTCTCCGGGATCATCCATTTCGGCATCTCCCCGGCCGTGAGCGCGCGCTTTTTCATGCAGTTCTGAAAGAAGGGGTCAGGTCTACTTTTTATCGCGGTTTTGTGATAAAAAGTAGACCTGACCCCTTCTTTGGGAGAGAGACATGAAGAGAACGGAGAGGCACCACCTCAAAGAGGACCAGATGGCCCACGGGCTGAGCCGGATCACCGAGTTCCTCAAGAAATTCCAGCGCGAGATCCTCATCGTCGCCGGCGCGCTCGTTTTCGCGGCCGCCGTCTTCGGCGTGCTCGTGCTGGTCCGTTCTCACAACCGGAGCGTCGAGAGCCGGGCCATCGGGGAGATCAGCGACCTCGCGGGCGAGGTCGCCCAGAGACCCGAAAAGCTGGCCGAGTTGGAGAAGCTGGCCGGGAAAGGCCCCAGCGCGCGGCTGGCCAACCTGGAGCTGGCCAGGTATTGGGCCGAGCGAGGCGACTGGGCCAAGGCGGAATCGTTCCTGGAGCGGATCGCGGACGGCCGGAAGGACCTCCTCCACTACCAGGCCGAGGACCTCAAGGCGCAGGTCGCCTGTGGCAAGAAGGAGTTCGACAAGGCCATCGCCATCTACAAAAAGATCAGCGATGAAAAGCCCGCCGTCTATCCGCTCGACGCCGTCCTCTTCCGCCTCGCCGAGAGCTACGAGCTCAAGGGCGACGCCCAGGAGGCGCTGGAGCTTTACAAGAAGCTCCAGGCGGAATACCCCCAGTCTTACTTCGGCTATGAGGCGTCCCTCAAGGTCGGCCGCCTGGGGCTCCAGAAATAGCATGGGATTTTGCCAATTTCCCCGGAAGGGATATAATAGCCCCTAATTTTCGGAGGAGGAATTCCATGGCTTTCATTATCACCGAAGAGTGCATCAACTGCGGCGCCTGCGAGCCCGAGTGCCCCAACCAGGCCATCTCCGCGGGCGAGGAGCGCTATATCATCGACCCGGCCAAGTGCACGGAATGCGTCGGCCATTTCGACACGTCCCAGTGCGCGGCCGTTTGTCCCGTCGAAGCCTGCGTCCAGGACCCCGAGCACAAGGAGAACAGGGACGAGCTGATGATCAAATTCCACAAGCTCACGGGGAAGTGATCCCTTAGCGACCGGGCCTGTCTTGATGGAGGAGTGAGCGGATTTCACTCCTCTTTTTTTTCTTCGAACCATGAGCGACACGGCGGCCTCAGAAAAGACCTGGCTGAACGGGCTCCTCTTCGTCCTGACCATCCTCACCGCGTGCTTCGCCGGGCTCGGCTGGAGCGCGAGCTATCTCGCTCTCGACGCCGGGGCCGCGTCCGGGACGGACCTCGCCGCCGGGGCGGGCCGCGCCCTCAGCGACCCCCGGATCTTCCCCCTGAGCGCCCTTTACGCGGCCGTCCTGATGATCATCCTCGTCGGCCACGAGCTCGGCCATTATCTGACCTGCCGCCATTACGGCATCCGGGCGACTTTGCCCTTCTTCATCCCCGGGCCCCCGTTCATCGGGACCTTCGGGGCCTTCATCCGCATCAAGTCGCCCATCCCCTTCAAGCGGCAGATCTTCGATGTCGGCGCCAACGGCCCGCTCGTCGGATTCTTCCTCGCCCTGCCCGCCCTGGCCGTCGGAATGGCCTTCTCGCGGGTGACGGCCTATGCTCCCACGGCGGACACCATCACCTTCGGCGAGCCGCTCCTCTTCAAGCTCCTGAGCTCGCTCTTCTTCGGCAGGCTCCCCGAGGGTTCGGCCCTCGTCCTGCACCCGATCGGCTTCGCCGGATGGGTGGGACTCCTGGTCACGGCCATCAATCTTGTGCCGCTTGGCCAGCTCGACGGCGGTCACGTCGCCTACGCCCTCCTCGGCGGGAGGGCGCGGTCCGTCTCCAGGATCATGGTCGGATTCCTTGCCTTCATGGGCGTCTTTTTCCATCTGACCTGGCTCCTCGTGGCCGCGATCATCCTCCTTTTTGAATTCAAATCGAAGCTTCGCCTGAGACACCCTCCGGTCGCGGACGAGGACGTGCCGCTCGATCCGAGGAGGCGGTTCTTGAGCGTTCTCATCATCGTGATCTTCATCCTGTCCTTCATCCCCGACCCGGTCAAGGGCGCGGGATTGCTGGATATCATCAAGGGCGCTTTGGGGGCGGGCCGATGAGCCGCGGCGGCCTCGGACCGGTCCGGATTTTTTCACACAATTTGTGGAAAAGCTGTGGAAAACGAGCCGTTTTATCAAGCCAATCTCCAGTCCTGCTTGAACATAACTCGGATTGCACAAGATTTCGTCATCGCCGCAATTCGTTCGTTTTCAGCGAGTTAATAACTCATTGAAAAGAATGATGTTGTAGCGTTAAGATAAGGAAGGGCCGAAGGAGGCGCGCATGGCCGACCAATTCCGCGAAGCCGAGACGACGTTCAGCCTCCTGCGCGAAAAGTTCAGGGAAAAAAAGATCTCCCAGAAGGAGTTCGCCGATTCTCTCAAGCAGCTCCGGATCAAGGACGACGAGGGCCGATTCTGGGTCATCGGCGCGCAGAGCGGCAAGTGGTATGCCTATGAGAACGGCGAGTGGATCGAGGCCAAGCCCCCCTCCCAGATGGAAAGAAAAGCGATCTGCATCGCCTGCGGATTCGAGAACGACCTCGAAGCCGAATTCTGCGCCCGTTGCGGGAACAGGCACGACGAAGGAGGTCCGGAACCGGCCGCGGCCGGGGACATGCTCGGCCCGTCGGCCCCGGACGAAACGGCTCTGCCGCCGGCGGAGGGAGAGATCGTCGTTCGCTCGATCAACGTGATCTCGTTCTTCTGGTTTTTCGGCGTCATGGGGCTGTTCGCTGGGATCCTCTTCGGCCTTCTCGCCGGCGTGACCAGCCTCTTCACCGGCTTCGTCGCGGGCCTGCCCGGATTTTTCGTCGACCACCAGGGAGATCTCCTGGGCGGGTTGGCGTTCTCCATCATCGGCGGGGTCCTGGGCTTCGTGCTCGGCGGGGCGGCGGGCGCGGCCGCGGCGGCCGTTTCGAACGGGATCCTGTCGCTCGTCGGCGGCCTCAGGTTCCGCCGGTCTTGATCCTGGCCAGGACCCAGGCGATCTGGCCGAGAGAAAGCGATTCGTCGTTGGGTGAGTAAGCCAGAGACCGGAACACCCGGAACCCCTTTGCGGCCAGCCGTCTCTCCGTCCTTTCGAGAAGCCGCCTGTTGAGGAAAACCCCTCCTGCGAGCGCGACGTCCCGCGTCCCTCGCTCGCGCCGGGCGCGTTCGGCGACATGGACGATGAGGCCGGCCAGGGAATCGTGGAACTTGGCCGAGACGGTCGCCACGGGCGTCCCTTGATCGACGTCGCGGACGAGGGCGCGAATGAGAGGGGCGAAGGAGATCTCCATGGGAAGGCCGGGCGCCGGCCCGGACAGGGCGATCGGGTAGGCGCCGCGGAACGCCTTGTCGGCGGCCGCTTCGAAACGCATGGCCGCCTCGGCCTCGAATTCCTGACGCTCCGGGGCCGTCCCGGCGAGGAAGGAGACGGCGTCGAAGAGCCGGCCGCAGCTCGAAGCGGGGGGGCTTTGAAGGCCGCTTCGGGCCATCTTGAGGACGGCGGCCGCGCGCCGCCGGCCGATCCTGCGGAGGGCTTTGAGATCGGGGATGTCCGCGCCGAAAGCCCGGTCGAGCCAGGCCAGGGCCATCCGCCACGGCTCGCGGGCGGCCAGGTCGCCGCCGGGCAGGGGCACGGGCTCGAACCTGGCGAAGCGCTCGTAGCCGTCGTAGTCGGCCAGCAGGAATTCCCCGCCCCAGGCCGTCCCGTCCTCGCCGTAGCCGTAACCGTCGAGGGCCACGCCGAGGACGCGTCCGTCCGGCACGTGCCTGTGCTCCAGGAGAGGGGCGAGAATATGGGCGAAGTGATGCTGGACGCGATGGTGGGGGATGCCCATCCCGGCCGCGTAGCGGGTGGTCCGGAAGTCGGGATGGAGATCGGTGACGACGGCCGCCGGCTTGGCGTCGAAGAGGCGCACGAGATGGGCCAGGGTCTCCTCGAAATAGCCGAAGTTCCGGTAGTCGTCGAGATCGCCGAGGAACGGACTGGTGACGACGTAGCCGTTCTTGTAGAGGGAGATTGTGTCCTTGAGCTCGCCGCCGAGCGCGATGAGGACAACGTCGGAGCGGAGCGCTTCGGGAACGGGCTGAGGGTAAGGAACGTAGCCCCGGGCGCGGCGGACGAAGAGCGGCCGGCCCGAAGCGACCTTGACCACGGAGTCGTCCGCCCGCGCCGCGATCGGACGGTCGTGGGTCAGGACGGCGTCGCAGAGCCTGCGGACCCCTTCCTGCTCGTCCTTGATGATCGGGGCGTCCTTAGCGTTGGAGCTCGTGGCCACGATGAGCTCGAGGTGCTCGAGAAGGAGACGGTGGAGGGGCGTGTAGGGCAGCATGAGGCCGACCTCGTCGAGGTTGGGCGCGATGAGCGGGATGTCCTTTCTTTTCTTGAGCAGGACGATCGGCCGGCGCGGCGAGAGAAGGAGACGGCGCTCGGCCGGTCCGACGGCGGCGAAGCGGCCGACGGTGGCGAGGTCGCGGGCCATGAGGGCCAGCGGTTTCGTCCGGCGGTCCTTGGTCCGGCGCAGCCGGGCGACGGCCTTCCGGTCGAGGGGATTGCAGACAAGATGGAAGCCGCCCAGCCCTTTGACCGCCACAACCTTTCCCGCCCGGATGAGGGCGACGGCCTCGGGGATGTCGCCGCGGAGCCTGCGGCCGGTCCGCGCGTCGAGAAGCGTCAGGCGCGGCCCGCAGGCCGGGCAGGCGATGGGCTGGGCATGATGCCGGCGGTCGAGCGGGTCCTCGTATTCCCGGCGGCAGTCCGGGCACATGGAGAAGCCGGACATGGTCGTCCGTGGACGGTCGTAAGGCAGGCCCCGGACGATGGTGTAGCGGGGGCCGCAGTTGGTGCAGTTGGTGAAGGCGTAACGGTAGCGGCGCGCGCCGGGCGTCTCGATCTCCTCGAGGCATTCGGGGCAGGTCGCGATGTCGGGGGAGATGAAGACGAACCCCGCGGCGCCCCGGGTCTTGCGGATCGCGAAGCCCCGGCAGCCCTCGGGCGGCGCGGGGCGGACGTCGAGTTTCTCGATGACGGCCAGCGGAGGCAGGCCGGCGCGCAGCGCGGCCGGGAACTTATGGCGGATGAGCGCGGCCGGCCCTTCGACGTGGATCTCGACGCCCGACCCCGCGTTGGCGACCCAGCCGTCGAGCCCCAACCGGCGGGCGAGGCGGTAGACGTAGGGGCGGAAGCCGACCCCCTGGACGACGCCGAACGCGGATAGGCGCGCCGCGATCCTGCGGCTTTTCTGCGTCATGGGGTTCGCCGTCTCATGAGGGAGACCTCTTGCGGGCGGCGTCCCGGCTGTAGGGACAGCCGCAGTAATCCTGCCGATACAGCCCGTGCGCCCGGCTGAGGTCGACGCTTTTCTTGAAGCCGTCCTTCTTCTTGAAGTCGGCCTCGAGGAAGGTGAGGCCGTGGCGGGCGGCGAATTGGCAGCCGATGCGGTTCATGACCGCGGCCTTTTTCCAGGGGCTGAGGCTCATGACCGTGGCAAAGCCATCGAAGCCCTCGCGGGCCGCCCTCTCCGCCGTGCGGCGGAGTCTCGCGGCATAACAGACGTCGCACCGGCGGCCCTTCTCCGGCTCGTCCTTGAACTTCCGGGTCAGGGCCAGCCAGCCGTCCGGATCGTAGTCGTCCTCGATGAGAAGGACGCCCACGGTCCGGGCGACCTTGCGGGCCTCTTCGAGCCGGCGGTCGTACTCCTCGCGGGGGTGGATGTTGGAGTTCGAGAAGAACCCCGTAGCCTCGTAACCGTCCTTGAGGACGCCGAAGACGTAAAGTGCGTCGGGGGCGCAGCAGACGTGAACCAAGATGCGCGGCTTAGTCACGTCACTTCAAGCGTTCGAGACGGGCTTCGAGGTCGGCGATCGTCCTGTTCACGCCGTCGATCTGGAAGTAGACGACGGCCAGATCCTCGTTGTCCACCCGGGCCTCGTCGAGGATGCGGCCGACGTTCTCGAAAAGCGGCTCCATGAGACGCTTGACGTCGACGATCTTATCCTGGATGCGCTCCTTGGTCCTCTGCCACTCCCGGATCTCCTTCTCTCGGACTTGGAGGCGCTCTCGGTATTCCTCCTCGATCCGGTGGATGGCCGCATTGAAGACGCGCACGCGGCCTTCGGCCTCTTCGAGACGCCGCTCCAGCCGGTAGCGCTCCTCCTGGAGGAGGGGCGACTTCTCACGGAAGGAACGGACGAGGCTCGCCAGGGAGGCCGCCTTGTCTCTGGCCTTGTCCAGCCGGGTCGTTCGCTCAGCCTCGTTGAGTTTCGGATTCTCCTCGATCTGGCGGACGTCCTTGTCGATCGCGCTGACCTGGGCTTCGGCGGTGTCGGCTTCGCGGAGCGAAGCCTCGAGGGCGTCGAGGATCTCCCTCTTCTTGTTGGCCAGGGCGAGGATCTCGTCCTGGTACGGCCGCCGGGCCTCCTCCTGCTCGGCGACGAGGGCCCGGAACCGCTTGACCGCCGTATCGTGTTCGCGGCCGAGGACCTCGATCTGCGAATAGACATCATGCCACGTCTTCTGGTGACGGCCGATCTCCTCCTCGAGGACGGAGAGCTTGCCGCATTCCTCCTCGATGCAGGATGCCCGCACGTCCTCGTCCCAGGCGAGCTTGCCGAGCTCCCTCCAGAGCGCGGCTTTCTTCTCCTTCTCCTTCTTCAGCTTGACCTGGAGCCGGAGGCGGACCATATGGCGGCGGGCTCCCGACAGGAAAGCGCTGATCCTGCGGCGGAGGTCCTTGTCCCGGAGGAAGATGAAGGCGATGAGGAGAAGGATGACGCAGAGAAGGAACCACAGCAGCCAGAACGGGAGGCCCTCGGGAACGCCGGCGGGCGGCTGGGTCTGGAGAGTCGCGTCCACGCCCTCATTATGACATAGGGGAGGCTTTGCCGACAATCCAGAAGGGGTCAAACCTACCTTTTACCCGTTTTTGGGTAAAAGGTAGGTTTGA
>Ga0316628_100002661_pt1 | contig 13367 bp, 9 predicted proteins | sample OWC_Aug_M2_C1_D5_FD_207648 | JGI IMG/M metagenome (GOLD analysis project Ga0316628, IMG submission 207648) | Wetland soil microbial communities from Old Woman Creek delta, Ohio, United States - OWC_Aug_M2_C1_D5_C | ecosystem: Environmental > Terrestrial > Soil > Wetlands | place: USA: Ohio... | reverse complement strand
GTGCACGACTAACTGCCTCGCGCCGGTCGCGAAGGTGCTCCACGAGAGCTACGGGATCGTGTCGGGCATCATGACGACGATCCACTCGTACACGAACGACCAGCAGATCCTCGATCTGCCGCACAAGGACCTCCGCCGCGCCCGCGCCGCCGCGCTGTCGATGATCCCGACGACCACCGGCGCCGCGAAGGCGCTCAAGGAGGTCATCCCGGCGATGGCCGGCAAGCTCGACGGCTGGGCGATCCGCGTCCCGACGCCGAACGTGTCGCTGGTCGACCTGACGGTCCGCCTCGAGAAGAAGGCGACCAAGGACGAGATCAACCAGGCGTTCAAGGCCGCCGCGGCCGGCCCGCTCAAGGGCATCCTCGCGGTCAGCGACGAGCCGCTCGTGTCGTGCGACTTCAACGGCGACAAGCACTCCTCGACGGTCGACAGCCAGCTCACCACCGTGATCGGCGACCAGGCCAAGGTGATGAGCTGGTACGACAACGAGATGGGCTACTCGCAGCGGCTGTACGACCTCGCGCGGTTCGTCGCGGAGAAGCTGTGACCCTCCCGGCCGGCATCAAGAGCGTCGAGCAGCTGCCCGTGGAGGGCAAGCGCGTGTTCGTCCGAGTCGACTACAACGTGCCGCTCGAGAAGGGCACGAGGCGCGTAACGGATGACGCACGCATTCGCGCCACGCTCCCGACGCTCCAGCACCTGATCACGCGCGGCGCCCGGATCGTGCTCGGATCGCACCTCGGCCGTCCCGACGGCCAGGTCAAGCCGGAGTACTCGCTCGAGCCGGTCGCGACCAAGCTCGCCGAGATGCTCGGCCAGGAAGTCTCGCTCGCGGACGAGCCGGTCGGCGACGGCGCTCGCAAGGTCGTCAGCGACCTGCGCGACGGCCAGATCGCGATGCTCGAGAACCTGCGGTGGAACCCCGGCGAGGAAGCGAACGACGAGACGTTCGCGCGGACGCTGGCGTCGTACTGCGACGTCTACGTCAACGACGCGTTCGGCACCGCGCACCGCGCGCATGCCTCGACCGCCGGCATGGTGAAGTTCGTCGCCGAGAAGGGCGCCGGCTTCGTGATGGCCAAGGAGATCGACTTCCTGTCGCGGCTGCTCGGCAACGTCGACCGCCCGTACGTCGCGGTGCTCGGCGGCGCCAAGGTCTCCGACAAGATCGAGGTCCTCGATGCGCTGCTCGAGCGCGTCGACTCGATCGTGATCGGCGGCGCGATGGCGAACACGTTCCTCGAGGCGCAGGGGAAGAACGTCGGCAAGAGCAAGGTCGAGAAGGACAAGCTCCCGGTCGCGCGAAACTTCCTGCGCAAGGCGAGCGAGAAGAAGAAGCCCGTCCACCTGCCGACCGACGTGATGTGCGGCAGCGGGCTCGACGACGGAAATCCGGTCGCGGTCCGCGTCGATCAGATCGGCGCCGACCAGATGGCGCTCGACATCGGCCCGGGCACGATCGAGCTGTTCCGCCGCGTGCTCACCGAGGCGCGCACGGTGTTCTGGAACGGCCCGATGGGCGTGTTCGAGAAGAAGCAGTGGGCGAACGGCACGATGTCGATCGCGAAGGCGCTCGCCGACAACAAGCTCGCGCTGACCGTCGTCGGCGGCGGCGACTCGGCCGCGGCGATCGCGCAGGCCGGCCTCGCCGACAAGGTCTCGCACGTCTCGACGGGCGGCGGCGCGTCGCTCGAGTTCGTGCAGGGCCTCGACCTGCCCGGCATCGCGGCGCTGCGTCCGTAGTCAGTGCAGCGCGGCGAGCGCCGTGCGCGTCGGCTCCAGATCGGCGGCCGGCACCGACGCCTTCTCGCCGATCGCGACCGCCCGTGCGAGCAGTGGCTTCGCGTCAGCGGGCTTGGCGAGCGCGACGTCGGCCTTCGCGAGGTCGGTCAGCGGGCGCCACAACGCCGGGTTGTTCTCGCCACCCGCGGCGACGTAGCTGTCGATCGACTTCTGCGCCCACGACCGGGCATCGGACCAGGCGCTCTCGACGAGCGCGAGCCGCGCGCGGACCTCCTGCGTCTGCGGCAGGACCGTCGACGCGGCGGCCTGCTCGTAGCCGAGGGTCTCGTCGAGCATCGCCTTGGCCTCGTCGAGCTTGCCAGCCTCGATCAGGATCACCGCGTGATCGTTCATCACCTGATGGAGCATCGGGTGCGCCGTGCCCATCACCATCGCCAGCTTCTGCGCGCGCTCGGCCATCGGCAGCGCCCGCGCGAAATCCCCCGCTTGACCGAGCAGCTCGGCGTAGTTGTCGTAGGGCGCGACCATCAGCACGCTGTTCTTGCCGTAGAGCTTCTCGCGCAGCGCGATCACGCGATCGAACGCCGCACGCGCCTTGTCGTGCTGGCCCATGTGCCCGTAGCACAGCGCGAGGTTGCCGAGGATCAACGCGACGTCGGGATGGTCGGGACCGACGCTGGCCTCGCGCAGCGCGATGGCGTGCTCGAAGTGAGGGATCGCGGTGCCGTAGGCGCCCGCGCGCGACAGCGACGTTCCGAGATCGGTCTCGAGCGAGGTCATCGCGCCATTGTCGTCGCCGAACGCCGCCTTGCCCTCGGCGAGCGCCTTCTCGTGGAACTTCACGGCCGCGTTGAGATCGCCCGACGCGCTCGCGAGTAACCCGGCCGCGCCGTCGAGCCGGATCTGTAGCACTGGGGTGGTCCCGATCCGGGCCACGGAGGCACGCGCGAGATCGACCCAGAACGCGGCCACGTCGGGCTTGGCCTCGCCGGCCGCCATGACCATGGCGACGGTGATCGCGGCGTGCGCGACGAGGTCATCGCGCTTGGCGCGCAGCGCCGCCCACGCCGCCTCCTCGGAGGTCTTGACCGCGTCGTCCGTGTCCGCGGTGGCGAGGTAGGCGGTACCTCGGAGCACGAGCGCGTCGGCGAGCAGCGGATCCCAGCCGAGCGCTCTCGCGGCATCGAGCACCTTCTGCGACGTCACCATCGCCGGCAGGTACTTGCCGGCGATCATGTTGGCCTCCGCAGCCGCGAGCTGCTTCGAGATCTCCGCCACCTGCGCCTTGATCGCGGGCGGCGGCTGCCCTGGCGCCTCGAGCACCGGGACGTTGCTGCAGTCGTCGAGCGGCTCGAGCTCCCAGACGATCTTGTCGCCCTGCGCGACCAGAGTCGCGTCCGCATCGACGAGCAGGTGCGTGAGCGCACGGACTTCCTCGAGGCGGCGATCGAAGCAATCCGCGCGCAGCTGGAGCACGGCCTCGCTCTGCTCGCCCCGCACGCGGGTCGCCTTGCAGCTGTCGGTGACCGCCGCGGTCCACGCCCCGGTGTAGTGGTCGAGCGCCTTGACCAGGCCGGCGAACGACGCGGCGACGTAGGGGCTCTTCGTGGCGGCGTACGCCTTGCGGACGGCCTCCTTCGTCGACTCGTCCCACACGCCCGCGAGGCGCTGGTCGATGCCGCCGCACGGCGTACCGCGAGATGGGTGCAGTGCGTACGCGCCCCCGGCGATGCCGCCGACCGCCACCACCGCGGTCGCCGCGAGCGCGACCCGGCGCCGGCGGCGCCCCGGATCGACGGCGAGCTCGGCGAGCAACGCATCCATCGACGGAAAGCGATCCTCGTTCTTGATCGAGATGGCGCGCATCACGACGCGGACGATCGCCGCGGGTACGCCGGTATCCGGCGGCACCTTCGGCTTCGCCGCGGAGATCGGCGGCACCAGATCCTGCTTCGCGTACGGGCGCGCCCGAAACAGCGCCTCGTAGAGCGCCACGCCGAACGCGAACTGGTCGGTGCGCGGGTCCGCGGCATGGCCATTCTGGATCTCCGGGGCCATGTAGGCCGGCGTGCCGATGACCGCGCCCGCGACCGTCAGGCGCTCCGAGAGCGGGCTCTTCGACAGGAGCTCGAGGTCGGAGTCGCGCGCCGGCCTCGGCGTCTCGCCATCGTCGTCGAGCTGGAACCGCGCGAGGCCGAAGTCCATCACGCGCACCCGGCCGTCTTTGCCGACGATCACGTTCTCGGGCTTGAAGTCGCGATGGACGAGCCCGGCGGCGTGCGCGGCGGCGAGCCCGTTCCCGGCCGCTCGCAGCACCGCGAGCGCGTCCCGCCACGGCGGCTTGTCGCGGAGGTACGCGCGCAGCGTGACGCCGTCGACCATCTCCATCGCGATGAACACGCGATCGCCAGGCAGCGTGCCGACGTCGTGGACCGCGACGACGTTGGGGTGTGACAGCTTCGCCAGCGCCTGGGCCTCGCGGACCAGCCACGCCTTGTCACCGCCCGAGCTGCCGCCGGGCTGGGTCTGCAGCAGCTTGATCGCGACCTTGCGATCGAGCTCGGGGTCGTACGCGCCGTAGACGACGCCCATGCCGCCCTCCCCGAGCACGTCGAGGATGACGTAGCGCCCGACGAGCGTGCCGCGTGAGAGCTTCTCGGTAGGGGCCGACGGCGATGCGCGGTCGGACGCAGGACCTTCGCGCTTGGTCGCTGCGGTCGCGCTCTCCTCGTCGTCACCGCTCATCGACGCAAGCCCCCACAGGTAGCGTCGCACGGATCGTCCGGCGTATGATGATGATCGTGGCAGCGAAGCGCCTCGGGGTCTTCGACCCGACGGGTCGATTGATCGACGATCTCGCGCACGCCGCCGATCGCGCGAGCGCCGAGCTCGTGCCGGTCGAGGCCGCCGATGCGACGGATGGGCTCGCCGCGCTGCTGATCGCGCCTGCGGTCGCGGGCGACCTCGGTGTGGTCCCGGACGGCGGCGCCCCGCGATGGATCGTCGGCGAGGCGGCGCACGCCGCGCGCGTCGCCGGTGCGGCTGCGAGTGCCGGCGCGTCCGGCGTGCTGCTGACGCCGGTCTCGTTCGAGGCGCTGAACGCGATCGCGCTCGCCGAGCCGACGTCCGCCGACTTCGATCTCGCCCGCGCGCGCGGCCTGATCGCGATGTCGCTCGTCGATCTCACCGGCGCCGCGCAGGAGACCTTGCGCATGGTCGCCGACGGGTTCACCGCGCACGACTGCATCGTGTGGTGGAAGGACGGCGCGCAGATGACGCCGACCGCCGCGCGGCCGAGCCCGACCGAGACCTACCGGGCGCAGGTCGCCGCCGCAGCTCGCATCGCCGCGGCTTCGGGCGGCACGGTCGTGCTCGGAGGCAGCCAGCCGCGCTCGGTGATCGCCGACGCGCTGCGGTCGACGCCGACCGAGGTCGCGGGCCTGGTCGCCATCGTCTCGGATACCGGGAGGCGGTTCTCGGCAGCCGAGCGCACCGATCTCAAGGCGCTCGCGGCGCGCCTGACGCGCGAGCTGTCGTGGCTGACGTCGCACCGCCGGATCGTCGCCGAGGGCGAGCGGCTGCTCGCGACGAGCCTCCACGATCCGCTGTCGGGCGCGATGACGCGCGGCGCGTTCGAGCAGACGATCACGCACGAGGTCGCGGCGGCCGGGCGGCGCGGCGAGAAGCTGACGCTCGCGCTGCTCGACATCGTCGGCATGAAGCGGATCAACCTCCAGCACGGCCACCGCGCCGGCGACGAGGTGCTGGCGCAGGTCGCCGGCAGGCTGCGCGCGACGGTCCGCGGCAACGACTCGATGGGGCGGCCCGGCGGTGACGAGCTCGCGGTGCTGCTCGTCGGCGCCGACGACGATCAGGCCGTCCTCGTCGTGCGCAAGATCATCTACCGGATCCAGAGCGAGCCGATCCGGATCGACGACAGCACGCAGATCCACGTCCAGATGCGCGCGACGCTCACCGAGATCGCGCCCGGCGAGCGCAGCGGCGAGGCCGCGCTCGCGCGCTGCTACGGCGCGCTGCGCACCGCGCCCGTCGGCGACGTCCGCCCGGTCGTCGCGACCGAGCGCCACTCCGGCGACACCGACGTCGGCATGGACACCGGCCAGCTGTCGGCGGGCACGACCGTCGGCGGGACCTATCGCGTCGTCCACGAGCTGTCGCGCGGCGCGATGGGCGTCGTCTACCGCGGTGAGGACCTCGGCCTCGGCCGCCCGGTCGCGATCAAGGTGCTGCGCAGCGACCTCGCGAGCGATCGCGATCTCGTCGACCGCTTCCGCGCCGAGGCCGGCATCCTCGCCTCGCTGCATCACAAGAACCTCGTGCAGGTCTACTCGCTCGGGGAGTTCCAGGGCGACGTCTACTTCGTGATGGAGCTCGTCGAGGGCCAGCCGCTCTCCGAAGTGCTGCGCGCGACGCTCGAGCGCCGCGAGTGGTTCCCGACCGAGGCGATCACGCAGATCGCGCTCGAGATCGGCGACGCGCTCGACGCGATGCACGCGCTCGGGCTGATCCACCGCGACGTCAAGCCGGCGAACATCCTGCTCGATCGCGAGCGCGATCGCGCCGTGCTCGTCGACGTCGGCGTCGCGGTCAAGGCGGGCGACACGCGCGACGCCGCCGGCACGCCCGGATTCGCCGCGCCCGAGTCGTTCCTCGAGCAGGAAGGTGGCGCGACGATCGACGTCTACGGCCTCGCAGCGACCATGTACTGCGCGCTCACCGGCCGGCCACCGTTCGGCTCGGGCCCGGCGCCTCAGGTCGTGCAGCGCCAGCTCAACGATCCGCTGCCTCCGCCGTCGACGCTGCGCCCCGGCATCTCGCAGGCGGTCGATGCCGTGCTCGCCAAGGCGCTCTCGCCGCATCCCAAGAAGCGGTGGGCGAGCGCGTCGACGTTCGCGCTCGCACTCGGTCGCGCGCTCGAGCGCGGCAGCTCGGTCGGCATCAAGCTGCCGCCGGTCGAGGAGGACGTCGCGCTCACCGCCGCCGAGGCCGTGCTGACGCCGACGCAGGGCATCGACAGCCTCTCGGAGGTCGGCCCGGTGATCGCGACCGGGCGCGTGGTCACCGGCCGCGTGATCACCGGCCGCGTGCGCGCCGCGCACCTGCGCGTGCTCTCGCGCATGCTCCAGCACCACATCGGCGAGTCGGGCATGGCCAAGGTGATCGCCGGCGCGTCCGACCTCGCCGCCGCGCTCGCGCCGACGCTCGCCCCGCTGTCGTGGGTCGACCTCGCCGATCTCGTCCAGGCGTTCGAGCACACCCGCAGGCTGCTCCCCGACAAGAACGTCCCGCGCAAGATCGGCCGCGGCACGATGAGCGCGACGTTCGCGCGCCTGTTCGGCGCCGATCCGTCCTCGCTCGCCGCCGAGACGGTGCTCGCCGCGCTGCCGACGTTCTGGCTGCGCTACCACGACTGGGGCGACGCCGAGGTCGCGGTCAACGCCGGGCACGCGATCGTGATGCTGTCCGGCTCGTCGGGCTCGACGGACGTCTGCGAGCTCGTCGCAGCGGAGCTCGAGCGCATCGTCGAGCTCACCGGCAGCGACGGCGTCAAGGCGACACACGATACGTGCCGTCACAAGGGCGGGCACTCGTGCGAGTACCAGCTTCGCTGGACGCGCCCGGCCGCTGCGCGGTAACACCGCTGCATGCGCACCCCGTTCGTGGTCGGCAACTGGAAGCTCAACAAGACGATCGCCGAGGCGCTCGCGCTCGTCACCGAGCTCAAGAACCAGCTCGGCACGATCCGCGGCGTGGGGGTCGGCGTCGCGCCGCCGTTCACCGCGATCCAGGCGGTCGCCAAGCGCCTCGAAGGCAGCAGCATCGCGACCTGCTCGCAGGACTGCTTCTGGGAGAAGTCGGGCGCGTTCACCGGCGAGGTGTCCGCTGCGATGCTCGGCGATGCCGGCGCGACCTGGGCGATCGTCGGTCACTCGGAGCGCCGCCAGTTCTTCGGCGACACCAACGACTCGGTCGGCAAGAAGGCGCGCGCCGTGCTCGCCGGCGGCCTCGGCGTGATCGTGTGCGTCGGCGAGATGCTCGCGGAGCGCGACGCCGGCCGCACGCTCGACATCGTCGACGGCCAGCTGGGCGGCGCGCTCGACGGCATCGACGCCGCGGTCGCCGCCGACCGCCTCGTGATCGCCTACGAGCCGGTCTGGGCGATCGGCACCGGCCGCACCGCGACCCCCGCACAGGCCCAGGAGGTCCACGCGCACATCCGCAAGCGCCTCGCCGATCGCTTCGGCGCCGCGACCGCGGCGCAGATCCGGATCCAGTACGGCGGCTCGGTGAAGGCCGCCAATGCCGAGGCCCTGATGTCCCAGCCCGACATCGACGGCGCCCTCGTCGGCGGTGCATCGCTCGAAGCTGCTGAATTCGTTGCGATCGTCAAGGCTGCCAGGCCCTCCTGACCCTTGCGCGGGAGGGCGCGTTGGGCTAGAACCCAACCTCTTCCATGTCCTCGCTGCTGACCATCGTGCACGTGCTGGTGTGCCTGTTCCTGTGCCTCACGATTCTCCTGCAGCAGGGCAAGGGTGGCGGCATGGGCGGCGCGTTCGGCGGCGGCAACGCCGCGTCCGTGTTCGGCGGCTCGGGCGCATCGTCGTTCCTGCAGAAGGTCACCGCCGCGTCGGGCACGATCTTCATGATCACGTCGATGGTGCTCGCGTTCCTGGCCTCGCACAGCTCGAGCGACGCGCTCGAGAAGTTCGGCGAGTCGCAGTCCGAGCTCGCGAAGAAGAAGGAAGAGGCGAAGGAGAACGCGCTCAAGAACGGCGGCGGCTCCAACGCCGGTTCCGCCGCGCAAGGCTCCGCCGCGACGATGGGCTCCGCATCGCTGATGGAGACGCCGTCGCCGGTCCCGCCGCCGACCGCGATCCCGCCGACCACCGGCTCGGGCGCGACGCCCGGCGGCCCCGGCACGCCGACGGCCGTCCCCGCGCCGCAGGGCATGAGCCCCGCGCCGGGCTCGGCGCCCGCGTCTGCGACCACGCCCTCGCCCGCTGGCTCGGCCGCCGCGACGCCCGCGAGCACCGGCTCCGCCGCGAAGGCTGCGCCGGCCACCGCGCCGAAGGCCGAGACCAAGCCGGCCGACACCAAGGCCGAGACCAAGCCGGCCGACACCAAGGCCGGGACCAAGCCGGCCGACACCAAGGCCGGGACCAAGCCGGCCGAGACCAAGACCACCGCGCCCGCGACGCCGGCCACCGGCGCCGCCGCGCCGAAGGCCGAGACCAAGCCGGCCGAGACCAAGACCACCACGCCCGCGACGCCGGCCACCGGCGCCGCCGCGCCGAAGGCCGAGATCAAGCCGGCCGACACGAAGACCGAGACCAAGGGCACCGCGGAGAACGCGCAGGCTGCCGGCTCGGCAGCGCCCGGCACGTCGCCGAACGCGCCGAAGTGATCGTCACGTGCCCTGGGGCACGTGGTCGGGTCACGGACGTGGCGCGACCGCGCGCGGATCGAGCTCGCCGTCGAACACGAACTGCGCCGGCCCGCGCATCGCGACGCCGGTGAGGCCGCGCGCGACGGTGATGATCAGGTCGCCGCCCGGCAGATGGACGCGCACCTCTTCGCCCTCGTCGCAGCGGCCCGTGACGACCGCGGCGACCGTGGTCGCGCACGCGCCGGTACCGCAGGCGAGCGTGATGCCGCAGCCGCGCTCCCACACCCACAGCGTGATCTCGCGCCGGCCGACGACCTGCGCGAACTCCGCGTTCGTGCGCCGTGGGAACCACGCATGGTGCTCGACCTTCGGGCCGATCGTCTCCGCGAGCGTGCGCGCCTCGTCGCCCGACGCGACGAACGTGATCGCGTGCGGGTTGCCCATCGAGATCGCGGTGACGGGACGGCCGGTGACGTCGAGCGGCTGCTCGATGCAGCGCTCGTTCGCGGGGCCGGTCATCGGGATCTCGCCGCGGAGCAGGCGCGGCGCGCCCATCTGCACCGTGACGGTCTCGGCCGTGCCGCTCGTCGCGTGGACGTCGCAGATCAGGCGGCCGGCGCCGGTGTCGATCGCGATCGAATCCTTGCGCACGCCGCCGCGGTCGAAGAGGTACTTGGCAACGCAGCGGATGCCGTTGCCGCACATCTCGGCCTCGCTGCCGTCGGAGTTGAGCACGCGCATGCGGGCATCGGCGCCACTCGCCGGCAGGATGGCGAGCACGCCGTCGCCGCCGACGCCGAACTGGCGATCGCAGAGCGCCTGGACGACCTTCGGGTCCTGCGCCGCTGCGGCCTCGTCGCCGCGCGCGTCGCGCAGATCGACGACGAGAAAGTCGTTGCCGAGCCCGTGGTACTTGCCGAACCGCATCTGGGCGGTTCTACCACGCACTACGTGCGCTGGCCCTGCGGGTAGTAGGGCTGCTGCGGCGGGTACGGCTGCTGCTGCGGCGGGTACTGCGGCTGCGGCTGCGGCGAGTACTGCTGCGGCTGCGGCTGCGCCGGGTACTGCTGCGGCTGCGGCGGATACTGCTGCGGCTGCGGCGGGTACTGCTGAGGCTGCTGCGGATACTGCTGCGGCTGCTGCGGCTGGCCGCCGTACGGGTTGCCGCCGTACTGCTGCCCGGCGTACTGCGGCTGCTGCGCCTCGGGCGGGCGCGAGCCGTTCCAGTCGCCGACGCGATCGTGCTTGTCGGTCCACCAGCGGCCCGAGTACTGGCGGCCCGACTGCTCGAACACGATGAAGCCCTCGCCGGTCAGCGGCGGGTTGTTCGGCTCCTGCCAGCGGAACTTGAGGACGTTGCCGGACAGCGTGCCGTAGAAGTAGCCGATCACGTCCTGGCCCTGGCGCTGGTACATCCAGATGCCCTGGAGCGCGCCGGCCTGGATGCCGCCGTGAGCGTTGTCGGCCTCGATCTTCACCGCGCCGAAAGTGGAGCGCCACAGCCCGAGCGCCCGCGACGACTCCATCTGCTGCGGAGGCGGCGGGCTGTTCTGCGGTGACTGCGGCTGGGCAGGACCGTTGTTGCTGGTGGAGGACGCCGATCCGAGGGCCGCGAGACACGCAGCCGCCACCACGGCCACTCGAGCGACGTTGCCGAGATTCATTGACGGAGATTATAGCGCCGCGTCCACGCGCCGCAGGGGGTCAGAACGCCTCGGCCATTGTCGTTTTCCTGGATCCTGATAGTGTGCCCCTCGCGTTTCGTGCGGTCTTCCACACCGGGTGGCACCCACGAGAAGCGGGCCCATAGCTCAGTCGGTTAGAGCGGCCGGCTCATAACCGGTGGGTCCCTGGTTCGAGCCCAGGTGGGCCCACCCAGACTGACAACGAAAGGCCGTAAGAGTGCGCGAACAGCTTCTGAACCTGCTGCAGCTACAGACGTGCGACGTGAAGGTGCGAGAGCTCGACTCCGCCGCCAAGCAGCTCCCGGCCAAGCTCGATCCACTCCGCCGGGATCTCGCGAAGCTCCAGGGCATGCTCGATGCCGAGCGCGCGAAGCTGGCGGAGACCGAGGCGTGGCGCAAGTCGCAGCAGGAGATGGTCGACCGCGAGCGCGACGCGCTCAAGAGCGCGCAGAGCAAGCTGCAGCAGTCGAAGAACAGCAAGGAATTCAACGCCGCGAGCCGCGAGGTCGAGAACAAGCGCAAGTCGATCAGCGATCGCGAGGCCGAGCTCAAGAAGGTCAGCGAGACGCTCGCGCAGAGCAAGGCGCAGCTCGACTCGCGCGACGGCGACGTCCAGAAGCTCCGGGACGAGCTCGCGGCCGGCGAGGCCGGCATGAAGGATCAGGTCGATTCGCTCAAGGCGCAGCTCGCCGAGGCCGTCGCCGCCCGCGACGCCGCCCGCGCCAACGTCGAGAAGCAGTGGGTGAAGACCTACGACACGCTCGCGGCCAAGCGCGGCTACGCGGTCGCGCCCGTGATCAAGGGCGTCTGCCAGGGCTGCCACATGGCGCTGCCGCCGCAGCTCAACAACATCCTCGCGCGCATGGAGTCGATCGAGACCTGCCCGCGCTGCGGCCGCCTCGTCTATCGCCAGGACATGGTCGCGACGCCGGGCGAGACGCCGGCCGAGACGCCGAAGACCTAGAGCCCTTCATCGTTCGAGCCTCTCTGCGAGCGCGAACAGCCGGTCGCGCCGGGTGTCGATGATATTGGCAGCCGCGCGCGCGATGGCGGCGACCTGCTTGCCGGGCTGGCTCGCGAGGAACTGGGCCGCGTCGCTCGCCCCGCCCCACCAGCGCTTCGCCGCCTCGACGCCCTTCATCACCGCGGCCTCGCCGACCGTCGAGTGAAGGAATGCCCCCAGCGGCGACGGCTTGGTGTCGAAGCTCGACTCCGACGCGCGGCCCTCCTCGAGCAGGCGCTGCAGCGGCGGGTCGAGATCGGCGGCGCTCGACAGGTGCGGCAGGTACTGCTCGATCCGCTTCGCCTCGGGGTCGTGCTTGCGCGCGCCCATGAAGTAGTCGAGCGGCACGTCGCCGCCGGTCTCCTCGGCGATCGCCTCGACCAGCGCGATCGAGTACAGCTTCGCGCGCAGGTAGCGCACCGCGAGCTCGAGGTTGCCGGTCGTGCGCGCGACGCGGCGCGCGTGGATCTCGGGGCGCGGCTCGTCGCCGTAGGTGTGGAACACGCGCTCGGCCGGCAGCTGCGCGAGGAACGCCTCCATCTTCTGGAGCGCCACGCGGTAGTCGCGGACCGTGTAACACATCGGCGAGTGGAGCGCCGGGTTGCTCTCGGGGAGCAGCTTCCAGGTGTTGTCGAGGAACGTCGCCGGGTCGTTGTCGGCGAAGTTCTCGACGTCGCGGTTGCCGACGCGCACAGCGCGCATGACGATCGTCTCGATCTCGCCGCTCGACAGGTGCAGCTCGCGCAGCCGGTCGCGCAGCCCGGTCACCGGATCGGCGCGGAACGGGATCGTCTGCTCGATGCACGCCGCGATGCCGATCCGCTGCACGCGGTCGAGCGCGTGCTCGAGCTGGAGCGACGCGACGAGCGCGCTCGCGAGCTCGTTGAGACCGCTCGTACCGCTGACGATGTCGCCGACCTTGCGCGCGAACACGGCGAGGACATCGGCGGTGACCTGCGAGGTGGCCGCCGCCGGCAGCACGCGATAGCCGCCCTCGGTCTGCAGGAGCACGCGGTCCATCTCGGCGCGCATCGAGCGCGGCGGTCCCTGATCGACCTGGATGTAGACCGCGTCGTGATAGAGCGCGGCGATCACCTCGAGCGGATCGCCGTGCTTGGCGATGTCGATCACGTGGTCGTGGTTGTGGAATTCGCGGCCCGCCGCCGACAGCGCGGCGTGGATCGAGAACCCCCAGCGCTCGATCTGGCCGATCTCGGCGTGGGTGCCAAGCGCGTGGAGCGCGCGCCACAGACCGTTCACGATCTCGTGTACCGGTGACCGCTCCATGACCCTCGATCAACGGTACACCAAAGGCCCGCGCGCCGGAGAGGGCGGTAAGCCGAGTTCTGTTCGTGGCGACCATTCCTCTAGGCCCGTCATTGCTGACGGGCTCGAGCGACCAACCCGGAGTCATCGCGCGGGCCACGCGACCCCTGTCTGGTCTTGCTTCGGGTGGGGTTTGCCGTGCCCTCGCCGTCACCGGCGAGGCGGTGCGCTCTTACCGCACCATTTCACCCTTACCGAC
>Ga0316628_100002660_pt1 | contig 13367 bp, 10 predicted proteins | sample OWC_Aug_M2_C1_D5_FD_207648 | JGI IMG/M metagenome (GOLD analysis project Ga0316628, IMG submission 207648) | Wetland soil microbial communities from Old Woman Creek delta, Ohio, United States - OWC_Aug_M2_C1_D5_C | ecosystem: Environmental > Terrestrial > Soil > Wetlands | place: USA: Ohio... | reverse complement strand
TCCCGCCCCCGGGCCCGTCGGCCACAGCAGCACGCCGCGCCGCGCCCGTCGCGCCAGCGCCGCGGCCGCCGCTTCCGGACCGTGCGCCACCACGAGCTCGGCGTCCCGGATCGCCGCGTCAGCCGCCGCATCGCCCACCGGCAGCAGCGTGCCCGCGTCACGCCAGGGACCATCGGAGACGCGCACAAAGGATCGCACCGGCGCCGCGCGCGCGGAACGGAGCGTCTGCGCCAGCCAGCGGAAGTCCCAGTCCGGGCTCTCCGAGAACAGGACCACGGAGGCGGCGCGCCGCACGGCGGCCACACTACTCCGCGCGTCGTCGCGGGGCTCCACGTCACCGGCGAACCCGATCAGGCGCGCCTCGTAGCGCCGCAGTGCCTGCGGCCCCGCCCCCACCGCAGCGGCCGGCACGAAGCTCAACCGGACCCGCTCAGCACCCGCGCCCAGGCCCACCCGCGTCCGGGCGACGACCCGTCCCTCCTCGCGCAGCTCCAGCGTCGCGGTGTCGCCCGCTGACGTCTGCCGCCCCGCGACGTCGACCTCCGCGGCCGCCGTGTCGCCGGAGACCAGGACGGGCGGCACGCGCAGCGCCGCCACCCCCGCGTCCGGACCCGCCCGCCGCGGCAGCACCACCACGCGGCCCTCGCGCAGGGCGCCGGCCGGCAGCGAGGCGGCGTCGTCCAGCTCGCCGTCGGTCACGACCGCCACCGGCCCGCCGCGCGAGACCGCGTCCCGCAGCGCGGGCAGCAGCAGGCTGGTCGGGGCGTCGGGGCGCGCTCCCTCGTGCCAGAGGCGCGGCGCGGCGCCGAACAGAATGACCGGCCCGCCGGCCGCCAGCCGCCGCGCCGAGTCCACCGCCGCGCGCCACCGCGCGTCGCCCACCGCGTCGCTCATCGACAGTGACGCGTCGAGCAGCACCATCGGCGCGCCGCGACCTCCGCTGCATCCCGGATCGACGAGCAGCGCCGCCACGCCGGCCCACGCGACCGCGCGCAGCGCCGCCAGCGGGACTGCGGGCGGCCCTCCGCGTTCGAGGCCGAGGTACACCGCGAGCGCCCCGCCGAACGCGAGGGCGGAGACCGCGACGATCAGGATCGACACTGGAGAGCGGCCCGGTCGGCGCGCGGCCGCAACGCGATCAGTCGGCGCGCGAGGTGGGTGGCGCCGTCCTCGGCTCGAGCAGCGCCAGCAGGCGCGCCTTCTCGCGCTCGAACTCGGCGCGCCGCGACGCCGCGATCGGCGCTCCGGCTCCCACGCCGAGCAACCGGCGCGGGTCCGTCGCCCTGCCGGCCACGCGCAACTCGTAGTGCAGGTGCGGTCCCGTCGAGAGGCCGCTCGACCCGACGAAGCCCACCGTCTGGCCCTGCGCGACGCGCGCGCCGGCCCGAATGCCCTGGGAGAACCCGCTCAGGTGGCCGTAGCGCGAAGTAACCCGGCCGTTGTGCCGGATCTCCACCAGATAGCCGTAGCCGCCCGAGTACCCGGCGACGACCACCGTGCCGTCGGCCACGCTGCGCACCGGCGTGCCGAACGCGGCCGTGAAGTCCGTTCCCGCGTGCAGGCGCCGCACGCCCAAGATCGGGTGCCTGCGGCTGGAGCTGAATCGGCTGCTGACCCGCCGGAACTCGACGGGAGTGCGCAGGAACTCGCGACGCATCGAGCGGCCGGCGTCGTCGTAGAACTCCGGGCGGTCACCGTTGTCCAGCCGGAAAGCGTAGTTGGGGCGCCCGGACAGATCGAGCCGCGCGGCCAGGACCCTGCCGTAGCGCACCTCACCCTCGGAGGACACCAGCCGCTCGGCCACCACGCTGAAACGGTCCCCCTCCTGGAGGTCCCGCGTGAAGTCGACGCTCCAGTCGTAGACCTCGGACAGACCCCACACCAACTCGCTGCGCGCGCCCTGCGGAAGCAGGTCGTCGCTCACCGCCTCGTCCATCGCCTCGTACAGGTTGTTGCGGACCACGCCCGTAGCGGTCAGCGGCTCGACCCGCCAGGGGATGCTCTCCACCGACGCCAACCACCTCTCGCCGTCGCGGCGCAGGTGCAGCCGCGCGTCGTAGGACACGCGCACCACCACCGCGTTGGGTAGACTGTCGCCGTGCCGGCGGCGGAAGGTGAAGACCATGCCGGCGCGGAGCCGCCCCGGATCGAAGCTGCGCACCGCCGCCGCCAACGCGCTCCAGTCCACTCCGTACACCCCGCGCCGCTCGAACAGCTCCGACACCGTCTCGCGCGCCCGGAGCGTGTCGCGCACCGAGAAGATCGGCGGCCCCGACACCACGAACGCGGGCGCCGTGCGCAGCCCGCCGAAGTACCCGGCGTGCCGCGCGGCCACGAAGCCGATCCCGGCGGTCAGGGCGAGACAGGCGGCGACCAGCTTCCTCAATCCATCTGTCTCCGGATGAAGGTCGGTATCTCCATGTCCGAGAGCGGCTCCGGCGCCGGCTGCGCCTGCGGGGCGGGCTGCGCCCCTCCCACCCTGCGCGTGCCGAGCGGAGACGCGGGCCCGGCCCCGCCCGACGACCCCGCCGACGCCGCAGCGCCGGACTGCCGGCTCGACGCCACATGCCTCGGCTGCAGCGGGATCACGCCCGGGCGCGACGGTGCCTGGCCGACCTCCGACCGGTCGAAGCCGGTCGCGATCACCGTGACACGAATCTCGCCCTGCATCGCCGCGTCGCTCACCGCGCCGAAGATCACCTCGGCGTCCTCGCCCACGGCGTCGTGGATCACCTCGGAGATCTGCGTCACCTCGCCGAGCGTGAGGTCCGTGCCGCCGGTGATGTTGATCAGCACGCCGCTCGCGCCGCTGATTGAAACGTTGTCCAGCAGCGGGCTCGAGATGGCCTGCTGCGCCGCCTCGAGCGCGCGGTTGTCCCCGCGACCCGTGCCCGTGCCCATCAGCGCCGACCCGCCGTTCTGCATCACGGTGCGGACGTCGGCGAAGTCCACGTTCACGATGCCGGTCACGCTGATGAGGTTCGAGATGCCCTGCGTGGCGTTCAGCAGCACCTCATCCGCCTTCTTCAGCGCGTCCTGAAATGGCATCCCTTTGCCGGCGACCGCAAGGAGGCGCTCGTTCGGGACCACGATCATGGTGTCCACGTGCTTGCGCATCTCGGCGATTCCCATCTCCGCCTGCCGCATGCGCTTGCGCCCCTCGAACAGGAACGGCTTGGTCACGATGCCGACCGTCAGCGCACCCACGTCCCGCGCCATCCCGGCGATGATCGGCGCCGCGCCCGTGCCCGTGCCCCCACCCATCCCGCAGGTGACGAAGACCAGATCCGCCCCCTGCATGACGCGCAGCACGTCCTCGCGGTTTTCTTCGATGGCCTGGCGCCCGATCTCCGGACGCGCCCCCGCCCCGAGCCCGCGCGTCAGCTTCTTCCCGATCTGGACCTTGATGTCCGACTTCGAGTGCAGCAACGCCTGGGCGTCCGTGTTGACCGAGATGAACTCCACGCCGCTGAGGCGTTCCTCGATCATCCGGTTCACCGCGTTGCCGCCGCCGCCGCCGACGCCGAGCACCTTCATGCGCGCGTTCTGCGCGACGGTTTCCTCGAGCTCGAAGATCATTGCGCCGCTCCGCTGGTCAGAAGAAGTCGGTCAGCCATCGCCGGACCGAGCCCACCACCCGATCCAGGTTCACCTGCCGCGCGCCCGCTTGCCCGGCGCCCGCCGCCATCTGCCTCATCCCGTGCAAGGCCAGCCCCGTCGCGGTGCTGAATCGCGGCTGCTCCACCGCGTCGATGAGACTGCCGGTCAGCCACTGGCCCGGCACTCCGAGCCGAGCAGGCATCGCCAGCACTTCGCGCGCCAGCTCCACGATCCCGGCCAGTTGCGCCGTGCCGCCAGTCAGCACCACACCGCTCGCCAGCTTGCCCACGTAGCCCACGCGCTCGATCTCCCGGCCCACGTTCCTCAGCACCTCGTCGAGACGCTGATGGATGATGTGGGCCAGGAACTCGCGCGGCGCCTCGCGCGGACCCTGCCCCGGCGTCCCCGGAAGCTCGATCATCTCCGCGGGATCTACCAGCGGCTGGAACGCGCAACCGTAGCGCTCCTTGAGCCGCTCCGCGTCGGCCTGAGTCACCGCCAACCCCTGCGCGATGTCGCTCGTCACCGCCGAGCCCGCAAACCCGAAGGTCTGGATGTGCCGGAACTTGCCCTCCTGGAAGATGGCGAGGTCGGTGCTCCCGGCCCCCAGCTCCACCAGGGCCACTCCCAGCTCCCGCTCGTCTTCCGTCACCGTGGCGTGGCTCGCCGCCAGCGGCTCCGGCACGAACCCGGCGACCTGGTAACCGGCCCGCTCCACCGCCTTGCGGAGGTTCGTGGCAGCGGAGCTGGACATCGTGACGATGAAGACGTCCACCTCCAGGCGCGTCCCGGTCATGCCCACCGGGTCCGAGATCCCGCGCTGCCGATCCACCAGGAATTCCTGCGGAATCGTTTGCAGGATCTCGCTGTCCGGCGGCAGCACCACCGCCTTGGCAACGTCGATCACGCGCTCGACGTCCGCGTGGCGGATCTCGTTGTTGACGGCCACCACGCCCGGCGAGGGTATGGCCCGCACGTGGCCCCCCGCCGCCCCGACCCACACCGACTCGACCTGCGCCCCGGCCATCCGCTCGGCGTCCTGAACCGCCCGGACGATCGAGCGCGTCGTCTCGTCGATATCCCGCACCACTCCGCGGCGCACGCCCGTCGTCTTCGACCGCCCCACGCCCAGGATCCGTGCCGCGGGCTCGCGCGGCAGATCGCCGGCGATCTCGGCAACGACCGCGCAGGTCTTCGAAGTCCCGACGTCCAGCCCGCAGACTGTGCGCTCTCGCATCAGGACGACACCTCCACCCTCGGCGCACGACGGACCACCACCCACCCGGCAAACCGGCCGTCAAGCTCGAGCCACCGCTGCGACCGCGCCGCGAGATCCCGCTCGACCGCAGCCACCCCGCGCACCACCTCAGGCTCCAGCGGCGAGCCCAATCGCACCCGCCCCCCACCCTCGAGTTCCAGCTCCGAGCTGCCGCCGGGGCCGGGCCGCGCCGCACTCACCTTCGCGAACAGCTCCGGGTCCGAGTCCCGTATCACGGCCAGCGCCGCCAACAGACCGGTGTCCGGCCGCTCCACCACCGGCACGTCGACCGGCACCCGAGCCGCGTCGTATGGCAGTGATCGCCCGTCCACTCCCACCGGCACGAGGGCGTCGCTCGATGCGGCCAGCGCCACCGGATCCACCTCGCGAACGGTAACCACCAGCGTGCCCGGCAGCCGCCGCTCCACCCTGGCTTGAGCCACCCCGGGCAACGCCCCCAACCGCTCTTCCAGCGGCCCGAGGCGGTCCCACACGCTGGCCTCCCGCCCTATTCTCAAAGCCGAGGTGACCGACTCGGCCGAGTGGTAGCGCACTCCGATGAGCTCCACACGCCGGACCGCGAAGAAGCCGAACGGCCGAAGCGCCAGCGGGCCCCACCACGGCGACGCGGCCACCGCCACCGCCGCCACAACTCCGGCCAGCCGCTTCCACCTCATGCGCCGGCCGCCTCCCGCCTCCTGAGCGCCGCGAGCAGCTCGGGACCCACCGCCGTGATGTCTCCAGCCCCAAGTGTCAGCACCACATCCCCGGATTCGACCAGACCCGCCACCCTCCCAGCCACCTCCCGCCGGCACGGCACCCAGTGCACGACGGCCCCCGCCTTCTCCGCGCCGTCCGCCACCAGCCGCCCGGTCACTCCCGGAATAGGACCTTCTCGGGCCGGGTATACATCGGTAACAACCGCGACATCGGCCCGGGCAAGCTCTCGACCCATCTCAGCCGCGAACAACTGAGTCCGCGTGAACAGGTGCGGCTGGAAGACAGCCACCAGCCGCCGGCCGGCGTACGCCTGCCGGGCAGCTTCCAGCGTGGCACCGATCTCCGTGGGGTGGTGGGCGTAGTCGTCCACAACCACTACCCCACCGGCACCGCCCACGACTTCGAATCGCCGGCCGACACCTCGGAATTCGGCCAGAGCCTCCGCAACCACACCGAGGTCGGCTCCGACTTCGTCCGCAACCGCCAAAGCGGCAGTCGCGTTTCGGAGGTTGTGGACGCCCGGCACGCGCAACCGAAGTGCGACAGATCTGGCCCCAGGGAGCTTGACGGTCGCCGCAGTCGACCCCGTAGACTGCTCGACACGTTCGATCCGCACGTCGGCGTCCGGACCGAACCCGGCCCGCCACGTCGGTCGCCCCGACCTCACGGCCGCTCTCACCGCCCCCGCGTCGTCCGCCCCCACGATCAGTCGCCGAGCAGACGAAGCGAACTCGGCGAACGCTATCTCCAAGTTTTCAACACTGCCATAGCACTCGATGTGATCTGCCTCAACGTTGTTGATTACAGCAACTTCCGGCCTCAGCGCAAGAAATGACTTGTCGTATTCGTCCGCTTCTACCACATACAGGTCCGCGCCGCCGATGAGAGCGTTCCCGCCCCACGAAGCGACGCGGCCGCCGACGATCCCGGTGGGGTCGAGGCCGGCGGCCGCCAGAGCTTCCGTTGTCATCGCCGTCGTGGTCGTCTTGCCGTGAGTCCCCGCGACGGCAATCAGCAGCCCCGGCGTGACCGCCTCAGCCAACGCCTCGGCACGCCGCACAACCGGTATGCCGAGTGTGCGCGCGCGCTCCAGTTCCGGATGATCCTTCGGTACTGCCGAACTGACGACCAGCGCCCGTGCCCCAGACACGTGGGAGGGGTCGTGGCCCGCGAGGACCACCACGCCTGCCCGCCGCAGATCGCCAGCCGAGTCGAGCCCGCCCGCCGCGTCGGGGTCGCGATCACATCCCGTGACGGCGACGCCTCGCTTCCGTGCCAGGAGTGCCAGGCCACTCATCCCGGCCCCGGCAACGCCCATCAGGTGCAATGGACGCGGATCGTCGGGGGCGAACAACGGCATCGGCGAGCGGCTAATATACGTACCCACCGATGGTTGCGAAAGACTGACTCTACGTTCCCGCGAGCACCCGGAGCACGTGCGAGGCGATGACTTCCGCCGCGTCGGGGTGCGCGCGCCCCCGGGCGGCGGCCGACATGCCAGCCATGCGTGCGGAGTCGGAGAGCAGAGACCCGACGTGACCGGCCAGCGCCTCGCCGGTCGCGTCGCGCTGCTCCAGGAGCACCGCCGCGCCCGACGCCGCGAGCGCCTTGGCGTTGGTGAGCTGGTGCCCGGCGGCGGCGGTGGGAAGTGGGACCAGCACCGCCGGCAGACCCCAAGCGCACAGTTCGGCAATCGTCATAGCGCCGGCGCGGGAGACGACGACGTCGGCGGCCGCGTACGCCTCCGCGATCGGGTCCAAGAACGGCCGCACCAGGATCAGACCGGGGATATCCCTATGCGAGAACTTGTCATACGTGGCGGCGCCGGTCTGCCATATGAGCTGCACGCCAGAGGGCAACAGCCCCCCGCACACTGCTGCGTCCACAGCCTGATTGACGGCCAGAGCCCCCTGACTGCCGCCGACGACCAGGGCTGTCGGCTTCGCCGGGTCAAGTCCGAGCTTCCGCTTGGCCTCTACGCGACCGGGCATCGGATCGGGGGGAGGGAGGATCGGGTTCCCCGTGTCGAGAACCTCCGTCCCGGCTCCCGGAGCCAAGTGGTTGCGGGCCTCCGGAAAACCCAAGTGGATCTGTCGCACTTGGCGGGCCAGACGCCTGGTGGCGATGCCGGGGAAGGCGTTCTGCTCCTGCAGAACGGCGGGAACGCCGAGCCGGATCGCCTTCCACACAACCGGCCCCGCCACGTAGCCGCCCGTTCCGACCACCAGCGCCGGGCTCTCCTCCGCCACGAGCCTGCCCACTCGCCGGACGACTCGGAAGAGCGATGAAGGGAGAGTGACGTTCATCCACCACTGGCGGCGGTAGAGGGGCTCCAGAGGAAGCAGCTCGTACGGCCAGGGACGCTGGGGCAGCACGTTGGACTCGACCCCGCGAAGTCCGCCGACGAAGAACGGGCGGATCGAGGGGTCGAGGCGGACCATGGCGTCGGCGATGGCGAGAGCGGGCATCAGGTGCCCGCCGGTGCCGCCGCCGGCGAAGAAGACGGTGCTCAAGGACCCACCGCCGGGCGGCGGCGGGACCCGATGTTGACCAGGAGTCCGGTCGCCACCAAGGCCACCACCAGGCTGGACCGGCCGTACGACACGAACGGAAGCACGAGGCCGGTCGTCGGCAGGATGCCCAAACCCACGCCCATGTGGGTGAATGCGTCCGTCCCGATCAGCGTGGCCAGGCCGACCGCCAGATACTGGCGGAAGGGGCCCTGGGCCTCGCGCGCCAGCCGCAGGGCCACCGCCACGAACGTGACGTACAGAGCCACGAGGAACACCACGCCCACGAATCCCCACTCCTCACCGACAGTGCTGAAGATGAAGTCGCTGTACGGGTAGGGCAGGAAGCCGAGCTTCTGGTGCCCTTGGCCGAAGCCCACGCCGAACAGGCGTCCGGAGCCGAGGCCGATGAGTGACTGGTCGATCTGGTACGTGGCGCCAAGCCGGTCCCCGCCCGGATCCAAAAAGCTGGAGAAGCGCAGCAGTTGGTACTGGATATCCTCGATCCGCCGCCAGAGCAGCGGGGTCGCGACCGCCACGAGAAGGATGAAGTGCCCGATGCGCGCGCCGGCGGCGAAGAGCACCACCATCGCCAGGAACACGACGGACACCGCAGCCGACAGGTCCGGCTGCAGCAGCAGGAGCGCGGCGAGCGGCAGCACGATGACCAGGACCGGCAGGAGCCCACGGCGCAACCGGCGCACCTCCGCGCCCTTCTTGGCGCACAGCATCGCGGTCCAGAGCACGACGGCGAGCTTCACCAGCTCGGACACCTGGATGGAGAAGGGCACCTGGAGCCAGCGCCGGGAGCCGTTGATCCGCGGCGCGATGCCGGTCGTGAACGGCAGCACGAGCACCACCGCCATGGCGCCGACGACCGCCAGGAGCGGCCACGCGAGCGAACGGAGGCGGTCCAGGTCGACCCGCGAGGCGACGAGGAGGAGCAGCGCTCCGGCCAGCGCGCCCACCAACTGGTCGAGGGCGAGCGACGTGCCCACCACCCTGCCCCGCTCGATCAGCGCGCCCGATGCGGCGTAGATGGACGCCAGCCCGAAAGCGACGAGCACGGCGGTGACGAGGATGAGGAGCCGGGACTCCCAGCCCAGGACCCATTCCTTCCGCGCCACTAGAGAGCCTCCACCAGCCGCCGGAACTCGCGGCCCCGGTGCTCGTAGTTGTCGAACATGTCGTAGCTCGAGCAGGCCGGCGAGAGCAGCACCGCGTCGCCCGGTCGGGCCAGCCGCCGCGCCGTGGCGAGGACGTCCTCGAAGTCCCCACCTCGCTCCACTGGGACCGCGCCCGCCAGGTCCCGCTCGACCACCGGTCCCGCCTCGCCGTAGGCGACCACGGCGCGGGCGTTGCCGAGCAACGGCCGCAGCTGCGTGTACGGGGCGCCCTTGTGGCGGCCGCCCAGGAGCAGAACGAACGGCCGGTCCATCCCGCGCACGGCCACGACGGTGGCGGCGACGCTCGTGGACTTCGAGTCGTTGATCCACAGCACGCCGCCTACCTCGCGAATCGGCTCCAGCCGATGCTCCAGCGGGCGGAAGCTGCGCAGGCCCTCTACGATTGCCGTGCGGTCCGCGTCCGGCGGCAGGGCCAGCGCCGCCGCCAGCGCGTTCTGGACGTTGTGGTCTCCCGCGAGCGGGAACTCGGCGCGCGGGACCAGAGGCGCGCCCCGGAGCACCAACCTCCCCGAAGCGCGGTCGTAGCGGCCCGCCGCACGGCCTGGGGCGAGCGAGAACTCCTCGAGCACTCCGGCTGCGCCCGCCACGAGCTTCACGACCGCCTCGTCGTCGCCGTTGACGATCCAGCGGCTTCGGGCCGTGGCGTTCCGGAGCAGCAGCGCCTTGTCGCCGTAGTACGCCTCGAGCGTGGGGTAGCGGTCGAGGTGGTTGGGCGAGAGGTTGGTGAACACGCCGGCGGCCGGCGCGAGCGAGGGACAGTCGTGCAGCTGGAACGAGCTGCACTCCACCGCCAGCCACGCCGGAGGCCGGTCCCGCATCGCCACCTCGCAGAGCGGATTGCCGATGTTGCCGGCGGCGTCGCTGTCGCCGAGGCCCGCGGCCCGGAGCAGGTGGGCGATGAGCGCGGTGGTCGTGGTCTTTCCGTTGCTGCCGGTGACGCAGATGAGCTTGGTGAACGGCAGCATCCTGGCGCCGAGGTCGAGTTCCGAGATCACCGGCACCCCTGCCTCGAGCGCGGCGCGGCACGGCGGCGCCTCCGGTGGCACGCCGGGCGAGAGCGCCAGCACGGCGCAGCCCCTGATCCGATCCAGGTCGTGACCGCCCAGCTGCACCTCGCAGCCCGCGCCGCGGAGCAGCCGGGCCGTCTCCTCCAGGTCGTGCGACGTCGCGACGTCGGAGGCGTACACCGGATTGCCGAGCCTCCTCAGGAGCAGACCGGCCGCCCGGCCGCTCCGGGCCAGACCGACCACGGCGGCCTCGCGGCCACGCCACGCCTCGGGGATCATCGGATCTTCAGCGTGGCGAGCGCCAGCAGCGCGCACAGGATGCCGAGGATGTAGAACCGCGTCACCACCGTGGACTCGTGCCAGCCGAGCTGCTCGAAGTGGTGGTGCAGCGGCGCCATCCGGAACACCCGGTGCTGCTGGGCGTACTCCCGCCCGCGGCGCCGCACCCGGTACTTGAAGACGCTCGTCTGGATCATGACCGACACCGTCTCCGCCACGAACACACCGCCGATGATGAGCAGCAGGAACTCGGACTTGAGCAGGATGGCCACGGTGCCGAGCGCGCCGCCGATGGCGAGCGAGCCCGTGTCGCCCATGAACACCCTGGCCGGGTACGCGTTGAACCACAGGAATCCGACGCAGGCGCCCATGAGGCTGGCGCAGAAGATCGCCAGCTCCCCCGCGCCGGGCAGGTAGAAGACCTTGAGGTACTCCGATGAATCCACGCGCCCGAACAGGTAGGCGAAGGCCGCGAACGCCAGGGCCGCGATGGCCGAAAGCCCCGTCGCGAGGCCGTCCAGCCCGTCGGTCAGGTTGACCGCGTTGGAGGTGCCGGTCACGACGAACGTCACGAACGCCAAGTACAGCGCGGGCGCCATGACGACGTAGACGTACTTGAAGAACGGCACCGTGGTCGCCCCCGCCGGAAGCACCGTGCCCGTCCAGGGGAACGCCAGCAGGAGCACCCCGAGCGCGAGCCCGAAGGAGACCTGGCCGACGAGCTTGTACTTGGCCACGAGCCCGCGCGGCCGCCGCTGCACGATCTTCAGGTAGTCATCCACGAAGCCGATGGCGCCCATCCACGCGGTCGCAAGCAGCGCCACGAGCACGAAGCGGTTGTCGAGCCGCGCCCACAGCACCGTCGGCGCTATGGTGGCCAGGAGGATGATGAGGCCGCCCATGGTCGGGGTGCCGCGCTTGCCGAGGTGCGTCGCGGGGCCGTCGGCGCGCACGATCTGCCCGACCTTGAAGGCCTGAAGCTTCGCGACGACGAACGGACCCGCCACGAACGCGATGAACAGAGCGGTCACGACGGCCGCGCCGGCGCGGAACGAGATGTAGCTGACCAGATTGGCGATGTCGGATTGCCGCGCGTACGGCCACAGCAGCCAGTAGAACACTAGTGCGCCTCTCCGCCCCCGAACGAGGGCCACAGGATCGGGAACAGCTGCTCCAGTCGAACGCCGCGCGAGGCCTTGAAGAGGGCGACGTCGCCGCGCCGCAGCAAGTCCTTCAGCCGCTCCGCCACGTCGCCGGGCGACGCGCCGGTGAGCAGCGTCGTCGCGGCGGCGCGAGCGCGCAGGGCCTCGAACGCGGGAGCGAACTCGCCCACCGCGGCCACGACGTCGGGCCGGCACGCCAGAATGCGCTCGGCCATGGAGGCGTGGAAATCCGAGGCGGCGGCGCCCAGCTCGCGCATCGTGCCGACGACCACGACGGTCCGCCGCCCGCCGCGCACCGACTCCAGCAGGTCCAGCGCCGCCGCCATCGAGGCGGGGTTGGCGTTGTAGGTGTCGTCGATGACGGTGACGCCGCCGATCTCGATCACCGCGGTGCGGCCGCCCGGCAGCGCCGCCGCGGCCAGGCCGCGAGCCGCGTCCGCGAGCCGCACTCCCAGCGCGTCGGAGGCCGCGAGGGCGCAGAGCGCGTTGCCCACCTGGTGCCGTCCCGGGAAGGGAAGCTCGACCGCGACGCCCCGCACGGAGAACCGCGTCCGCCCGTCGGGAAGCACGGTGACGCCCTCCGCCGTCCAATCCGCCGGTCCGCCGTCGGACGCGGTGACCACGGCGCCTGCCACGGCGCGCGCCGCTTCGGCCAGGTGCGGCGGCCTCCCACCCACCACGACCCGCGGCGCGCCCGCCGCGAGGGACACCTTCTCCGCGAGGATCCGGTCGATCCCTCCGAAGCCCTCGAGGTGCCCGGCGTCCACGTTGGTGATGACCGCGACGTCGGGGCGGACTATCTCCCGCTGGCGCGCCAGCTCCCCGAGCTGGTTGGCTCCGCACTCGATCACGGCAGCCTGCGCCTCCACCGGCGTGGCCAGCAGCGTCTGCGGGACGCCCACCAGGTTGTTGAGGTTCCGCTCCGACTTGTGGACCCGCATCACCGAGCCGAGCGCCGCCGCCAGAAGCTCCCTGGTGCCGGTCTTGCCGTTGGTGCCGGTGATCGCCACCACCGGCCCGGCGAAGGCGTCGCGCCGGAACCGCGCGAGACGACCCAACGCCACCAGGGTGTCGTCGACCTCGAACCAGTCGAAGCCGGGCCAGCGCGGCGTGCCGGTGCGCACCACGACGCCTCTGACTCCCGCGGTCCGCGCGTCGCTCATGAAGTCGTGGCCGTCGAAGCGCTCGCCCGCCAGCGCCACGTACAGGTCGCCCTCCCGGGCCAGCCGCGTGTCGGTGCAGACGCCGGTGTACCGGTGCTCCCAGGTCGCGGGCGGGAATCCGAGCGCCCGCGTCACGCCGTCGGCCGTCCAGGAGAAGGCGGTCAAGCGGCGCTCCCGCCCAGAAGCCCCGCCACGATCTCCTTCTCGTCGAACGGCACTCTCTGTGTGCCCAGCACCTGGTAGGTCTCGTGGCCCTTGCCGGCGAGCAGGATGGTGTCGTCGTTGCGCGCGATGCTGAGCGCGCGGGCGATGGCGACGCGGCGGTCGACGATCCGCAGGTGCGGCGCGCTGCCCATGCCCTCCTCGATGTCGTCGAGTATCCGCTCCGGGTCCTCGGTGCGCGGGTTGTCCGAGGTGACGATGGGGATGTCCGCGCCGCGCGCGGCGAGGCCGCCCATGACCGGGCGCTTGCCGCGGTCG
>Ga0316628_100002659_pt1 | contig 13371 bp, 11 predicted proteins | sample OWC_Aug_M2_C1_D5_FD_207648 | JGI IMG/M metagenome (GOLD analysis project Ga0316628, IMG submission 207648) | Wetland soil microbial communities from Old Woman Creek delta, Ohio, United States - OWC_Aug_M2_C1_D5_C | ecosystem: Environmental > Terrestrial > Soil > Wetlands | place: USA: Ohio... | reverse complement strand
GCCCCATCTCCACGTAGAGGGCCCCCGGGAAGCGCGCGGCGATCGCGAGGATCTCGTCGATCCATCGGACCGGACTGGAGAGCTGCTCGAGCAGCAGCTCGCGGGCGCGCGGGGCGCGAACGACCGGCTCGCCATTCACGTTCGCATACACCGGGAAGCACGGGTCGTCAAATGACGCGCGGTCAAGCGCCTCGGCCAGGCCGTCCGAGGCGCTTTCCATGAGCGGTGAATGGAAGGCGCCGCTCACCTTGAGCAGCGTCGCGCGCTTTGCGCCCGCCTCCCTGGCCAGCGCCATCGCCCGCTCCACCCCGGTCACTTCTCCGCTCACCACGAGCTGGCCGGGGCAGTTGTAGTTCGCCGCCACCACCACTCCGGCGTCGCGCGCGGCGTCGGCGCAGATCTCCTCGATCGGACGGTTGGTCTCGCCGATGATCGCGGCCATCGTTCCGGGGCGCTCGACGCCGGCCTGGTACATGAGCTCGCCGCGACGACGAACCACGCGCAGCGCATCCTCGAGCCCGAGCGCGCCGGCGGCGTGGTACGCGGTGAATTCGCCGAGGGAATGTCCCGCGGCTGCCACCACGCCGGCGCCGATCACGTCGCGCGTGGCGGCCCAGACGGCCGCGCCGTGCGCGAGAAGCGCGGGCTGCGCGTTGTGCGTGAGGGTGAGCTCATCGGCCGGGCCCTCGAAGCACAGCGTGCTGAGCGGCGCGCCGAGCGCGGCGTCGGCACGTTCGAAGACGCCGCGCGCCGTGGGGAACTCGCCCGCGACGTCCTTGCCCATGCCGGGCTTCTGTGAGCCCTGCCCCGGAAAGAGAAGCACGACGTCCATGCCGCTAGAAGCGAACGACCATGGAGCCCCAGGTGAACCCGGCGCCGAAGGCGACGAGCAGCACCGTGGCTCCTTCGCCGATCACGCCCCGCTCCAGCGCTTCGTCGAGCGCGATCGGGACGGACGCCGCCGACGTATTGCCGTAGCGGTCCACGTTGACGTACACCTTGTCCATCGGGATTCCGGCGTGCTTGGCCGTCGCCTCGATGATGCGGACGTTGGCCTGGTGCGGGATCATCAGGTCGATGTCGGCGCCGGTGAGCTTGGCCGAGTCGAGCGCGCGCGTGGCCGCCTCCGCCATGGAGCGCACCGCGTTCTTGAACACCTCGCGGCCGTTCATCTTGATGTACTGCGAGCGCTCGGCCAGCACCGTCTCGCTGAATGGCCGGGCGACGCCGCCGCCGGGGCGGCAGAGCAGATCGCCGAGCGTTCCGTCGCTGCGCAGGTACGCCGAGAGAATTCCCTTGTGCTGCTTGGAGCGCTTGAGCACCGCCGCGCCCGCGCCGTCGCCGAACAGGACGCACGTGGAACGGTCCTGCCAGTCCATGATGCCGCTGAGCTTCTCCACGCCGACGATGAGCGCGGTGTCGGCCATGCCGGCGGCGATCATGCTCTCGGCGATGGTCGCGCTGTAGATGAACCCGGAGCAGGCGGCGCCGATGTCGAAGGCCGCGGCGCGCCCGGCGCCGATCGCTGCCTGGAGGTCGACCGCCGCGCTGGGGAGCAGGCGGTCCGGCGACGCGGTGCCGAGCACGATGATGTCGAGCTCCCCCGCCGTCACCTCCGCCTTGTCCATCGCGGCGCGAGCCGCGGCGGCGGCGAGATCGGTGGCGGTCTCCGTGCGGGCGAAGTGGCGCTCTCGGATACCCGTGCGCTCGACGATCCACTCGTCGGTGGTGTCGATGCCCATCGCCGCGAATTCAGCGTTCTTGAAGACCGTGGCGGGAACGCCCCGGCCCGTGCCGGCGAAATACGCGACCGGTCGCTTCATGCCGCGCCCCGTCCGTTCTCGCCGTTCTCGCCGTTCTCGCCGAGGCGGCGGCCGATGTGTTCGTTCATTCGTGTCTCCACGGCCTGCACCGCGACCTTGATGGCGTTCTTGATGGCGCGCGGCGACGACTTGCCGTGCGAGATGATGCTGACGCCGTTCACGCCGAGGAGCGGCGCGCCGCCGTGCTCGGAGTAGTCGAGCTGCTTGAGCGCGCTCATCATCTTGTGCTGATCGAGCCCCGATTTGGCGAGCAGGCCGATGATGAACGGCGCGATGGCCTCGTAGAACTTGAGGACCACGTTGCCCACGAAGCCGTCGCAGACGACGATGTCGATCGGGCCACGGTCGCACTGTCCGGCGGGCAGGTCGCGGCCCTCGACGTTGCCGAGAAAGTTGAGCCCGGAGGCCCCGAGGAGCTGGTGCGCCTCCTTCACGACGGCGTTGCCCTTCTCGGGCTCTTCGCCGATGCTGAGCAGCCCCACCGCCGGATTCTCGCGCCCGAGCAGATCCTCGGCGTACACCACGCCGAGGCGAGCGAACTGCACCAGCTCGTCGGCGCCGCAATCCACGTTGGCGCCCGAGTCGAGAACGACCACCGGCCGGCGCGCCGTGGGAAACACGGTGGCGATGGCCGGTCGCTTGAGGCCGGAATGCAGGCGGAGCACGACCATGGAGGCAGCCATCTGCGCGCCGGTGTTGCCGGCCGAGACGAACGCGTCGGACAGTCCGTCGGCCTGCAGCCTGAGGCCGACGATCATCGAGCTCTTTGGCTTGCCGCGAACGGCCGTGCCGGGCTTGTCGGTCATCTCGATGACGTCCGGCGCATCGACGATCTCGATGCGCCCACGCTGCGAGACGAGCGTGGCGTGCTCGGGGTCGCGGAACAGCGCGTCGAGCTGTTCGCCGACGACGGCTGACCTCCCGACGAGCTGAATCGAGTGGCTGGAATCGAGCTCGGCGAGGGCGAGCAACGCGCCGGCAACGGTCGCCCGGGGAGCGAAGTCGCCCCCCATGGCGTCCAACGCGATGCGCGCCAAGGCTATGCTTCCCTGGCCGCGACCCGCTGTTTACCGCCGTAGTAGCCGCACTCCTCGCAGACGTGGTGCGGGCGCTTCATCGCCTGGCACCGCGGGCATTTCTGAATCGCGATGGCGGGCGCCGACTTGTGCGTGTTGCGTGCACGCTTCTTTCGCTTCGAGGTGCGTCGCTTGGGGACGGCCATTGGTCTGGTGTGCGGGAGGACGTGAGTGGCGTGAGTGGGTCTGCTAGCTGCTAGTGTGATCGACCGAGCTTTCGCAGCGCGTCCCACCGCGGATCGGACTCGCTCTGGCCACAGTCGTGCGGGCCGGCGTTCAGGTCCGCTCCGCAGCGCGGGCAGAGTCCCTTGCAATCCGGCCGGCACAGCCCGAACGCGGGAGCCGCGAGCAACCACTCCTCCCGGATGGCCGGGCGGAGGTCGAGCTCGGGGTCCTCGGGATCGAGCCGGAACACATCGGGGTCGTCGGTCTCCTCGTCTCCGTGTTCGGCGAAGATGAGGTGCATCTCGTCGCTCACGGGTGCTTGGGCATCAGCCAAACAACGGCTGCACTCGAGCGCGACGTTCCCTTCGATTCGGCCATGCCAGTAGAACCGGCCCGGTCCGGCTGCCGACAAGCGCCCGCTCACATGAACCGCGCCGATCGGTGTGGGATCGCCCTCTTCCCAGACCGGATCGTCGGCCGACAGAGCTTCATCGACGACGGCGGCGTGAGACTCGAGCGACCGAATGTCAAAGGACAGCATAGCCACGAAACATAGGCAGGCGGCCGCCCTGCATCAAGTCGCCGTCAATAACGGACTTACGTGATGTCGGCACCCGGTGGCGGGGCGGTCGCTCATGGGCGGACCGCGACCCGCGCGACGAGCGGTGCGCGGGTCAGCGCGCGGCGAGGACGTCCACCTCCGAAAAGAAGAACCGCGACTCCCGCGTGGCGTTCTCGTCACTGTCGCTGGCGTGGATCGCGTTGCGCTCCTTGGACTCGGCGTAGAGCTTCCGCACCGTTCCCGGCTCGGCCTGCGCCGGGTCCGTCGCCCCGATCGCCGCGCGGAGCGCCGCCACCGCGTCGGCCTTCTCCAGCACCATCGGCATGCACGGACCGGACGTCATGAACGACACCAGCGACGCGTAGAACGGCCGCTCGCGGTGCACGGCGTAGAACTCCCCCGCCTCGGCCTGCGACATGTGAACGACGCGCGCCGCGCGAATCGTGAATCCCTGCTGCTCGAGGTGCGCGATGATCGTGCCGGCCTTCGCGGTGCCGAACGCGTCGGGCTTGATGATCGTGAGCGTGTAGTTGCCAGCCATGGGTGGTCAGGATCCTATGAGTTTGCGAACGATGTCCCCGCGGGTGAGAAAGCCGACCAGTCGTCCCTGGCGGACCACGGGCACGCGCTCGACGTCCTTGTTGCTCATCAACGCCGCCACTTCGGCGACGGGCTGCTCCGGCGCGACGCACAATACCTGGCGGGTCATCACGTCGCGGACGGTCTTCTTGTCCGGCACGCTGGGCGCGGGATGGCGCGTGCCTCCGCGCGACAGCACTTCGGTGGTCAGCAGATGTCGCATGAGCTCGCGTTCGCTGAGCATCCCGAGGAGCCGGTCGTCGGCGTCCACCACCGGCAGCGCGCCGAGGCCGGTGTGAATCAGCTCGGCGGCCGCGCTCCGGAGCGGCACGTCGGCCATCGTCGTGCGAGGGCGCTCGGTCATCAGGTCGCGAACGAGGAGCTGTTCCGGGATCTGGTATTCGGCGAACACCGGCAGGGTCACGGCCGACTCCGGACTTGGCGAGTGGAGCAACGCGTCGATCACGTCCGGGTTGGGCAACAGCCGGCTGAACGCGCGCACCACCTGGAGTTGTCGCGCGGCCAATCGCCGAGGACCCACGACGACCACCACGACCGGCGCGCGCTGCTCCGTGCCTTCCTCCAGCGACCGCCGCACGCCGCTGGGCTCCACGCCGAGGGCCACCTGCAGCGCGGCCGCCGTGTCGGTGCGATAGTGCAGAAGGAAGGCGTGGTCGGCGATCGCGACCATGTCCTCGCCGCGCTCCTCGGCGACGCGTCCCCGCAGGCGCTCGAGATCGGCGACGGCGCCGGACGCGGCGAGCCGCTCGAGCAGCGCGGCACGAGCGCCGCCGAGCGTGTCGGCGCCGAGCGGGACGAGCGCGCGCGAGGGCGCCAGGAAATCGGCGAGCTTCATACGGGTGATTCGCCGGCCGCGGCGCTCGGGCCGCGCGGCGCCGCGCCGGACGCGGCAAGACGGATCGACTGGGCGACGAGGAACGCGAGCGTCACGAGGAGGAGGTTACGAGCGGCGAGCGCCGCGATCGCGCCGCGCTGGCGAGCGAGCAGTTGTGGATAGTGAAGCGGGTAAATGTAGTAGGTCAGCAGGCCGGCGATACCGAACGCGCCCCAGACCCACCGGCGCCGCGGCCGCACGGTGAGCGGCAGGAGTGGCACCAGCCAGACGAGATACTGGGGCGAGAGGACCTTGCTGCCCACGAGGCCCGCGGCCAACACGAGCGACGACGAGGCGGCGACGATGCCGACGTCGCGCGATCGGTCGGGGCCGAGCGGCCGCGTGGAGCGCGCAATGTGCCAGTACGCCGCGAGGAGAACCGCGGCCAGGATCGCCGGCGACACCTTCGTGAGGACATCCGCGAGCGGCCCGCCGATGTTCCACGACCGGAAGGCGAACACGATCGGCGCGATGGTGAGCCCGAGGGCGCGCGCGGCAAAGACGACCGTCGAGTAGACGCTGTCGAGGTGAATGCCGCGCTGCGCGTGGAACGCATACATGCCGCCCAGGCTGGCGGGCGCGGCGATCAGCAGCGGCAGCAAGATGACCGTGCAGGTGGCGATGAACACCAGCGCGGCGCGCGCGGCGCGGGCGTGGCGACCGTCCGGCCGCGTATCGAGCGTCAGGAACACCGGCGCCAGCAGCAACGGGTAGATCTTGGCCATGAACCCGAGGGCGAGCCAGAACGCGGCCTGCGCGTCGCGTCGTCGCGCGAACGCGGCGACCGCGAGGACCGTGAAGGCCGCGGGAAAGATGTCGTACTGCTGGAGCGTGATCGGACCGACCGCCAGCAGCAACCCGGTGTAGGCGCCGAGCACGCGCCAGGGCGGCGACTCGCGCGGGCGCGCGGCGTAGAGCGCGGCGAGGATGACGAGATCGGCGGCGACGATCTGGACCTGGTACCACACGTAGTACCAGCGAAAGGACGCCGCCGCGAGCCGCGGCAGCGTGAAGAACGCGAGCGCGAGCGGCGGGTATTCGACGAAGAAGTCGCGGTACGGCACGTGACCGGCGGCGAGCGCCGAGCCGTAGTCGTAGTACAGCCCCGTGCCCGAGAACGGCATGGAGTAGACGCCGCGGAACAGGCCGGCGAAGATCGCCACGTGCGCGAGGGCGAACCCGAGGAGCTGCCACCTCGGATCGCCCCAGCGTCCCGCCCGGGCCCTCACATTCGCGCCTTCAGGAGGTCCACGAAGTCGATGGGGCGTTTGGCGACGCCCATGCCCGCCGCCTCGAACGCGGCGATTTTTTCCGCCGCCGTGCCGGCGGAGCCGGAGATGATGGCGCCGGCGTGGCCCATGCGGCGTCCGGGCGGCGCCGTCTGGCCGGCGATGAAGCCGACGACGGGCTTCGTCATCTTCGTGCGCACGAACTCGGCGGCCTCCTGCTCGTCCGTGCCGCCGATCTCGCCCATCATCGCCACCGCCGTCGTGTTCGGGTCCGCCTCGAAGGCCGCGAGGCAGTCGATGAAGTTCGTGCCGTTGATCGGATCGCCGCCGATTCCGACGCACGTCGACTGGCCGAGCCCGGCGCGAGTAAGCTGGTATACCACTTCATACGTGAGCGTTCCTGAACGGCTGACGACGCCGACGCTGCCCGGCGTGCAGATGCGCCCGGGAATGATGCCGACCTTCGACGTGCCGGGCGTGATGAGGCCCGGGCAGTTCGGGCCGAGGAGCCGCGCGCCCTTCTCCTTCACGAAGGGGTAGACGCGCGTCATGTCCAGCACCGGCAGGCCCTCGGTGATGGCGACGATGAGGCGGATGCCCGCATCCGCCGCTTCCATGATCGCGTCGGCGGCGAACAGCGGCGGCACGTAGATGACCGACGTGTTCGCCTTGGTCGCGGCCACGGCGTCGGCAACGGTGTTGAAGATCGGCACGCGGTCCTCGAACCGCTGGCCGCCTTTGCCCGGTGTGACGCCGGCGACGACCTTGGTGCCATACTCCATCATCTGCTTGGTGTGAAACGAGCCGTCGCGTCCGGTGATGCCCTGAACGACGAGCGTCGTGGTGTCGTCGATGAAGATGCTCACGCGCCCCTCGCCGCGCTCGGGGTGACGGGTGAGGACTTCGCGAGCGCCACGGCTGTCTTCACCGCCTCGTCCATGTCGGACGACGCCGAGAATCCGTTCTCCTGCAGAATCTTCATCGCGATCTCTTCGTTGGTGCCCGTGAGCCGAATGACGATCGGCACGGTGAGTGGGTTCTGCCGGGTCGCCGTCACGATGCCGTTGGCAACGTCATCCGTCCGCGTGATGCCCCCGAAAATATTGAACAGGATCGCCTTCACGTTCGCATCGGCCGTGATGATCTTGAGCGCGTTCACGACCTTCTCGGGATTCGACGACCCGCCGATGTCGAGGAAGTTCGCGGGCTCGCCGCCGTAGTACTTCACGAGGTCCATCGTCGCCATCGCCAGGCCGGCGCCGTTCACCACGCAGCCGACGTCGCCGTCGAGCTTGATGAAGGTGAGGTTGGCGTTGCGCGCCTGGACCTCGCTCGGCGCCTCGGCGCTCTCGTCGCGCAGCGCCGCGACGTCGGGATGGCGATCGAGCTCGTTGTCGTCGATGACCATCTTGGCGTCGAGGGCCACCACGTCGCCGCCGGACGTCGTGACGAGCGGGTTGATCTCGGCGAGCGAGCAGCCCGTCTTCATGAACGCGGCGTAGAGCTGCTGCATGATCCTGGCCGCCGCCCGCACCTTCCTGATGTCGTCGAACAGGAAGAAGCCGAGGCGCGACGCCTGGTACGGCTGCACGCCGTAGCGCGTATCGATCGGAAGCTTGAGGATCTTCTCGGGCGTCTTGGCCGCCACCTCCTCGATGTCGATGCCGCCCGCGGGACTCACCATGAACACCGGCTTCCTGGACGCGCGGTCGAGAATGATGCCGACGTACGCCTCGCTCGCGATGTCCGCGGCGGGCGTGACGAGCACCTTGCGCACGGGCAGGCCCTTGATGTGCAGCGCGAGAATCGTCGTGGCGAGCTCCCTGGCTTCGCCGGGGTTCCTGGCCAGCTTCACGCCTCCCGCCTTCCCGCGCCCGCCGGCGTGCACCTGCGCCTTCACCACCACGGTGCCGCCGTACTGCCGCGCGATCGCCTCGGCTTCCGCCGGCGTGCCCGCGACTTCGCCGGGCGGAATCGGCACCCCCTCGCGGCGGAGGATCTCCTTCGCCTGATATTCGTGAATGTTCACTCGCTCTCCGCGGTTGCGGTTATGGTCGTTCCCGCCTCGCCACGCAGCGCGGCGCGCCCGTGGCTCAGCGACGTGATGATGGCGCGCCCGTTCGTGCGGCGGACGAAATCGATCGCCGCCCGAATCTTCGGCGCCATGCTCCCCTCGCCAAACGCCCTCTCTGCGTCCATGCGTGCGGCGGCGTCCGCCGACAACAGGCGGATCGGCCGCTGTCGCGGTGTGCCCCAGTCGGCGTACACCGCGTCGACGTCGGTCAGCACGAGCAACAGCTCGGCGCCCACGTCGCGGGCGAGCACGGCGGCGGCCAGATCCTTGTCCACCACCGCGTCGATCCCCTCCCAACCTAGCGTGGGATGCTCGTAGACGGGCGCCCCGCCGCCGCCGGCGGCGATCACGAGCACGCCTCGCTCCACGAGCGTCCTGATCACCGGCAGCTCGACGATCGCCAATGGCGCCGGGCTGCCGACGACGCGCCGCAGACGGCCGTAGCCGTCGGGCTTCACGCTGTGCCCGTCGTTCGCCAGCTCCCGGGCCCGCTCGGGCGTGAGCTCGCGGCCGATGAACTTGTTCGGCGCGAGCAGCGCGGGATCCACCGGATCGACCCGCACCTGCGTGATCACCGTCGCCACGGCGCGCGGACTGTTCGCGCGCAACAGCGCGTTCAACAGCGACTGCTCGATCATGTAGCCGATCCACCCGGCGGTCGCGGCGACGAGCACGCCGAGCGGCAGTGGACTCGCCTCCTCGCGCGCGACCTCGTTGCGAACGAGCTCGTCGCCGACCTGCGGTCCGTTGCCATGTACGACGCACACGCTCCAGCCCGAGAGCGCGAGCTCGACGATGGGCCCCAGGCTCTCGCGCGTGAAGCGAAACTGGGCGTAGATGTCCGCGCTCTCGTTGGGCGCGAGCGCGTTGCCCCCCAGCGCGACGACGGCCGTTCGATGGTGGTCATACACGGCGGCCGTCGCGGTCATGGCGGCGCCCCGTTCTTGCCCAGCGCGCGTCCCAGCGCGTCGAACGCCTTGCCGAAGGCCGCCCAGTCGCCGCGGCGCAGCGCCTCGCGCATCGCCGTGTAGAGCGCGGTGACGGACGCCTTCAGATCGCCGGACGGCAGCGACGGTTCGACGCCACGCGGCGGGATGGTCGCCGAGGGCGTGACCGAGCGGACCGAATCTCCCCAGAGCAGCGCCACGCGGTTGAGCGCCGGGACGTTCGGCGGCCGCCACCGATAGCGCGGCTGAAGGAAGGCAAGGCCGCCGACGACGGGCACCACACGCACTCGGCCGGGAACGAGCGGCCCCTCGCGCGCCGCGCTGCCGGCGCTGTCCACCGAGCGAAGGCGGTCGAGGATCGCGGTCCACCGCGGACCCGGCGTCGCGAGCGGATACCAGTACGTGCGCCGCGCCGCGCCGCCCAGGGCGACGAGCGCGCCGCGGAGGCGGTCGGTGTCGTCGACCAGCGGCAACGTCACGGCGGTGCTCTGCCCTCCGGGCAGCACGAGCGGGAGCGGATCGGTGATCAGGCTCGTGTCCGCGCCGTCCAGGGTCGGGATGTGCCGCGGCGGATCGTCGTCCGTGCGCGTGCCGTAGCGGCCGAACGCGAGCGCCTGCGCCGTGAGCCCGTCGATGGGAGGCGCGAGCAACGTTCGGATGCCCCCGGGCAAGGTGTTCCAGGTGCCGAAGATCGATGGCAGGCGCCGGACCCATGTTGCCGCGACGGGGTCGAGCGACGAATCGGGCACCACATTGATCTCCCCGGTGGACGCCTGCACGACCGCGACGGCGGCGTGTCGCAGGTAGCTGCGATCGTCGCCCGCGACGAGCGCGTGGCGGCTGAGCGGATAGGTCGACGACGCGGCGTAGAGGTCCACCGCCCAGAAGAGCGAATCGCCGACGAGAATCGGCTCGATCTGGCGGCCCTGGCTGAAGAACGGGGTGAGGAGCGAGATCCGATCGCGCACGTCGCGATGCAGCACGATCGCGGGGCGCGGTTGCGGCAGGTCGCCCCAGGCGATGGAAAAGTTCTGAAGCGCCCAGGCGTTGGCGATGCGCGAGATGGCCGACTCGATCGGCGTGCCGGTGCTGTGGTTGAGCGAGTCGGCGATGATGGTATACGGCGACGCGCCCGGAAAGACGAGCGGCGCCTCGATGGGCGTGTCGTCGATCGCCGATGCCGCCGTGCCGTCGATTCTCTCCGGGCCGCCGCGGTCGTCGGCGGCCGCGGCGAGCACGCGCGTGAGGGTCCACGGCGCTCGTGGCGCGGCGCCGGGCGGCGGCGGATCGACGACGTCGGCGAGGAGGCCGGAGGGCGAGACGCGCCACGCGACGCGCACGCTGGCGGCGTCCCCCGCCCGGCCGCCGTCGATCGCGCGCGCGAGCGCGGGCGGATCCCAGGCCGGGACCCATGGCAGCGCCGCGGCGAGCGATGCGTGCCGGGGCATGGAATCCGCGGGCAACACGGCGTCGCCGCCAAACGCGCGGCGGGTGTACCCCGCCCGCGTGCCGAGATAGTTCCGTTCGCGCGCGGCGCGCTCGGCGTCCGTCCCCGAGTGCTCGGCGATGGCCGGCGCGACTTCACGAATCACCAGCGACAGGCCGACGACCAGCAGCACCGAGACGCCGGCCAGTCGGAGTTGTCCCACGAAGCCGGCCCAGATCACGATCAACGCCGCGCCGAGCGTCGTGAGCGACAGGATCAGATCGCCGAGCGTGCCGACGCGGTGGTCCACGAAGCTGAACGCGCCGTCGGCCCCGCTGCCGTCGATCAACAGCGCGTACATGTCGAGGCGAAAGCTCCACGCCAGCATGAGCAGCAGAATGCCGACGAGCACCGTGAAGTGGCGCCGCACGTACGTGGACGCATAGAGCCCTCCCCGTTGCCACTTCAGACTCGGCGTGAGCGCGTACAGCGCGATCACGACGATCACGACGACGAGCACCATGAAGAACGCCCACGTCCAGATCGCGTTCTCGAGCGGCAGGTGGTAGACGTAAAAGCCGAGATCCTTCTCGAAATACGGCTCGGATTCGTTGAAGGGCCGGCCCCACCGCGCGAGGAGATACGTCGTCCAATCGGCGCCGGGGAGCGCGAGGAGCGCGCCCAGCACCACCGACAGCCCGAGGGCGGCCGCCATGAGATAGCGCCCGGGCACCTCTTCGCCGATCTCGAGGTTGCCGAGGCGCCGCGGCAACACGAGCGACACGACGGACTGCCGGACGGCATAGAGGTTGGCGAACGCGAAGAACGCCGCGGCCACGGCGGACCCGGCTCGCATGGTGAGCTCGGCGCCCACGCGGGCGCGCCAGAGCGCGACCGCGCCGAGCGAATCGTACCACAGGTAGTCCGCGTAGATCGCGGCGGCCGCACGGCCGGCGATCAGCAGGACGGCGACGCCCGCCAGCGCGACGAGGATCCAGCGCCGCCTGGTCATGTCACACTCGAACGCCCTGCGCGCGCAGCCAGCCTTCCATCTCGCCGCGGATCTGCGCCAACCGCTCGGCGCTCGCGGCCTCGTAGCGCGCCACGATCACCGGCTGTGTGTTCGACGCGCGGATGAGTCCCCACCCGTCGCCGAACAGCACGCGCACGCCGTCCACGTCGATCACGTCGTGCGTGGAGCGAAAGTGCTTCACGGCGCGGTCCACGAGCCCGAACTTGAGCTCCTCGGGGACCTCGATGCGAAGCTCGGGCGTGGACACGAAGTCGGGTACGTCGGCGAGCAACTGCTTCACGGTGCGGCCGGAGGCGGCGAGGATCCGGAGCAGCCTCGCGGCGCCGTACAGCGCGTCGTCGTGGCCGTAGAAGCCCTCGGTGAAGAACATGTGCCCGGACATCTCCCCGGCGATCGGCGCCCGCATCTCGCGCATCTTCTCCTTGATGAGCGAGTGGCCCGTCTTCCACATCACGGGCGTGCCACCGGCGGCCGTGACCGCGGCCGGCAGCGCCTGCGAGCACTTGACGTCGAAGATGATCGGCTGGCCGCGGCCGGTGCGCTCGAGCACGTCGCGCGCGTACAGGATGAGCACGCGGTCGCCCCACACGATGGTCCCGTCTTCGTCCACGACGCCGATGCGGTCCGCGTCGCCGTCGAACGCGATGCCGATCTCGGCGCGATCCGCGCGCACGGCGCGAATGAGATCCTCGAGATTCTCGGGAACGGTGGGATCGGGATGGTGGTTCGGGAACGTGCCGTCGCTCTCGCAGAACAGGCCTCGGCCTTCGACGCCCAGTCGCGCGAACAGGGCGGGCGCGACCAGCGCCCCCGCGCCGTTGCCGCAATCGTACACGGCGCGAATGCGGCGCGACAGCGGGCCGATACGAGCCACGATGTCGTCGAGGTAGCGGTCGATCACGTTCGTGGTGCGCACCGTGCCGCGCCGCGTCGCGGCGGGCCGGGGGGTTTGCGTGAGGGCGTAGAGCCGCTGGATCTCCTCGCCGTGCAGCGAGATGGTCCCCACCGACAGCTTGAGCCCGTTGTACTCCGGCGGATTGTGCGATCCCGTGATCTGAATGCCGCCGGCGACCATCACATGATGCAGCGCCCAGTAGTTGAGCGGCGTCGGGACCACGCCAATGTCCACCACGTCCGCGCCGGCGCCGGTGAGCCCGTCCACCAGCGCGTCGCGCAGCGCGGTGCCGCTCGGGCGATTGTCGCGGCTCACCACTACGCCGCCCTGCACGCCCTGCTCGGAGAGATACGCGGCGTACGCGCCGCCGATCGCCGCCGCGGCCTCGGTCGTGAGGTCGCGTCCGACGATGCCGCGGATGTCGTACTGCCGAAATATCCCCGATGCGACGGCCATGAAGGCTCCCGACATAGGAACGGGGCCGCGGCGCGGCCCCGTCGGATCAGCGGCTGACGGCTGGCGCCGGCGTCGCGGCGACGATCCGCGCCGAGTCCGGCGGCGCGGCGCTGGAGCGCGCCGGTAGCTGCGTGGTCTCCGTCTCCACCGCGATGCGCGGCTGTCCATTGCGCGCCGCGCGCACGAGCACGTCCGGCACCACGCCGAGAAT
>Ga0316628_100002658_pt1 | contig 13372 bp, 6 predicted proteins | sample OWC_Aug_M2_C1_D5_FD_207648 | JGI IMG/M metagenome (GOLD analysis project Ga0316628, IMG submission 207648) | Wetland soil microbial communities from Old Woman Creek delta, Ohio, United States - OWC_Aug_M2_C1_D5_C | ecosystem: Environmental > Terrestrial > Soil > Wetlands | place: USA: Ohio... | reverse complement strand
GGGGCGGGGCGCTTCCCCCGCGCGGGCCCCCCCCCTTGGGGGCGGGGCGCGCCCCCCCCCGGGGGCCCACGCCACGATCAACGTCCGAAGCGCCACCGGCTTCGAGGTGGGTCAGACGATCGACATCGATGGTGAGAGCCGCACCGCCGTCGCCGTGGGGACCCCGGCTGCGCCCGCGACGACCGTCTTCCTTCCGGTGTCCACCGGCCCGTGGCTGACGATTCCCGCGGGCTCGACCCGCCTGCCCGTGGCGGACGCGGCCGCCTTCGAGGTCGGGCAGAGAATCGGCATCGACGTCGGCGGCGACTACGAGTTGGCCACCGTCACTGAGGTGGGCAAGGCAGGCACCCAGACGACCCTGGTCGCGTCCGCCGCGGCCGGCGCAGCGAACGTCGAGCTCGCCGCCAACGCCAACATCACTGTCGGTGACACGCTGACGGTGGGGACCGGCGGGCGCAAGGAGCGCGTCGTCGTCGCTGAAGTCGGCGCCGCCCTTCTGAGCGGCACGGTTGTCCGCCTGGCTGCCCCGCTGCGCTTCGATCACAGGGCCGGAGTCGACGTGTCCGATGTGGGGACGGGGATCCGCTTCTCGCCTGGGACAAAGTTCCCGCACACGAGCGGCGATGCCGTGCAGGCGCTCGGCAGCGGCATCACGCTCGATCGGCCGCTGGCCGCGCGCCACGCGTACGGCGCGCCAATCGTCAATCGCCTGGTCAGCACCAAGGGCTACCAGGGCGCGACGGCGCCCCGTCAGTGGTTCGGAGACGCCCTGTCGACCAGGGCCGGTTCGATCGCCCTGGTGGACGCAGGCGGCCAGCTCGTCGTCGACGCCCTGGTCTATGGATCCCAGCAGAGCAACTCGAGCGGCAACGGAACCATCGCCAGCCCCGAGCTCGCCACTCTCGAAGGCGACCAGGGCAAGGGCGGCTGCATCGTGGTGGCGCCGAGCGCGGCCGCAGGTGCCGGCGTGAGCCGTGGCCGCTTCCCGGACGGCGCCGACACCGACAGCAACTGCACCGACTACCTGCTGCAGTCCGCGGCCACTCTGGCAACCGCTGCCGTTGCCGGCGCGACCAACGTCAAGGTGGGCAGCGTCCCGGGCTTCTCCGCAAGCCAGACCGTCACGATCGACACGGGCGCGAGCGCCGAGACGGTCGTCATCGAGACCGTCGGCACCGCCGGCGGCACCTCCGCGGAGACCGCGACGGCCGTGGGGGCAACGGTCATTCCCGTCGCTGCTTCGACGGGCTTCACGGCCGGCCAGACGATCACGGTCGACGAGGGCGCCAACCAGGAGTCAGCCGTCGTCGTCTCCAGCACTCGCGGCGGCCGCTTCGGTGAGGGTGGCGGTGTGCGCAGCGCCACCCTCACCGTCGCCGCGCCGCTCACGCGGGCGCACGCCGCGGGTGCTCGCGTGGAGGGCTCCGGCATCACGCTCACCAGGGCATTGGCGCGGCCGCATGCCAGCGGAACACCGATCGCCGATCTCGCTCCGACGCCGGGAGCGCCCAATCGCTACTCGAGGATCCGATGACGGCGCCCGCTCGAGCCTCTGCGGTGCTGTGTGCGATCGTCGCAGCGGCTGTCACATCGGCGGAGCCGACCCGGCCCGTCTCGCCCGCGACGAGTCGGATCGCGCTCGGACGCCTCGGCAACGGCGCCACAGTCGCCTTCGTACGCGCCGGCTCCGACGGATGGGGGATCGACGTTTCGGGGAAGGTCTCGCCGCACCTGGCGCAGACCAGGCCTGCCCAGATCGAGATCGATCGCGGCGACGCGACCGCGCAGCCGCTCGCGGCCGGCTACGAGTCGCTCCGGAAAGAAGCCGACACGGTGATCGGAGTAGCGAAAGCGGCGGGACGCGGCGAGGCGTGTTTCGTGGTCGAGGATCGCTGGAAGATCACAGGCGCCGTGCTGTCACTGCATCGAACCGTGCGCGTGACCGGCACCGACGCCGGCGCGGGCTTCTTCTCGGGCATCCGGCTGGTGACGGATCCCACGCTCACCTGGCCGGACGCCGGCTACTTGATACCGGGACTGTTGTACGGTGAACCGCACACGAACGCCTGGGCTCCGGGCGGCAGCTTGTCCTTCCTCGCCAGGCGGCTGTCGATCCGAGAGGATCACCTATCTGCGCCGATGCTCGCCGTCTCGTTCCGCGATGGATCGTGGGCCGCCGTGATGGACACGGCGCCGCGCGGAGACACGACGCAAGCCGAGACCACCGCCCCTGCGGCAACGCGGATCGTCGACGAGCGGCTCCAGTTTGGCGCACTGGGCGCTCGCGAGCTTCCCGAAGGTGGGATCGAGCTCGGCTTCTGGCTCCCCGGCACGACGCACGAGTTTTCGGGCGGCTTCGGCGCCCCTCGTAACACCCCCGGCGTCCCCGTCGTGCGACGGCGTTGCCATCCCGTCAAAGCCGGGTTCACGCAGTCCTATGACGTGGGGTTCCGGTTCGGGCAGGGCGCGTCGTTTCGCGACGTGCAACGCGATGCGTGGCGCTGGGCGTGGCAGACCCTGAAGCCCACGGCGATCCCCGTCGACGTCGAGACCGTCCGCCGCACGCTGACCGATCACCTAGCGGACCGCGTTCTCACGGTCGAGGACCGAGCGGGCGTGCCGTTCGTCATCGACGCGGTCTCGGGCAAGCCGGGCTCGTTCCGTCCGGCGCTCTTGCGGATGCCGCGCCCACCCGGGCCGATCGGGCCTGCGTCGGGGCCCGCGTTCGATCCCGTCGAGCTGGCGAGCTGGGCCAGGAGCATCGGCGTCGACATGGACCCAAGGGCGGCCGAACTGGACCTGTGGACCAAGATCATCATCGGTTTCTGCGGCAAGAACGTCGAGGTCGCCGACCAGCTCCTGTTGGAGAGCGATCGCGATCCGGGGCCGCGCGGCCGCAGGCTACGGGCGCTCGGCGTGGCGATCCTCGACAGCCTCGTCCGGATCGTGGCGATGTCTCCCGCTCCCGCCGGGGAGGGCTTCGACATACGGACGGGCAAGGCGAGCGCCGTCCGGGGCGAACCGTCGTTCTCGCTGCGCGCGACGGCGGAAGACATGCGCACCATGGTGGACCTGGTGCGCCGCGAGCGAGCGCGTGGACGACCGCACCCCGACTGGTTCCAGTGGGCACGGTCGTACGCCGACTGGCTGGTGACGCAGCAGCGCGATGACGGCTCCTTCCCCGAAAGCTGGCAGGGTGCCACGGGGCAAGTCAGAAGCACGTCCGGCGTCACGACCTACGCAGCCGTTCCCGTGCTCGTGAGGATGACCGAGGAGACGGGCGAGCCGAAGTACCTCGCCGCGGCGGTTCGCGCCGCCGACTACGTCTGGGAGGGCTACGGCAGCAGGGCCGTGTATCTCGGCGCCACCGGCGGCGCCGTGGCCGACAAGGAATCCGGGATGCTGAGCCTCGAGGCTTTCCTGGCTCTCTACGAGCACACGAAAGCAGCCAAGTGGCTCGCGCGCGCCGAGGCCGCGGGCAGCTACACGGAGAGCTGGATCTGGATCTGGAACGTGCCGATGCCCGTGGACGCCAGCGACTCCGAGCTGGCCTGGAAGCGTGGAGTACCAACCATCGGCGTGCAGGGAATCGGATCGAACGTCGCCGGCCACGTGGATCACTACCTGGACTGGGCCGTGCCGTCGTTCGCCATACTGTACGTCTACACCCAGGACGATCATTACCTCGACGTCGCCCGCGTGCTCCTGCACGGGACGAAGGCCATGCTGGCGTTGCCCCGTCGGACGTACGACCTCTTGGGCCCCGGGTGGCAGCAGGAACACTGGCGGATGGGGCCGGGCGTACGAGGCATCGGGGCGCACCGGACGTGGCTGCCGTGGGTGTCAGTCAACCACCTGCACGGGATCACCGGGCTCGAAGAGCTGGACCCCTCTCTTTACGAGCGGCTGGCCCACGGCAACTGACCCTGCGCGCCTCCCGCGCCGAGCGGCCCGAGGGTCATTCCGTCGCTTCGAACACCATCCTGTCCAGGTTGAGGTAGTCGCCGTCGACGTGGACCTTCAGGACGTGCTCGCCGGCGGACAGCCTCACGACCCGCTCCACCACGACCCAGTTCTGGAATCCCTTGGTGTTGGGGACGTCGATTCGGCCCGTGAGATCGGCGCCGTCGCTTTCGAGGTGCATCGCGGCTCCGTCCATGCCAGATGCGACGTGGAATGCGACCCGATACCGGCCCGCCTTCGCGATGCTCACGGTATAGGCCGTCCATTCGCCGGCGTGAGTCCAGCCCAGCGTGTAGCCACCGGCGCTGCACTCGCCGATATCGACCCCTTGATCGGGCCGATAGAGCCCGCCTTCGTTGACGTCGTCCCGATCCTGATACGCATCGCCAGGGCATCCGGTGTCATAGTCCTCCGCCTCGACCGTCCCCGGAAGGACGTGCTCCTTGAAAGGCGCCTGCTTCTGCTCACAGACGGCCATCAACCTCCATCGGGAGGACGCAGAGGGCGTGCCGGCCTGAGCAACGCCTACACGAGCGCCGACAGTGGCGTCGGCCGGCAGCGACAACTCGACGCGGCGGTGCGGGCTGTCGGAGATGGTGAGTGCGCCTCCGCGGGCGTTGGCCATTCGCCAGTACTGGCCGTCACCGGTGAACGCGGACAGGGTGACGCTGTGACCGTCGGTGCTGGTCGTGAGTGCCAGGGTGGAGTCGGCCCGATTCAGCAGTCGGTAGACGCCATGGCCGACAGGCTCCAGCTTCCACTGATTCGCGCTCTCTTTGCGCTGGCGTGTCAGCGACAACTCGGATCCGACGACCAGGTCGCCACGACCGTCGCCGGGGACGAGATGGTAGTGCGCGGCCTCGTCGAACACGGCGAAGTTGTCGTAGGGCGGAATCCCACCGTCGAAAGTGAGTCGAACGACATAAGCCAGCTCGTCGAACGGGCGTTCCGGCAGAACGACGTGCAGGCCCTTCGTGCTCTGCTCGAATGGCAGAGGCAGATAGGCTCCAGCGCGCCCGTTGATCAACGCGACGGACCGCAACCTGCTGCCGTCGATCCGGTCGGACGACAGCGACTCGAGTGTGATTCCCCTCTGGCCGTTCTCCCAACCGAGCAGGATGGCATAGAGAGTCGAGTTGTCCTTGGAGCGGGTATAGCGCACGTCGCGGGCGGTGCCTTGGCGCGGAGGCCCCATGACTCCGTGGGCGGCGCCCATCCGGGTCGGGCCCTCGCCGTAGCGTTCCCATGCGCGGGTGGCATAGACAGCCTCGCCGTACTTGCGCAGCCAGGCTCCCATGGCGAGGAGGAGGTCCTTCTGTTCGCGGGGAATGGTGCCATCGGCCCGGGGGGAGATGTTCAGCAGCAGGTTGCCGTTCTTGCTGATCCGATCGAGGAAGCCGTGGAAGACCTGCTTCTGGGAGTAGTATCGGATCCCTTCTGTGTAGGACCAGCTGGTGGCGCTGATGGCGTCGTCGGTCAGCCAGTAGTCCTCCACGATGTCGGGTGGACCGCCGCGCTCGTAATCGAGAACCGCGCAGCGTGGGTTCAGTCCATCCTTGTAGGTGGCGACGACTTGCTTGCCCCACTCCGCCGCACGGTTGTAGTAGTAGGAGAGGAACTGGAGGAGAACGGGCTCGGAGATCCGGTGCAGGTTGAAGTCCTGCCAGATGATGTCGGGGCGATACTTGTCGATGATCTCCTCGTGCTTGCCGAGCCACAGAGCCTCGTTCGCGTCCTTCGACTGCTGCCCGTAGAGGATCTTCAGCCTGGGATCGTCCGTCTTCGGGGCGGCCTCGTAGAACCCGGTGATGTTGTAGGCGTGGTGCATCGAGACGAGGACCTTCATGCCGCGCCGGCGGATGGCGTCCGTCAAGAGACCGACGAGGTCCAGCCGGGGGCCCATGTCTTTGGCGTTCCACGGATTCACCTTGCTGGCCCACATCGAGAAGCCGTCGTGGTGCTCCGCGACCGGCCCCGCGAATTGGGCGCCGGCGTCCGCGAACAACTGGGCCCACTCTTCCGGGTCGAACTGGCCGCCGGCGGACTTGAGCTTGGGGGCGAACTGCACGAAGCGACCGCGCCGGTCCTTGGCTCCGGTGACGAACGCGGCGTAAGGCCACGCCGACACCTCGCCGTAGTTCTCCACGTGGTGCCGGTTCTCGGGCGAGCCCTCGAAGTACATGTTGCGGGGATACCACTCGCTCGCGAAGGCCGGAACCGAGTAGACGCCCCAATGGAAGTAGATCCCGAACTTCGCGTCCTTGAACCACTCGGGAGCGGGTGCCGCGTGTTCCAGCGATGCAAAGGCCGGTTGATAGAAACGCGGGTTCTCCCAAGCCATCAGACGACACGGAAGCAACAGCGCCGCAGCCAACGCGATCGTCGCCTTCGTCACAGCCTCGCCTCACGTTTCAGGGAGATCGATCGGACCGGTCGACGGGCGACCGGCAGAGGATGCCATCCCTTGTTCTTCTCCGTCAGCGCACTACTTTGCCACCGCCACGACCGGGCGGTTCACGTCGCCGACAGCCTGCTCCATCAGCGTCGCGACCCCGCGCGGATCCTCCTGCTGCGCGACGTGGCCACCCGGGAAGGTGCGGATGGTCCAGCCGCGCGCCACCGCTCGCTGCCAGCTCTTGTCCGTCTGGGCCCGCTCCGTGGCCGACTTGTCCTTCGGCACGAACGCGACGTAGGTCACCGGCAGCTTGAGCGCAGCCGGATTCCTGTAGGAGACCGGCTGATTGAAGCACTTGATCGACTGCTTCACATTGTAGGGCGGCGGAGTGCCGGCCTTGACCCAAGGCACCTGCATGAAGCCGTCTGCGAAGCGTGAAGGATCCCGCGGCCCGCTTCCGCCAAAGAGATCCCAGAGCGACATGCCGTCTTCCGGCACGGCGGCGTCGAGGAACACGACATGGCGGATGCGCTCTGGCACGCGGTCCATCACCCCGGTGATGACCATGCCGCCGTAGCTGTGGCCGGTGAGCACGATGTCGTGGAGATCCTCGAACAGGATGAGATTGACCACGTCTTCGATGTGGGTCTTGAGGTCGATCTCGGGGCTATTGAGGTGCATTCGCTCGCCGAGCCCGGTGAGTGTCGCGCGGTAGACCGTATGACCGTCGTCGGCCAGGAACGTGCCCGTCCGTTTCCATTCCCACCCGCCGGCGGTGGCGCCATGGACGATGACGAAGGTGTACTTCTGCGGAGTGTCGGCCGCACGGACGCTCATCGGACTCAACAGGCCGACGGCCGCAGTCAGGACGAGAGGTGTGATGTGTTTCATATACCCGTATGGGGGTTGGCGGGACCAGAGTGAGCGTACGGCAGGCCGGCAGTGGACATTGCAGCCTCGGCGGAGCGATGCGTCGTGGTGCGTCCTAACTGCGACAACGGCGAGCTCGCAGCGCCGGCAGTGTAGCACGCAGCTTCGGCAGCTCGCGGCTTGTGCCGCGAGCGCGGTTAGAAGGAGCGCCTCTGAGGAGCCGAAGCGGCGCAGTGCCTGGGCCGACCCGGTCAGTAAAGGAGGCAGTACTTCTTCAGCGTGAGCCCCAGGTCGTACCCGAACGCGCGGATCGCGTCGCGGTCGCGTTTCTCCTGCGGCTGTTCGCGCCAGAACCGGATCCGAGCCGTCGGCGGCACGTCCATGGGGACCATCTCGGCCGCTTCCAGCAGGTGCGCCGCGGTCTCCGCCGCGTCGAGGATCTTGTCCGTTCCCGTCTTCGCGTGCCTGAACGAGTCCGTCTCGTCCTTCAGCGCCACTTCGATCGCGGCGAGCGCCCTTACCGCATGGCCTTCCCTGTTCGGCACGGGCTTGATGATCGTGCCAAGATCGCGGTTCCTGTAGAAGCCCATGATCGCCGCGATCGTCGCCGGGTCCCGAATCGACCCATCCGGGTAGAAGAGCCCGTGGATCTCCCCCCAGTATCCCTGGATGATCAGGTTGAACAGATACCAACCCGTCTTGTGCTTCTCCGCGATCTCCAGGACCACGTCGTAGGGGTTGCCGCGGGCGATGCATCCCGTCTCCGTGTTCAGCATCGGCTTGCCTACCTTGGCCGAGACCGCCTGGGCCGTGCGATACGCGTCCTCGATCGTCGAACGGAGCGACGTGTAGTCATGGAAGCTCAGGATGTCCACGAGGTCTGCGGTCGGCTCGAGCTGGTTCGCGAAGGTATATCCCACCGTGAGCGCATTGGTCGGGTCCTGCCTTTTCGCGTACGCAAGGTAGTACCGCACGAACGCCGTGATCTCGGCTTCTCGAGCCCCCTTCTCCTGCGGCGGGGCGTCGTCGTAGTACGCGTTCGTGAACGGCTCGTTCATGACGTCCCAGGCGAGCAGCCCGGGCTCGTCCTTGATCGCCTCGACGACGGCCTTGACGTAGACGTCACCACGTGAGCGGAACGCCGGCTTCAGCGTGTCCGGATTCAGGTTGTTGCCGTTGAAGAGGATCGGCATCGTCGAGAAGCCCAATCGGTGTGCCGTGCGGACGTAGTTGCGGAGCCTGGCGAGATAGCTCTGCGGATCCTTCTCGTACGCCTGGATGTTGAGCCAGATCCGCGTGCTGTTGAGAGCGAGTCGGCGGGCGTAGCGGAGGTCACGCTCGACGACGGCCTGCTCCCCGTTCATGCCGTAGTTCACGCCGCGGATGAAGCTGTAGTCGCGCAGCGGTTTCTCCGCATGGGCCGGCTCGACGCTCGCCAGAACGAGCCCCGCCAGCACTGCGCGTCGAATCGTCATCAGCGGACGAGTCATGCTTCACCACCTATCGGGAGAGATGCTCACCGAGCCGCGGCGTCGGACCGCGGCACGATAGCCGCACCCGGCGACGCACGCAACGCTTCAGCCGGGCGCGACGCCCGCGAAACACCCGACCGCGACAGGCCGAGCTTGCCGCAGCGCATCGACCGCGATAGATAGTTCATCGTCGCGCTCCGAGCGCCGGCAGCGCTGACAGGCAGGGGAAAGGGATGAGGCCATCGAAGCCGCCTGCCGACTGCTTCGTCGGCTCTCGAGACGGCCTGGGTTCGAGGGGGAGATACACCGTGCGCGGTTGGCTGTTCTGCTCGGTATTGGTATTGGTCATCACGGCCGCATCAGCGGCGTACGCGGATTCTGTCAGGTCCGCGCGGCAGCGTCCGACGGGGATCGAAGTCCAGACCGAAGCCGGTATCCTCACTCTCGAGCCGTGGTCCGATTCGATCCTCCACGTCCGCTTTGGTCCTGCAGGCTATCCGGGCAACTACAGCCCAGCCCTGATCGCCCAACCCGGAAAGGTCCGCTTCACCATCCGGGAGGGGCGCGACGCTTACGTGCTCGCCACGTCTCAGCTCACGGCCCGGATCGCCAAGACGAGTGCGACTGTGTCGTTCGCCGACGCGAGCGGCCGGACGCTGCTCGAGGAGGCGCAGCGGACGATCGGCGCGGGCACCACCGAGGCGTTCGGCACGCGCGCGATCGTCTACGGCCTCGGTCAGCATCTGAATGGCCTTCTCGACTACAGCGGCAACACGGTTCACCTGCAGCAGACGAACGGCGATGTTGCCGTCCCCATGCTCGTGAGTCCGAGCGGCTTCGGAATCCTGTGGAACAACGCCTCCGTCATGGACGTGGACGTCGCGAAGCCGGGCGAGAGGTACCCGCTCGTGCTGCGAAACGAAGCCGGAGCCGGCGTCGACTACCACTTCATCCTCGGCCCCGAGATCGACCTGGTGATCGCCGGCTATCGCGAGCTGACGGGCGACGCCCCGTTGATGCCGCGCTGGAGCTGGGGATTCTGGCAGTCGCGCGAACACTACGAGACGCAGGAGCAGGAGCTCGGAGTCGCTCGCACGTACCGGGCGATGGGAGTCCCGATCGATGCCGTCGTCCAGGACTGGCAGCACTGGCGGCCCGGCGATTGGGGTGCCCACAAGTTCGACCCGGCCCGCTTCCCCGATCCGGCGGCCATGGCACGCTCGCTCGCGGAGCTGCACGTCCACATGCCCGTCTCGGTCTGGGCGCGCTTCGATCCCGGCACCGGCAACGCCCGCGAGCTCGAAGCGGCCGGTGCGCTGTTCCCGCCCACCTACAGGAACGTCTATCCCCCGGGCGAGGGACGCTGGTACGACGCCTGGAACCCCGTCGGGCGAGACCTCTACTGGAAGCAGATCCTTCGCAGCTACGGCGCGCAGGGCTTCCGTGCCTGGTGGCTCGACGCGTCGGAGGCCGAGCTCGGCGGCAAGTGGGGCGAGATGCGCGAGCTGCAGACGGCCGCCGGGCCGGGTCGCGAGGTGTACAACAGCTATCCCCTCCTGCACACGACCGCGGTGTACGACGGCATGCGCCGCGACCTGCCCGACACCCGGGTGATGATCCTGACCCGCTCCGCCTATTCGGGCCAGCAGCGCAACGCGGCCATGACCTGGTCGGGCGACACCCAGGGAACCTGGGAGAGCTTCAAGAAGCAGATTCCGGCGGCGCTCAACTTCGCGATGAGCGGCATTCCCTACTGGTCCGCGGACGTCGGTGGCTTCTTCGGCGGCGACACGCACGACCCCAAGTACAGCGAGCTCTTCACCCGCTGGCACCAGTTCGCGGTCTTCACGCCGCAGTTCCGCGTCCACGGCACCGGAGCGGGCAAGGAGATCTGGAACTTCGACGCCGACGTGCAACGACACCTCATCGAGAACGTGAAGATGCGCTACCGGCTGCTGCCGTACACTTACTCGCTCTCGTGGGACGTGACGAAGAACCGCGGATCGATGATGCGCGCCCTCGCCTTCGACTTCCGCAACGACTCCCGCGCGCTGGCGATCGCCGATGAATACCTGTTCGGCAAGGCGCTGCTGGTGGCCCCGGTGGTCGAGAAGGGTGCAACGACACGGCAGGTCTATCTGCCCGGCTCTGACGCATGGTTCGACTTCTGGACGGGCGTGCGCGTCTCGGGTGGAGCGACGATCGATGCGGACGCTCCCCTGGACCGGATACCGGTGTTCGCACGGGCCGGCAGCATCGTGCCTCTTGGCCCGCTGAAGCCCTACGCCGATGCGCCTGCGGAAGGGCCGCTCGAGCTGCGTGTCTATCCAGGCCGCGACGGCGCGTTCCTCCTCTACGACGATGCGGGCGATGGCTACGGCTACGAGAACGGTGAGTACGCTCTCCTGCGACTCTGCTGGGACGACCACGGCAGCCTGCTCACGATCTCCGGGCGCGAGGGACACTACCCCGGAGTCGCGGCGTCGACGCGGCTCCGGATCGTGTGCGGGAGCCCTTCCGTGCCCCCCCGCGAGATCGACTACACCGGCAGCGCGATCATCGTTTCTCTCCCGGGATGCCGCTGACCCGCGCGTCACGCGCGGTGGGGCCTTCGATCGTGGGGCACTCGCCAAGTCGTCCACCCACGAAGACGCCACCCGGCTGAAGGCGTACGATGCCGACGTAGTCGAGCGCGGCCATTACGCCCGTGGTCGGACATTTCGTGATCAGCCTGACCCTGTGAGGACTCCGGCTAACGCAGGGACGAAAGGAGAATCGTGACACCACGCCGACTCTTCCATCTCACGTATCTCGTAGGCGTGCCGGCGGCGGCCGGCTGCCTGTTGGGCGTACCAGTCACGGTCCGAGGCCAAGAGATGCGCTCCGTCAACAAGGCGGCGCTCGCGCCGACACCGCCGTTGGGATGGAACAGTTGGGACTCGTACGGCTTGCGCATCAACGAGCAGCAGTTCCGCGAGAACGTCGAGGCGTTTGCCACGAAGCTCAAGCCCTTCGGCTACAGCTACGCGGTCATCGACGAGGGCTGGTACATGGTCAATCCCGAGGATAGGCCGAAGCCCGACCTGTTGAAGTACGCGTTGGACGCGAATGGCCGGTTCATACCCGTGCCGGCGCGCTTCCCTTCAGCTCTCCAGAAAGGCGAGAACCTCGGTTTCGAGGAGCTCGGCCGGTGGGTCCATTCGAAGGGGCTGAAGTTCGGGATCCATGTCATCCGCGGCATCCCTCGTGAGAGCGTCGCGCGCAACTCTCCGATCGAGCGCTCAGCCTTCAAGGCGCAGGACGCGGCCGATCAGAACGATCCTTGCCCGTGGGACCCGACGAGCTGGGGAATCAAGGACAACGATGCCGGCCAAGCCTGGTACGACTCTCTGCTGCGCCAGTACGCGCGATGGGGAGTCGATTTCCTGAAGGTCGACTGCATCGCCGACCACCCGTACAAGCCGGCAGAGATCCGGCAGATCGTACGCGCGATTGAACGCAGTGGCCGCGACATCGTCCTGAGCCTCTCGCCGGGGCCGACTGCGGTCGAGCGTCACGCGGAAGTCGCTGAGCTCGCCCAGATGTGGCGCATCTCGGACGACGTATGGGACCTCTGGGACAGTGGTCACCAGAAGTGGCCCATCGGCGTCAAGAACCAGTTTGATAACGCGGCACGGTGGGCTCGATACTCTCGGCCCGGCAACTGGCCGGATGCGGACATGTTGCCCATCGGGGAGCTCCGTCCGTTCCCCGATGTGGGCCCGGGTGCACGGCATACGAGGCTGACCCCCACCGAACAGCAGACCCAGCTGAGCCTCTGGGCGATGGCGCGCAGTCCCTTGATCGTGGGCGCCAATCTCGCCCTGCTCGACGAGGCGACGCTGCACCTCTTGACGAACCCCGACATCCTGAGGATCGACCAGGCCGCCACGGCCTCACGGCAGGTGGTGCGCGAGGGCGATCTCGTCGTGTGGACCGCAGACCTGCCTCGGGAGCAGCACGCCTTGGCCGCATTCAACCTCGGTGAGAGCTCCATTACTCTCGGTCGTCCTTTCGCGAGCTTCGGCCTTGCCGCAGGGCGATACGACGCGAAGAACGCCTGGACCGGAGACCGCCTGCAGCCGAGTGCGCATCTCAGCACGACACTCGAGCCACATGCCAGCGTCGTCCTGATTCTCGACAGAGAGTAGGGCGCGTAGCGCGGCGACCGTAATCGCCGGGTCGACCCGGTCGTGGACCTGCCGGGACAGCCCGAGCCAAAGCTCGCGTCCGCTCTTCAGCAGTGAATGCCCACTCGATTCGCCACCACGAGGAGGCGGCTCGCAGGGTCCCCGCTGCAACCCGGCTGCAACCCGGAGGCGATTCCGCAGAGACCGTTCTTGCCTCGGATCGGTCTAACTTGTTGGTGGGCTTGGAGCCGGCGCTCGGGATTGAACCGAGGACCTGCTGATTACGAATCAGCTGCTCTACCGCTGAGCTACGCCGGCCTGGGCAGGAGCCGGTCTCGTCGTAACCGGCGAATGGAAATGCTAGCAGAAGCGGCGAGGACCGTCACCTTCGAGCGGCCGACGGGCCAGCGAGCTCGTCCCCGAGCGCGAAACCGGCCCTGACACCCACCAAGCAGAGCCTGTAATGATGCCACCCAGAGCTATGACCCTGGGATATGGCGGCT
>Ga0316628_100002657_pt1 | contig 13373 bp, 7 predicted proteins | sample OWC_Aug_M2_C1_D5_FD_207648 | JGI IMG/M metagenome (GOLD analysis project Ga0316628, IMG submission 207648) | Wetland soil microbial communities from Old Woman Creek delta, Ohio, United States - OWC_Aug_M2_C1_D5_C | ecosystem: Environmental > Terrestrial > Soil > Wetlands | place: USA: Ohio... | reverse complement strand
CCGCGCCCGCGATACCGGCACCGGCAGGTCCGGCGGCGCCGGATTGGGCCGCTCTGGCGCCAGCCGAGCGCGATGCGCACCGGTCAGCCCAGAGGTTTGCCCGGGTACAGGCGGCCGAAATGCGCCTCTACCGGCGCGAAGCCGTGACCGCCGGCCGCGCCGCGCGCGACCTCTACGGCGCGCTCCGCGAAGCCATTGATAAGGCGCGCGAGACCTACCGGCAGCGATTTTTGCCTAGTCCCGGCATGCCCGATTATCTTCATGAGGAGTTGCTTCATACCCTGGCCAATGACGACCCTGCCCTCCTCGGCGCGAACTATCCGGGTCCCCTGGTTTAAGGCCTTCGCGCTGGCGTCGATGACGGCGCTGGCAGGGGCCGCGGCGCCGGCTTCGCTGGACGGCCTGACGCGCGCCTACCGGGAAGCCCCCTCGCAGGCCGGCCGCACGGCGCTCGAGCGGTACGCCGCGGCGCACGCGCACGACGCCAACGGGGCGCTGGCCCGCCTGGCCCTGGGGGTAGCCTCGTTCGAGCAGCGGGACTATGCCGCGGCCGCGGCTAACCTGCACGCCGCCGAGGGCCGCTTGCCCCACCTCGCCGATTACGTGGCCTACTACCTGGCGGCGGCGCGCCTGGAGGCGAAAGACGCCGGCACGCCGGCCGGCACCGTCTCACCCGAGGATTTGGCGCCGGCGCGTTCCCCGGCCGTGCCCTCGCCGCTGGCTGCGCGCGCCGCCGTGATCGAGGGCCGGGCGCTGGTGGCGGCGAATGCGGGCGCCGAAGCCGTCCGGGTGCTCCGGGGGCAATATTCCGGGCTGCCGCAGCCCGAAGGCGATCTGGCGCTGGCGAAGGCATACGAGGCCTCCGGCGACCTGGCACAGGCGGCGGCCTCCTACCAGCGCGTGTACTACTATTACCCGGGCAACGATGCCGCCACCAAGGCCGCCGCGGCGCTCGTCACCCTGCGTGACACCATGGGCGGCGCGTTTCCCCGCCCCGGCCCCGAGTTGCTGCTGGCCCGCGCCGATAAGCTGCTGGCCGCCCGCGATACCGGGCGGGCACGCGACGAATACCGCACGCTGGTGCCGCAATTATCGGGAACCTGGCAGGAACTGGCTCGCGTGCGCGCGGCCGCGGCGGACTACCTGGCGGGCAACATCGGCGCGGCGTACCGCGGGCTCCGGGGCCTTTCGGTGAGCGCCGCGGAGGCCGACGCCGAGCGGCTCTACTACGTGGTGGAGTGTGCGCGCAAGCTGGGGGACGACGACGAGATGATCGAAGCGGTCAAGCGCCTGGGCGGGAGAGCCCCGCACTCTCCATGGCGCTTCAAAGCGCTGGTTACCGCCGCCAACCGCTTCCTGGTTTCCAACCAGCCGGACCGCTACGTGCCGCTCTACCAGGCGGCGTACGAGGACTTCCCGGCCGAACCCCTGGCGGCTAACTGCCATTGGAAGGTGGCGTGGCACGCTTACCTTAAGGGACAGCGCGAAGCGGGCGCGCGCCTGCGCGAGCACCTGGAGCGGTATCCGGACCACCTCACCGCGACTGCGGCCCTCTACTTCATGGGACGTCTCGCCGAGCGCGACGGCCATTGGGGCGAGGCGCGGGCCTGGTATGCCAGGCTCGCCGAACGCTTCCCGAACTACTACTACGGGACGCTGGCGCGCGGCCGGCTGGAGGACCAGCGGGTGGCGGACGCCACGGCAGATGCCGCCACGACGGAGTTCCTGGGCCGCCTGGCGCTCCCGGAACGGCCCCGCGCCGGGTCCTCCGTGCCATTGCCGGCCACGGCTTTGCGAACCGAACGGGCGCGCCTGCTCCGTACGGCGGGCCTGGACGATTTCGCCGCCGCGGAATTGCGCTTCGGCGCCGGGCGCGGCGAACAACCCGTGCTGCTGGCCGTCGAAATGGCGCGCATCGGCGATTCGCCTTCCCGCAAGCTCCAGCTCATGAAAACCATGCGCATCGACTACTTCGCCATGCCGGTGGAGGAGGCGCCGGCCGCTTTCTGGCAGGCTCTGTTCCCGCTGCCCTACCGCAATGAGCTGATGCGCAACGCGAAGTCGCAGAACCTGGACCCGTTCACCGTGGCGGCCCTTATCCGGCAGGAATCGGAGTTCAACCCGCAGGCGGTCTCGTCCGCGAAAGCATATGGGCTCACGCAGGTCACGCCTGGTACGGGGCGGCAACTGGCGCGGCGGCTGGGCGTGCGCCGGTTCCGGAACAACATGCTGTTCCAGCCCGCCACGAACCTGAAACTGGGGACCTACTATATGCGGTCGCTGCTCGACCAGTGGGGCGGCCGCTGGGAGGAGACCCTCGCCGCGTACAATGCCGGTCCCAGGCGCGCCGCGGAATGGGCGGGCTGGCGCACCTACCGGGAGCCGGCCGAGTTCATCGAGAGTATCCCGTATACCGAGACCCGCGGGTACGTGCAGGCCGTGCTGCGCAATGCCGCCATGTACCGCCGGCTCTACCCGGCCGGCGCGCTGGATGCGGCGGGGGCCGCGACGGCCGGGAAGCGCGGGGCGAAGAAAGCCGGCCAAGCCCGCAGCGCCGCGGGGCGCAAGACGCGGCGGGCGGGACGAAGCTGATGGCACGCCCGAAAACCAGTCTCCGCACCACCGGATTCGGCGAATCCGTGATCCGGGAGATGACGCGCGTGGCGCTGCGGCACGGCGCGGTGAACCTGGCGCAGGGGTTCCCGGACTTCAGCGCGCCCGAAGAGCTGAAGCGCGCCGCCGCCGAGGCGATTGCCGCCGATTTCAACCAGTACGCCATCACCTGGGGCGCTAAACCGTTCCGCGACGCCATCGCCGCCAAGTACCGCCGCACGTATGGGATCGAGTTGGATCCCGAGTCCGAGATTACGGTCTGCTGCGGCGCCACCGAGGGCATGATCGCCTCCCTGATGGCGCTTCTCGACCCCGGCGACGAGGTGGTAATCTTCGAGCCGTTCTACGAAAATTACGGGCCGGACGCGCAGCTTTCGGGCGCCGTGCCGCGCCTGGTGACCCTGCATCCGCCGGACTGGACCTACGATCCCGTCGAACTGCGCCGCGCCTTTACGCCGCGTACGAAGGCCGTGATCCTCAACAGCCCCAACAATCCCACCGGCAAGGTCTTCGCGCGGGAGGAACTGGAGCAGATTGCGGCGCTGTGCCAGGAGTTCAACACCGTGGCCGTCACCGACGAAATCTACGAACACATCCTCTACGACGGCGCGCGGCACATCCCCATGATGACGCTCCCCGGGATGCGCGAACGCTCGATTCTGGTCAACAGCATGAGCAAGACGTACGCGGTGACGGGGTGGCGGGTCGGCTGGGTGCTGGCTTCGCCGGAGTTGACCGGGACCATCCGGAAGGTGCATGACTTCCTCACCGTAGGGGCCGCCGCGCCGCTCCAGCAGGCCGGGGCGGTGGCGCTCGCGCTGGGGGACGAATATTACCGCGAGCTGGCCGCCGGGTACACGCGGCGCCGGGATCTGCTTCTGACGGCGCTGGGAGAGGCCGGATTCCGCTGTTTCGTGCCCCGCGGGGCGTATTACGTTATGACCGATACATCCGGTTTCGGGCTCGGCGACGACATGCATTTTGTGCGTTATTTGATAGAAAAGGCGAGCGTCGCGGCGGTGCCCGGATCCAGCTTTTATGCCCGAAAGAGCCTCGGCAGCGGGCAAGTACGCTTTTGTTTTTGCAAGAAATATGAGACTCTGGAAGAAGTAAAGCGCAGATTAGCGAAAATGTGAGTGCCCCTCCGGCCGCGCCGTCCGGGCCGGGCGAGAGTGCAATATGATGCCAGCTTTCATACTCCCTGAGACCACCATCCGCGAGGCCGGCACTGGTCCGGCCCTCGATCTCGGAAAATCCCAGGGCGGGTTGGTCCTCCTGACACTCGGTATTACCCGCATCATCGAGCAGCAGAGTCTGGATGTCTCGGTGTGGGGTTCGGCCGACAACGCCGAATGGGGCGCCAAGCCGCTGATCGCCTTCCCCCAGAAGTTCTATTGCGGTACCTACCAGGTCTTATTGGATCTCTCCCGCCACCCCGGCGTGAAGTACGCGCGGGTCAAGTGGCAGGCCAGCCGTTGGGGCAAGGGAGATCCGAAACCCCTGTTCAGCTTTTACGTTTTCGCGCAGGAGTTCGAGGAAAAGGCCATGGCGCTGGGGGCCTGAAGCCCGCCGGGCAGCCGATTCCGCACCGATTCAACTGATTCCGCGGTCCGGTTGGACAATGGCTTGGGCCGTGTGTTAGACTTTCTATTGTCCCTTTGACAGAAGCTCAGTGGGAGGTCTGCGCATTGCGCGACCGTTCGTACCAATGAGGTTATATGGCTCGTAAATCAGGCAAGAAGTATCAATCCGCAGCCGGACAGGTGGAATCCCGCGAGTATCAACTGGAAGAAGCGGTCCCCCTGCTCAAGAAGATCCAGTACGCCAAGTTCGACGAGACCGTGGAAGTGCACATGCGGCTGGGCGTCGACCCGAAGCACGCGGACCAGATGGTGCGCGGCACGGTGGTGATGCCGAACGGTCTCGGCAAGTCCAAGAAGGTCCTCGTCATCGCAAGCGGCGACAAGCAGAAGGAAGCCGAGGAGGCAGGCGCCGATTTCGTGGGCGGCGACGACATGGTGCAGAAGATCCAGACGCAGAACTGGCTGGACTTCGATGCCGTGGTCGCCACCCCGGACATGATGCGCTCGGTCGGCCGGCTGGGCAAGATCCTGGGCCCGCGCGGCCTGATGCCCAACCCCAAGACGGGTACCGTTACGGTGGATGTGGCCAAGGCCGTCAAAGAAGTCAAGGCCGGCAAGGTGGAGTTCCGCGTGGACAAGACCGGTATCATTCATGCGCCGGTGGGGAAACTGAGTTTCACGCCGGACAAACTGGTGGAGAACGCCTCCAGCCTGATCACGGCGGTGATCAAGGCCAAGCCGGCGGCGGCCAAGGGCAAGTACGTGAAGAGTGCCACCCTCTGCTCGACGATGAGCCCGGGCCTGTCCATCGACGTCACGGCCTTCGCGGTCAAGGCGGCCGTCTAGTTCTCACGCGGGTGCATCCATGAAGAAGAAGGAAGACAAGCGTAAAGATATCGAGTCGCTGCGCCGGGACCTGAGCGAGGCGAAGAACCTCTTTGTGACCGGCTACGAGAAACTGAAGGTCAGCCAGGATTTCGAACTGCGCAAGACGGTCCGGGCGGCGGGCGGGAACTACCGGGTCGTGAAGAACAACCTGGCGGAGATCGCCGCGGAGGGCACGCCGGCGGCCGAGGTGCTGAAGGGCCTGCGGGGTATGACGTCGCTGGCTTACACCACCGCGGATCCCGTGGCGCTGGCCAAGGCGCTGACGGCGTACGCGCGCACCAATCCGTCGTTCACGTTCAAGGCGGGGGTGGTGGAGGGCCGCGCGATCGAGATCGGCGCCATTAACGACCTGGCCAACATGCCGCCGCGGGAGCAGGTCCTGGCAGGGCTGCTGGCCCTGATCAACGCACCGGCATCGCGCCTGGCACAGGTGATCAACGCGGTAGGCCGCAACCTGGCAGTGGTGGTAGACCAGGGGACTAAGGAAAACAAGTTCAGCTAGGGTCTCGGGTTTCCCGGTACCGGGCACCCAAACACCCCAGACCTATAACCCAGTTTTTTAGAAAGCAGGAGTTTACAGAGAAATGGCGGACATCAACGCGATTGCGGATCAGATCCAGGGATTGACCCTTCTGGAAGCCTCGCAACTGGTAAAGTTGCTGGAAGAGAAGTTGGGCGTATCGGCTGCGGCAGCGGCTCCGGTCATGGTGGCCGGTGCGGCGGCGGGCGCCGCGGCGGCGGCCCCGGTCGAAGAAAAGACGGAGTTCAGCGTCATCCTCATGGCGGCCGGTGCGAATAAGATCAACGTGATCAAGGCCGTTCGCGAGGTCACCAGCCTGGGCTTGAAGGAAGCCAAGGACTTGGTGGACAGCGCGCCCAAGGCGGTCAAGGAAGGCGTCAGCAAGGAAGAAGCCGAGACCATCAAGAAGAAGTTCACCGACGCCGGCGCCAGCGTCGAAGTGAAGTAAGAGCCTGGCCGGAAACTGGCGTTTTTCTAGAGCTATCAGGCACTTAGAGGGATCCGTGCCGGGGTCGTCCGGCACGGGAGCGCCTTTGGGTGTAGCTGGTAGCTTTGTCCATTTGACGAAGGGGAGAGGTTCTGGTAGACTCAGTGGTTGGGTTTGCGGTTCAACCGGATTCGGAACCCAATTGGTGACTGTGATTTTCGAATCCTGGCACTATAATTGCAGCTCTCGTGAGACTGCACGGAGGGAATCTGCGTGCGTTCTCACGCCTCTCGAAACCTTACAGGATTTGTGTGTCTGCACTTCTCCGTTCTTTTCCCCGACACTCTCCACTGCCGGGCTGAGCTATCCGGCGCCACTGTATCAAGCCGTACCGGAACGCACGCGCTTCCTGCCCGATGATCTGACGGCCAGCCAGGGGAACGCTTCCCCGCCCGGCTGGACCGCGGTTTCGTAATCTTTGGCTCATTGGCTTTGGCTGTTCGGCCCTCAGGAGTTTAAGGAATGGATATTCAAAAAAACGGCGCCGCCCCCGAGCGAGTTGATTTTTCAAAAATTAAGACCACCATACCGATTCCAAACCTGATCGAGGTGCAGAAGAAATCGTATGAGCGGTTCCTGCAGATGGACCTCCTTCCCAACGAGCGGGAGGACACGGGCCTGCAGAGCGTTTTCACCTCGGTGTTTCCGATCTCCGACTTCCGCGGCGTCAGCGAGTTGGAGTTCGTCGACTACTCCATCGGCAACTGGGAGTGCAAGTGCGGCAACCTGAAGGGTCTGCACCACCTCCGCTCGACGTGCCGGAATTGCGGCGCCACGATCCGCACGGACCCGTTCCACGCGGGCGACATCCTGTGCCATCACTGCGGCACATTCAACAAGAACGTCGTCACGTTCTGCAACAAGTGCGGCGACCCGGTGGGGTTGCAACTCAAGTACGACATGGTGGAATGCCAGGAGCGCGGCATGACCTATGCGGCGCCCCTCAAGGTCACGATCCGGCTCACGGTGTACGCCAAGGACCCCACGACCGGAGCCAAGGCCGTCCGGGACATCAAGGAGCAGGAAGTCTTCTTCGGCGAGATCCCGTTGATGACCGAGAACGGCACGTTCATCATCAACGGCACCGAGCGCGTCATCGTTTCGCAGTTGCACCGCTCCCCGGGCGTATTCTTCGAGCGTGTTCCCGCGCAGGGCTACTTCCTGGGCAAGATCATCCCCTATCGCGGGAGCTGGGTCGAGTTCGAGTACGACAACAAGAACCTCCTGTACGTCCGTATCGACCGGAAGCGCAAGTTTTACGGTTCGGTCTTCCTCCGGGCACTGGGCTTCAATTCCGACGAGGAAATCCTGCGGGGCTTCTACCGCGTCGATAAGATTTCCATCCGCGATAAGAAACTGTACTGGAACGTGGACGACGGCCTGATCGGCCTGAAGCTTTCCTACGCCATCACGGGCAAGGGCGGCGAGACGATCGTGGCGCAGGGCAAGAAGATCACGCCCTCGCTCATGCGCGAGATTCAGAAAGCCAAGATCACTCAGGTGGAGGTGGCGCCCAACGATATCGAGGGCGCCTTCGTCGCCGCCGATGTCGTGGACATGTCCACCGGCGAAGTCCTGATCGACGCAAATAACGAGCTCACCCCCACCATCCTGGGCCGCGTCATCGAGGCCGGCATCGAGGAGTTCGACGTTTTCTTCCCCGAACGCGACGAGGTGGGCACGGTCATTGCCCAGACCCTCAAGAAGGACGCGGTCAAGACCCGCAACGAAGCCCTCATCGAGATCTACCGCAAGCTGCGTCCCGGCGACCCGCCCACGCTCGATACGGCCACCCAGCTTTTCCAGGGCATGTTCTTCGACGCCCGCAAGTACGACTTCTCGCGTGTCGGCCGCATGAAGTTCAACATCAAGCTGCACGACCGCGCCGACGCCACCGCGCTCGATAAACGCACGCTCGACAGCGACGACTTCCGCGACACCATCCGGTATCTGCTCAAACTGCGGCGCGGCATCGGCTCGGTGGACGATATCGACCACCTGGGCAACCGCCGGGTGCGCGCCGTGGGCGAACTCCTGGAAAACCAGTTCCGCATCGGCCTGGTCCGCATGGAGCGCGCCATCAAAGAAAAGATGTCGGTGTACCAGGAAATGTCGACGGCCATGCCGCACGACCTGGTGAACGCCAAGCCGGTGATGGCCGCCATCCGGGAGTTTTTCGGCTCCAGCCAGCTTTCCCAGTTCATGGACCAGACCAACCCGCTGTCGGAGATCACCCATAAGCGGCGCCTCTCGGCCCTCGGTCCGGGCGGCTTGTCGCGCGAGCGCGCGGGTTTCGAGGTCCGCGACGTGCACCCCACGCACTACGGCCGCATCTGCCCGATCGAAACGCCGGAAGGCCCCAACATCGGGCTGATCTCGTCGTTATCGTGCTTTGCCAGGATCAACGAGTACGGCTTCATCGAGAGCCCTTACCGCAAGGTACTGAAGGGCTCGGTGGTGGACGAGGTCCGCATCCTGAACCCGGGCGACACCTCTTCCAAGGTGGGTGAAATCGTACAGCGCCCGGCGGTCGAGAAGACCAATCGGGACTTGGGCGCCAAGAAACAGCCCGTGGAATACGAGGCCCACTGCGAGTACCTCTCGGCCTGGGAAGAAGACAAGTACATCGTGGCGCAGGCCAACGTAGAGCTCGACGAGAAGGGTAAGATCGTCCCCGAGCTCGCCAACGCCCGGCAGGCCGGAAACTTCGTGCTCAAGCACCGCGACGAGATCCAGTACATCGATGTCAGCCCTAAGCAGCTCGTCTCAGTGGCCGCGAGCCTCATCCCGTTCCTCGAAAACGACGACGCCAACCGCGCGCTCATGGGATCGAACATGCAGCGCCAGGCGGTGCCGCTGCTGCGCGCCGAGGCGCCCTTCGTGGGCACCGGCATGGAGCAGGTCACGGCGCGGGATTCGGGCGCGGTGGTGATCTGCCGCCGCAACGGCATCGTGGATTCGGTGGACTCCGAGCGCATCATCGTGCGTGTGGAAGGCACCGCCCATGAGGGCCAGATGTCGCGCGAAGTCGGCGCGGATATCTATCAGCTCACCAAGTTCAAGCGCTCCAACCAGAACACCTGCATCAACCAGAAGCCCATCGTGCATATCGGCCAGCGGGTGATGAAGGGCGCGGTGCTGGCGGACGGGCCCTGCACGGACCGGGGCGAACTGGCGCTCGGCCGCAACGTGCTGGTGGCCTTCATGCCCTGGCGCGGGTATAACTTTGAAGACGCCATCCTGGTCAGCGAAAAGCTGGTCAAGGAAGACTACTACACGTCCATCCACATCGAGGAATTCGAGATCGAGGCCCGCGATACGAAACTGGGGCCGGAGGAGATCACGCGCGACATTCCCAACATCGCGGATTCCTTCCTGCGGAACCTGGACGATAGCGGCATTATCCGGATCGGCGCCACGGTCAAACCGGGCGACATCCTGGTGGGCAAGGTCACGCCCAAGGGGGAAACCCAGCTCACTCCCGAGGAGAAGCTGCTGCGGGCCATCTTCGGCGAGAAGGCCGGCGACGTGAAGGACGCCTCGCTCTACTGCCCGCCCGGCATCGAGGGCACCATCGTCGATTGCAAGATCTTCTCGCGCAAGGGGCAGGAGAAGGACGAGCGCTCGAAATCCATCGAGGAAACGCAGATCCAGCGCCTTCAGCGCAACCTGCAGGACGAGATCCGGATCCTCACCGACGAGCGCGCCAAGCGTCTCTCGGGCCTGATGGCCGGGAAGGTGCTGCTGGCCGACCTGCACGACGAGAAGACCAACAAGCGCCTGCTCTCGAAAGACACCGAGCTCACGCGCGACCTCATCGAGAAGATGAAATCGCGCGACCTGAAGCGCATGCGCTTCAAGGACAAGGACCCGCGGCTCAACGAGCAGGTCGACGAGATCGAGGAGATGACCTCCCGGCAGATCGCCGTCCTCGAAAAGATCACCGAGGAGAAGATCGGCAAGCTGCGGAAGGGGGACGAACTGCCGCCGGGCGTCATCAAGCTCGTGAAGGTTTATATCGCCATGAAGCGCAAGCTGTCGGTGGGCGATAAGATGGCCGGCCGGCACGGTAACAAGGGCGTGATCGCCCGCATCCTGCCGGACGAGGATATGCCGTACCTGCCAGACGGTACCCCGGTGGAGATCGTACTCAATCCGCTCGGCGTGCCGTCCCGTATGAATGTGGGGCAGATTCTGGAAACGCACCTCGGCTGGGCCGCCAAGGCGCTGGGCCTGCACTTCGCCACCCCGGTCTTCGATGGCGCCACCGAGCGCGAAATCAAGAAGAACCTGGCCGACGCGAACCTGCCCAAGTCCGGCAAGACGCAGTTGTTCGACGGCATGACCGGCATGCCGTTCGAGCAGCCCGTCACGGTCGGCTACATCTACATGCTCAAGCTGTCGCACCTGGTGGACGACAAGATCCACGCGCGCTCCATCGGGCCGTACTCATTGATTACGCAGCAGCCGCTGGGCGGCAAGGCGCAGTTCGGCGGCCAGCGGTTCGGCGAGATGGAGGTTTGGGCGCTCGAAGCCTACGGCGCCGCCTACATCCTGCAGGAGTTACTCACCGCGAAATCCGACGACGTCTACGGCCGCGCCAAGATCTACGAGGCCATCGTGAAGGGCGAGGCCGCCATCGAGCCCGGCGTGCCCGAATCGTTCAACGTGCTCATCCGCGAGTTGCAATCGCTCTGCCTGGACGTCGAGTTGATGAAGAAGCCGCGCGAGATCCTGGATACGGCGATCGCGGCGGACTAAGGGAAAGATGATCGGGCCGCGAAGGAAGGCGAATGAGACGGCAGATGGTGGTTTTCACTCGCGTGCCTGCGCGTTCGTTCGCGGCCTTAACCAAGTTTCGGGTTTTTAGTCACTGGAGGCTATTTTGAGATCCTCTCCGTACGATCGAGCCAATCTGATTGCAGATTTTGATTCGATACGCATTTCGCTTGCGTCACCGGAAAAAATCCGCAGTTGGTCACACGGCGAAGTTACGAAACCGGAGACCATCAACTATCGCACGTTCAAGCCGGAACGCGATGGCCTGTTCTGCGCCCGCATCTTCGGCCCCACCCAGGACTGGGAGTGCTTGTGCGGCAAGTACAAGCGGATGAAGCACCGGGGCGTGATCTGCGACAAGTGCGGCGTGGAAGTGACGCTCGCCCGCGTGCGCCGCGAGCGCCTCGGGCACATCGAGCTGGCCAGCCCCTGCTCGCACGTCTGGTTCTTCAAGGGCCTGCCGAGCCGCATCGGCCACCTGTTGGACATCACCCTGCGGGAGCTCGAGCGCGTGCTCTACTTCGAGGCCTACGTCGTGGTGGACCCCGGGGACGTCCCGAACCTCCAGAAGGCCGAGGTCATCACCGACGAGAAGAAGCGCCAGCTCGACCAGGAGCACCCCGGCAAGTTCGTCGCCATGATGGGCGCCGAGGGCATCAAGGAACTGCTGAAGCAGGTGGACGTCGAGGGGCTCAGCGAAGAGATCCGCGAGCGCATGAAGACGGAGACCTCGCAGCAAAAGAAGTTGAAGTTCGCCAAGCGGCTGCGGGTGGTGGAGAGCTTCCGGAAATCCGGCAACAAGCCCGAGTGGATGATCCTGGACGTGATTCCGGTGATCCCGCCGGAGCTGCGCCCTCTGGTGCCGCTCGACGGCGGCCGCTTCGCCACCTCCGACCTGAACGACCTGTACCGCCGCGTCATCAACCGCAACAACCGGCTGAAGAAGCTCATCGAGCTGCACGCGCCGGACGTCATCGTGCGCAACGAGAAGCGCATGCTGCAGGAGGCGGTGGACGCGCTGTTCGATAACGGCCGCCGCGGCCGCGTGCTGCGCGGCGCCAACAACCGCCCGCTCAAGTCGCTCTCCGATACGCTCAAGGGCAAGCAGGGCCGCTTCCGCCAGAACCTGCTCGGCAAGCGCGTGGACTACTCCGGCCGCTCCGTCATCGTGGTGGGCCCCGATCTGCGCCTGGCGCAGTGCGGTCTGCCCAAGAAGATGGCCCTCGAGCTGTTCAAGCCGTTTATCTATCACCGGCTGGAGCAGCGCGGCCACTGCACCACCATCAAGCAGGCCAAGGAACTGGTGGAGCAGCAGGACCCGGTGGTGTGGGACATCCTGGAAGAGGTCATCAAGGATCACCCCATCCTGCTGAACCGCGCCCCCACGCTGCACCGCCTGGGTATCCAGGCCTTCGAACCGGTATTGGTGGAGGGCAAGGCCATCAAGATCCACCCCCTGGTTTGCACGGCGTTCAACGCGGACTTCGACGGCGATCAGATGGCGGTGCACATCCCGCTGTCGCCCGAGGCGCAGATCGAAGCCTCCACCCTGATGCTGTCGGCCCATAACATCCTGTCGCCGGCGCACGGCGGCCCCATCGCGGTGCCGACCCAGGACATGGTGCTGGGCTGCTACTACCTGACCAAGGCGCGGCCGGGCACCAAGGGCGAGGGCCGCACCTTCGCCTCCGCCGAGGACGTACTGATCGCGCTCGAGATGGGCGAGGTCGAGACCCTCACCCCCATCAAGCTGCGCTATACCGGCCGTGTCATCGACCTGGTGCACGCCTTCGACACCCAGAACATCCTGCACACCGAGCCGACCGAGTTCACCAAGCAGTACATGGAAACCACCGTCGGCCGCGTGATCCTGAACGACAACCTGCCTCAGGACATGCCGTTCATCAACGGTCTGCTGAAGAAGAAGGGCCTGGGGCAGCTCGTGCAGTACTGCTACCTGAAGTTCGGGTTGCAGACCACCGTCGGGATGCTCGACGAGGTCAAGAACCTGGGCTTCCTGTACGCCACGCGCGCGGGCATCTCCATCGGCATCGACGATATGGTGGTGCCGAGCGAGAAGGCCGGCCTCGTGCGCGAAGCCGAGAAGGAGGTGGTGGCGGTCGAGAACCAGTACCAGGAAGGCGCCATCACCCACGGCGAACGCTACAACAAGATCATCGAAATCTGGTCCAAGGTCACGGAGCGGGTTTCCGATGAGATGTTCCAGGCCATGGAGGAGGACGACCGCACCGGCCGCTACCTCAACCCGATCTACATCATGGCGGACTCCGGCGCGCGCGGTTCCAAGCAGCAGATCCGGCAGCTTTCGGGCATGCGCGGCCTGATGGCCAAGCCTTCCGGCGAAATCATCGAGACCCCCATCACGGCCAACTTCCGCGAAGGGCTGAACGTGCTGCAATACTTCATCTCCACGCACGGCGCCCGCAAGGGTCTGGCCGATACGGCGTTGAAGACGGCGGACTCCGGGTACCTCACCCGCCGG
>Ga0316628_100002656_pt1 | contig 13375 bp, 5 predicted proteins | sample OWC_Aug_M2_C1_D5_FD_207648 | JGI IMG/M metagenome (GOLD analysis project Ga0316628, IMG submission 207648) | Wetland soil microbial communities from Old Woman Creek delta, Ohio, United States - OWC_Aug_M2_C1_D5_C | ecosystem: Environmental > Terrestrial > Soil > Wetlands | place: USA: Ohio... | reverse complement strand
CCTTCCAGGTCGGATTGTTCGTGGACGACGCGGCAACCCCGGTCATGGAGAAAACCGTCGCGTCCCTCGCGCTGCGCGATTCGGTCCTGCTGGATTTCGACCTGTCGCTGCCGGTCACGGGCAGGTATCGGATGCGGGTGAAGGCGGACGTGTCCGGCCAGATTCCGGAATTGAATGAGAACAACAATTTGGACGAGACCACCTTCATCGTGGGAGGGCCGGACTTTTCCGTCCGGATCCTGCCGGTCGGGGGAACGGTTTCGCCCGGATATCCGGTTCTTTTCAGGGCCGTGGTCCACAACCTGGGCAATGCGGACTGCGTCCTGCCGTTTCAGGCCGGATTGTTCCGGGACGGCTCAGGCTCGCCCGACGCAACGGCGGCCGTACCGCCGCTGGCCATGCACGATTCCGTGGGCGTCAGTTTCACCGATGTCTTCCCGCTCCGGGGAGACTACACAATGCGGGTGAAGGCCGACGCGTCCGATCAAATCCCGGAACTGGACGAAGACAACAACATGGATTCCACGGCGGTTCAGGTCGGGATCGACGGCCTGAGCGTCCGGATCGGCGGCTTTTCCCTGAACGAATCCTCGCGCGGAGTCCAGGCCCGTTTTTCGGAACGGGTGTTCGCCGAGGTCAGCGCGCTTGACCAGAACGGCCATCCTGTGCGGGGGCTTGCGGACACCACAAAATGGCTCGGAACCGAAGACCCCGCACCGGCAGGCGGAACCGTCGGCGACATCTGGTCCTCCCTTTCCGAGGTGCACGAAGAAAATCCCTCCTTTCCGGCCGCATCCGACGTGAAATCCGGCATCCAGGTGACCCAGTTCGAGGGCTCAGGCGTGACCGTGGCGTTCGTCCTTGATTATTCATCCGAGACGGCCCAACCGGGCCCGGCGATACAGTCGGGCCTCCGCTCCCTGATTGAAAATTTTTCCGGAAACGACAGAGCCTCGGTAACCGGGTTCGCCGAGGCCATCACCCCGGTGCAAGCCCTCACCTCGAATATCCCGGCCATCGTCGCCTCCCTCGACCGGCCGTATTCAGGACAGAACCGGCGGCTCTACGACGGCCTCTACCTGGGCATCGAGACCGTGAGGGGCGCCGCAGGCAGGAACGCGGTGGTCGCAGTCACCACGGGCGGGGACGCGGGCAGTTCGCGCTCCAGGGACGAGGTGGCGCGGCTGGCCCAGGAAGCCGGGGTGCCGATCCACCTGATCGGATTCGGTGCGGCCGGCGTGTCATCCGACATGGAAACTCTGGCGCGGTCCACGGGCGGATGGGCCGTGACGGCCGCAGCCGACACCCAGTTCGCGGCCGCGCTGTCCTTCACGGACGAAGCCCTGAGGGATTATTATCTGCTCGCGTTCGCCAGCTCCGACACCACCGAGGACTACACGCGGCGCGAGGTGCGTGCCGGACTCAGGGTGTACGGGACGTCCGATGCGGACACCGGCGTCTACCGGGCGCCGCTCGGCCGGGCCAACCTCGCAGTGCGCACCCACGTCAGGGGATCTTCATTTTCCGCGTCCGGCGGGGACACGACCTGGTTCGCGCACACAGGGGAACGCGTCCGCTACTCATCGAGCGTGCTCAACATCGGGCACCAGGGCCTGTCCGGCGTCCGCATGACGGACGTGCTTCCGCATTCCTTCATTCCGGATTCCATTCCCTTCGGCTACCAGATCCACGGGGATTCGCTGGTCTGGAACCTCGATTCCCTGCCCATCCGGGGCGTGGTCCAATATTCATACAGCTTCATCGCGGACACGCTGTTCGCCCTGGAAAACACGCCGCTCTCCAACCGTCTGGGAGCGGACTGCCCGGCCGACACCGTCCTCTACGACAACCGGGCTTCGGACACGGTCGTCTACATTCCGCTGACGCCCCCGGATATCGTGACGACCGTAGCGGGCAGGGGGGATTCGCTGGTCACGATCAACGGCGATTCTGTCTGGTTCACGTTCGCGGGCAATACGGTCCATTACACCGTCACTCTGGTCAATACCGGAGAACTCGCCTGCAGCGCCATATCGGTGACGAACGTCCTGCCGGCCGAGCTCACACTCGTCGATTTTGCCGGACCTGCCCACACGCAGCGGGGGGACACGCTGTCCTGGTCCGTCGATTACCTGCCGAGCCAGGGGGGATTCCGCTTCGCGACGTATTCCTGCAAGGTGGACACCTTTCTCCCGCCGTGGGAGGTGCCTCTGGTCAACAGGGTCTGGGCGCAGTCCGCCCAGGAGCAGATTCCAGGCAACAACACGGACGCCGACACCCTCTTCATCGCGCCCCTGATTCCCCCGGACCCGCAGGTCCGCATCGAACCCGCCGTGGTCGAGCCCGGAGACAGCGTGAGGGTGCAGATCCTGACGCCGGTCACCATCAAATCGTACGAAATCGTCGTGCTCTACGAGACTGGAGAAACCCTCAACGACTACGCCGACGACTTCATCCGCGAGCACACGGACCTGGGCCGGGGGGAGTGGACGGCGGTCGAACCCGCGTTTTCCGACACCCGCATGCGCACGAACAACACGCAGGAAAGGATCGGCGTGGCGATCGTCACCACGGATCTGTGGAACGTCACCCGCAGCGACACCGCCTATTTCACCATCCGGAGCTCGGACGCCTTTTTCCTCGACCAGAACCTGTTCCGCCCCGGAGAGGGCGGGCGGATGGGCATCCGGTTCATGCTCAGTTCGAACCGCAGGGTCGAGATCGCGATCTACGACATCGCCGGGGCGTTCGTGAGGCAGGTCGAGAACGGGCCGTTCCCCGCGGGGTGGAACACCTCGGGCTGGGACGGAAAGAACGAAAGGGGAAACACCCTCGGAAGCGGGGTTTACCTGGCCGTGCTCCGGTCAGGAGAGTTCCACAAAGCGCTGAAGTTCATTCTGGTGCAGTGAGGAAGGACCCATGAAGCACATCCAACTCCACGCCTTGTGGCTCGTTCTTCTCCTGTCGGCCGGAAGCGCAGGCCAGGACGGCATCGGAATTCCCTCCATGAAGATCGAACCCGCCGCGCGCCAGGCCGGCATGGCCGGCGTCGCGGCCGGAATCGGCGACGACGCCAATGCGCTGTTCTGGAATCCGGGCGCGATCGGCCACCTCAGGCGGTGGCAGTGGTCGGCGACATACAACCGGTGGTTCGCCGACCTGACCCAGGCCAGCTTCACGGCCTCCAAACTGTTCAACGCCCTGGGCAGCGGCAAGACCGGAATCGGGGTCACCTGCAATTACATCGGCATGCCGTCCTGGGACGCGACCGGAGGCAGGGCCGAGGCCGTGTCCGCGAATGATTTTTTCATCGGAATCGGCATCGGGCAGAGGCTCGACTGGCTCCACAAATCCCTCTCGATCGGCGGCCATGTCAAGTCCATCCAGAGCAGGATGGACCGCTATTCGGCGACCGGATTCGCCGCGGATTTCGGCATCCTCTTCAAGCCCGGACGGTTCCGTCTCGGCGGCCTGGGATTCGGGATCTTTGATTACGGAATCATCACGCTCGGCGCGTCGCTTTCGCACGTGGGTGGAAAGCTGACCTTTGACACCGAGGGCACTTTGCTCCCGCAGACGTGGCGGGCCGGGGCGTCGCTCCGGGTCGGCCGGTACGCGGGATGGACCTGGCTTGTCGCATCGGACCTCATCGGCGTCCGCGGCCGCGGACAGGTGACGGGAGTGGGCGGAGAAGTGTGGTGGAAAGAAATCCTCGCGCTCCGCCTCGGATACCGGTCGAACGGCAGGGATCTCGGGGATTTCAGCTTCGGATTCGGCTTCCGCTGGGACGACGTCCTCAACGGCCTGCTTGGGCTGCCGAGCCGGTTCGGGGACGCATTCCAGGCGGACCTGGCCGACGTGAGTTACGGCGAGGCCCTCCAGCAGGCCTACCGCGGGGAACTGTCGCATTTCCCCTCGGCCCCGGAGCCCTTCACCCTGCACGATCCCCACGAGGCCACGAGCGACTCGGCGGGCGTCGCCGCGATCGTGAACCTCGACTGGCAGACCGCCGAGGATCCGGACCCGTTCGACGATGTCCAGTACCTCGTGATCGTCGACCGCCGAAGGACCACGGTCGAAGACGCCGTGAAGCAGCTCGAAACCGACTGGGACGGATTCTGGGATTCTTCCTCCAGATATCTGTCGATCAGGGATTCCCTGCTTTTCTTCAAGGACACTCCGCACAACCGGTGCGTCCTTCCGGTCGCGACCGGCGGCAACTACTACTGGGCCGTCGCCGCCTACGACAAGGGCCACCATGTCCGGATGGCCAAGAAGGGCGGCCAGAAAGTGCTCCGCTTCCTGGTGGCCGTGCCTGACCTGATCGTAAGATCCGTCTCGTTCTCGCCGAGTCCTTTCATCACCATGACCCCGGAACAGGGCAGGCTCTCAATTGAAATTTCCAACGAGGGCAGCGCCGGCTCAATGGCCTTCAACGTGCTCGTGCAGGACTTCCCGTCCGCAGGCGCCGGCCTGACATCCGACACGGTGTATGCGGGCGGCGTTCAGGCGGTTCCATTGAACCGTTCGGTGACCTTCACCGTGCCGTGGAAAACGGCGGTGCCGGGCGGCCACACCATCCGCGTCACCGCGGATCCGGACTCGAACCTGCTCGAACTCATCGAGAACAACAACTCGGCCGAATTCGAATTTGTCACGATTCCGAAGGGGCGGCTCGAGGTGCCCGATTCCGTGGAGGTCATGGTCACGGGCTACAGCAATCTCGAGGTCCCCCTGGTTCCCGAGATCTATTTTGAGACGAATTCGGGCGATGTCCCCGAGTCCTATTCATCCAGCGACGGGATCTTCCCTGCGCTGCTGCCCACCCTGGCCAAGCGTCTCACGGACAATCCGGACATCATGCTGAGGGTGTACGGCTCCATCGACGCCCTTTCGGGAGAGAAGGAAGTTTCCCTCGCGGACGTACGGGCTGAAAACGTGAGAAACGGCCTCGAACGCCTGGGCGTTTCCGGATCGCGCGTCGAGGTCGTCCAGAACCATCCGGCCAGGATCCTGGGAAGGCGTCCCATGCCCAAGAACCCGCAGGACGCCGAGTGGGTCATGCAGCAGAACCGCGTGGTTTCCTTCGGAGTCGACCAGAAGTACGAGGAAACCCTGTTCCAGCCCTACCAGTTCGCGGTGGACACGACCATGCGCGACAGCGTCAAGTTCGATTCGCGCATCCACTCGCCTTCGGGAATCCAGAACTGGGAACTGTCCGGCCAGACCGGGGCCCTGGAACTGGACAGCCGGCGCGCCGTGGACGGGGACAGCCTCTGGGGAGACCTGATCTGGAAGGGCACGGACCGGAACAAAGTCGTCGTTCAGCGCAACCGCTGGTACCGGTATTCTTTACTGCTCACCGACGCACTGGGCCGGACATTCCGGACCCCGAACGATTCGATCTTCCTCCAGGAAAAACGGACGATCCAGCGACAGGAAATTTTCGGCGCCGCCAAATTCGCCAAGGTGGAGCCGGTGTACGCCTTCTACTGGGACCGGGTGATGTCCACGGCCGAGGAGATGATCCAGTATCCGGACATGCGCCTCCGCTTCGAGGGGCATGCATGCGCCATAGGCCCTGACCGGATCAATGAGAGACTCTCGTTCCAGCGCGCATCCGATTTCACGCGGAAATTCCTGGAACGCGTCAAGGCGAGGTTCCCCGAGCAGTACGAGAACATCCGGAGCCGCATCTCCGAACCGGTCGGACTGGGCAACAGGGAACCGCTGGTCATTCAGCTCAAAGGCATGGGCCAGGTGCTGCTCGGCGACAACCGGACCCCCACGGGCAGGTACCTGAACCGGCGGATCGCGGTGCTGCTGTACAGGGAGAATTGAGGCCGGAGGAGACCTGTCTCTGAAATTGGGCCCATTATTTGGCATAATTTATGCTTAATTAAAAAGCGTCCCGTATCCAGGGGCGCTTTTTGCTATCTTCGGGCCATAAAATGGGAAAAACAATTCATGAAGAGGGTCTTCTACGTCCTTATTTTGCTTGGGTTTACCTCGCAACTGACCGCAGCCGACGTCATCGAAACCAAGACCAATCGAAAGTACAACGGTAAAATTGTCAAGATCGTCGAGGACAAAATCGTAATCAAAACGGATGAGGGGAACATGGTCGGAATCCCCAGGTCCAGCCTTGCCAGAATCACGCGCGGCAAGGAAATATTCGATTTTGTCAGCGGCGAGCGGTACTACCTCGAAGTCCGCAGGCCGTTTTTGCCCTTCATGGTGGTCAGCGCGGCGTGCGGAGCGTATTCGGTTGTCAAATACCAGGATTATCAGCGGATTCACTCAAGGTATGAAAAGGAAAAACAGGAAGCGGGCGCCGGAGGCACGGTGAACCTCAAGGATACATCCAAGAAGGACCTGAGCACGAGCGTCGTCCTCGCCGTGTGCAGCGCGGGCACGTTCATCATGGCGCTGAAGCCGATGGAAGTCAAAATCCCGATCGGCAGGATCAAGCTCGGCATGGCGCCGACCGGAATGAGGCTGTCGTTGAATTTTTAATCGAAGACCGGCTCGCAGGGAAGGTGGAGGCCACCTTGAAAAGGTGGTTTCCACCTTTTTTTAGTTTATAATAAAATCCTAAAGGATTAATTCCATTAGTCGTCATTAATCCTTCAGGATTTTATATGGCGGATGCGTGTAAAAAATCCTCCTATCGCCCCCCTTTGGTAAAGAGCCTGTCCTGACCGAAGGTCAGGAGGGGCTACGGGGGGATTCATTATGATGAATTCCCTTGAATCCTTCCTTGAATCCGTGTAAATTCCACACGTAATTCCCTGTTCAGCATGGTTTCGGCTGCGTCACGTAGTTTTCTGCCCAATGATTCATTCCTTTTACGGAGGCTCATCCATGAAAACGAAATTGACTGGTCGCGTTTTTCATGCTTCGAGGTTTAACCTAAATTCCCGCGAAGCCCGAAGCCCGAAGCGCGACCTTAGGCACAGTCCAATTGCCGCGGGCGTTTTGATGTTCTGTCTGGCGCTGGCGGTTTCAGCTTCGGCGGCTGTCGAAGGCCGATTCATGACCTACCCGGACATCCGGGGCGAAAAAATCGTGTTCACCTACGAGGACGACCTGTGGGCCGTCCCGGCGTCCGGGGGGCTGGCGACAAGGCTGACCGTACACCCGGGGAACGAATTCTCAGCGAAAATCTCCCCGGACGGCGGCTGGATCGCGTTTTCTGGGAACTACGACAAAGGCACGAACGCCTACCTGATCCCGTCGGACGGCGGAACGCCCAGGCGCCTGACCTTCGGGCCCTCGGCCCAGGTGGTGGCCTGGACCCCGGACGGTCAAAAAGTCGTGTTCCGCTCCTCCTTCGAGAACACCTTCAGGCCCATCGCCAAACTCTACTCCGTTTCCCTTGACGGATCCATGCCCGAAAAACTTCCTGTGCCCCGGGGCGTGCTGTGCACGTTCTCTCCGGACGGCAGAAAAATGTTCTACAACAACCGGGGACGGGAGGAATATTACTGGAAACGTTACAAGGGCGGCCAGTACCAGGAGATCTGGTCTTACGATTTCGACCGGAACGAACACGCGAAACTGACCGACTATGTCGGGAAGAACAGCACTCCCATGTGGATCGGCGGCAAAATGGCCTTTGTGTCCGACCGGGGGACGAACGGGATCGCGAACCTGTACGCCTACGACTTCGGCACACGCGCGGTCGAACCCCTCACCCGGTACGAGGACTTCGACGTGCAGATGCCCTCCACGGACGGCAGGCGCATCGTGTTCCTGCATTCGGGATTCCTCTTCGTGCTCGACCCGGCGGACCAGGCCCCCAGGCCGGTCAGGGTCCAGATCCCCACGGACGGCTGGACGCTGGCCGACCGCACCATCAATCCGAAGGACTACATCCATTCGATGTCCGTCTCGGACGACGGAAAGACCGCGGTGTTCGAGGCGCGCGGGGACGTTTTTCTCGTGCCGTCCGACAAGGAACTCGAGACGCGGAACCTCACCCTCAGCCCAGGAACGCGGGAGCGTTTTCCGCAGCTCTCCCCGGACGAAAAGCGGATCGCCTTCTTCTCGGACCGATCCGGGGAGTACGAACTGTACGTCAAATCCCTCGATCCGGACGGGGACTGGGTCCGCCTGACGGACGGGATGAAGACCACCTGGTACCACCTCGAGTGGTCCCCGGACGGGAGGAAAATCCTCTTCGGAAACAAGGACTTCACCATATTTTTCGTCGACGTCGAGACGAAGAAGCTGACCCGGATCGATTCCTCCAACCGGCTCAAGAACGACGAATTCTACTGGGAAATCAGCGACTACTCCTGGTCCCCGGACTCCAAATGGGTGGCCTATTCCTTCGTTCAGCCCAACCGCAACAACCGGATTTTCCTCTACAGTCTGGAGACGGGGAAGAGCACGCCGGTCACAGGGGATTTTTACGACAGCCTCAATCCCTCTTTCGACGCGGACGGGGGACTGCTATACTTCCTTTCGTACCGCCGCTTCGACAGCCGGATGGACGTGTTCGAAGACAACCACGTCGTCCCCAATCCGGTGCAGGTGATGTGCATGCAGCTGAAGGCCGGGAGGAAGCCGCCGTTCGCCAAGCCGGCGGATGATCCCGAGAAGAAAACAGGGGAGCCTTTCCGCATCGACCTCGAGGGAATCGAAGAGCGCGTGACCGCGCTTCCGGCGGATCCTGGCAATTATTTCTTCCTCAAGGCGGGCAGGGGATTCGTCACCTGGGCCGCTGCGGACGGATTCGGAGAGGATGAATACGAGCAGATCTTCACGCCCGGAGGCGGGGAGCGGTGGACGCTTCACGTCTTCGGCATGAAGAAGGAGAAGGAGACCGTGCTCGAAACCAGGATCAGCGACTGGAGGCTGTCGGCCAACCGCGAGCACTGGATCGTCCGGAAAGGAAACGAGTACCGCACGAACCGGGTGGACAGCGCGTGCTCGGAAAAGGAGCTCGGAGACGTCCTTTCACTGGACAAGATGGCGTACCGCGTGGAGCCGAGGAAGGAATGGACGCAGGTCTTCGAGGACGCCTGGAGGTGGTACCGCGACTTTTTCTACGATCCGGGCATGCACGGCAGGGACTGGGCCAAGATCGGCGACGCCTACCGCTCCTACCTGCCCCAGCTCAATTCGAGGGAGGACCTGAACTGGCTGCTCTCGCAGATGGTCGGCGAACTGTGCGTGTCGCACACCTACATTTCGGGCGGGGACGACGGCCCGCAGAAGCAGCCGGACAATCCCGTGTTCACGGGCTATCCGGGCGCGGATTTTGAGGCCACCGCGGAGGGCTATTACCGGTTCAGAAGGATCTTCGGCCCCACGGAATACAACCGCGATCTCAAGGCGCCGCTGGCCCGTCCGGACATCCAGGTGAAGGAGGGTGATTACCTGATCGCCGTCGACGGCAGGGAGATCCGCTGTCCGCAGAATCCGTACTCCCTGCTCCAGGTGACCCGGGGGCAGAGGGTGAAGCTGACCGTGAATTCGAAACCGTCCCCGGCCGGCAGCCGCGAAATCGCCATCGAACCCGTTGAATCGGAATACGAGCTGCGCTACAACCGGTGGCTCGCGGACAACGTTCAGGCCGTGCTCAGGGCGAGCAACGGGGACATCGGGTACATGCACATCACGGCCATGGGATCAGGCAACACGGCGCAGTTCGACAAGTTCTGGCGCGCGTTCCGGTACAAGAAGGGCATCGTCATCGACGTGCGCGGCAATGGAGGCGGATGGACCGAGTACTTCCTCATCGACAAGCTGGAGCGCAGGATGACGGCCTACAACGTCCTGAAGAACATGGTGCCCTTCCAGTATCCCGGAAGCGCCTCGAACGCGCACCTGGCGGTGCTGACCAACGAGTACAACGGCTCCGACGGGGAGGCGTTCATCGAGCATTTCAAGGCGCGCAAGCTCGGGACCGTGATCGGCGTGGCCTCATGGGGCGGGCTGGTGGGCATCGTCAACGGCCAGAGGACGATCGACAACGGCACCGTGCAGCAGTCCAACAACGCGTTCTGGGGAAGCCAGGGGAAATGGCTGGTCGAGAACCACGGCGCGGATCCGGACATCGTCGTGGAGAACGATCCGGCGTCCGTGATGGCCGGGCATGACAGGCAGCTCGAAGCCGCGGTTGAATTCCTGATGAAGAAGATCAAGGAGGAGCCGTTCGTGTTCCCGGACCGGCCGCCGTATCCGAAGAAATAGCAGAACCCAACGATGGTCAACGGAACATTGGAACAGCTGGAACGCGGACAACGATCTTAAAGAGAAAAGGGAATCACATGCTCGTAGACCAAATGGACGCAGCCATGCTCAAGGCGGTTCTGGAAGCCCTGCCCGTGGAGATCACGGTGATTGACGCGAACGACGAGGTCGTGGGGTGGAACAAGCACGAGAACAGGCTTTTCAAGAGGCCGCTCACGTCCATGGGCCTGAATTTCAGAAACTGCCATCCCGAAACCAGTCTGTCGAAGGTCATCCAGATCGTGGAGGAAATGAGGGCAGGCAAGCGGGACAGCGCGCGGTTCTGGATTGACCTGACCGTCCCTCCGAAGGCCGTTGGGGCGAAAGGTCCGTCCGAGGGACGGGAGGAAGACCCGAAAAATGCGCGGCACAAAGTACTGATCGAATTCTTCGCCCTGCGCGACGACCAGGGGAATTACCTCGGCTGCATGGAATGCACGCAGGATGTGGACCCTATCCGGAAGCTGGAGGGAGAGAAGAGGCTGCTGGACTGATGAAAAGCCCTCCCGGGGTCCCGGGACCCCGGGGTGGTCCAGCGCATCATCACGGATGATGCACTCCAAAAAAATGGCCGCCCCTTTCGGGACGGCCATTCCATTGATGAAATCCGCCCGGCTCGGAGAGGAAAACCGGACGGGTCGTAGGAATGACTACTTCACCAGCAGCATTTTGCGCGTGATCGTCGTACCGTCCGCCTGAAGCTTGCAGAAATACACGCCGCTTTTTAAATTCTTCGCGTCCCAAATAACGGAATGGCGGCCGGCGGGCTTGAGTCCGTCCGCCAGAGTCGCGACTTCCCTTCCCTTGAGGTCGAAGACGGTCAGCCGGACGCGTCCGTCACTCTTCAGGGTGTAATCGATTTTCGTGGCAGGGTTGAAGGGATTCGGATAGTTTTGGGCGAGCGCGAAGTCCGCGGGCTGGTCCGGGGTTTCACGCTCGTCAACCGCGGTTTTCCCGGCCTCGGTCATCGGGAATAGATAGACGTCATCGACCAGGAGCTCGAAGGCGGTTCCCTCGTAAGTTGCCCAATACTGCCCGAATTTGATGCCGAACGTCACCTCCACCTCTTCACCGGGCGTGCCCGGTGCCGTGTAATACGGGGCCGTAGGAGCGCTGACCGTCATGTTGAGCGATTCCCAGAGGTTGTCGAATTCGATCGGAAATTCTCCGGGGACGAATCCGGATATGTCAAAGAAGTGGACGGCGCCCGGATTGTATTCGCCGGCATCGGGATCGGGGACCGACGGGTCGATGTACATCTGGTACCACGCGCCGCCTCCGGCCGGGCCGGGCTGATAATTCAGTTCGCGGATGGCGCCAGTCGCGCGATAGGTCTCACCCGCAACCAAAGTGACGGTCTGCCAGAGAAGCAGCTGTCCGCCGGTCTCGCCCTGGACGATGTGCAGATTGCCGCCGTGCCCGAACCTGAGCGTGTCGTCGGTGTAGTTGAACTCGTACGTCGGCTGCATATCGGCATTGTAATTGTAGATGTTCCAATCGGCCTCGCTCTCCATGTCGGCATCGAGATTCACTGCAGATTTGACGGGGAACAAGCCGACGTCGTCGACGAGGAGCTCGAAGGCGGTTCCCTCGTAAGTTGCCCAATACTGCCCGAATTTGATGCCGAAGGTCACGTCCACCGCTTCACCGGGCGTGCCAGGCACCGTGTAATACGGCGCAGTCGGAGCGCTCACGGTCATGTTGAGCGATTCCCAGAGGCCGTCGAATTCGACAGGGAACTCTCCAGGCACGTATCCGGAGATGTCGAAGAAGTGGATGGCGCCGGGATTGAACTCACCCGCATCCGGATCTGGAACCTCGGGAGTGATGTACATCTGGTACCAGGCGCCCCCGCCGGCCGGGCCGGGCTGATAATTCAGTTCGCGGATGGCGGCCGTCGCGCGATAGGTCTCACCCGCGATCAAAGTAACGGTCTGCCAGAAGAGCAGCTGACCGCCCGACTCGCCCTGAACCAGATGCAGACTGCCTCCGTGCCCGAACCTGAGCGTGTCGTCGGTGTAATTGAACTCATAGCTCGGTTGCTGATCTGGGTTGTAATAATAGATGTTCCAGTCGGCTTCGCTCGTCATGTCGCCGCCCAGGACGAGATTCTGGGCCTGCAATCCTGCGGAAAACAAGACGAGCAGCGCCGCGCCGATGAAAAAACCATTCCAATTTGACCAACGAGATTTCATGGAATTCTCCTTTCTCACTTCGTGCGTGCAATCGGGAGTCATTTTTCTCTCATGCAATACCAACGAGAACGGCACGACCACCTCCTCTCATTCGGATGGTATTTGACCAGTGGAGAAGTACAAACATTTTTCAGCGGCCTGAAACGCCATCGGAAATCTTATGGATAAGATATGCGATTTTTAATTTAAATCAGCCGTTTCCATCCCGATACTTCAGCCAATTACTGAATCGGACCGTCATCACCTGAGGACCGTCATTCTGACGGCCGAGAATTTCTCCTCAGCCCAGAAAGCGCACAGGTACAGCCCGTTCGCCACCTCGGCGCCCGAGCCGTTTCTGCCGTTCCACACCGCCTGATGGGCGCCGGCGTCGAGGCATGCATTCACCAGCTCCGCAACCTCCCGGCCATCAATGTCGAAGACCGCGATCCGGACCCTGGACCGTTCCGCCAGCCGGTAGGGGATGACCGTTTGGGGATTGAACGGATTGGGATAATTCGGATCCAGCCCGGACCGACCCTGGACCGGTCCGGGGAGGCTTTCCCGGATTGAAGACGATTTTTCCGATTCGGAGGCGCCGATATCATATCCGGATCCCTGCGGGAGCGTTACGCCATAGAAGTCCCGAAGACCCGCATCCGTCCCGTTCAGCGACCGCAGGTCCAATCCAGCGTCGATCATCGGCGATTCCGGCCGGAGCAGGTAGGCATCCAGTGACTCCAGATTGGAGGCGTCTCCCACCGTCCCTCCGGTGCCCGGATCGTTCAGCATCGGATCGACTTCAAATCCGGCGTCCGAACCGTTCCATTTTTCCTGCCCCGAGGCTCCGCGCCACGCCTCCAGACCGGTCCAGGTCTTTCCATCCCAGACAAACCGGGCGGACCCGCCCTCAGTCCAGTAAGCATTGTTCACGAATGTCCATCCTCCGGAAGAGGATG
>Ga0316628_100002655_pt1 | contig 13375 bp, 10 predicted proteins | sample OWC_Aug_M2_C1_D5_FD_207648 | JGI IMG/M metagenome (GOLD analysis project Ga0316628, IMG submission 207648) | Wetland soil microbial communities from Old Woman Creek delta, Ohio, United States - OWC_Aug_M2_C1_D5_C | ecosystem: Environmental > Terrestrial > Soil > Wetlands | place: USA: Ohio... | reverse complement strand
TGGCCGAGCACGCCCATCCCCACGGCGAAGGCGGCAAGGCCAACATCACCCCCTGGGTCCTGTTCACGATCTTCGTCTTCGGTCCCTGCGAGCCGCTCATCCCCCTGGTGATGTACCCCGCGGCCCGCCACAGCGGGGCCGGGGTCGCCCTGGTCGCCGCGGCCTTTGGCCTGGTGACCATCGCCACCATGCTCGTCATCATCACCGCCGCCTCTTGGGGGGCGAGCTTCGTCCGGCTGGGCAAGCTCGAGCGCTATTCCCATGCCCTGGCCGGCCTGATGATCTTCGTCTCCGGGCTGGCCGTTCAATTCCTCGGGCTGTGAGGGGCCGCTCCATGACCTTCGTCGCCGATTGCATGCTCGGCCGGCTGGCCAAGTGGCTCAAGATCCTCGGCTTCGACGTCCTCTACTTCTCCAAGGCCGAGGACAGGGACCTGGTCGAGGTCGCGCGGCGCGAAGGGCGCGTCCTCCTGACCCGGGACACGGGACTCATCGAGAGGACGGCCAAGAGGCCGAACCGCCTGTTCGTCCGCAGCGACGACTGGGAGGACCAGATCGTCCAGGTCCTCGACGAATTCGAGCTGTGGGGCAAGGTCCGGCCCAACACCCGCTGCATCGAATGCAATCTTCCCCTCAGGCCCCTGAGCCGGGACAGGGCGAAGAACCTCGTCACGCCTTACGTCTGCGAGCACGCTTCGTCGTTCGCCGTCTGCTCGGGCTGCGGCCGCGTTTTCTGGCAGGGCACGCACTTCGGCGACATGGAGCGGAAGATCGAAGCACTTCTGGAGCGGCGGGGAAAGACCATAACCGGGTGACCCCGGCCTCGCCGGCGATTGACATTCCGGTCCCGTTCCTTTAGAAAAAGGGCTGAAACAGATCCCTACCTGGCAGGGAGGGCCGGCCCATGAAGACGAAAGCCCGATCTCTCGTCCGCTCTTCGCTCTTGGGAGTCATCGCCGTTCTTGTGTCCATGCTCCCGGCCGCGGCCGGCGACCCTCAAGGCGTCCGGTCGGCGTCGCCGGCCTACAGGCGCGAAGATCTCCTCCGGCTCGGGCCGGTGCGGACCTTCGAAGGGCGGGCCCTCAGCGAGGTCGCTTTCCCGCTCGGCGGCATCGGCACGGGCACGATCTCGCTCGGCGGACGCGGCAACCTCCGCGATTGGGAGATCTTCAACCGGCCCGGCAAGGGCGTCCACATGCCCTTCTCGTTCTTCGCCATGTATTTCGAGCAGGCGGGGACGAAGCTCGTCCGTGTCCTCGAAGGCCCCCTCGAGCCTCCGTTCACGACCGGCTTCGGCTTCCGCCGGGAGTTCGTGCCGGGCCTGCCGCGCATGGAAAAGGCCCGATTCAAGGGTGAGTATCCGTTCGCCGAGGTCGAGCTCTCCGACAGCCGCATCCCGCTCGAGGTCAGGCTCGAGGCGTTCAACCCCCTCGTCCCTATGAACCCGGACGATTCCGGCATCCCGGCCCTCGTCCTGCGCTTTCGGGTGAGGAACATCGGGCCCTCTGCTGCGAAGATCACCATCGCCGGATCGGTGCTCAATCCTGTCGGCTTCGACGGCATCGGCCAGGTCGACGGCATCGAACACGACAAGTTCGGCCAGAACGTCAACGAGATCAAGACGACGCCGACCCTCCGCGGCCTGGCCATGTCCTCACGGAAGGTCAGGCCCGAGGAGGCGGCCTTCGGGACGATGGCCCTGACGACGCCCTGGGCCGACGTCACTTACCTCACTCACTGGGTCCGGGGCGATTGGTGGGACGACCTCCAGGTCTTCTGGGACGATTTCGCCGCCGACGGCCGGCTAAAGGATCAAGCCGAAGTCTCGCCCTCGCCCGACAAGCGAACGGATGTCGGAACGCTCGGCCTGATGGCCACCGTGGCTCCCGGGGAGGAGGTCGTCCTGCCCTTCATCTTGTCCTGGAGCTTCCCCAACGTCCTCAACTATTTCGACATCGTCCCCGAGCAGCGCGGCCGCATGTTCAAGAACCATTACGCCGGAAGGTATCCGGACGCCTGGGCCGCGGCCGAATACCTCCAGGCGAACCTCGACCGTCTCGAGGGCGAAAGCCGGGCCTTCACCCGGGCCCTCTTTTCGACGGCCCTGCCGCCCTATGTCCTCGACGCAGTCTCCAGCCAGGCGGCGATCATCCGGACGGCGACGGGCCTGCGGCTCGAGGACGGCCGGTACTTCGGCTTCGAGGGCTGCGGCGACCAGGGCGGCTGCTGCCCGCTCAACTGCGCCCATGTCTGGAACTACGCCCAGTCGCTGGCCTTCCTCTTCCCGTCGCTCGAGCGGTCCATGCGGGAAACCGATTTCCTCAACAACGTCAAACCCGACGGGGCCATGGTCTTCCGGACTTCCCTGCCGCTCGGGAGCGGGGTCCTTTGGAACTTCAAGCCGGCCGCCGACGGGCAGATGGGCCGCATCATCAGCCTTTACCGCGACTGGCAGATATCGGGCGACACGGCCTGGCTCGGCACGCTCTGGCCCCAGGTCAAGAAGGCCCTCGACTACGCCTGGACATCATGGGACGCCGACCGCGACGGCCTGATGGAGGGCGAACAGCACAACACCTACGACATCGAATTCTACGGGCCGAACAGCATGATCGGCGGATTCTACCTCGGCGCGCTTAAGGCCGGCACGGCCATGGCCACCGCGGTGGGCGACCTCGTCTCGGCCAAGAGGTACTTGGCCATGTACGACAAGGGCCGGGCCGCCTATGACCGCGTCCTCTGGAACGGCGAATACTACGTTCAGAAGTACGACCAGATCATGGAAAAGAAATACCAGTACGGCGAAGGCTGCCTCTCCGACATGCTCCTCGGCCAGTGGCTGGGCATGGTTTCCGGCCTCGGCCGCTTTCTCCCGGCCGAGCGCATCCGGGCCTCGCTCCGGGCGATCTACGATCATAATTTCCTCACCGACTTCGGGAATTTCTCCAACGTCCAGCGGACCTACGCGCTCAACGACGAGAAAGGCCTGCTCCTCTGCTCGTGGCCGAAAGGCGGCCGGCCGCCCCTGCCTTTCCCGTACTCCGATGAGGTCTGGACGGGCATCGAGTACCAAGTCGCCTCCCATCTCATCTACGAAGGGCTCCTCGAGGAAGGATTGAGCATCGTCAGGGCCGTCCGCGACCGGTACGACGGCCTCCGGCGCAACCCTTGGGACGAGGTCGAGTGCGGTCACCACTACGCCCGGGCGATGTCGTCCTGGGGCCTCCTTCTGGCGCTTTCGGGCCTTTCCTACTCGGCGCCCGAGATGAGGATGGGCTTCGATCCGAAGATGAACGCCGACGATTTCCGGACGGTCTGGACGGCCGGCAACGGCTGGGGGCTCTTTTTCCAAAAGTCGGAGCCGGGCAAGGGGATGGCCTTGAAGCTTGAAGCCGGGAGCGGAGCGCTTGACCTCAGGCAACTCACTTTCGTTCTCCCGCCTTCGGCCGCCGGGAAGTCCGTCCGTTCGATCCAGGCCACGGTGGCCGGGGCCGCGACCGTGGCCGCATTCCGTCGGACGGGGGACTTCATCCGGGTCGAGTGGGCGAAGCCCGCCCGGGTCGAACCTGGCCAACCCCTGTCGCTCGAGGTCCTGTTCTAGGGAAAACGCCGGAAAACCGAGGACTCTTCCCATTTTGTCCCCTATTGATATATAGTGCTGGGGAAAAAACGGGAACCCCCTCATTGGAAATGGAGGATGATTTGAAAAAGCCCTCGATCTTCATTCCTCTGACCCTGGTCCTTTTCCTGGCGGCCCTGTCTCTCGGACAGGCCTGCTCAACCCAGGGCCCCGTCAGGCCCGGACCCAAGGGCTCTCTCCTCATCATCGGCGGCGGCGAGCGGACCGGCGACATCATGAAGCGTTTCACCACTCTTGCCGCCGGATTCGACGCCGGGAAGATCGTCGTCTTCACCATGGCCACCGGCGTCCCCGACGAAGTCCGGCAGGACACTTTGGCCGAATACGAGAAGCTCGGCATCAAGGACGTGGCCGTCTATCACCTGACCCGCGAAGAGGCCCTGAAGCCTGATGCCGCCAAGATCCTCGACGGCGCCGGGGGCGTCTTCTTCACCGGCGGCGATCAGTCGAAGCTCACGGCGGTCCTCCTCGGGACACCCGTCCTGGCCAGGGTCCGCGAGATCTACGAGAAAGGCGGCATCATCGGCGGCACGAGCGCCGGTGCGGCCGTCCAGAGCGAGCTCATGATCACCGGCGACGAAAAGCGGACCAAGAACGAGGACGAGCTGTGGCAGGCCATCCTGGCCGACAACGTCGTCCACACCGAGGGGTTCGGCTTCGTCGAGGACGCCATCATCGACCAGCACTTCGTCACCCGGCGCCGCCACAACCGACTGATCAGCGTCGTCCTCGAGAATCCGTCCCTCGTCGGCGTCGGCATCGAGGAATCCACGGCCGTCCTCGTCCGTCCCGACGGCAAGTACGAGGTCGTCGGCGAGAACCAGGTCATCATCTATGATGCGCGCCGGGCGAAGACCGCGAAGTCCCCGACCGGACGATTGGGCGGACACGGACTGGCCATGCACGTCCTCCTGCCGGGCGACGTCTACGACCTCGCCGCGGGACGCCTCGAGGAGCCTTCGAAGTGAAACATAAGTCCATCCGCCTGCCGCACACGCTCCTGCTCATCTATATCATGGTCGTCCTGACCGTGGTCGCCACCTGGATCATCCCCGGCGGCGAGTACCAGCGGGTCGAGAAGGGCGACCAGACCGTCCCCGTGGCCGGGTCCTACGCCCGGGTCGAGAGCCGGCCGCAGGGACTCGGAGGCCTGTTCGTTTCGCCGGCCAGGGGCTTCGCCGCGGCCGCCATGATCATCGCCATCGTCTTCATCTGCGGCGGCACGTTCAACATCATCCAGAAAACGGGCGCCATCACAGCCGTCATCCACAACCTATCCTTGGAGTTCGGGCAGAGCAAGACCCTGCGCATCCTGTTCATTCCCGTGACCATGATCCTCTTTTCCCTGGGAGGCGCCATCTGGGGCATGTGCGAAGAGACCATGCCCTTTATCCTCATCTTCGTGCCGCTGGCCTTGTCGCTCGGCTATGACACCATCGTCGGCGTGGCCATGCCCTTCGTGGGCGCGGCGGCGGGTTTCGCCGGCGCGTTCTTCAATCCGTTCACGGTCGGCATCGCCCAGGGCATCGCCGGGCTGCCCCTCTACTCGGGGCTCGGCTACCGTCTCATTGTCTGGGCCGGCGGCACCGCCATCGCCATCGCGGTGGTCATGCGCTACGCCGCCCGCGTCCACAAGAACCCAAAGATCAGCCCGACGTACGAGGACGACCTCGAGAAAAAGAAGAAGCTTGACGTCGACAAGCCTGCCATCGAAAAATTGGCCGTCAGCGGCGCCCACAAGCGCGTCCTGTTCGTTTTCGGGGCGGGCTTCGCCGTCATGATCTTCGGCATCCTCAAATACAGGTGGGGAATCGGCCCGATCGCGGGCGTCTTCCTGGCCATCGGGATCTTCTGCGGGATCGTCGGCCGGCTCTCGGGCGACGAGGTGGGCAAAGCCTTCGTCGAGGGGGCCAAGGACATGGTCAACGCGGCCCTGATCATCGGCACGGCCCGGGCCATCCTCATCGTCGCCCAGGACGGCAAGATCCTCGACACCATCCTGGCCGGCATGGCCGGGGCCATCTCCCGCTTCCACCCCGTCGTCTCGGCCCAGATCATGTTCGTTTCCCAGTGCGTCATCAACTTCTTCGTCCATTCCGGGACGGCCCAGGCGGCCCTGACCATCCCCATCATGGCACCTCTCGGCGACCTGGTGGGGATCACCCGGCAGACGTCCGTCTTCGCCTTCCAGCTGGCCGAGTACATCAACCCCGTCTTGCCGACCTCCGGCGTGACGATGGGGGTGCTGGGTCTGGCGGGATTGCGCTGGGAGAAGTGGGCGAAGTGGCTCGTTCCGCTCCTCGTCCTCTGGGTCCTCTTCGCGGTCCTAACGCTCATCCCGCCGGTGCTGATGAAGTGGGGCCCCGCTTAAGGGACTGTCCCTCTTATCGCGTCAGACTTCCGCGGGCTTCTTCTCGTCCCAGACCTTGACCAGGTAGTCTTTCTGCTTCTCGAATTCGAGGGCTTGCTCCTCGACGACGTTTTCGGCCTCCGCCGACGGCATGTCCCAGGTCTGGTGGACGAACGAGGCCACCCGGCCGTAATAGAGGGGCGTGACGAGCTCGATGATCTTGAACCGGTTCCGCGTCCAGGAGTGGAACGTCGCGGCCAGCTCGTAGAGGATCTGGACCCAGGTTGCGAGGGGGAGCTCGAAAGAGTCGGCCGGCCGGTCGGCGGCCCGACGGATGGCTTCGAAACAGTCGGGGCAGAAGATCTCCTTCCAAAGCGGGGAGAACTGCTGGAAGCCGGTCTTGAAGCGCTCGACGAGGCCGTCGTAGTCGACGGCCACGGGCTCGGGCTGGAGGTCGCACGTCCGGCCGAAGGTCTCGACCGAGACGCTGCCGCGGACGTTCCTCCAGGAGGCTTCGAGCGTTTCCATGAGGGAGAAGAGAACGTACACGACCTGGCGGAACATCGGACCGAGATGGGCGGCCGGCTCCTTGGCGTCGTGGATCTTGACTCCGAGGTTGGACTGGCAGACCCGGAACCCCTGGGTGACAGCCATGGTCGTCATCCAGATGTCGATGCCGTAGCGGGTGACATCGGTCTCCCAGACGTCCCGCTCCGCGTAGAACTTGGCCACTTCCCTGGAGAAGGCAAAGTCGCCGCCGATGGGCTGGCGGAGGCGCTTCCCGTAGAGCGCCCGGGTCAGGTTGTAGACGATGCTGTTGGTGATGGTCCCGTCGTACTTGTGCCGGAGGTAGACGGGGGCGACGAATTCGTAGCCCGTCTCGAGGACGGGGTCGAGGAGGTCGAGGATCCAGTCCGAAGTGATGCTCCTCAGGTCCGCGTCGACGACGGCGCAGGCGCGGACGCCGAGGCGCTCCGCGGCCTCGAAGACCGAGCGCAGGGCCGTGCCCTTGCCGCCGGGCCCCCGGTAGATCGAGACGATCTTCTCCTGCCAGGGCTTGATCTCGTAGTCGCGGGCGGCCTCGCGGGTGTCGTCGGTCGACCCGCCATCGGCGACGAGAATGACGCAGCGGTGGTCCCGGTAATAGCGGTCGAGGCCCTGGGTCACCCTCTGGATGACGTGGGCGATCGTCGTCTCGTTGTTGTAGCAGGGGATGCCGACGAGGATGTCCGCCGCGTCGATCTCCTCGATGCGCTTGGAGGTGTAGTGCCGGAGGGCTGTATCGTAGGCCACTCTGATCTACTTAGCACGCGGCGTCCGGCGAGTCAAGCCGGGGGAATTTATCGCGGCGGAAACATTTTCTTTGACAGACGCCTCTCCGTCGCCTATCATGAAAAAGCTCCCCTTTTCGTCTCAGGCCTTCGGCTCGGAATAAATACGGAGGAACGAAGATGGAGAGGCGTCCCCTGGTCGTTTTCAGCGATCTCGACGGGACCCTCCTCGACGAGGGGACCTATTCCTTCGAGCCGGCCCGGATCGCGCTCGAAGCCCTGTTCGAGGCCGGCGTCCCCCTGGTCTTCTGCACATCCAAGACCCGGGGCGAGACCGAGCGCTGGCGCCGGGCCCTGGCCAATATCCACCCCTTCATCGTCGAGAACGGCGGGGCCGTTTTCGTCCCGGAAGGATATTTCGGGCCCCATGCCGAATTCGACAGGTGGGACAGCGGCTACGATATCCTGGAGTTCGGCAGGCCCTACGCCGAGGTCCGGCAGGCGCTCGACCTCATCCGGGCGTCGACGGGGCTGCCGCTCCGAGGCTTCGGCGACATGACCGTCGACGAGATCGCGGAGCGCTGCGGCTTCACCCGGGAGGATGCCGCGCTGGCGGCGATGCGGGAGTACGACGAGCCCTTCGTCGGCGCCGACGCGCCCGCCCTGGCCGCGGTCGGCCGCGAAGCGGAGGCCTCCGGTCTGGGGGTCGTCAGCGGCGGCCGCTTCCACCACCTCGTCGGCGGGAGCGACAAGGGCCGCGCGGTCCGGGCGCTCCGCGAGCTCTACGTCAAGAGCCGGGGTCCGATCCGGACCGTCGGCCTCGGGGACAGCCCCAGCGACGAACCCATGCTCCGGGAGGTCGACATCCCTGTTCTCGTGCTCAAGCCCGGTGGTGGCCAAGTCGACGAACTCCACCTGCCGGGACTCGTCATCGCGCCCTACGCGGGGCCCAAGGGATGGCGCGAAGCCGTCCTCGAGATCCTCCGCGGCGCGACCTGACCTCAGGCTCGGCGCGCCCGGGAGCGAAGTGAAAGGAGGACAACATGGCGGATTTTCATCAGACCGGCCTCCTGGCCACCTTCCACCGGCTCGGCGGCTTGAACCTGGAGCGCCTCGAGGGCGACCTCTCGGGATTCAACAGGCATAATCCCCTCGCGCTCGTCCTGCCCGTTACCCCCAAGGAGCTCGATTCTCCCTCGCTCCGCGGCATCCTGGATATCGTCAAAGAGGTGGCGTACATCAACGAGATCGTCGTCACCCTCGGGCGGGCGGACGATCCGGGCCAATTCGCCCAGGCCGCGGAGCTTTTTTCCGTCCTCCCCCAGCCGCACAGGATCGTCTGGGCGTCGGGGCCGCGCATTCTCGAGCTCTTCAAGCTCCTCGAGGCGAATGACCTCTCGGCCGGCGGGGACGGCAAGGGGCGTTCCGCCTGGGCGGCTTACGGCTATATCCTGGCCGGCGAGGAGAGCAAGGTCATCGCTCTCCACGATTGCGACATCGTCAACTACTCCCGGGAGATGCTGGCCCGGCTGTTCTATCCGGTGGCCTCGCCCCACGTCGACTACGCCTTCTGCAAAGGGTACTACGCGCGGGTGACGGACCGGATGCACGGCCGGGTGACCCGGCTCCTCGTGACCCCGCTCATCCGCAGCCTGATCAAGCTCTTCGGCTATCTGCCCTTCCTCGTCTATCTCGACAGCTTCCGCTACGCCCTGGCCGGCGAGTTCTCGATGATCACGGAGCTCGCCCGGATCAACCGCATCCCCAGCGATTGGGGGCTCGAGGTCGAGACGCTGGCCGAAGTCTATCGCAACTTTTCCCTCCGCCGGATCTGCCAGGCGGAGATCTGCGAGACCTACGAGCACAAGCATCAGCCCCTGTCGGCCGACGACCCCAAGTCCGGTCTGATGAAAATGGCCGTTGACATCGTCAAGTCGGTCTTCCGGAACCTGGCCGTCGAAAGCATCGTCCTCAGCGAGAGCGCCCTGCGCACGCTCGTCATCAACTACAAGCGGACGGCCAAGGACGCCATCAAACAGTACAGCGACGATGCCGCCTTCAACGGCCTGGCCTTCGACTATCACCTGGAGACGATCATCGTCGAGGCGTTCACCCGGGCCGTCCAGATCGCGGGCAAGGAGACCATGGACGACCCGCTCTACTCGCCGCTCATCCCCAGCTGGAACCGGGTGATGTCGGCCATCCCGGACTTCCTGGGCAGGCTGCGGGCGGCCATCGACGAGGACAACGCCGGGATCCGCTGAATCCAGGTAGAGTCGCTGATTTCAAACGGCCCAGGCAACCTTTTAAGGCCCCTTTTCATCTATACAGGTGTGGACAAAATGAGCGCTACCTGCCTGATCCTGGCGATTCAAGGCCAAATCGGCGATAATGGCCTCCGTGCGGAGTATGATTCCTTCCTGGAGGCGAGCCTAGCCATGGAACGGAAGGCCGGGGAAGGACCGGTCTGGGGGACGGCCGACAAGGCCCGCCTGGACGAGCTTGTGACCCGCAGCCGCGACGGCGACCTGGCGGCCATGGAGTCCCTCTACGAGATGTTCAAGAGACCGGTTTTCGGCCTCCTCTTCAGGCACGCTCAGAACCGGGAGGCCGCCGAAGACCTTCTTCAGGACGTCTTCCTCAAGGTCTTCAACCATCTCCGCAACGTCCGCGATGCGGCGACCTTTCCCGGCTGGGTCTTCCGGATCGCCATCAACACGTCCTACAGCTATCTGCGGCAGAAAAAGGTCCAGGCCGACAGGCTCGTTCCCCTGAGCGACTTCGAAGGCCGGATCGAAGCGAGTGAATCCGGAGCCGTCGAAAAGGACCTCCGGGGGCCTCTCGAGGAGGCCATCGGGGCCCTGGCTCCCAGGCTGCGGAGCGTCTTCGTCCTCCATGACCTCCAGGGGTTCAAGCATGAGGAGATCGCCCGGACGCTCGGCTGTGCGGTCGGGACGTCGAAGTCCCAGCTTTTCAAGGCCAGGATTAAGGTCCGTAAATACCTGCGGGCAAAAAGGGTTGTCTGAGGGAGAACGACGATGAGATGCCGTAAAGTCCACGGATTCATCAGCCGGTCTGTCGACGGCGAGCTCGAGGCGAACGAGTCCGTCCGGCTCGAACGCCACCTCGAGACCTGCTCCGAGTGCCGCTCGCTCCTCGAAGATCTCCGCAGGATCGTCGGCGCGGCCGCCGAGCTCGGGACTCCCGAGCCCTCCGAGAAAGTCTGGCGCAATGTCCGGGCCGGGCTGGCCGGCGGCGGATCGAAAGCGCCGGTCGAGGGCATCACCGTCGAGCGGCGCCCCTTCTTCGGCATGGGCCTTCCGGCCTTCCGCTTCGCCGGCGCGGCGGCGCTCGCCATCGTGCTCATCGTCTCGAGCGTCGTCGTCGGCCTGCGCCTGGGCCGTCGGACCGGGCCGTCGGGCCTCGAGGCCGGCGAGAGGTACACCCTGGCCAAGCTCGATGAAGCCGAACGCTACTATCGACAGGCCATCAAGTCCCTCAGCGAGGCATTCACGGCCGGGAGGGGGGCGCTGGCGCCTCAGGTTGCGGAGGTCTTCGACCGCAACATGGCGGTCATCGACGCCACTATCCAGGCCTGCCGCCGGTCCGTTCTCGACGAACCGGACGACCTTGAGGCCCGCAATTATCTGATGGCCGCCTACACCAGAAAAATCACTCTGCTCGATTCCGCCCTGGACCTTCAAAGAAATGATCAGGACGGGGCAGGCAGGAAGAAAACACTCTGACGAAAAGACAAGGAGGATCCTCATGGAAACGAGACAAGACAGGAAATGGCTGGCCGCCCTGGTCGGCGCGGCCTTTGTCGTCGCTTTCATCGCGGCCCCGGCCCTGGCCGAGGAGAAGTTCGAAGACAAGTTCGAACGGACCGAGGCCCTGGTCAAGAACGGAAAGTTCTACCTGAGCAACGTCTCCGGGAACGTCGAGGTCCTGACCTGGAAGGAAGCCCAGGTCAAGATCGAGGCCCTCAAGACCTCGAAGGCGCGCTCGCTCGAGAAAGCCAAGGAGAACGCGGCCAAGGTGACGATCGAAGTGACCAAGGGGACCGATCTTGTCAGCGTCGAGACGAAATATCCGAAACGCGAGGGCGGCTTCTGGGGCGGCGAATCCATCAATGTCTCCGTGGATTACAGGGTCTGGGTCCCGGACCAGGCCGCCGTCGAGCTCCACTCCGTCAGCGGCGACGTCAACGTCGCGGCTGTCGGCGGAAAAGCCAGGATCGACTGCACCAGCGGCAACGTCGAGCTGCTCGGCGCGGCGGGGGCCGAGGTTCACTTGGTCAGCGGCGACCTGACCCTGGAGAACATCGCCGGGGACGCCTACCTGAATACCGTCTCCGGGGATATCGAAGCGGCCCGGATCAAGGGTTCGGTCGAAGCCGAGGCGGTCAGCGGCGATATCGACCTCCTGGACGTTTCCGAGGCCCAGACCGTTGATGCTCAGAACGTCAGCGGCAACATCACCTATGTCGGCGTGATCAAGGCGGGCGGCCGCTATGAGATCAAGGCCCACAGCGGCGACGTCCGGATGACCATCCCGGCCGGCTCCGCCTTCGATTTCGAGGCCTACACGTTCAGCGGCGACATCGACAGCGATTTCGAGATCCAGGTCGTCGGCAAGATCTCGCCGCGCGAGCTCCGTGGTACGGTCGGCAAGGGCGGGGCGACGGTCATCCTTAAGAGTTTCAGCGGCAACATCGACCTGAAGAAGAAATAGCTGGCGGTCCTCCTGGAACGATCAACGGGGCGGCCCTGCCGCCCCGTTTTTTTAATCGGGGACACAATACCAGTTCCCCATTTTCTCTTGACATCCAACACCGCGTGATTGTCCGTGGGAGATCGGTGAACAGGTATTGTGTCCCCGATTTAGAGTAGAATGGGCCCAATGATCGCGACAGAGGGGACCGGGTTCGACGTCGTCCTCGTCAGCGGGGAGCCGTACGCCGACCACCCGCTCTCGCCGGTCGGGATGATCGCCCGGGTCCTCGACTCCGAAGGATACAAGGTCGGCGTCATCGGATGTCCGGACTGGAGGGGCAAGGAGGATTTCCTCAAGCTCGGCCGGCCGAGGCTGTTTTTCGGCGTCACCTCGGGCTCGATCGACAGCATGCTCGTCAACTACACTCCCCTCAAGCGCGAGCGGGCCCGCGACCCGAACGCGCCCTTCCGATCGCGGATGCCCGACCGCGCCGTCATCGTCTATGCCAACCGCATCCGGCAGCTCCACAAGGGCGCGCCCATCGTGCTCGGCGGCATCGAGGCCTCCCTGCGGCGCTTCGCCCATTACGATTACTGGGGCGACGACGTCCGCCGCTCGATACTTCTCGACACGCGGGCCGACATCCTGGTCTACGGTCCGGGCGAGCTCCAGGCCGCCGAGATAGCCCGGCGGCTCGACCGGGGCGAGGGCCTGGACGGGATCCAAGGGACCTGCGTCATCCGGGCCGAGCCGCCCGAGGGGGCGCTCATCATTCCCTCCTTCGAGGACGTCCGAGCGGACAAGGACAAGTTCTGCGAGGCCCAAATGCGACTCTCGAACATAAGGGCGATCGCCCAGAAGCACGCCAACCGCTTCGTCGTCCAATATCCGGCCCCGGACCTTAGGCCGGCGAACCTCGATCGGTTCTACGGCCTGCTTTTCACGCGCCTCATCCCGGAGGGCTTCCCCGAGCTGGGCATGGCCCGCTTCTCGGTCCAGACGCACCGCGGGTGCGTCGGCCGATGCTCGTTCTGCGCCCTCTCGCTCCACCAGGGCGACCGGATCGTCTCCCGAAGCGAGGAGTCCATCCTCGAGGAGATCCGCCGGATGACGAAGCACCCGGAGTGGAAGGGCTTCGTCGACGATCTGGGCGGGCCGACGGCCAACATGTACGGCATGGACCTGGCGGAGGCCGCGGTCTCGGGCGAGGAGGATGTGGACGGCGAGAGCGGCCATAAGGGAGGAGGGATCGGACGGGCCGGGCGCGGGACCGTCGAGGCGGCCCACCGCAGGCTCATTGGCCTGATGCGCGCCGCCCGCAAGGTCGCCGGCGTCAAGAAGGTCTTCGTCCGGAGCGGCATCCGCTACGATCTGGCCCTCGAATGCCCGGCGTACGTCC
>Ga0316628_100002654_pt1 | contig 13376 bp, 7 predicted proteins | sample OWC_Aug_M2_C1_D5_FD_207648 | JGI IMG/M metagenome (GOLD analysis project Ga0316628, IMG submission 207648) | Wetland soil microbial communities from Old Woman Creek delta, Ohio, United States - OWC_Aug_M2_C1_D5_C | ecosystem: Environmental > Terrestrial > Soil > Wetlands | place: USA: Ohio... | reverse complement strand
GTCTCTCTCGACCTTGTGGGCTCTGCCAGCATCGTCCTTTCAACACTGCGAGGAAACTTGAGACCCAGGACCAGGAAGACGGCCGTTCCCCCACGTCACGGCCCGCCTCCCTGCGGGCTACAATGCCGCCCGATCGGAGGTCGTCATGAGCGCCGAGCCCCTGCAGGTGGAGCTGACCGAGCTCCCCGAGCCGCATCCCTCTCAGCCCGGCATCCGCCGCGCACCCAGCCGCGGTTTTGCCCTCGCGCCCCACGAGACCGTCGTCGCGCTCAAGAATGCACTGCGCTACATCCCCGAGGAGCACCACGAGATCGTCGCGCCCGAGTTCCTCTCCGAGCTGACGACGCGCGGTCGCATCTACGGCTATCGCTACCGCCCAGCGGGCCGCATCTACGGCCGACCCGTCGATTCCTACACCGGGCGCATCGCCGAGGCCAGGGCGATGCAAGTGATGATCGACAACAACCTCGACTTCGACGTCGCCCTCTACCCCTACGAGCTGGTGACCTACGGCGAGTCCGGGCAGGTGTGCCAGAACTGGATGCAGTACCTGCTCATCAAGCGCTACCTCGAGGTCATCGAGCGTGACCAGACCCTGGTGGTCATGTCGGGCCACCCGCTGGGGCTGTTCCCAGCGCCCGAGACCGCGCCGCGGGCGATCATCAGCAATGGCCTCATGGTCGGCATGTTCGACACCCCCGAGGACTTTCATCGCCTGGCCGCCCTCGGCTGCGTCAACTACGGCCAGATGACGGCCGGGGGCTGGATGTACATCGGCCCGCAGGGCATCGTCCACGGCACCTACATCACGCTGCTCAACGCGGGGCGCCTCTACCTCGGCCTGCCGGACGACGCCAACCTCAGCGGCCACACCTTCGTCAGCTCGGGCCTCGGCGGTATGTCCGGCGCCCAGGCCAAGGCGCTGGAGATCGCCGGCGGCGCCGGCATCATCGCCGAGGTCGACGCCTCCAGGATCGAGACCCGTCACTCCCAGGGTTGGGTCGGTCGCGTCACCACGGACGTGGCGGAGGCCATCCGCTGGATGCTCGACGCCGCCCGCGGCGGCCAACCCCTGTCCGTGGCCTACCACGGCAACGTGGTCGACCTGCTCGAGCGCCTCGACCAGGACCAGGTCAGGGTCGACCTGCTCTCCGACCAGACCTCGTGCCACGTGCCCTACGACGGCGGCTACACCCCGGTCGGGGTCACTTTCGAGCAGGGCCGCGAGCTGCTGTGCAGAGACCGCGTGCGCTTCCGCCAACTGGTCGACTCGAGCCTCGCCCGACACTACCGCGCGATCAAGAGCCTGACCGACGCCGGCATGCACTTCTGGGACTACGGCAACAGCTTCTTGAAGGCCGTGTTCGACGCCGGCGTGACCGAGGTCGCGCGGAACGGACGCGACACCTCGCAGGGCTTCGTCTGGCCCTCCTACGTCGAGGACATCATGGGGCCGATGTGCTTCGACTTCGGCTATGGGCCGTTCCGCTGGGTCGTGCTCTCGGGCCGGCCCGAGGACCTGCGCAAGACCGACCGCGCCGCCATGGAGTGCATCGACCCCACCCGCCGCGGCCAGGACCGCGACAACTGGCAGTGGATCCGCGACGCCGAGATGAACGCCATGGTGGTGGGCACCCAGGCCAGGATCCTCTACGCGGATGCCGAAGGCCGCACTCGCATCGCTCGCCGCTTCAACCAGATGGTCCGCGACCGCGAGATCGGCCCGGTGATGATGGGACGCGACCACCACGACACCGGCGGCACCGACTCTCCCTTCCGGGAAACCGCCAACATTTGCGACGGCTCCAACCTGGTCGCGGACATGGCCCACCACTGCTGGGCTGGCAATGCGGCTCGTGGCATGACCATGGTCGTGCTTTCCAACGGCGGCGGCGTCGGCACTGGCAAGGCCATCAACGGCGGTTTCGGCCTGGTCCTCGACGGCTCGGAGCGGGTCGACCGCATCCTCGACACCGCGCTCGAGTGGGACGCCATGTGCGGGGTCTCACGCCGGGCCTGGGCGAGGAACTCCAACGCCATGGCCACAGCTGCCGAGTGGAACCGGGCCAATTCCAATCGCGGCCACGTGACCACCCCCCGCGTCCCGCGCGAAGGCCTGGTCGAGGGGCTGGTGGAGCAGGCCCTTCAGAAGGTGCGCGACTAGCACGACGGGTCCGCGAAAACGCCCCGTCTCCATTCCACCGGCGGTCCACAGAGCTCCTCCGGTGCCTGCTGGGGACCGCGGCCACGCCACACCGCGGATGCGGCCAGAGCAAGAAAAGCCACCCCGCAGGGTGGCCTCAACGCCTCAAAACGGCAAGTCTATGTGAAGTGTCAGGTTGTTTTCATTCCGCCGACCGAATCTCGACCTTCAGGAGGCGGCACCAGAGGAACCAGGTTCCAGGGGAGTTCTCTGACTCGGGTCTGGGCGGTCACCGAGTCGATCCGTTGCGGCACTGCAACCGACAGACCCGGGGAGAGATCGATCGCCTCGTAGTGCGCAGCAGGCAGAGCCGGCGCCGGTCCGGCACCGGCCTCGCGACAGAAGATGGTACCCAGGAACAGCTCTCTGCCCTGGTGGTCCACGTACCACAGCTCGTACAGACACCCGTCCCCGACCCGGTGACGGTCCGTGAAGCGGTAGTCTTGATCGCCACCACGCGCGGGCTGCTCACTGATGACTTCGAGCGAGAGGAGGTCGGGTCCGCGCAGGAGGCGGAAGCGGCCGCTGTCCTGGGCGCGGGCCTGCCACACCACCTCCACGTCGCCGCGCCTCGAGGTGACGAGAACGTAGTGGAGGCTGGACTCGCGCGCCATGCCAAGCGCAGGCTGGGCGAGAACGGCGCAGGCGACCGCGAGCAAGGCGACACGCTCACCAAACCGCAGCGACAAGCGAGCTACGCGTCGGTGAACGTCGTTTCCTGACCTCGTCAACCCTCTTGCCTCCGCCCCGGCTCGACACGATCGCTGCACTAACCTTGCGATGAGTTTAGCACGACGATGGCGCGGCAGCGCAGCTCAGTCCGTGAAGCCGACGGAGCAGCGGGCCCGGGGCCATCGACCCGCCGACGAGCGGGGTCGACCACCGGCGAGCAGAACGATTCGGCAGCGGCCGGGGGGCGGCTCGGCGTGTTGCGCCCGCGCCGCGAGATCGTTAGCATGCGAGGAGGATCGCGGGAACCGCGTGGCACAAGGCCCGGGCGTGGTCCACGCTTCCGCACATGCCACCGAGGGAAAGGCCGGCTTGATCGTGCTCAACCTGACCGAAGGCCCTGGCGACCTCGACTTCCTGACCTGGACGCCCGATCCCTCCTCCCGCGGTTCCCGGAGCGGGGTAGCGGAGGCCTACGAGGAAATTTCCGGCCACCTGCTCAGGCGCGCAGCGGTGCCGTTGCAGGAGCGGATCTTCGCCGAGCTCGGCGCGGCGCCGGAGGCGCTGCTGCAGCGGGCGGCGGTGCTGCAGGCTCACGGCCTGGTCCCCGGGGTGCCGCCTACCTGCGTCGAGGGACGGCCCGGCGCTGGCTCCGGCGTCGCCGGCATCCACATCGTTTCGGTGCGGCCTGGACCCGGTTCCGACTCGGACCGCGTTCTCGAGCAGCGCGGCGAGGCCATCGGTCGCAGCGTCAGCGGGACCGAGGCCGGCTATCTGGGTCTGAGCGACGTGGGCCGCATGATCCCGGCCGGGTCGTGTCTCGGCCCGGCCGAGGAGACCGCTGCGGTCTACACCTTGCTCGACCGGGCCCTGAGCGCCGAGGGCTGGTCGATCCGCGACGTCCGGCGCACCTGGTTCTACCTCCATCGGATCCTCGACTGGTACGACGACTTCAACCGGGTCCGAACCCATGCCCTGAAGGGCCTCGGTGCGATGTCCGCAACCTGCTCCGGACCGCTTCCGGCCTCGACCGGGATTCGCGGTACCGGCATTCGCGGCAACTGGTGCACGCTGGACGTGCTCGCCATGAGGGCCCTCGAGGGGCACGCGGCCGACGTGCGCCGCCTCATCAACCCGCAGCAGAACGAGGCTCCCGAGTATGGCTCAGCGTTCTCGCGCGGGTTGTCCATCACCACCGAGCGCGCCCGCTACCTGCTCATCTCGGGGACGGCGTCGATCGACGACAGCGGCCGCAGCATGCACAGCGGGGATTTCGCGCGACAGACCGAGCGCACCCTCGATGTCGTCGCCTCGCTGCTGGCAGCGGCCCACGCCGGCCTGCCCGACATCTGCCAGGCCACGGCCTTCATCAAGCGCCCCGAGGACCTGCCCGACGCGCGTCGGGCCCTCGACCGCGTGGGGTTGGGGGCCGTGCTGACCGTTGCCGACGTGTGCCGCGACGAGCTGCTCTTCGAGCTGGACGCGATCGCCGTCCTGCCGGCGACCTCGCGCCCGAATGGCGGAGCCTGACGCGGACGGACGGAATGGCCACGACCGCCGATCCATCCCGCGGAGCGACCTCCCGGCACGCGCTCGACTGCGTGGCGAGGTGATGATGCGTATCCCACCTGCGCTCCTCGTTCCATGTCTGGTCCTGACCTGTTCCTGCGCCGGTCCACATCCCCGCGTCGACCGGGCAGACACCGTCGCTCCCGAGGTCATCACGGCCAACAACCGCGCGGTCGGCCTGATGGGACGTTTCGACTTCGCGGCCGCTCGGCAGGCCTTTGCCGAGCTGGCGGCAGCCCATCCGGAGCTGGTCGAGGTGCGTGTCAACCTGGCCATCGCCACCCTCAACCGCCAGGAAGAGGGTGACGCCGCGGCCGCCCTGGAGATCCTCGACGCGGTCCTCACCGAGGCCCCGGACAACCTCAGGGCCCGCTACTGCCGCGCCCTGCTGCTGCTTTACCAGGGCGAGATCGAGGCCGCCCTGGAGGGCTTTCGGCACGTCTCCGCGGCCGACCCGAACGACGCCTTCGCCGCCTACTTCGCCGGCCAGGCACTGTCGCAGCTGGATCGGGTGGAGGAGGCCCTGGAGTGTTTCCGGCGCGCGGCCGAGCTCGACCCCTACCTGCGCAGCGCCCACTACGGCGCGTTCAAGCTGCTCCTCCGCCGGGGCCGGGGCGACGAGGGTCAGCAGGCGCTGGCGCGGTTCCAACAACTGGCCGACAACCCGCGGGCGCACATGGCCGAGATCAAGTACACGCGCATGGGTCCCAAAGCCAGCGTCGTCGCCATCGGCCGCGGGCAAGGTCCGGCGATCGGACCCCCGACGGGGGCCCTGTTCGAGGATCCCACCGACCTGGCAGCGGGCGAAGCGGGGATGACTCCGCTCGCGAACCGTTCCGCCAACCTGAGCGCCGCCGACATGGACGGAGACGGCAGGCTCGACCTCCTCGCGGCCGGCGTGCTCGATCCATCCACCGGCCGGCACAACCTCATCCTCCAGGGCACTGCCGCGGGCGGGTTCGCGGTGATCCCGAATCACACGCTCGCCGCGGTTTCCCAGGTCAACGCCGCCCTGTGGGGCGACCTGGACAACGACGGGCTGACCGACGTCTACCTCTGCCGCAGCGGCCCCAATCAGCTGTGGAGGCAGATCAGCGCGGGCAGGTGGGAGGACGCGACCGCGGCCACCGGCGCCGCCGCTGGGTCGCTCGACACGGTCGACGGCGCGATCCTCGACGCCGACCATGACGGCGACCTCGACCTCCTCCTCATCCACCTCGACGGACCGGTCGAGCTGCTCAACAACAACCGTGACGGGAGCTTCCGGCGACTGGCCGCGGAGAGCGGACTGGACGTGCCAGCAGGCGCGCGCTCAGTGGTCATCAGCGATCTCGACGGCGACCGCGACGTCGACCTGGTGGTCCTCCGCGGGCAGCCACCGCACGTCGTCCTGCGCAACGACCTGCTGTGGCGCTACCTGCCGGCAGCCGGCTTCGACCAGCTGTGCGCCACGCCGTTGGCCGCGGCCGTCGCCGCCGACACCGACGTCGACGGCCAGGTCGAGCTCTACGCCATCGGCCCGGACGGCTCGCTCTCGCGCTGGCAGCCCGACGCGAGCGGAGTCTGGAGGGCGCAACGCCTGCTCGACCAGCCCTCGCCCATCGCCGCCGGCGCGAGGATGTCCGTGGCCGTGCTCGACGTGACCGGGGACGGCCAGGTCGAGCTCCTGGCCACCACCGGTGCGACCTGGACGGTCTGGAGCCTGGTCGAAGGAGGCGCCATCGAGCCCCTGTTCACGGCCAACGGTCGCCAGATCACAACGTGGCTGCCGGTCCTCGTGGCGCCGGATCGCGGGCCGGCCGTGGTCGGGCTCGACTCCGGGTCCGGCCTGGCGCTGTGGCCGGCCGGCCCCGGCCGCCACGGCTTTGCGGCGCTTGCCTTGTCCGGCATGGAGGACCCCGGGCAGTCCCTGCGCTCCAACGTCTCCGGCATCGGAGCCCGGGTGACGGTCCTGGCCGGCTCCCGCTGGCAGGTGGCCGAGGGCTTCCGCGTCCACTCCGGTCCAGGCCAGAGCCTGCAGCCCCTGGCCTTCGGGCTGGGTGGGGCCGCGCGCCTGGACTGTGCCACCATCGACTGGTCCGACGGCGTGTTCCAGTCCGAGCTCGAGCTCGAGGCCGGCCAGCTCCACCGCATCGTCGAGACCCAGCGCCAGATGTCCAGCTGCCCGGTGCTGTTCGCCTGGAACGGGCGGGAGTGGTCCTTCATCAGCGACCTGCTCGGCGTGGGCGGCATCGGCTACCAGGTGGGGGCGGGCGAGTACTCGGTGCCGCGGCCCTGGGAACGGCTCCTCCTCCCGGGCGACGCCCTCCGGCCGCGGGACAACCGCTACCAGCTCAAGCTCACCGAGCCGATGGAGGAAGCGCTCTATCTGGACGCGGCCCGCCTCGTGGCGTGGGACCTGCCGCAGGGATGGGACCTGGTTCTCGACGAGCGCATGGCCATCTCCGACCCCCAGCCGAGCGGTGCCCCCCTGCTCTACCGTGCCGCGATGCTGCCCAAGCTGGCCCGCAACGATCGTGGCCAGGAGGTGACCTCGGCCGTGACCGCCGCCGACCTCGTCGCCGCCCCTCCCGGCGCCCTCGACCGGCGGTTCATCGGCCGCCTAGCCGGCGAGCACGTGCTCACGTTGCGCTTTCCCGCGGCCCTCGACCACGGGCCCGGGCAGCCGGTCCTGGTGATCGACGGCTGGGTCGAGTACCCCTACTCGCAGACCATGTTCGCGGCCTGGCAGGCCAAGGCCGACTACCGGGCGCCGACCCTCGAGGCCCGGGCGCCGGGCGGCGACTGGGTGGCCGTGCGTGAACAGTTCGGCTATCCGGCCGGCATGCCGCGACGGATGAGCCTGCCCCTGAGCGGCCTGCCCGGTGGCGCGCTCGAGCTGCGGTTGACCACCAACCTGGAGGTTTACTGGGACCGCATCGCGGTGGTCTGGGCCGAGCCGTGCCCAGCAGCCCGGCGCCAGGTCCTCGAAGCGGTGGACGCCGAGGTCCGGTACGTGGGCTTTCCCCACCGGACCAGCTCAGCCCAACGGGTCCCGCACTACGACTACGGACGCCGCGCACCGCTGTGGGACACCCACTACCAGGCCGGCTTCTACACCGAGCTCGGCCCTGCTCTCGAGCTGGTCACGAAGACCGACGACGCGCTGGCCATCATCGGCGCCGGCGAGGAGATCCACCTCGAGTATCCGGCCCCAGCGACTCCACCGCCGACCGGCTGGACGCGTCGCTTCATCCTCGAGGTCGAAGGCTGGTGCAAGGACATGGACCTCTACACGCTCGAGGGCGACACGATCGGGCCTTTGCCCGCGCGCGGCGCGGGCAAATCGCGCCGCAGCGAGCTCCACGCCCGCTTCAATACCCGCTACCAGGATGGGCGCTGACCGGGGCTAGAACTTGAAGACCAGGCCGATCTTGAGCTCCTGCTGAGTGAGGTCGTCGTTGTAGCCCCAGCAGTCGTCATCATCGTCGCAGTCCTCGTCCCAGTCCCCCTTGCCGATATCGGTCCAGTAGAACCGTCCGTCGATGCGTAGAGCCAGACGACGTGAGAACTCGAGCTTGAAGCCGCCGCCGAAGCTGGCCGAGAACTCCTGCTCGTTCGCAGAGCCGGGGGCGTCGAGGTTCAGCTCTCCGACCCCGACCGTACCCACGATGAAGCCAGTCACGTCTTTTCGCGGCCACTGGTAGAGGAGACCGATGTGGTAGTAGTTGACGTCGACGTCAAAGACCTCTTCGTCCTCGCCGAACAACCCGCCCTCGTCGACCAGGTCGGTATTCTGGTGCGATGCGATGAGCTCGAGCTTGAGGTTGCCGGCGACCGGAAGGTCACCGATGAGGCCGAAGGACACGCCACTGTCGACCTCGAGGTCGCTGTCGTAGAGATCGCTGCTCTCGGCCTGGATCTGCCCTCCCCAACGGTAACCGATGAACGGCGTCAGCTCGAAGCCGGTTTCGGCTGCGGCCAGGCCCGGTGAAAGAAAGGTCGCGAACATCAGTACCAGAATCGCTGCTCGCATCGCCTACCTCCTCGTCGTGCCCACACTAGCAGAGCTTGAACCTCCGTCGCCACCGCGGCGGACGGCCGTTGCCCATACTACGGATGCCGCTCCTCTAGGGTTCGCCCGGCACCAGCTGTCCGTCCTGGACCGTGAACACCGTGGCTTCGAAGAGATCCTGCAACGCGTCCGGATCGTCGTAATAGCTGGTGAAGGTGTGGCTCTCCGGGTACTCCTGGAGGGTCGCCGTCAGTGCGTCGGCGGTCACGTCGACGATCAGGTACCCATGCCGATCGGTCGTGGTATAGACGATATCGGACGGGGAGACCATCTCGTCGTCGGTGGCCGACAGCTGGAGGAGCGCTGCCAGCTGGTCGATGAGCACGTCGAGCCCTTCGATGTCGCCCAGGATCGGGTCCGCTGCCACGAAGCCCGCGACCATGCTCCCGAAGGTCGCGGAGGAGATGGCCGGCCCGGTGAACTCGAAGACCCCGTCGCCGTGGTCGCTGACAAAGGTGGCGTGGATGTCGCCCGAAATGACCACGCTGTTGCCGAAGGCGGCCAGGGTCTGCAGGAGCTCCTGTCGCATATGCGGGAATCCGTCCCACCCGTCGACGTTGAGCTTGAGCCGGGTGCGCAGCTGGTCCGGGAACTCGGGCGGCAGCTGGGCGGCGATGAGAGGGTTGGTGAAGTCGAGGACCATGGGCGCCATCGAAACCGAGCTCGCCAGCACCTTCCAGGTGCTCGAGCTGGAGCCGAGCACGCTGTTCAGCCAGGCTTGCTGTTGGCCGCCCAGGGCGTCCTCGGCCAGGCCCGCGGTGGCCACGTAGAGGGCGCCGGCGAGCACGTTATAGGTGTCGTTGAGCACCATGTAGCGGGAGCCGCCCGCGCTGTACAGGCTCGTCTTGCCCAGGTACAGGTAGGACAGGCCGCGCGGCATCAGCTGCATGGCTTGCGCGTTGAACGGTGCAGGCAAGCCGGCGGACGCGAAGAGGGCGTTGAGGTAGGTCGCACTGACGTTGCCGCGCACCCGGGAGCGCGCCAGGGCGAGCGCGGCCGAGGTACCGAGGGCCGGGTTCTCCATCTGGTAGGCCTGGGACGCGATCACGGTCGCGGTCTGGGTGAGGATGTTCAAGCCGAGCATCTCGAGGTTGACATAGGGGTCGAAGCTCTGCCTGAGCGCCTGCCACGTCGCCTCGCCCAGCACCTGCTCGAGCGTGTCCTCGTCGAGCATGACGCTGCCCGGGAAGGCGTCCTCGGGGATCAGGTGGTCCGGTCGATAGGTGCGGTAGTCGGTCATGACCAGGTGGAGCAGGGAGCCGAACTGGAAGTCGCGGTAGATCCGGCTCGTCGGGTAGAGCGTGCCGTCGTCGATGGCGAGCGTGCCGTCGTCCCCCAGCCCGACCTCGATCGGGACCCATTCGAAGAACGCCTGCTCGGCGTTGCGCCGCCGCTCCTGGTCGTACTCGTCGGTTCTCCCGTCGAAGTAGGTGGCGGTGGCGCCGTGCGAGTCGTCCGAGAACTCGTGGTCGTCCCAGATCACGATCATGGGCCAGCGCTCGTGGACCTGCTGCAGCACGGGATCGCCGCGGTAGGTCCGGTAGAGGGTGCGGTAGTTGTCGAGGCTGGCGGCGGCGTAGTACGGCGCCTCGGGAGCTCCGAGGGTGATGGCGCCCTCGGTGTCCTCGAACTCCACGCGACGATCGCTGGCCGGATACTGGTCGAGGGGATTGCCCGTGGTCTCGTAGACGTAGTCGCCGAGGAAGACCACGAAGTCGACATCCTCGTCGTGGTCGAGGAGCATCTTGAGGTAGGCGTTGTAGAACCGTCCGATGTAGTCCTGGCAGTACACCACTGCGAAGCGAATGGGCACGCCGGAGTCGGGCGCCGGCGCGGTCCGGGTGCGGCCAACTGGCGAGACCTCCATCGCCGCCCCCGAGCCGTAGACGAAGCGGTAGTAGTAGGTCGTGTAGGGAGTGAGCCCGTCCACGCGGACTTTGACGCAGTGATCGTACTGCGCCTCGGCTTCGAGCTGCTGCGTGAACACCACGTCCGCGAACTGCGAATCGGTGGCGACCTCCACCACCAGGGCGTCGGGCAGGTCCGGGTCGGCCAGCCTGGTCCACAGGATCACGCTGTCCGGGCGGGGGTCGCCCGAGGCGACCGACTGCGGGAACATCGTGCTCTGGGCCGCGACCGGAACCGCCAGCGCCAACCCGATCACCGTTGCCGCCACGAGCGGAACGAGAGGTCGAGCCATGGTTCCCTCCTTCGCTGTTGAGACCGCCATCGTAGCACTGACAGCGCCACCGGTTCGCGTCGAACGAGCTGGCATGCTCGTGCCCGACCCGGTTTGCGTCTTCCGTCCACGTTGTCGTTGCCGTTGCCGTTCCAAGACGCGAGAGGTGTCACGGACCATCCGACAACGGCAACGTGCACGGCAGCGGGAGACGGAAACGGGACCGGGCAAGACCGACCGCTACGCCACCAGGAGGTCCTCACCGAGGCGGACCAGACGGGCGTAGCGACCCTCCCTGGCCATGAGCTCGGCGTGGGTCCCCAGCTCCACGATGCGGCCCTGCTCCATGACCGCGATGCGATCCGCCCGCTCCACGGTCGACAGCCGGTGGGCGATGACGATCACGGTCTTGCGCGCGAAGATGCGTGCCAGGGCGTCCTGGATCAGCTGCTCGGTCATGGTGTCGATGCTGGCCGTGGCCTCGTCGAGGATGATCACGTCCGGATCGTGGGCCATGGCGCGGGCGAAGGTCAGCAGCTGCCCCTCCCCGACCGACAGGTCGGCGCCACGCTCACGCAAGACGTGGTCCCAGCCCACGCGGTCGGTCACCCGGTCGGCGTGAACCAGGGCCGCGGCGCCCTGACAGCGGCTCTGATCCAGGGTCGGATTGCCGAGGCCGACGTTGAAACGCACGGACTCCGAGAACAGCTGCACGTCCTGCCGCACGCCGGCCACGTGGCGCCGCACCGCGGCCGGGCGCAGGTCGCGCAGCTCTCGGCCATCCAGGGTGATGCTGCCCTCGTAGCCACGGTAGGAGGTGTCCAGGAGGCGGGTGAGCGTGGTCTTGCCCGAGCCGGTCGAGCCGACGATCGCGACCACCTCGCCGGGCCGGACCTCGAGGTCGATGCCACGCAGCACGAGCTCCGCTTCGGGCTGGTAGCGGAAGCGCACGTTCCGCATCACCATGTGACCGTGGACGTCACCGACCTCACTCCCTGACGCGGGCACCATCTCGCCCTCGTCGAAGAGCGTGAAGATCTTCTCCAGGGAGGTCGTGCCGCGCTGGAGGACGGCGATCTCGCCTGACAGCTCGCGCAGCGGCCGGAAGAGGCGGTCGAGGTACTCGATGAAGGCGACTAGGAGGCCGACGCTCACCGCCGAGGTGAACGGGGTCGGCAGGCCCATCTCCCCGGCCAGGCCCGAGCCGAACCAGAGCATGACCGCCACGCACACCGACGCGGCGCCGTCGACCAAGGCGAACATGCACGCGTCGTACACGTTGGAGCGGGTGGTGGCGGCGCGGAACCGCCGGTTGCGCTCGTCGAACTGGCGCTCGCTGATTGCCTCGTGGTTGAACAGCTGCACCACCTCGACGCCGTCGACGCGCTCCGCCAGGTAGGTGTTGACTGCGGCCACGGCTTCCCGGACCTCGATGAAGAGGACGCGCATGCGGCGACGGATGAGGTCGAGGATGACCAGCAGCACGGGAGCCAGCGCCAGCAGTACCAGGGTCAGCCGCAGGTCGAGCCAGGCCATTGCGGCGAGGGTGCCGCCGATCATCACCAGGTCGGACACGATCCCGATCAGGCCCGAGCTGAAGGCCTCGCCCAGCGCGTCGAGGTCGCTGGTGGCGCGGGTCATGAGGCGGCCGGCCGGCTGCCGGTCGAGGTAACCCTGCGACAGGCACAGAAGGCGTCGGTAGACCTCGCCGCGCAGGCGCACGATGGTGCGCTGGCCGCCCCAAGCAAGAGACAGGGCGTAGCCGGCTTCCAGGAGGTACCCGAGCGCAGCCACGGCCAGGTAGGCGAGGCCGAGGGTCGCCAGCCCTTCGACGACTCTCGGGACCAGGTGCTCGTCGATGACCCGCTTGAGCAGGTACGGCTGAGCCAGGCTGAGCATGACCGTGAACGGGGTCAGGGCGAGAGCCGCCAGAAGAGCCCAGGCATCGGGCCGCACGAACGGCCACAGCCGACCGACCAAGCGCAGGTCGCTCATGACGCCGCCTCGACCGATGCCGCCCCGCCCTGGCGCTGCGCGAGCCAGGTCTCGCGGTAGAGCCCGGGTCGGTTCACGAGCTGGTCGTGGGTTCCGTGGTCGATCAGCCGCCCGCGTTCGAGGACCAGGATGACATCGCTGTGGCGCAGCGCGGACAGGCGGTGGCTGGCGATGAGCACCGTCGGGCCCGACGAGTTGCGGGCCAGCTCGGCAACCGCCTGCACCAGCTCGGCCTCGGTCTCGTGATCGACGGCGGACAGCACGTCGTCGAGGACCAGCACGTCGCTTGGGCGGTACAGCCCGCGGGCCAGGGCCACGCGCTGCCGTTGCCCGCCGGAGAGCATGATCCCCCGCTCGCCCACCACCGTCTCGATCCCGCCCGGAAGCACGGCAAGATCGTCCTCGAGCGCCGCCATCCGGATCGCACGCGCCAGCCGTTCCGGGTTGGGAACCTCTTCCAGAGCCACATTCGCCGCCACCGTGTCCGAGAACAGGAAGGCGCGCTGCGGGACCACCGCCAGCCGCCTCCGCCACTGGTCGAGGTCCAGGCTGGTGACGTCCTCGCCGTCCACGAAGATGCTGCCCGCAGGCGGGTTGTAGAGGCGCGCCAGCAGCTGCAGCAGGGTGCTCTTGCCGCTACCCGTGCGGCCGAAGACGCCGACCACCGAACCCGCCGGGAGCTGCGCGGACACCCCTGCCAACACCGG
>Ga0316628_100002653_pt1 | contig 13376 bp, 11 predicted proteins | sample OWC_Aug_M2_C1_D5_FD_207648 | JGI IMG/M metagenome (GOLD analysis project Ga0316628, IMG submission 207648) | Wetland soil microbial communities from Old Woman Creek delta, Ohio, United States - OWC_Aug_M2_C1_D5_C | ecosystem: Environmental > Terrestrial > Soil > Wetlands | place: USA: Ohio... | reverse complement strand
AAGTGGTGCTCGACGGACCAGGCGTACTTGAAGCCGTGACGGTCGCAGTGTACCGCCAGCTCGAGCTCGCGCATCAGGCGCTCGTGCTCGGCTCCCGCGGGATTGGCCTCCATCTCGTGGCGCGGCACGTGCGCCTGGACGAACAATCCGAATTCCATTCGCTCGCTCTCCCCTCTCTCTCCTCTGCTCACTCGCCCCAACCGCTGACGTCGACGCCGAGGGCACGGATGCCGTCGATGATGCGCTGGGGGCGGATGTAGTCGGGGGCGCGGTCGTACTGCCACATGCGCGCCTTGCCCGTGCCGGTGATGAACTTGCGCGCCTGCTCCATGGTGAACAGGACGCCGCGGCGCCCGATCTTGCTCTCGTACTTCTGCGCGTGCTCGGGGCTGAGGACGTAGTTCATGCTGTCGCACATCGACACGATGTTGGTGTTGTTCCACTCGCGCGGGCTCAGGCTGACGTGCACCCGGATCGAGTCCGGCGCGTAGGACAGGGTCTCTCCCTCCTTGGTCAGCACGGAGATGGGGGCCAGGCAGCAGGCGCAGTAGGACTCGATGCGGATCTCCTTGCCGGCGAACGGCGGCATCATGCAGATCGCCAGCGACTCCATGGCGCAGCCGGCGTAGCAGTGGAACTTGCCGGCGAGGAGCACCTGCGCCTGGCTCGGGTAGCTGGAGAACGGCGGCGCCTTGAGCAGGTTGTAGTTCTGGCTGTCGAAGTCGACGTTGCACATGATGCCCAGGTCGAGCTGCTTGTAGGCCTCGATGATCTGCTCGCGCGAGAGGCCAGTCCCCTCGTGCGCCGCCCGCAGGTTGGGCCCGTGGCCGTGGGCGCACCAGTGCTCGTAGACGAACTGTCGCAGCTTCAGCGCGTCGTCGCTGAAGCGGAACTCGGGCACGTTCTGCGGCATCGTCTCCCTCCCGGCGATCGAGTGAACGGTTGTTCGTATCCGCGGCGGCGGGGGATTGTCAATCGGCGACAATCGGCGACAAGGCGTTTGCGCCGCCGACAATGGCCGTGCTACGTGCACCCCGTCGCTCGCCCCGCTGGCGGGCAGAAGGCAACGGGTAGTCGCAAGCTGAGCTGGGCATGAACGCCATCGAACTCGACGAGTACCTCGCCGACTGCCGCCGTCTGACTCTGACTGAAATCGAAGCGATTATTCCCAAGCCGTCGCCGGCTACTCCGGTGCTTTACCAGTTGATGCTGGACTACCCGTTGCGACAAGCCAAGGCGCTGCGCCCTGCCCTGTGCATCGCCAGCTGCCGCGCTCTCGGCGGCCCGCTCGAAGCGGTCCTCCGCTCCGCCGCCATTCTCGAGCTCTACCACAACGCCTTCCTCATCCATGACGATGTCGAAGATGGCTCGGAGAGCCGCCGCGACCGGCCGACGTTGCACGCGATGCACGGGAGCCCGATCGCCGTGAACGTTGGCGATGCCATGCTGGCGTTGGCGTTGGAGCCGCTGCTCGACAACATGCGCCTGCTGGGACTCGGCAAAGCCCTGCGCATCATGCAGGCCGTCGCCCGCATGGCGCGCGAATCGACCGAGGGCCAGGCGATCGAACTGCACTGGATCCGCACCGGGGACTGGCGGCTGAGCGATCATGATTACATCCGCATGGTCTACAAGAAGACCGCCTGGTACACGTTCATCACGCCCATGCTGATCGGGGGTATCGTGGCGAATTCCGCACCGGAGCAGTTGGCAACACTGCGCAAGTTTGCTGCGCTGCTGGGCATCGCCTTTCAGATCCAGGATGACGTTCTCAACCTCACCGGTGAAGGCGACGTGTACGGCAAGGAGATCGCCGGCGACCTCTGGGAGGGCAAGCATACGCTCATTCTGATGCACGCACTGCGCGCGGCATCGAGCGACGAACGCGAGCAGGCGTGCACCATCTTGCAGAGAGCGCGTCCGTCTTCGCGCCACGCGCCGAAACCTTCAGCGTTCACCGAGGTGCTCGCTGCCCTGCGGCGGCGTGGCGAGTTGACGGCCGCGGCACACGAGGCCATCACGGCCGCGCTGAACGACGCCACGGCCGACCACGGTGCCGGCGAGAAGACCGCGGACGACATTCAGTATCTGATGAGGCTCATCGAGCGCCACGGGAGTATCGAGTACGCGCGCGCAATCGCCCGACACTTTGCGCGCCAGGCGGATGCGGTGCTGGGCCGTGCGCCCTGGCTGCAGCCGTCCATTCATCGGGGGTTTCTGCAAGGCATCGTCGACTTCGTCGTACAACGAGATCGGTGAGAAGGGGCTCATCTGATGGCCGATGATGATTATGGCAAACACAATGACGCAGATCTCATCAAGCGCACCCGGGAAGCGGCACTCGACACGGCCGTCCAGCAACTGCGGCTCATCTACACGCTGAAGCAGCGGAACGCGCAGGCGGCATGCCCTCCGCCCCGTTCATCGGCGTGTTCCTCTTCGCCCGCACCCGGGACCACGCCGCACCCGCCGCCGAAGAAGACGGACGCTAGCGACTTGCTGTTCGACGTGGCGCGTCTTTCATTGCTGAACCACGAACAATGGGTGAAGCTGAGTCACCACCATTTCGGTCTCATCGTCGACACGCTGCGGCGCCTTGGCGGACAGGCGGCCGAGGTGTCGCAGCTTGCGCTCGTCACCCATGGCACGCCGGGTAAATCGACCGAGCCCGCCCGCTTTGTCATCGAAAACCCGCTCTCGCATCGCGCGCAGGTCTCCTTGACCCCACCCGTATTGCACCGCGTTGGCGGCGGACAGCCTCTGAAAGCCAGTGTGACCGTGCAGCGCGTCGATGACGACGGCAACGCGATCGCGAACGGATTCCTCCTCGAGCCGCGCGAGAGCGGGCGTTTTCAGCTCGTCGCCGCCATCCAGAAGACAGCCGCGGTCGGGACCTATCGCGGCGAAACGCCGGTGTCGGTGGGTGTGCAGACAGTTGGGCGGCTGTGTGTCACGATCGAGGTCGGTCGATGAAGCCGGACGCCTCTGCCGCGCCGGATGCAAGCGTCTGGAATGCCGTGCCACGGCTGACCCTGCCCGCGGTGGATGACCCATTGGCCAGCGTGCTGCGGATGGTGTCGCTGGTCATCCTGAAGCATCCGGTTGCAGCCCAGGCCGCGTTTGCGGCGCTGGTTGCTGAAGGACGCCGATTCGCACAGACGCCTGAAGGGCGCTGGTGGAAGGCTGCACTCGCCAACTCGGAATTGGCGGAGCGTGGCCGGGCATTGTGGGAGGCCTCCATGCTGCACGCCTTGGAGGACAGCTCCGATGTGGTGCTCCCAACTGCGGTCGTCGATGCTGTCGTTCAGGCGGTGAGCCGGACTGACTTGGAGAGTGCGCTCCTTCGTTGTCTTCGCGCGGATTCTGACGGCGAGGAGATCAATGCTCCATAAGGTCGACGACGAATTCGACGACCGCAACATGTTTCTGCAAGTCACCCTCGGGCTGATTTCCGTCTGCGCGCAATGCGATCGCCTCATTGGTCGGTACGGGTTCGCAGCCGCGCCCGATGCGAATCTCGTCGCGGCCACGCCCGCGGAGGACCCAGTGCTCAACAGCTTGCTTGGTCTGGTGGCACTCTCGCAACGGATCATGGCGCGCCTCGACACGGTGCGCGCGGCGGCTCCAGCGCCGGAGCTGGCGGCGGCGTCACCGCTGGATGGCGCTCCGCCCTTGAGCTTGAGGAGCCTCCTTGCTTAGCCTTGCCCCAGCCTTCGTTCCATCAGCCACTGCGGGCGCCATTGCTGGTGCGATTGCATGCACTGACTTCACGCGGCGGTCGCCGTTCGCGCTCGGTGGGCCGCGCGATCACAAAGAGTGGCACCACTTCGTCATCCTCAGTGGCGAGATCGACCTGCTGGTGAACTTCAGTTGCTGTGACGACGCCCGCCGTGATGCCCCACAGGGGGCGGAGTTTCCACGTCTCGTGCTGCTGGTGCGGCATCATACGTGGGACGGCGACGTCGAGCAGTTCTCCAGCGAGCAGGCGCGCGTGCGCGGCGGCCAGATCGACTTCGCGTTCGCTCACAACCGCCTGCGCTTCCACGACGGCGCATTCGAGATTTCCGCGGCGCTCGAGCACCGCCCGGTGGCAGTGGAGATGCGGCTCACGCCGGTTGCGATGCCGGCGTATGCTCCGGCCATCCCGATGATCGACGGTCCGCCGCTGAATTGGGTGGTGGCGCCGCGTCTGCGCGTGAGCGGGTCGGTCACACTGCGCGGCCGCCGGTTCGACCTCGACGGTGCGCCTGCCTATCACGACCACAACTGGGGGCGCTTCCTCTGGGGGCATGACGTGTCCTGGGAGTGGGGCTTCGTGCTGCCGGAATGCGACGACGTGCCGTGGTGCATGACCTTCGTCCGCTTGACGAATCGCGCCCGCACCCGGGCGCTGGCACAGCAGCTCCTGCTGTGGCGCAACGAGCATCTGGTGGCCCTGTTTCGCGAGCCCGATCTGGAACCGCGCACCGACCTCGGCCATCTGCGACCATCTGGCGTCTTGAAAGTTCCGCGTGTCATGGCGTTGCTCGCGCCGGAGACGCGGGTGGACGTGCCGCGCTGGTTCGAGATGCACGCCCGTCGCACGAACGGAGACTGGCTGGAGTGCCGCTGTGAGGCACGCGACGTCGCACAGGTGGTGATCCCGAGTGAGACGCGGTTGGGCGTCACCATCTTCAACGAAGTGCTGGCGCGCACCACGGTGCGCGGATCCCTTGCTGGCGAGCCGCTCGATTTCCGCGGCCGCTCGGTGCTGGAGTTCATCCGTGACTACTGAGTATCGCTTCGGCACATTCCTGCGCGACTCGTTCGCCACGCTGCAGCGCGAGTTGCCGGACATCTATGCGGAAATGTGCCGGCGCCTGGCGCCGCAGGACATCGCCATCACGGTGGACAGCGAGACGGTGCGGCTGAAGTTCGCGCGCGAAGCCGTGTTGCCGGTCAAGCGCTTGGCCCACCCGACCGTGATGGTGCGGACCGGGCGCAAGGCGATTCTGGACCTGATCGACGCCCGGTCCACCCTACTCGACGCAGCGGTGGAGGAACGACTCCACTTGCGTGGCAGCCCGGACGATCTCGCCCGTTTCTACGACGGCTTGATGGCATATCTACACGGGGCTGTGCGTTCGCCGTCTTTTCCCGCGCTGTTGCAGCGCTTTCGTTATCCCGCCGCCCGCAGCGGAAAAGCTCGGAGGAGAAATGAAAGAATCCACCCGTAACACTGCCCGCAAACGAGGCGCCAAGGTCCAGCTCGAACGATCGGAGCCGCCTGCCCACACCGAAGGCTCCCCCGTCCGCATCGTGTGGGAGGGGGGCAAGCCGCGGCCGACGGTTGCAATCTTCGGCGGCGGGATTACGGGGTTGACCGCCGCGCACGAGCTGATTGAGCGCGGCTTCGCCGTCGAAGTGTACGAGATGCGACCGGCATCCCCGCCGGATCAACTCGCGGGCGCCGTATGCGCCATCGGTGGCGTCGCGGCCACCCAATGGGGTCGAATTTCTCGCCCTCCCAATGATCAGGACGCAACGGACCCGCTCCCGCACGAGATGCAGCCGACGGAGCCGACTTTGGGATTGCGGCAAATGATTTGCGTGAACCCGGCAGACGGCAAGCCGCGCGACGCGGAGGCTTGGAACAATCTCAAGCTCGCGGCAGAAATCCTGAAGAGGCCAGAGTACGAGAATATCAACGTGGAGGTGCAGGGCTATTGCGCGAAGCATCTCGGTCCATTCCCCCCGAGCACCACGGGACGTTTGGACCAGAAGTACGCCGATACGATTAAGTTGGAGCTGGGGCAGTCTCTCGATCCCACCCGCCTGCGTACGGCGGCGCTCGGTCTCGGCCAGCGAGATGATTGGAGTGTTCCCGCAAAAGACCGCGCTTACGTAATATTGAAGAGCGAGGAGGACTGGCTGCCAGGGGAGCACGGGTTCCGATTCTACCCCTCGTTCTACCGCAATCTGTTCGACACCATGGGGCGGATACCGATCCCGGAGGATCGCGAATGGTACGTCGAGAGTCCCAGAACGGTGCTCGACAACATCGTTCCTACCCGCACGCAAGGGTTCAACTTTCCGGACAACAAGAAGTCCTTCATCATGCCGCGGCGGCCACCCACCTCGGCGCGGGAGTTCTTCGATTTACTCGAGAAGATGCTGAGCTCGATGGACCTCCGCCTGGCAGACATCTCGCGTTTCCTGCTGAAGATCTTCAAGTACATGACCTCCTGCCCGGCACGACGGGCGGCGGAGTATGAGCACCAATCGTGGTGGGATTTCCTTGAGGGCGAACAGTTCAGTCCCGGTTTCCAACACTTCCTAGAAGCGACGCCGCAGACGTTGGTGGCGCAGAAGTCGACGGACGCCGACGCCCGGACCTTCGGCAACATCAGCGTGCAGATGCTGCTCGACCAAATCACACAGGGCGAGCGAACGGACGGCACCTTCAATGGGCCCACCACTCTGGCATGGTTTGATCACTGGCGGCGCTATCTCGAAACCCAGGGCGTGGAATTCTATTGCGGCACGCTCGATGGATTCGTCGTGGTGGACGAGCGCACGATCTGGCCCAAGGTAAGCCTTAACTTTCCCCCCGTCTTTGATGCAGACGGAGCCCAACTGCCGGCGCAGCCCAAGAGAGTTCTGGTGCGCGACTACTATCTTGTCGCGATCGGGGCAGAAGAAATCCAAGACCTGATCAAGGAGCACAACCAGCAGAATGCCACGCCGTTATGCGGTGAGGATTTCGAACGGATTGCCGCGCTCCAGCTGGGTAACCCCACGCAGGCCAGTCCCGGTGGCCAAGTCGCGCATATGAGCGGCATTCAGTTTTTCTTCGAGAGTGAGATCACCGCGATCCGGGGCCACACGGATTACACCGAAGCGCCGTGGGGCCTGTCGTCGATTTCGCAGCCACAGTTCTGGACGAGAAAGCGCGGCTGGTGGGACGGCTACCGCGGCATTCTCTCAGTGGACATCTGCACCTGGAACGTCGGAGGAAAATATTCGGCCAAAGGCAAGATGGCTTGGCAATGCACTAGGGACGAGATCGCCAAAGAGGTGTGGGATCAGATCAAGGCGACAGTACGCGGCAAGATCCGCCTGCCCCGTCCGATCGCCTATCATCTGGACCGCATCATTCACCTTGACGCGAGCAGCAGACCGGCAAAGAACGCCTCCCCGTTCTTACTCACGCGGGTTGGCGTGTATCCGTCACGGCCGGGTCGTCTTGGCAAACCGGGATACAACGTGAACTATGACAAGCTCGTGTTCGCCGGGCCGTACATGCAAACGTACACGCGCATGACTACGATGGAAGCCGCCAATGAATCCGCGCGCCACGCTGTGAATGCGATCTTGCGACACTCAGGTTTCCAGGGCGCTCGATGTTCGATCGCCGATCCGGAAAAGAACGAACCGCTCGATCTGAAATTCCTTGTCGAGCTGGATAAGCGGCTGTTGAAGGTGGGGCTGCCGCATTTCACCGAGATCCTCGATCTGCGCGAGGTGCCGCGCGAGCTGTTGCGTCCGGAGCCGGATCTCAGCGCCGTCGGGTTGGCTGTGGGGCTGGGCACGACCCCCAACCGATAATGCGAGCCGCGAGGACGGCTGACCAACACCACTGGAGGCACAATCATGAAGGCATCCGAGGCTCCGAGCATCAACGATGTGTGGCAAGACATCGTGCTCGGCCATTACGGCGATCACACGGCGGTCGATCTACGGGCAGCCGTCATGCCGGTCACCGATGACCGCTGGACAAGCGCTACTAAGGCGATCGCTGCCCCGAGGCTTCCGGCGGGTAAGTGGGCGCCGCCACGGTTCGAGTTCCGCGGCCGGGTGTCGAAACGAATAATCCTGTCGCCGAAGGCCGAGACGCCAGACCGAAAGCGCGGCGCAAATCAACGGCCCGACCCCCGTCTGATCCGGCGGGAGGTCATCGTCACCTTTCACTACGTCACGCCGCAGGTGATGGAAGTGATATTAGAATAGGGCTCACGATCCCGGCGCTGGGCTGAAGATGGCCGCCATGGCGGCGGGCTTTTGCACTCCTTGCGTGTGCATCCATTGCATCGCTTGTTGCTGTAGCCGCTCCCCCTCCTCGCCGCCGCGCAGCGTGCCTTCGCGGTAGCGTGCGGCGGCCGCGTACAGCTTCATCTCGACAGCGTCGAACGCGGCGGCCGCTTCGGCGAAGCGCGCGACCGCATTCGCGGTGTCCCCTTGTGCGGCGGCGATGCCGGCGCGTATCAGCGTGGCGAACGGCCGCGCCGAAGCCGGGCGGCGGCGTGCCAACCACGCGGCGTCCTTCGCCGCCGCGCGTAACAGCCGGGGCCGTGGCCAGCGTGGATCAGGAGTGCCCGCTGCATCCGGGCCGGCGCATGCCGCCGCCAGCGCCGCCCGCGCCCGCAGGTTGTGCAGCTCGACGCCCGTGCCCTCCATCGCTACGAACATGGCGCGCCGCAGCCCCGGCCACGCCTCCACCATCCGCCGCCACGCCGCCCAACCGTCGCCGAGATAGAGGTCAATGTGCACGGCAGCGATCAGGTGCAGATAGTGCTGGATGTGAAAGGATTCGGCCAGCGGCCAGCGCGCCAGAGCTTCATCAATGAGCTGCCGCGCGTGCTGCGGCCGATCCTGCGCTAACCAAATGAGGTTCAGCACGCCGGCGGCGAACCCGATGGCGGCGTAGGCATCGCCGCGCGCGTCGGCGTCTGCCAGGGCCTCGGGCAGCCGCTGGGCAAGTATCCCCAGCTCACCCATGTGCGCCAGCGCCGAAAGCGCAAATGCTTCGAACGTCACGACCTCCCAGGTCACCCCCGTGCAGCGCGCGCGCAGCATCGCCGCGCCGGCCAGACACTCTTCGTGTGCGGTGCGCCAGGCGGCTTGCTCGTACGCCGGACAACCGTGGGCAAAATGCCGCCAGGCATGATCGTATGGATCAGAGCTACCCGGGATCAGCGCCTCGATCTCGGCCAGCATCCTTGCGTTGCCACGGTCCCACGGCCAGCCCAGTTGCGCGCGCTTGGTGAGCTCCACGGAAAAGCCGCGAATGAGGTGCGGGCGGGCGCCGCACGCGAGCGCGTCGATCAGGTGACGCATGCACAACGCATCGGAACCGAGCTGGTCCATCGGCGTGAGGGTCATGGCCGTGGCCCAGCAGGCGTCCAGCCGCAACGACGCTTCCGGTGAGATCTCTTCCCTCACCACCGGCGCCGCGCGCCAACGGTGATACGCCAAGCGGGCGCGCTGCCATACGGCCGAAGCCAACGCTCGCCGCGGTGTAGTGGGAAACGGAACACCAACCTCCGCCAGTACTGCCCGCGCCGCAGCGATGCCGAGATCCAGACGGCCGACACGCAGATACTGTTCAGCGGCCCGGCGCCGCAGGGTCAAGACTTGACGGGCGTCCGGCCGGCGCTCTGTGAGCGCGCGCGCCGCGGCTTCGAAGCGCTCGGCGGCCTCGTGCCCACGGCCGGCGTTGGCGAGCGCTTCCGCCAGCTTTGCCAGCAGCTGCGGCTCCTCGGGATCGCCGCCCAGCTCCAGCGCCTGGCGGTAGAGCTGCGCGGCACGATCGAACGCCAACGCTTCGGCCGCCGCGTCGGCCGCCACCCCTGCATACTGCCCGGCTTGGCCGGTGTCGCCGGCGCCGAGATAGTGCGTGAACAGCGCGTACGGATCAGCGCCGGGACGCAGTCGCAAGGTCTCGGCGATCTGAAGATGGAGCGTGCGGCGACGCTCGGGGGCCAGTTGGCCTACCAGCGCCTCGCGAATCCGATCGTGGTAGATCTCCACCGCAACTTCATCGCTCACCGACGTGGTGCGTACCAAGTAGCGATGCTCGAGCGTCGACACGACGGGCCGCCCGCGTTCGCCAATGCCCGCCGCGCGCAGAACGACGCTTCGTTGTAGCGGGCCGCCAGCGATCGACACTACCTCGAGGACGTCGCGGGCAACCGCCGGCAGCTGGCGGACGCGCTCGGTCATCACGTCGATCAGTGAACGCGCCGCGGGCGAGCCGGAACGCGCGGCCCGTGCCAACTCGCTGATGAAGAACGGCGAGCCTGCCGATTCGGCGACGATCTCGGCGACGCGACGGTCGGACTCGATTTGCGCCGCACACAATTGCCAGGCCAGCTCCCGCGTCTCCTCGGTCGCAAGCGGACCGAGCTTGACCTCATGGATCACCTCGTGGGGCAGTGCCGCCGCCTCGCCTTCCGGGGCGTCGGGCAACGGAATCGTGCCCGGCTCTTCACTGCGATACGACAACACGAGGAGCATGACCGGAGCCTCCGGTGGGCGAAGCAGCTCGCGTAACAACACGGCGCTATCGAGATCCGTCCACTGCAGGTCATCGATCCACAGGATCAGTGGCTGCTGCCGGGCAACCCCAGCCAGCAACTCACGCAGCGCGCCGAAGCCGCGACGGCGGATCTCGTGCGGCTCGACCGCATCGGCCCCGTGCTCGGCGCCCGCCAGGGCCGGCACACTCTCCAGCACCGGGAACAGACGCGTCAGCGCGAGGGCGTGCCGCGGCACCAGGGACGCAATCTGAGACGCCGGCATGGAAACGAGAAATCGGCTCAGCCCGTCGATCAATCGATCGAGCGCCTTGTACGGCACAGCCTCCTGCGGGTGGCAGCGCCCGCGCAGCACCAGAGCCGCGTCGGCGGCCTCAACCGATAACAAGAAACGGCGCACCAGTTCGCTTTTCCCGATTCCCGAGGGGCCCGACACATGAATCACCGCGATGCGACCGTGCTGGACATCATCGAACGCGGCATGCAGCGTCGCCAACTCGCGTGTCCGCCCGACGAAGGGGATGTTCATACGAGGCGAACTGGCGTCGTCCCCGCGCCGGGGTTTCACGCCGCCGGTGGTGATCTGCAACTGTTGCAGGATATCGCGCGCAGGCGGCCGGCGGGCCGGCTCGCGGTCGAGCAGCCCACCGATCAGCGCTGCAAGCGACTCTGCAACCCGCGCGTTGAGTGCGCGGACCGAGGGTGCGGCCACCGACCGTCGATTGAGCACTACCGCCCGTTCGTTGAACGGTAGCTGGCCCGTCAGGGCTTCGTAAAACATGACGCCGGCACTGTACCAATCGGCCGCGGGCGTCGGCGGCTGCCCCCACAAGACCTCCGGCGCCATGTAGGCGAACGTCCCCGCGGCCGCCAGCGCGTAGTGACGCGGCCCTTCCACGTCGAGAGCGGTCGCCAAGCCGAAGTCGAGCAGAACCACGCGACCATCGCGTGCCACCAACACGTTCGACGGCTTCACGTCGCGGTGCAGCCTGCCGGCACCGTGCACCGCCATTAGTCCGCGGACGACCTGCGGAGCGGCGACCAAGAATCGCTGCAGCGCTCCGTCAGTGTCGAGACTACTCGCGGCCCCGTCGCGGACGTGTGCGACGAAATCGCTGCCGTCAACGTACTCCATCGTGAAGAACGAGAGATCGGCCTCGACGACCAGCTCGAACAACTCCACCAGATTCGGGTGCACGACGTCGCTCAACGCCCGGAATTCACGCTTGAGGTAGTAGAGCTGTTCCGCTGTGTGCGTGCGGAAGGTCTTGAGGGCAACCTCGGTCTCGGTTTCCGTGTCGAAGACACGGTGCACCACCCCCATGCTGCCGCGGCCGAGAAGCGCCAGCGGCCGGAAGCGGCTCGTGCCGGGAAACTCGTCAGCGTTCGCGGTCGGCTCCACGGTCCTCGCTGGCTCAGGCGCGTTGGCGCTCCAATCCGAAGGCACGGATCAGGTTGTAAACGTGCGAGCGGGCGAGATCGAGACGGTGGGCGGTTTCGATCACGTTCCAGCCCGTATCCTCCAGCGTGTCGCGCAGCAACCTGGCCTGGAACTGGCGGGTCGCCTCCTGAAAGGTCTGCGTCTCTGCCACGTTTTCCTTTGCCGCATCGGTCTCGAACAGGTGGCCACACTCGATCTGCTTGCTGCCGCTCGGCGCGGCGCGGATGGTAGCGGCCTCGATGGCGTTCTCGAGCTCGCGGATGTTCCCGGGCCATTCGGCGGCCTCCAGCGCCCTGATGGCGTTGCGTGAGATGCCCAGGCGCGGCAACCGATGGCGCTCGCTGGCCCGGTGGCAGAAGGACAGGGCCAGCTCGGCGATGTCTTCGCGGCGTTCGGCCAGTGACGGCATCCGGATCGGCAACACCTGCAAGCGATAGTAGAGGTCCTCGCGAAAGCGCCGCGCGCCGACCGCCTGGCGCAAGTCGGTGTTGGTCGCAGCGATCAACCGCACGTCGGCATGCTCCAGCTTGGAGCTGCCCAGCGGATAGTACTGCTTCGACTGCAGCAGCTCGAGCAGCTTTGTCTGCGCTCCAGACGGTAGCTCGCCGATCTCGTCGAGAAAGAGCGTGCCTCGTTCCGCGGCGCTCACCTTGCCTTCGATGCGCCGTGTGGCGGTCGAGTGCGCCCCCTGTACAGCGCCAAACAGCTCGCTCTCGAGGAGCGCTTCGGGCAAGGCGGCGCAGTTGAGGTGGACGAAGGGCTGGCCCGCCCGCGGGCTGTTGTCGTGGATGATACGCGCCAGTTGGCTCTTACCGGTGCCCGACTCGCCCGTGAGTAGAACGCCGACGTCCAGCGGCGCCACCAGCGCGGCCTGCCGCAGCACCGCCGCCAGGGCAGGACTGCGTCCGATCACGCTCTCCAGATGCAAACTCGCGCGCAGGCTGCGCGTGGGATCGGAGACCTCCTCGGTACGCCGCCGCTCGAGCAGCCGATCAACCAGCGGCGCCAGGTGAAACGCGAACAGCTCCGCGCGCGCTCGGTCCTCTTCCCCAGCCACGCCGCAGCCCGCCGCGCCTTGCAGGTAGAGCACGCCGCGCGGCGGGTCCGCGCCGATGGGAGCGCACAGCACCGCCTCGATGTGCGCGGCGTGCACGCTCTCGCGGCTGCTGAAACGCGGATCCAGCAGGGCCGATGGAGTGGTGATCACCTCGCCGCTGGCGAGCGCCTCGGCAATGATGCCGCGCGAGATGTTGGCCCGCACCCGCTCCACCTCCTCCGCGGAAAAGCCGTGCGCGATCCACCAGCGCGGCTCCGTGGAAGACTCCTCATCGTAAAGCTCGAGGTATCCCTGCCGGGCGCCACTCACCTCGACGAGGAGCGGCAGCGCGTCGCACAGAAACGGCTCCGGCTCGGCCTGGCGGCCAAGGTCCAGCAGGCGCAGGAGCAGAACGCGCTCGCGCTGCAGCCGCGCGATCTCGGTGCTTTGAGCCGCTTCAGCCATGCCCCCCCGACATCTGGATGCGGCTTTAGCCCATCACTCCGAGCCCGGCAAGGAGCAAATGAAGGCCAACGGCGCGAGGGGTTGGGGAGCCTTCCAATACATTTCGCAGATCCCGGCCGCGCGGGATTCGACTCCGACT
>Ga0316628_100002651_pt1 | contig 13381 bp, 12 predicted proteins | sample OWC_Aug_M2_C1_D5_FD_207648 | JGI IMG/M metagenome (GOLD analysis project Ga0316628, IMG submission 207648) | Wetland soil microbial communities from Old Woman Creek delta, Ohio, United States - OWC_Aug_M2_C1_D5_C | ecosystem: Environmental > Terrestrial > Soil > Wetlands | place: USA: Ohio... | reverse complement strand
AGGTCGGCGCCTTCGTGCGCGGTCTGCACGAGGCGCAGGGCGTGCGCTTCCACCTCGAGCGCAAGCCGGCGGCGATCGAGGCCGGCGCGGTGCGGCTCGACGACGGCAGCGCGCTGCCCTGCGACTTCGTCGTCCTCGGGGTCGGCGTGCGCCCGCGCCTCGGCCTGGCGGAGGCCGCCGGTCTGCCGCTCGATCGCGGCGTCGTGGTCGACGAGCAGCTGCGCGCCGGGCCGGGGATCTGGGCGGCGGGGGACGTCGCGCGCTATCCCGATCCGCGCTCGGGCAAAGCGGTGCGGGTCGAGCACTGGGTGGTCGCCGAGCGCATGGGGCAGGCGGCGGCGCGCAACATGCTGGGAGCCGCGCGAGCGTACCGCGACGTGCCGTTCTTCTGGAGCGCGCACTACGACGTGACGCTCAACTACGTCGGCCACGCCGAGACGACGGACGCAATCGAGATCCGCGGCAGCCTCGAACGCCGCGACGCGCTGGTCGTCTATCGCGAGGCGGGGCGCATCGCGGCGGTGCTCACCGTCGGCCGCGACCGCGCCAGCCTCGCGGCCGAGGCGGCGATCGAGCGCGGCGACGAGGCCGCGCTCACGGCCGCTCTTCTCTAGACACCGCGTCCGCCTCGCGCGCCGCGAGGATCCGGCGTGCGCGGCGCACCGCGAAGAGCAGCAGGGCGAGGACGGCGGCCAGCGCCCCGACCAGCGGCCAGGGAATGCGGCCCTCGGCGAGGCCACGCGTCACGGCGTCGGCGCCGACCACGTAGAGCGCGGTGCCCGGCAGGATGCAGAGGAAAGTCCACAGCACGTAGGTCCCGAAGCGCACCCGGGTCAGGCCGAAGCCGTAGTTGAGCAAGTTGAACGGGAAGATCGGCAGCAGGCGGGTGAGCGCGACGATGATCGCGCCGTGGCGCTCGGTCATCGCGTCGAGGCGGGCGAACTTGTCGCTCTTCGCGAGCCAGGCGGCGACCGCGTCGCGCGCCAGCCAGCGGCCGATCGCGAACGCCGCGGTGGCGCCGGCGGTCGCTCCCACCGCGACGGTCGCGATGCCGACCCCCGAGCCGAACATGGCGCCCGCCGCGACGGTGAGCAACGAGGCGGGGATCGCTGCGACGGTCGCGACCGCGTAGATCAGCGCGAAGACGACCGGTCCCAGAGCGCCCAGCCCGGCGATCCAGCCGCGCAGCTCGGCAAGGCGTTGGCCGAGCCCGAGCGCCGGGGCCGCGACCGCCATCGCCACCAGCACGATTCCGAGCAGCACCGGCCGCAGCCAGGCTCGGCCGCGCCGCGTCGCGACGTCGGCCGCCGGGAGCGCTTCCGGGTTCGAATCGGTTCGCATCCACGCTCTTTCCACAGCGGCTTGGTTACGAAGGAGGACGGCGGCCGGATTGGCGGCGGCGCTCACGCCGCCAAGGCGCGGCGCGATCGCCGGGAGCTCCACCCCGCTCCCAGCAAGGTCAGGACGAGGGTGGCACTGAAGTGCCAGACCAGCAGGTGCTCGAGGTCGTAGCGCACGCAGACCAGATGCCAGAGCGAGTCGGCGAGCAGGCCGGCCGCGGCCCCGGCCAGCGCCCCCGACCAGCACGGCCGCAAGGGCAGGGCGCGCAGGGCGAGCCACACGGCGATCGCCAGGCTGGGCATCCCGAGCGCGCCTTCCATCGCCGCGCAGGCTGCGCCGTGCGCCGCCGCGTGCGGCCCGCCGAGACTCGCACCGGAGCGCTGCCAGAGCAGGAAGCCGAGCGCGAGCTGAAGCCCGATCCCGGCGCCGAGGGCGGCGAGGGCGCGCCGTGCGCCGACGCCGAGCCCCGGCACGGCCTCGCGCAGGGCGAGCCACACGAGGGTGAGGCCAACCAGCCATTCGAGGACCGAAAAGCCCGCGCCGGGCAGCGAGGAGGCGGAGATCGGCCCCCGGGGAGGCAGGAGGAGCATCGCCGCGCCGACCAGGATCAGAGTCGGAATCGCGAGCCGCAGAGCGCGTTTCCAAGGCGGCGAGAGCGGTGCGACCGGCGCGAAGTCCTGCCCTAGCGCGGCTCTCAATGCCGTCGGTACCGGCTCGTGGTCGCGGGGGATCATTTTCCGGCCTCCGCGATCTCGCCGCGCAGCGCGACCAGAGCGCGATGGGCCCGCACCTTGGCGGCGGTCTCCGAGACACCCTGGACGGCGGCGATCTCGCGAAACGAGAAGCCCGCAACGTGGTGCAGCCAGAGTGCCTCGCGCCCCGCGGGTGGGAGCACGCGCAGCGCCCGTCCGAGCGCGATGCGGTCGAGCGCTCCCGCGGCGCGCGAGAGGACCGCGACCTCCGGCAGCTCGTCCTCGGCCTGGATCTCGCGCCGGGCGCGGCGGCCGGACGAGCGGCGCGCCATCAGCCCGACGTGGCGCGCGATCGCGTAGAGCCACGGGCGCACCGGCTCGCCCGGCAGGTAGCTGCGGCGCGAGCGGTGAATCTGGAGAAACGTGTTCTGCACCAGGTCCTCCACGTCGGTCCCGGGCGCCGCCAGCGTCCGCAGGTAGCCGCGCACCGCGCGCGCCAGCCGGCCGTACAGCTCCTCGAACGCCGCCTCGTCGCCCGCCTGGTAGCGGGACATCAGGTCGGGCAGGTCGTCCGGAGGCGGCTCCCGGGCCTCGTATTGGGTGGTTTGCTCCATCCGGCCCGGAGGTTACTCGATGGGGCGCGAAGTTCGCCACGCCGCGGGCGTAACCGGCCGGCGGCTCCCGGCAAACAGACTCCCGAACGGCAGCGAGCGCGGCGCGGTCCGCCGCCCAACCGACAGCGAGCCCGCGAGGAGAACGACGATGACGATCCCGACCGAATCCCTGGTGCGCGAGCGCTATGCGCGCGGCGCGATGGCGGTGGAGCCGGAGCTGTGCTGCCCGGTCGACTACGACCCGCGCTACCTCGCGGCCATCCCCGCCGTGGTTCTCGAGCGCGACTACGGCTGTGGCGATCCGTCGCGCCATCTGCGGCCGGGCGAGACCGTGCTCGACCTCGGGAGCGGCACCGGCAAGATCTGCTTCATCGCCAGCCAGGTGGTCGGTCCTCGGGGTCGCGTGATCGGCGTCGACATGACGGCGGAGATGCTGGCGGTCGCGCGCCGCGCCGCTCCCGACGTTGCCGAGCGCATCGGCTTCGCCAACGTCGAGTTCCGGCGCGGACGCATCCAGGATCTCGCCCTCGATCTCGACCGGCTGGACGCCGAGCTCGCCGCGCGGCCGGTCGCCTCGGCGGACGATCTCTACGCCGCCCAGCAGCTCGCCGAGCGGCTGCGCCGCGAGGCGCCGCTCGTCGCCACCGAGTCGGTCGACGTCGTGGTCTCGAACTGCGTACTGAACCTGGTCGACGCCGGCGACAAGCGGCGCCTGTTCGGGGAGATCTTCCGCGTGCTGCGGCGCGGCGGGCGCGCGGTCATCTCGGACATCGTCTGCGACGAGCCGGTGCCGGCTCGCCTGCAGGAAGACCCGGAGCTGTGGAGCGGTTGCATCTCCGGGGCGCTCACCGAGGAGGGCTTCCTCGAGGAGTTCGAGCGCGCCGGCTTCCACGGCATCCGCATTCTCGAGCGCTCGCGGGAGCCGTGGCGCACGGTCGAGGGGATCGAGTTCCGCTCGCTGACCGTCGAGGCCTTCAAGGGCAAGCAGGGCCCCTGCCACGAGCACCTGCAGGCGGTCGTCTACCGCGGTCCGTTCAAGGAGGTGCTCGACGACGACGGCCATCGCCTGGTGCGCGGCCAGCGCACCGCGGTCTGCGCCAAGACCTTCGAGATCTACTCGCGTGAGCCCTACCGCGAGCACTTCGAGCTCGTCGCACCGCGGATTCCGGTCGATCCCGCCTCGACCGCTCCCTTCGACTGCTCGCGGCCGTCCCGGCGCTCGCCGCGGGAGAGCAAGGGGCACGACTACGACGCCACGAGCGCGGCCGCCGCGCCTTGCTGCGGGCCGGACGGCTGCTGCTAGGAGGCCGGCCATGGTGCTGCTGGTGCTCGCTCTCACCGCCGTCCTGGCCTTCGCCAACGGCGCCAACGACAACGGCAAGGGGGTCGCGACACTGGTCGGCTATGGCGCCGCTCGGCCGCGGCGCGCGCTCCTGTGGGCGACCGCGACGACCGCGGTGGGCGCGCTCGCCGGAGCGCTCGCCGGCGGCGGGCTCCTGGCCGCCTTCCGCGCCGGGTTCATCGGCGGGGGCAAGCCGCTGCCGCTGAGTTTCTTCGCCGCCGTGCTCTTCGGCGCCTGCGCCTGGGTTCTGTTCGCGACCCGCTCCGGGCTGCCGGTCTCGACCACGCACGCGATCCTCGGCGGCCTGGTCGGAGCGGGCCTGATCGAGGTCGGCGCGGCGCGGATCGGCTGGTCGACGCTCGCCGCGGCGGTGGTCGCGCCGCTCCTCCTTTCGCCGCTCGTCGCTCTCGCTCTGGTCGCCGCGCTCGGCCGGCCGATCGCGGCGCTGGCGCGGCGCAGCGAGCGGCGCTGTGTCTGCGCGGTCGAGAGCCTGGTCCCGGAGGGCAGCGGCGGCGTCGCGATCGCGGGCCCGCGCCTGGCGCTGATCGCGGGCGACAGCTCGACCTGCGCGGTGCATTCGCCGCTTGCCGCGGCGAGCGGCCGGGACGTGACGGAGGCCCTGCACTGGGGGACGAGCGGCCTGGTCGGATTCGCCCGCGGCTGGAACGACGCGCCCAAGATCGCGGCCCTGGCGCTGGTCGCGCTGCCCGCCGGCGGCGGCTCCCGAGGCGCCTTCGCGCTGGTGGCGGTCGCGATGGCGCTCGGCGGCATCCTCGCCGGGCGCCGGGTCCTCGCGACGCTCGCCGAGAAGATCACCCCGCTGCCGCTCGGCGAGAGCCTCGCGGCGAGCGGCGTCTCGTCGGTCCTCGTCGCGCTCGCCTCGTGGCGCGGGCTGCCGGTCTCGACAACTCACGTGGCGACCGGCGGAATCCTCGGCGCCGGCCTGGCGCGCTCGGCCAACGAGGTACGCTGGAACGTCGTGCGCGACATCGCTTTCTCCTGGTTCCTCACCCTTCCCGCCGCGGCGCTGGTGGCCGCGGCAGTCCGCCTGCTCTCGACCCACTAGGAGCCGACCATGATCCCATCCCGTGCCGCACTGCCGGTTCTGCCATCGAATCGGGAGGACTCGAGCTTCGACGACGCGCTGCGCCGGCACGGCCTCGGCGAGCTGCGCCGGGAAGCGGTGACGACGCTCCAGGTCAACGTCGGCCGGCTGTGCAACCTCGCCTGCCACCACTGCCACGTCGAAGCCGGACCGAAGCGCAAGGAGTCCCTGTCACCGGAGGTCGCCGATCGTCTGCTCGAGCTGCTCGCCGCGAGCCCCAGGGTCGAGGTCCTTGACCTGACCGGCGGCGCGCCGGAGATGAACCCCCACTTCGAGCGGCTGGTCGCCGAGGCGCGGCGGATGGAGCGGCGGGTGATCGACCGCTGCAACCTGGCGATCCTGCTCGAGCCGGGCTACGAGGAGCTCGCCGGCTTCCTCGCCGCGCAGCAGGTCGAGGTGGTGGCGAGCCTGCCCTGCTACACGCTTGCGAACGTCGACCAGCAGCGCGGGCGGGGGACGTTCGACGCCAGCATCGAGGCTCTCCAGCGTCTGAACGCCCTGGGCTACGGACGCGAGGGCTCGCCGCTCCAGCTCGATCTGGTCTACAACCCGCTCGGGCCGGCGCTGCCGCCGTCGCAGCCCGAGCTCGAGCGCGACTACAAGCGCGAGCTCGGCGCCCACTTCGGGATCGAGTTCCACCGCCTGCTGACGATCACCAACATGCCGATCCGCCGTTTCGCCGAGCAGCTCGCGCGCTGGGGCCGCGCCGAGGAGTACCAGGCGCTGCTGGTCAATCACTTCAACCCGGCGACGGTGGGGGGCCTGATGTGCCGCTCCCAGGTCAGCGTCGACTGGAGCGGCCGGCTCTACGACTGCGACTTCAATCTCATGCTCGACCTGCCGCTGCCGGACGACGCGGGCCGGGCGCGACCGACGATCTGGGACGTGCCGTCGCTCGATCGTCTGCACGGCGGCGCGATCGCGACCGCCAGCCACTGCTTCGGCTGCACGGCCGGCGCCGGGTCGAGCTGCTCGGGGGCGCTGGCGCAGTGAAGGGGATGCCGCTCCTGGTCTTCGCCAAGCCGCCGCGCCCGGGCGAGGCGAAGACCCGGCTCGCCACGCGCCTCGGGTCCGTGGCGGCGGCCGAGCTGGCCACAGCTTTCTTCGCCGACACCTGGGGCGCCGTCACTGCATTGACCTGGGCGAGGCCGATCCTGGTCACGACCGAGCCCGCGGCGCGGGAGTGGCGCCGAGCTCGCATCGGCGAGACCTGGGCGCAGGGCGACGGCGACCTCGGGGCGCGCCTCGGACGCGCCTTCGAGCGCGCCCTGGGAACCTCGTCCGCTGCCCTGGCGGTCGGCACCGACTCGCCCGGCCTGCCGCCGCGACTGCTCGAGGCGGCGCGCGCGAGCCTCGACTCCGCCGACGCGGTGCTCGGGCCGTGTGAGGACGGCGGGTTCTATCTGCTCGGCCTGCGGCGCTGCCCGCGCGATCTGCTCGCCGGTCTGCCGTGGAGCTCGCAGCAGACCCTGGCGCGGACCCGCGAGCGGTTGGTCGAGCGCGGCTTGCGAGTGCACATTCTGCCGACCTGGTTCGACGTCGACCGAGAGGAGGACCTCGACGCGCTGCGCCGGAAGCTCGACCGTGGCGACGTCGCGGCGCCGGCGACGGCGCGCGCCCTGGCGCGGATCGCCCGCGGGTCGCCGCGGGTGTCCGTCGTCCTGCCGGTGCTCGACGAGGAGGCGCGGATCGCGGCGCAGCTCCGCGCCCTCGCGGAGGTCGGCAGCTGGCACGAGGTGATCGTCGTCGACGGCGGCAGCGCCGATCGCACGGTGGAGCGGGCGGGCGGCATCGCGGGCGTCCGGGTGATCGAGTCGGCGCGCGGACGCGGTGCCCAGATGAACCGTGGCGCGCAGGCCGCGACCGGCGACGTGCTGCTCTTCCTGCACGCCGACGTCCGCCTCCCGCTGGACGCCCCGGCGCACATCGCCGCCGCGCTCGCCGATCCCGCGGTCGTCGGCGGCGCTTTCCGCACCTGGACGGTCGCGGACGGGCGGCGCAGCCGCCTCGGGCCGCTCCTCCATCTCGCCGATCTGCGCTCGCGCTACAGCCGGGTGCCGTACGGCGACCAGGCAATCTTCGTGCGCGCCGCCGCCTTCGAGCGTCTGGGCGGCTTCCCCGAGCTGCCGCTGATGGAGGACGTCGCTTTCAGCCGGCGCCTGCGGCGTCTGGGCCGCATCCGCACCGTGCCGGCGCGGGTCGAGGTCTCCGGCCGCCGCTTCCTGGCGCGGCCGCTGTACTACTTCTTCGCCATGAACGTCCTGCCGGTGCTGTTCGCGCTGGGGTTTCCCCCGGCGCGCCTCGCCCGGCGGTACGGGAACCCGCGCTGAGCCGCGGGCTGGTCCCTCAGAAGAAGAGCGGCGCCAGGTACACGCCGCCCTGGCCCCAGCCGGCGCGGCTCACGAACCAGCGACCGAGCTCGTCGCGCACCACTTCCGCGGCGTGGGCGCGGAGGCGCCCGACCTTGGCCTTGGGGACGAAGTGGAGCGGATCGCCGCTGCGATAGACGTCGGTGCAGACGTAGCCGTTGCGGCCCCGGTAGCCGCCGCACGGACCGATGAACAGGTAGTAGGCGCCGTCGTGAGCGACGACGAACGGCGACTCGGTGTTGCTCGTCCAGGTGCCGCTCGCCGGCGAGGTGAACGCGATCGAGCGCGCGCTCCAGTGGATGAGGTCGTCGCTGGTACGAGCCGCCACCACGAAGTGGCCGCCGCTCGGCGCGCTGGTCGCCGAGTAGTACATCACCCAGCGCTCGCCGATCCGCAGGACCATCGGGTCGCGCGCCTGGTAGCCGTCGCGGAAGAGCGGTCCGCTCGGCAGCCGCGTCCAGTGCTGGAGATCCGGCGATGTCGCGAGCTCGATCTGGGCGCGCTTGGGATCGGCGCCGCCGCCGTTGAAGAACATGTAGTAGAGGCCGCCGTGCTCGACGACATCGGGTGCCCACAGGTGGGTCTCGCCGTAGGCCGCATCGACGGTCAGCGCGAACGGCTGCTTGGTCCACGGCCCCAGCAGGCTCGGCGCGGTGGCGTGCGCAAACTGGTCCTCGTCCTGCGGCACCGGCGGCTCGGGGTGCGTGATGCCGAACAGGTGCCAGGTGCCGTCGGCGGCGCGCACGAAGCAGTGGTCGTTGATGTACCAGGCCGCGCTTTCGCCACGGCTGGGGTCGTAGACGCGCACGAACGGGCCGGCTGAGAACGGTTGCGGCAAGCGGCGCAGCTCGTCGTCCTCGATTCCCGAAGCCGCGAGCCGGGCGGCCGCGGCCAGCAGGAGCAGCAGGAGGACGAGCGGGCGGCGCATGCCGCGCCATGTTACCCGTTGCGGGGACTGCGCCGCAGCGGTCGCGCTCAGAAGCGGCCCGAGAGTCCGGCGACCCAGGCGCGGCCCGGCGAGCGGTCGGCGGTCTCGTCCGGCGAGCCGCTGTAGTCGCGGTCGAGGGCGTTGCGCAGCGCCAGCCGCAGCTCGAGCCCCTCGGCGAATCGCCATCCGCCGCCCAGGTCGAGCAAGAGGTAGCCCGGCCGGCGAACCTCGGTCGGTCCCGGATCGTGCTTGGCGAGATGGGCGGCGAGGCGCGTGAAGACATAGCCCTGGGCGAAGTCGCGGCGCGCGCCGAGCCAGCCGTAGGGCGCCGGGCTGTCGTCGATCGGCTCGCCGGAGTCGGCGCGCGCCCGCGTCCAGGCGGCGCCGGCGTCGAGCGCCCAGCCGCCCGACAGAGCGGTCTGGCTCTCGAGCTCGAGCCCGACGAGGCGCGCCTTGCCGCGGTTGCGGAAGAAGAAGTCCGCGCCTTCCTGGTAGCGCTCGATCAGATCAGCGATCTCGTAACGGTAGGCGTAGACCGCGGTGGCGGTGCGTCCGGCCTGATGGCGCACCGCGAGGTCGAGCTGCAGGCTGGTCTCGGGATCGAGCTCGGGATTGCCGGTTGCGAAGCCGCGCCCCGAAGGGCCGCGGAAATAGCGGTCGGACAGCGTGGGCGAGCGGAAGCCGCGCGCCAGCTGGCCGGTGACCGACCAGCCCTGCTGCGCGGCCCAGGTGAGAGCGGCGTTGCCCGACAGCGCCGCGCTGCTGCGCGAGCGATCGCCGAAGAAGCCGCCGGAGTTTCGCGTCTCGATCCGATCCCCGCGCAGGCCCAGTCCGAGCGACCACGCCTCCGCCAGGGGGCGGGTCCAGGTGGCGAACACGCCGCCGTCGAGCTGGCGCGCGTCGTCGATCGCGACGCTGGTCGTGTTGCGCACGACGGTTGCGCCGTCGCCGGCGAAGTCGAGGCGGCCGACATTGGCCGACAGGCCAAACCGGGAATAGACGTCGAGCCCGGCCTGCAGCCGCCCGCCGCCGAGCGCCCGACCGCCGAGCACGCGCAGCGAGCCGTCGCGGGCGTCGGTGTCCGAGCTGTCGATGCGCCGGCTGGAGGTCGCGGTGGGCACCCGATCGCGGTCGAGCGCGATGCGATAGGTGCCGTAGAAGAAGGTCGCGTCGATCGAGTCCCAGACGCCGCCAGGGGCGCCGATCCAGGACAGGACCAGGCGATCGGAGCTCTCGCGCGGATAGAAGGCGCGGACCTCGCGCGAGTCGATCGCCGCCTTGCCGAGGTCGGTGACGCGGTCGAGCTGCACGCTGGCGCGCAGGCGCCCGACTCCGAGCGGCACGCTGTAGCGCAGCGCGCCACCGCGGGCGGAGAAGGACGAGTTGAAGATCGCGTCGCCCTGCGCGGCGCGGGCATCGCCGGCCGAGGTGGCATGGGCGGAGACGAGAAGCGCGCCGGTGCCGAGTGGCAGGGATGCCCAGGCGCTGCCGCCGAGCTGGCTCTGTCCGCCGCTCGCCGCATCGAGCGCGAAGCTCGCTGAGCGCTGCGGCTCGGGGTCGCGGGTGGTCGCCTGGATGACGCCACCGAAGGCGTCCGAGCCATAGACGACCGAGCCCGGCCCGCGCAGGACCTCGAGCGATCCGAGCGTCGCGGGATCGAGGAAGGTCGCCGAGGGTCCGGCGCGGCGCTCGGCGGTGACGCGGGCGCCGTCGACGAGCAGCAGGGTGCGCCCGCGCGCCAGTCCGCGCAGCACCGGCACGCTGTCGGCGCCTTCGCCGAGCTTCGAGGCGCCGGCCACCACCTCGAGCGCGTCGGCCACGCGCTGCGGCGGCCGCTGCTCGAGCGCCTCGCTCGACACCACGACGGCGGCGCTCGCCGGCAGCAGGTCGAGGCCGGGCGCGATGCCGGAGACGACGGTCACGCTGTCCTGGGCAACCGCCTCGAGCGTCAGGTCGACCGCGCCGGCTTCGACCTCCGCGACCACGAGCGGGGCCGAGATCTCGCCCTCGGGACCGCTGGCGATGAGCAGGAACGGAGGGCGTGGCGCCGGGTCGAGCACGAAGGTGCCGTCGGGAGCGGTCGGCACCGTGAGGGTGCCGCCGACGACCGAGACGACGTAGCCCGCGGCCGGGCGGCCGTCGGGATGGAGCAGGCGAGCCCTGAACGGCGCCGCGAAAGCCGGACCCGCGACGAGAAGAACGAGCAGCAGGCTGGGGACGAGCCGGGCGCTCATACCTCCTCAGGATATCTGGACAGAGCGGGCCTGCGGGGGTGGCTTGTCTATCATTCAGCCGGGGATCAAGAAGATGCTCGAGCGGACCTTTCACCAGACGACCGTCCTCGCCCGGCCGCGCGGCGAGGTCTTCGCTTTCTTCTCCGCCCCGGCGAACCTGCAGGCCATCACTCCGCCCTGGCTGAGCTTCCGCATCCTTTCCCCAGGGGTCGAGATGGGTCGCGGGGCGCAGATCGATTACCGGATCTCGCTCCACGGCCTGCCGCTGCGCTGGCGCAGCGAGATCACCGCCTGGGAGCCGCCGCACCGCTTCGTCGACGAGCAGCTGCGCGGTCCCTACCGCCGCTGGGTGCACGAGCACCGCTTCGTCGAGGTCCCCGGCGGCACCGAGATCGTCGACCACGTTCGTTACGCGGTGTGGGGGGGCGCCCTGGTCGATCGGCTGTTCGTGGCGCGTGACCTGGAGCGGATCTTCGCCTACCGGCAGCGGCGCATCGGTGAGCTGCTCGCTCCCGCCGCCAGCGCTTCGCGCCCACGTCTCGTCGGGTGAGCCCCGTCCGAGTGCCGGCCGCGGGCCTAGAATGGAGGCGATGCGTGGCCGTGCCGCCGTTCTCCACTCCGGGTTCGCGGTGGTCCTGGCCACGGCCGTGGTGGCGCAGGGCCCGCCGGCGAGCGACGTGCAGGAGATCGTGGACACGGTCAATGACGCGCGCGCGACGCAGCATCTTCCGCCGCTGCGGCTCGACCCCGATCTCACTCGCGCCGCCCAGGCGCAGGCCGATGCCATGACGCGCGGCAGGTACTTCGCTTTGCAGGGGCCCGACGGCCGGGGCATCGACGAGCTCGTCGCCGAGACCCCCTACGCCGCCGCGCTGCTGAGCGAGAAGCTGGTGCGCTCGAGCAAGCAGCCGGCGATGCTCGGCCTGCAGTGGAGCCTGGCGCCGAGCGAGCAGAGCGCCAGTCTCTTCCATCCCGAGGTCCGCGATCTCGGCGTCGGCCTGGGCAGCCTGGACGACGACCGGGTCTACGTCCTGGTGGTGGCCAGGCCCTCGGCGCCCAGCGCGTCGGCCGGAACCGAGGGCCTGGCCGATCTCGCCGCGGCCCGCGCCTCCTATCTCGAGCTGGTTGGACGCGATCGCGAGCGGCGTCGGTTGCCCGCGCTGCGTTCCTCGCCGGTTCTGGAGCGTGCTGCCCAGGCGTACGCCGAAGCGCTGCTCGCCGCTCGCCTCACCGGGCAGCCGACGAACGCCGTCGCCCCGCTCACCGAGCGGGTCGAGCGCGAGCGCGGCGCCGCCGCGCAGACGGGAGTCGGTGGCGCCGGCAGCTGCGGGATCTGCAACCCGACCCGCAACGAGCGCGAGCTCTACGGCGCCGCCGACGCGGTCGGGGCGAGCGTCGTCACCGACGCCGCGAGCGGTGAGGCCGCCGCCCGCCTGGCGCTCGCCGCCGCCGGCTCGGCGCTCGGCGAGGCGGGCTATCGCAGCGTCGGCATCGGCATGGCGTGGCGCGCCGAGGGCGACACTCTGCGCAGCGTGTGGGTCGCCGCCCTGAGTCCCCGGGCCGAGCGCTGAGGCGGGGCGGTGCGCAAGGCCCTGAATGCGATTCTGGCTCTGGCGCTGATGCTCGGCGCTCGGGCGAACGCCAGCCCGCCCGCTCCGGTCGACGCCGGCCTGCTCGATTTCTTCGTCGGCACCTACGAAGTGATCGGGCGCCAGCCCGGCGCCGGCCGGATGTACTCCGGCACGGTCGAGGTGACGCTCGACGGCGACCATCTGCGCCTGCGCCGGACGGTGCGCCGCACGGCGGGCGGCGGCGATCTCGGCGCGGAGCTGCGCTCCGAGGGCAGCGCGCGGCTCGAGGAGCGGACCGCAGACAGGATCCGCGTGCTGACGGCCGAGTTTCGCGAGGCCGATCAGACGTTCGAGGCCTGGTGCGCGATCGGCTCCGGCCTCGACAACGACCCCCGGCTCACCTGCCGCGTACGGCCGCGGGGAGTCGCCTCCGCCGCACCGGGGCTCGAGGCCTGGTTCTTCCGGTTGCCCGAGCGTTGACGTCCAGGCGGCGGGCCGCCGCAGCCTCTCGGCCAGTGAACATGGAATGATGGGAAGCGGCCCTCTCGCGGCTCGACTCATGCGACCTAAGAACATCCTCCTGGCAGTCTCCTGTCTTGCCGCGCTCCAGGCTTGCGCGATCCTCGTCAGAGAAGCGAAGGAGAGCTGGATCCAGGTGAGCTCCACGGTCTCCTCCTCGGAGATTCACCTGACGATCGCCAATTCGTTCATCGCTGCCTACAAGAACCGGGTCACCATCGACGTGACGTTCAACGTGGACCAGTTGGCCCCGTTGCCACATCCCGCGGTCTTGGACGGCGACTTCCATCTTGCCGGACGCGCCGCGAAGATCGGCCTTCCCGTGGTCGCGGAGATCGAGAATGCAGCTTCTGAGGGCGCGGCGCTCGATCGGATCCGCGCCGCCAAGGGAAGGGGAAGATCTCTGCGGCTGGCGGGGGCCTGGAGAATATGGAGCGAGCACCCGGGTAGCACCACCGACACCGAGGTTCAAGGCGAGCCGCGATCGCCGATCGAGGGCGCCAATCCGGTTCACGTTTTCGAGATCCACCCGGTTACCTCCGTCGACGACCTCTCCCTGCTGACCTCATTGAGGCCGATCCAGGGCTACCGGCCCGGCCAGGCGGAGGACGCCTTCAAGAACTTTGCCGGTCTCCCGTGCAGGCTCCAGCGCGATGCGAGAGGAAC
>Ga0316628_100002650_pt1 | contig 13386 bp, 11 predicted proteins | sample OWC_Aug_M2_C1_D5_FD_207648 | JGI IMG/M metagenome (GOLD analysis project Ga0316628, IMG submission 207648) | Wetland soil microbial communities from Old Woman Creek delta, Ohio, United States - OWC_Aug_M2_C1_D5_C | ecosystem: Environmental > Terrestrial > Soil > Wetlands | place: USA: Ohio... | reverse complement strand
CCGCGCGGCGCTCACTTCCGGGGTTGTGATCGATACCCCGCCGTCAGGCACCAGGACCGGTCCCGTGACGTGCAGCCATACATCGCGGTAAATCCCGCCATAAATGGCGATATTGGTCTCGTTGGCCGGAGGAATATCGGGGCTGTTGGTGTTGTCAACCCGCACGGCCAGAAGGTTGCCGCCACCCGGCCTGACCAGGTCCGTGACGTCGAGAACGAATCCCGTATAGCCGCCGGTATGTTCCCCCGCTTCGCGGCCGTTCACCCACACCTTGGCCACCTGCAGCACGCCCTCGAACTCCAGGAAGAAGCGGCTTCCGGGCGCCGCCGCGGGCACGGCAAACTCCCGGCGGTACCAGCCGATGCCGCGCCAGTGGTTTGTCCGGGGCCAGGGGCTGTGCGCCACCTGGTCCCAGGAATGCGGCACGAAGACGCGGGCCCAACCGGCCGCGTCGTAAGCGGGCCGAAACGCGTCCCGGAACTGCCATTCCACGGCGGAGCCCGGCGAGACCTGCCGCTCGAACCGCCAATCTGTGTTGAGGCTGATTTGCCGCCGCAGGGGGCCGGCGGCCGTGGCGGTCCCGGCTCCCGGACAGAGTGCCGCGACGGCGGCCAACGCACAGGCGCATAGCGCATACCGCATGTTCGTTTCTCCTGTTGATGTCCAGTCTGGCACGGAAGCGGCTTAGGCGGGCGGGCAGGCCCGCCGCGGGGGACCGGCGGGCCTGGCGTTCCCGTGGCCCCCGCGGCACGCCGCGATCAGAAGGTGATTCGGGCGGTGAACTGGAAGTCCCGGTTACCGTCGGTTCCCACGGTGCTCGTGACCACACCGTAGGTGGTGGTGCCGATGGTGCCTCCGGGGTTGTTGAAGTTCGGGTGGTTGAAGAAGTCGGTGGATGTCATCTCCAGCTTCAGCCGCGCCCGCTCGTGGAGCGCGATCTCCTTCACCAGCCCGAAGTGGAATACGCTCATCCCGGGGCCCTCCAGTATGAAGGCGCCGGAGGTCCCGAAACGCCCGATCCCCGCGGGCGGGTTGCCGAAAGCGGAGGTGTCGAACCATCTGGTCAGGGTGCGCTGGCCGGAAGCCAGGTTGCCGTCGGCGATGCGGTCCGGGCGGCCGTTGCGAATGCTGGTGTTGGACGGATCGACGCCCGAAAACGCCGGGGTGAAGTAGAGGCCCGTGCGGCCCACGTACGTGCCGGCCAGCATCCAGTTGCCGATGACGTGGTTGAGGGCGCCCGGGATCTTGTTCGCGAACTGCCTGCCTTTGCCCACCGGCAGTTCGTAAAGGCCGATCACGACCCCGCGCAACCGGGGAACCTGCCCGCCCTGGGAACGTTCGCGGCGCAGGTTGAACACGTCCTCGGCGGTGGTGCTCCAATCGTTGCCCATACTCTTGGCATAGGTCAGGTGGGCTTGGTAGTACAGGCCGCGCGAGAACCGGCGTTCGGCCTTGATATAGCCCCCGTGGTAGCTGTGGGAGCCGCCCTCATCCCGATAGGACGCCGTGAACAGGTAGGGGAACGGCACCAGCGCCGCCTTATCCGCGTAAGGCCGCGTGTCGGCCGGCACCTGGTTCAGGTTGCGGCTCCACACGTTCTTGCGCAGCAGGGACGACATGTAGGTGATCGACAGGCCCATGCCGAGGACCTCTTTCTCCAGCGTGATGTTGTACTGCGTGCTGTACGGCGTGCGCAGGTACGGGTTCATGCCCGATGCGCCCGTCCCGCCCAGAGTGTACTGCTGGTTGGGGAAGGGCTGCGGGAAAGAGAACGCGGGCACGCCGTTGGTGATGGAATTGGTGAAGCTCTCCGGCAGTTCGAACGGAGCGCCGCCGCCATCGGCGATATAGGGCTGCATGGCCAGGTAGTAGATGCCCAGGGCGCCGCGGACGACGAACGTGTCGGACTTGCCCGGCCGCCACGCGAACCCGAAGCGCGGAGCGACGTTGTTGTTGTCGCGTTTCAACAGCTTCTCGCTGAGGCCCACCTGGGAGGCGACCACGATCGGGATGTTCTTCGGGAAGCCCGGGTGGATCTTGGCCTTGGCCGCTTCCGTCGAAACGACCAGCGCATTGAACATGGGGACGAAGTTGGCGAGCAGGTCCTGCTCGACGCGGCCCGGATCCAGCAGGGAGTAGCGCACGCCGAAGTTGAGCGTCAGGCGGGGCGTGACTTTGAAATCGTCGGTGACGTAGAACTCCCAGTTCAACCGGTGCGGATAGACGGCGCCGACCGAAGTCGAGCGGGCGCTGGTGTCCGGGATGCCCAGCAGGAAGTCGGCATAGGGGTTACCCGAAAACCGTCCGTTGAACGAGTACTGCCCGAAGATCCGGCTGGGAGAGGTGGCGAACTGCCGGCCGTTGAACTTGTCGCGATCGAAGCCGATGCGGAAGTTGTGCCTCCCCTTTGTCCACAGCACGTTCTCGATGACGTGATAGTTGCTCCACTTCCAGCCGTTCTGGTCGCCCTGGTAGATGGAGTTGAAGCCGGTAATGTCCATGCGCGGCAGGGCGCGCACGTCGGTGAGGTCCTTGAGCACGAGGCCGGAGGACTGCACCACATCGAGTCCGCGCCGCTGGCCGCCATACAGGCTGTCGTCGCGGCCGTAGCCGAGACGGAGTTCGTTCACCACCGTGGGGCTGATCACGTGCGTATCGGAGATCACCACCACGTACTGGTCGCGCCACTGGTCGTAGATCCCCACCTGCGGGTTGGTGCCGCCGTCATACTGCGTGTAGGTATAGGTCTGGTACAGGAACCGGCCAAACAGGGAGTTCTTGTCGCTGATCTTGTGATCGGCGCGTACCGTGTACTGGTCGCTGCGGTTGGGGAAGACGTAGATACCGTTGAAGCGGTCCCCGTTGTTCGGTAACGGGTAGAACGTATCCTGGTAGTACTTGGAGACGGAGCTGATGCGGTTCTGCGGGATCTGCCTGTTCGGGAACGGGACGCTGTTGAGCGGATCCACCACGGCGGTGGACAGCGACGAGAAATCGCCCGCGCGGAAAGCTGCCCCCGGCGTGACGAAGTTGGCCACGTAAGGGGTTTGGCTGCCCCGCAGCCCCTGCCAGGCGAAGTGCAGGAAGGTGCGGTCCTTACCGTTGTAGATCTTGGGGATCACAATGGGTCCGCCAACTTTGAAGTTGGGGCGGAAGATGGGTGGTCCGTGCGGCCGGGAGGGTGCGAAGAACGGCCGCGCGGTAAAGCCGATGGCGTTATAGTGCAGCCAGGCCTCGCCGTGTACCTCGTTGGTGCCGCTTTCGGAAATCACCGCCACGTTCGCCGAGGTGCCCGAAGAGGCGTTCATGCCATTCAGGTCGATGCGGAACTCGCGATAGGAGTCGAGGTAGGTGTACGCCGGGCCGAAGGTGGTGCCGGTCCAACCGTCCTTGACCTTGATGCCGTCGATCGAATAGGTCGTATTGCGGCCCTGCCCGTTGCCGCCGTAGTTGCTGCCGCCGCCGTTCACCCCGGGGCTGAGGTCGAGCATGCGCCAGATCGAGCGGTAGTTGGAGTTGACCGGCATGTAAGTGAAGACGCGGTTGGACTTCACGTCCGCCACGGTGGCCTTCTCGGTTTCCACAAGCTGGGCGCCCGCCGTCACCGTGACCGACTCGGTGACCGAGCCGACCTCGAGGTTGACATCGACGCGCCGGTCTGCCATGGCCACCAATTGCACGTCGTCGGCCACGAACTTCTTGAACCCGGTCTTCTCCGCGGTGACCCGGTATTTACCTGGTACGAGGTTAGGCGCGGAGTAGTTGCCGGCGCTATTACTGGCCACCTTGGCGGCAATGTTGGTCTCGAGGTTCGTGATGGTTACCTCCACCCCGGGGAATACCGCCCCGCTCGAGTCCATCACGATGCCCCGGATCGTGCCGTAATACGATTGGCTGAACAGGGAAGGCGTCAGGAGCAGTGCCAAGACGCCACACCACAGAATGCGACGAACCACGTAAGACATGATCCTCCTTCGCCGGCTTTGCGCGCCGGTTGCCGTGACCCGTGCCCAGGGGCCTGAAATGCTGCGCTATGTGGTTAGTCAAACCCCCAAGGAAGCCTGAGTCGATCTATGCTATGCCCGGTTCCCGGCAGCCGCAACGGATCGGGCGTAACCTAACGGGTGACCGGGGCGCGGATAAGTACATGAAAAATGGTATGTAACGTCTGGTAACGGGCTGGCTGGGGCTGGTGTTGCGGGCGGTTTGGGGCCACGCGCCCCCTGCGGCCAGCCCGGGACTGCGCCGCCGGCGTTCCCCGCGCCGGGGAAGCCGGGGCGCTCCGCGTGGCGCTATAGTGTTAGCTGTCGATGGCGGGAGGGCATTATGAGACGACGATACTTCCTCGGTTCCATGGCGGCAGCCGGCGCAGCCGTGCGCGCGAGCGGACTGGCCAGCCCTAACGATACGGTGCGCGTGGCGTGCGTGGGGGTGAGAAGCCAGGGCCATGCGCACATTCAGCACTACAGCCGGATGCCGAACGTGCAGATTGCCGCAGTTTGCGATGTGGACGAAGGCGTTCTCAACGCGCGCGTGGCCGAGATCGAGAAAACCAGCGGGAAGCGGCCGGCGGCCTATACCGATTTCCGCAAGCTGCTGGAAGAGAAATCAATCGACGCGGTCTCCATCGCCACCCCCAACCACCACCATACGCTCCAGACCATCTGGGCCTGCCAGGCAGGTAAGGACGTTTACGTGGAAAAACCCTGCTCCCACGACATGTTCGAGGCGAAGCAGATTATGGCTGCGGCGAAGAAGTATAGCCGGTTGGTGCAGCACGGCACGAACTGCCGCTCGGGGATCGCCCGGGAAGCCATACAGAAGGTGCACGAAGGCTTGATCGGCGATGCGTACATGGCGCGGGGGCTGTGCTTTAAGTGGCGCGATACGATCGGGCACGCGCCGCCGGAGCCGGTGCCCGCGGGAGTGCATTACGACCTGTGGCTGGGTCCCGCACCAAAGCACGAGTTCACGAAGAACCGCTTTCACTACAACTGGCACTGGTTCTGGGAGTACGGCAACGGCGACCTGGGCAACCAGGGGATCCACCAGCTCGACGTGGCGCGGTGGGGGCTGGGGGTGAAGTACCCGGTCAAGGTAAGCGCCATGGGCGGGCACTTCATGTTCGACGACGACCAGGAGACGCCCAACACCCTGGCCGTCGCCTACGAGTTCGACGGGGGCGGGAAGAAGAAGCTGCTGACTTTTGAGGTGCGCCACTGGATTTCGAACCACGAAGCTGGCATCAACGAAGGCACGCGCGATCGCAACACGGTGGGGACCACTTTCTACGGCTCGAAAGGGTACCTTACGGTGCTGGATGAGGACCGTGGAGCGTATCACAGTTTTCTCGGCCGGGAGCAGCAGCCCGGGCCATCCGGCAGAGAGGTGGGGGACAACTGGGCGAACTTCATTCAGGCTCTGCGCAGCCGCCGGCACGAGGACCTGAACGCACCCATCGAGGAGGGAGCCATTTCCACGATGCTGGTGCACCTGGCGAATATCTCGTACCGGCTGGGACGCACCCTGCACTTCGACGGACAAACGCTCACTTGCAAGGGCGACCCGGAGGCCAACCGCATGTTCCGGCGCCAGTATCGCGCGCCGTTCGTGGTGCCCGAAAAGGTCTGAGGGGGCCGGTTTTCGGGCAGTTCGGAACTGATTCTTCGGTTCGGGTGTCAAACCAAATAGGGGGGTGCTACACCGTAACCTGTTTGTGGCATTCCACACGTAGGGGGCGAGCCTCTCGTTGAGGGGCATGTAGCTGTGCCGTATGCTGGAGGGGGGATGAGTGCAGCACTCGGTGGCAAGCAAAGGGTGCTGGTCGTCGATGACGAAGAGCCGATCCGGGGAATGCTGGCCCACTACCTCGAGCGGCAGGGCTACGATACCTCCGCCGCGGGAGATGGATCGCAGGCCCTGGAATTACTGGGCCGCTCTCAGTTTGACCTGGTGCTGTCGGACGTGCGCATGCCCGGGATGGACGGGCTCGCGCTCCTGGGGGAGATCGTGCGAAGACACCCGGATACCGGCGTCCTCATGCTGACCGGCTGCGAGGATGTGGGGATGGCGGTAGCGGCCATGAAGGCGGGGGCCCTCGATTACGTGCTCAAGCCGTTCCGGCTGGATGAGGTGGGGGCGAGCGTAAGGGGCGCGCTGGAGCGGCGCGGGCAGGCGCTCAGCCGGGCTGAGCACCTGCGGCGCCTCGAGGAAGCCGTGCGACGCCAGACGGTGGAGTTGCAGGCGACCCTGGCCCACCTGGAAGAAGCCTCGGAAAGCACCCTGGACGCCCTGGTCAGCGCGCTGGATGCGCGGGAGCACGAGACGCGGGCGCACTCCAAGCGCGTCGGGGAATATACGGTCCGCCTGGCCCGTGAGATGGGGGTGGACGAGGCCGGGGTGGAGACGATCCGCCGCGGCGCCATGCTGCACGATATCGGCAAGATCGGGATTCCAGACCGCATTCTGCTGAAACCGGGGCAGCTTTCCGAGAGCGAATGGCGCGAAATGCGGCGGCATCCGCAGATCGGCTATTGGATCCTGAGCGGTGTGGAACCGCTGCGCGAGGCCGCCGAGATGGTGCTGTGCCATCATGAGCGCTTCGACGGGCGCGGGTATCCGCGGGGCCTCAAGGGGGAGGCGATCGTGCTGGGTGCGCGCATATTCTCCGTAATGGACTGTTGGGACGCGATGACGTCCGACCGTCCGTATCACCGCGGCGTTTCCTGGGAAGAGGCGCGGCGGGAGATCGACGCCCATGCCGGTTCGCAGTTCGACCCGGAAGTGGTGAAGGCGTTTCTTGCCGTGCCGGTTCACGTTTGGCTGGAGATACGGGACAGGACCCTGGCGGAGCCGCAGCGGACCCCGCGCGAGATCGTTCCCCTGGTGCTCACATAATGTCGATCCGCAGGCTCATTCACGACAAGGACGCCCGGTTCCGTCTGCTTTTCGACGACAATCCCCAGCCCATGTGGGTATTCGAGCGCAGCACCCGGGTGTTCCTGGAGGTGAACCGTGCGGCGATGGCGCACTATGGGTATTCCCGGGAGCAGTTTCTGGCACTGCGGGTGACCGACCTGGTGCCGGAGGAAGACCGGGTGCGCCTCACCGGGGTGCTGGATGCGCTCGGGCCGGGCAACCGGGCGCTGGGAGTCTGGCGCCACCGTACCGCGGACGGACGCTGGCTGGACGTCGAGACGGCGGTGCACGAAGTTACTTTCGGCGGACGGCAGGCGGCGCTGGCGGTGCTGATCGACGTCACCGAACGGCGTCTGCTCGAGGAGCAGTTGCGGCAGGCCCAGAAGATGGAAGCGGTGGGCATGCTGGCGGGAGGCATCGCGCACGACTTCAACAACCTGCTCACCATCATCACGGGATACAGCCAACTGATCCTGAACGGCCAGGCGCCCAACGACCCGAACCGTGCGTCGGTGGAGCAGATCCTCAAGGCCGGCGACCGCGCGGCGGCGCTGACCCGGCAGTTGCTGGCCTTCAGCCGCCGGCAGGTGATGCAGCCGAAGGTACTCGACCTGAATCAGTTGGTGGCCAGCCTGGGGGTTATGCTGCGGCGGTTGATCGGCGAGGATATCGACTTGCACCTGGAGATGGGACCGGACCTGGGGCGCGTCAACTCGGACCCCGGTCAAGTCGAGCAGGTCATCATGAACCTTGCGGTGAACGCGCGCGATGCCATGCCCAAAGGCGGCAGCCTTACCATTGAGACTTGCAATGTGGACCTGGGAGAGGATTACGTGCGTACCCATATCGCGGTGCGTCCCGGCGCGTACGTGATGCTGGCCGTGAGCGACACCGGGACGGGGATGGACACGGAGACCCTGGCGCACCTGTTCGAACCGTTTTTCACAACGAAAGGGCAGGGTAAGGGCACGGGGCTGGGGCTCTCCATCGTGTTCGGCATCGTGAAGCAGAGCGGCGGAAATATCGGGGTCTACAGCGAGCCCGGCAAGGGCACCTCGGTGAAGATTTACCTGCCGCGGGTGGACCAGGGCGCGGCCAGCGAACCGGAGCACGCGGCGGGAGCGCCGGACCGTGGGTCCGAAACAATCCTGCTGGTGGAGGACGAAGACATGGTCCGGAAACTGGTGCGCGAGACCCTGGAACGCGAGGGCTACAAACTGCTGGATGCGGCCGGTCCGATGGAGGCGCAGAAGCTGGTCCAAAATTATCATGGGCCCATCCACCTCATGATCACCGATGTGGTGATGCCGAAGCTGAGCGGGCGGGAACTGGCCGATCGCGTGTTGCGGCAGCGGCCAGATATCAAGGTGCTCTACATGTCCGGCTACACGGATAACGCGGTGGTCAATAGCGGGGTGCTGGACAACGAAATGGCGTTCTTGCAGAAGCCGTTCACCCCCGGAGTGCTGACGCGCAAGGTGCGGCAGGTGCTTGGTGGCGACGAAAACCGCACGCGGCGCGCGGGAAGCTAAGGCCCCCCGTACCAGTCGATCACGCCCTGGCCCGCCAGCGCGGCGCCGATCGCCGCTATTCCCAAAAAAGTCCCGAAGGGCAGCTCGAAGGTGGCGGCATCCTTGCCCGTGAGCTTGATATAGAGCAGGCCCACCACGGAGCCGAGCACGGAGCCGGCGAGCAGTGTCAGCAGGGCGCCGCGCAGACCGAGGAAGGCGCCGGTCATGGCCATGAGCTTGACGTCTCCCAGGCCCAGCCCTTCCTTCTTTCGCACCTTTTCAAAGACCCAGCCCCCCAGCCACAGAAAGCCGGCGGGCGCGGCGGCGCCGAGGGCGGCTTCGGCGAGGGACTGCCAGCGCGGTCCGGGGTTCTCTCCTGCCATCCAGAAGATGGCGTGCGCGATGACGTCCGGTACGGGAAGGAACCAGGCGAGTGCCAGGCCCGCGGCCAGGCCGCCCAGAGTGAACTCGTCGGGAAGAATGAGCTGTTCCAGGTCCGAGAAAAGCAGGCCCACTTGCAAGGCGAAGAAGAGGCAGAGCTTCCCGGCCAGCGGGGTGGGGCCGAAGCGCAGGACGGCGGCGGCAAAGAGCAGGCCCGTGAGGAGTTCCACCAGCGGATAGCGCGGGGAAATGCGCGCGCCGCAGTGGCGGCACCGGCCCCGCAGCAGGGCGTAGCTCGCGAGCGGCACGTTGTCGTACCAGGCGATGGGGTGCTCACAGGCAGGGCAACGGGAGCGCGGCCGCACAACGGACAGGTCGCGCGGCAGCCGGTGGATGCAGACGTTGAGAAAGCTGCCGATCAGCAGTCCGAGCAGGAACGCGAGCGCGGCTTCTAGCAAACGGGCACCTCCACCAGGGGGACGCTCTCCGGACCGGCTGAGCCGCGGCGGCGGGGGAACGGATTGGCAGTCAAGCGAGCACCTTCCGGTAGACCCCGATGGTATCGCGCACCATGCGCGGGATGGAGAAGCGCATCTCCACGCTGTGGCGGGCGCTAGCGCCCATGGCGCGGGCGAGCGCGGGGTCGTCTAGAAGCCGGCGGAGGGCCGCGGCGATGGCCGGCGGGGAGTTGGGGACGAGCAGGCCGGTCTCACCGTCCACGATAACTTCGGGGAGGCCCCCCACGGCGCTGGCAATCACCGGCACAGCGGCGGACATGGCGAGCAGGGCGCCGGAGCCAAGGCCCTCGGAGCGGGTGATGTAGAGGAAGACGGCGGCGGTGCCCAACGCCGCCGCGAAGTCGTCCGCGAAATCCACCTGCACGGCGGCCAGGCGGGCGGCTTCGCGGACTAGGTCCGCGCCTTTCATCGCATCGGCGAGTGCCGGGGCGAGGACGCGCTCGTGGGGACCCGCGGGGTCGAGCAGAGGGACGGCATCGTAGACCACGGCGACGCGCGCGGCGGGCACGCCGGCCGCAATCAGCACGTCCGCCGCCGCGCGGGAGACGGCAATGAGGCAGGCGGCACGCCGGTATTTCCAGAGAGAGCGGATGGGGAAGGAGACGCGCCGCGCGACCACGAGGGGCCGGCCGGCCGCGAGCGCCAGGGTGTGGGAGCGAGCGTCGTGGGCATGGACCAGGTCGTACCGGCGGGCCAGGATCAACAGGCGGGCCAGGGAAAGGGGCCGCACGTCCACCCCCGCCGCGGATGCACGGCGGAAAAGCGGCGAGCCGGCGCGGCAGAGCAGGGTGGCGGCGACGCCCTCTCCCGGGAGCGCCTCGACGAGCCGCAGCGCCTGCCACTGGCCGCCGCGCATCTCGCGCCCGCTATCCAGGTGGAGGGTGCGCATCAGCTCATGTTCCGGGCCTTGGCGTACTTCAAAAAGGCGTAGAGCGCCGCCATATAGGCGATGGTGAGGCCTTCGACGCCGTCCAGGAACCCGCGCTGGACAAGGTAGGTGCGGAAGAAGGTCCAGGCCGGATCGAGGATGAGATTGTGGAGGCGGACGCGCCCCTTGCGGGAGACCAGCTCTTCGGCCGCCAGCGTCGTGTAGCGGTCCATTGTCTTCAGGTGCTCGGAGAGGGAGTCGCAGGTGAAGTGGAGCAGGTTGGACTCGAGGTGGCCGACACGCCCGTCTACTTCGACGCTCTCGTGGACGAAGTCGCCGACCCAGCGGGCCTTGCGGCGGTCGTAGAGCCGGATCTTGCGGTCCGGGTACCAGCCGGAATGGAGAATCCATCGGCCCAGGTATTGGGCCAGACGCGGCATGGTGTAGGCGTCGTACCTGGGGCCGTTCTTCTTGAGGTTCCAGATCTCGCCTTCCAGGGCCTCGCTTAAGGCCTCATCGGCGTCGATGGAGAGGATCCAGTCGTTGGCGGCTTCTTCGCCGGCCCGGTTCTTCTGCTCGGCGTAGCCTTTCCAGGGGCGGTCGATGACATGGGCGCCGAGCTTTTCGGCCAGCTCGATGGTGCGGTCCACGGAGCCCGCGTCGAGCACCAGAATCTCGTCGCAGCACCGCAGGCTCTCGATGGCGCGGGCGATCTTGCGTTCTTCGTTGAGCGCGATGATAGTGGCGGTGATCTTCATCGCGCGGCTCAGAACCCCCCGGCCTTCACGGGCGCCAGAGTGAAGCACAGAACGAAGATGGCCATGGCCAGCCACCCGAGCCGCGTGCGGCCGGGCCCCAGCTCCGAAGAATCGAAGATGACCGGATGTCTCCTCCCCAGGAAGAAGAGCAGCACGGCCCAGAACAGCCAGACCCACCAGTAGAACACGCCCAGCGGCACCAGCAGGGCGATGCAAATCTTCGAAATCAGCCGGTGCTTTTCGCCCACCAGGGAGTAGAGGATGTGGCCGCCGTCGAGCTGGCCGATGGGCAGCAGGTTGAGGGCGGTGGCGAGAATGCCGATCCAGGCGGCGCGGGCCACCGGATGCAGGTACAGGTCGGCGGTGGCGACGCCCGGGAAGATGGCTTTCTGGAGCAGCCATTGCAGCGCCGGGGTGCCGAACTCGAAGCTGCCCTGGTGCGCGATACCCGGGATGACTTTCGAGAAGGCCAGCCCGATCGACAGCGCGGGAAGCAGGAAGACGAAGCCCGCCAGGGGCCCGGCCACTCCGATGTCGAACAGGACACGCTTGGAGAAGATCGCGGAGCGGATATGGATGAACGCCCCGAAGGTGCCGGTAAGGGTGGGGGCGGGAAGGAAGTAGGGCGGGCTCGCATCCACGTTGTAGTAAAGGCAGGTGAGATAATGGCCGAACTCGTGGGCCAGCAGGATGGCCATCAGGGTGAGGGAGAAGGGGAGACCTTCGGCCAGCAGCGCGGGACGCGCCCAGATGCGGGAGAACGCTTCCAGGCTATGCTCCAGGTCGAAGGGCAGGTTGCGTGCGAAATCGAACTGCAAGCCCGCGCCAACGACGGTTGTGGTGAACAGGGTCAGGGCGAAAAGCAGGCCGTGAAGCCACCACCGTTCGCGGCCTCGGGCGGGCGCCCATTCCGAAACCACGCCGTGGGCGGGAGGGGTGGGGTACGGGACGGCAGAAAGATCCTGAGGAGACACAATCCGGCTCGACCCGCAGCACGCTACTGCAGGGTTTGCAACTCCTTGCCTGGTTTAAACCGCACGGCCTTTCCCGGCGGGATGGAAACTTCCGCGCCGGTGCGGGGATTGCGGCCGATGCCGGTTTTCCGGGGCTTCACATTAAAAACTCCGAAGCCGCGCAACTCAATCCGGTCGCCCTGTTCCAAGGCTCTCTTCATCGACTCGAAGACGGTTTCGACCGCCATTTCGGCTTTGGTTTTCGTGATGCCGGTTTTGTTGACCACTTCATTGATGATGTCGAGCTTGATCAAAACAGCCTCCTTCGATTCGGTGTAAGCGCTGTCGACGCCGGCCCCGAGCGATCCGGGGGCTCCCCGCATAAAAGGTCAACCCCATGATAGGATTGAATTTATTGGAATGTCAAGCAACCACCCTGCGCACCGGTCCGGGCACGTGGAGAAGCGCGAGTTCTGCCGCGCGTGCGGGCACTTCGCCACGGGGGTGGCGGTAGCGGCGGTGGTGGACGGGGACGGGGCGGCGCACGGCATCACCGTCAACTCGTTCACGTCGGTGTCGCTCGAGCCGCCGCTGGTGCTCATCTGCATCGCCCACACGGCGTCGATTTTGAAGCACTTTCGGGCCAACCCGCAGATCGCGATTAATGTTCTGGCGGAGGATCAGCAGGCGCTGTCCGAGCGCTTCGCGCGCAAGGGGCAGGGGCGCTTCGAGGGCCTGGAATGGCGTGCGGCGGCAACCGGGGCCCCGTTGATCGCGGGGGTGCTGGCGGCCGTCGAATGCCGCATCGCCCGCACGGAAACCGCGGGCGACCACGACATCCTGATCGCGGAGGTCGAGCGGACGCACCTGCACCGGGGCCGCCCGCTGGTGTACTGGAGCAGCGGATACCGGCGCCTGGAACCTTGAGCTACTCGTCTCGGATGGCGCCCTGGACGCGGGCGGCGAGTTCCGGCGGAATTTCCTCTATGCCGTGCTCACCGCGGGCGTGTTCGGCGCATTGCTGCAGGATCTCCTGTTCGGTTTCGGCGCGTGCCACGAAATCGCAATCCACACCAACGTCGCGGCAGCGAATGATTTTGGCCATGCTCTCCTCCTTGATCCCCTCTGGACGCTTCGATGGTAGAGCGGCGCGGCACGAGCGGCAAGCGCGGACGGGTTTACAACGTGAGGAAGCGCGCAACCGTTTTGGATAAGCTGGAGGGATGGCGCTGGTGAAAGTGGGGACGCTCGCGCAACTCGGACCGGGCTCCGTCATGGAGGCGGTGGTGGACGGGCAGCCGTACGCGGTGTGCAACGCCGCGGGCGAGGTGTACGCGCTCGAGGGCGCCTGCCCGCACCGGGGCGGCCCGCTGGGCCACGGGGAAATGGACGGGCATCGCGTGGTCTGCCCCTGGCACCTGTGGGAGTTCGACTGCCGTACCGGCGCCTACGACCGCGACCCGGGCTTCCGCGTGGAGG
>Ga0316628_100002649_pt1 | contig 13386 bp, 12 predicted proteins | sample OWC_Aug_M2_C1_D5_FD_207648 | JGI IMG/M metagenome (GOLD analysis project Ga0316628, IMG submission 207648) | Wetland soil microbial communities from Old Woman Creek delta, Ohio, United States - OWC_Aug_M2_C1_D5_C | ecosystem: Environmental > Terrestrial > Soil > Wetlands | place: USA: Ohio... | reverse complement strand
TGGGGAAGATCGAGTAGCTCTCCGGCCATGACGTTTTCCAGGCCGTGGATGCGCGCCACCCCGTCGCCCACCGAAATGACCGAACCCACTTCGCTGACGGTGACGCTGCGATCGTAGTTCTCGATCTGCTCACGGATGATCTTGGTGATTTCGTCTGCTCTAATCTGTGCCATCGTCGGGCCTCTCTTGCCAACAGCCAACCGGGGATTCTTCGCTTCACTCAGAATGACACTGAGCCAGGCTTTTTCAGCAACCTGCTATCGCGCCATCAGCCGCTCACGAATGCGCTGCAGGTGGCCACGAATCGAACCGTCGTAGATGGTGCTGTCGATCTGAGCCAATACGCCGCCTAGCAATTGCTTTTCAATCTGAAACTCCAATTCCACTTTCTTTTTCGTGATGGTCCCGAAGCGCGCCAGCAATGTCTGGCGCTCGGCTTCCGAAAGCTCCGCGGCGGAGGAGATCTGGACCTCCACGACTCCCATCCGCTCATTGGCGACTTTCTTATACGCCTCCACGATGTCGTCAATCATAACCAATCGGTAGTTCTGGAGGAGAACGCGCAGGAAATTCCCGGCCAATTTGGAAGTGCCCGTCCGCGCGAGAATAGTTTCCAGAATCCTGAACTTATCTGCCGCAGCAACGGCGGGCGTCCTTACGACATCGCGAAGTTCCGCGCTCGACCTGTAAATCGCCGCAAAATCTTCCAGCTCGCGGAGCACCGTCCCATAGTCGCCCGTGCGGCTGACGACGTCCGCCAGAGCGCGCGCGTATCGATTGACAATTGCCTTTGACACGGAAGATCCTTCAAGCAGTTAACGGTTGACAGTTTACAGTGGACAGCAAATCGCTCATTCTGATTCTAGTTGTTGGCCTTGGGCACTCGGCTTTCAGCCAGTTTCTCCGCGAAGTCCGCCACCAGTCGCCGCTGGCCGACATCGTCCAAGCGCTGGCCGATCATCTGCCGGGCCATTTCGACGGCCTGCTGCGCTCCGTAGAGCCTCAACTCCAGGCGAGCCTGCTTGGTCGCGACTTCCATCTGCACGCGAAGTGAATCCATCATCTTTTCGATTTCGGTGGCGGTCGTTCGGCGCAGGTGCTCGCGTTCGGCTTTCATCTCGTCCAGGGCGGCCCCCCGGAAGCTCGCCATCTCTTCTTCAAAACGCCGCAGCTTGTCTTCCACTGCCTGAAGCTGCGCCTGGGAAGCTTCCAGCGCCTTGCGTCCTTCATCCAGGCTTTTCCGGATGGATGCCGAACGCTCGACAAAGAAATTCGCCAGGGGTTTCCGCAGGACGTATCCCAGCCCGCCCACGAGAAGAACGAAGTTGATCACCTTGTAAAGCAGTTCGTGCTTGTGCCCTTCGCTTTTCTCCTCGTGCTCAGCGGCCGCGGTTTCTTCCGGGCCGCGCCCGGCGGCGCGGACAAATTCCGCGAGACCCAGCAGGCAGATGCCCAGCATCAGCACCAGAAGCGCCTTACGCAGGGAGTGACTCAACTCGGCCTCCCGGTTTGCGGTTTGCCGCCGTTCCCGATGAGCCTTTCGGTGATCTCGCCGGCCAGAGCCTGGCAGGCCACGCTCAATTGGTCCTTGGCGGTTTGAAGCTCCTTCTCCAGTTCCGCCTGCATTTGCGCCAGGCGCGACTCACTCTGCTCGCGGGCTCTGCGCAGAGTTTCCTCGCGCTCGGCAAGAGACTCTTTCCTTTCGATTTCCCTCTGCCGATAGATCTCCTGCCGAACCGTCTGGAACGCCGCCTCATACTCGCGCGCCCGCATTTCCGCGGCGGCCGCCTGCTCGCGCGCGCGGTCCAATGCGCCCGCCGTCCTCGCCTCGCGCTCTTTCAGAACCTCCGACAGGCGCTGGAAGAAGAAACGCTCGAGGAATAACAGGAGGAGGAAAACGAAAACAACCGTCGGCGCACTCTGGACAAAAAGATGCCCCAGCCGACTTAAGATATCGCCCATTTTACGCGGTCAGCCTTACTGTCAGTAATCCGTTGAGTTACAAAGACTAAGGAATTTAGCACGGAGTTTCTGGGAGTGTCAACAATCGCAGATCGCGGAAAAGAAAAGGCATTCCTATCAGATTTGGGGGAGTGAATGCGCGGATGGGCGCGTTGCCGCTACCTCTTGCGCTTCCGCTTGACTTCCGTCGCGCCCCGTCTTAGATTGACTGACATCGGGGTTAGGTGCTCGTCGGTATTGCTGTGAAGACTCTCAGATTTCCAGGAGGGTAGGATGAGTCTCCTTAAAATAGCTCACGTTCCTCCCGCCACGGTGGAGCCTAGCGCTTCCATCCTCGAAGCCGTCCAGTTGATGGCCGAGGAAGGCGTGGGCGCAGTGGCGGTGGTGGACGGCGGCCAGTTGCGAGGCATCTTCACCGAGCGCGACGTAATGCTGCGCGGGGTCCTGCGCGAGCGAAGGCCCGTTGATACCAAGGTCGGCGACGTCATGACGACCTCCGTTGAGACCACCACCGACGACACTCCCTACGAAGAAGCCCTCAACTTCATGCTCGAGCGGCATATTCGCCACCTGCCCATCGTTTCGAGCGACGGCCAGCTCAAAGGTATGCTCTCCATCCGAAATCTGCTCGAACATATGGTCCACGACCTGCAGCGCGAACTCCATTCCCTCGATCAGTACCTCCTGAACGACGGCCCGGGCGGGTAGCGTCGGGATTCGTGACTCGGGTCTCGCAGATTGATGATTGCCAATTGATGATTGTCGATTGGTAACTCCCATTTCCCAATTTCAAATCCAGTTTTTCTCCCCCGGGGAGGGCGCGTCCGTCAGCGGAGGAACGGGTGAGGGAGTCAACCGCCCCTACTTCACCTTCGTCACCGTCACTTCAATCTGAAAGCGGCGGTTGGTGGCCACGTCATCCAGTTCGCTAATTATCGTAGGCTTCCCAATGGGAGCACCGGCTCGTAGCGACGAACGAACTTGGCGGACGATCGGGTTCTGGGTCGTTGAACCTACCAGCCTATCAGCCGCAACGCTCGAAGACTCTACAGTAAGACTTAGGCCCACGTAGTCGCTGTCGGTCTCTTCCAGTGCACAGTCAATGTTCATGCCAATATCGATGTACTCGAACTTGTTCGATTCCGTGGCAAAGGGAACCTTGCTACCCACGCGAATCTGGCCGTAGGGCCTTGGATGGTGCTCGTCTCGCGCAAGCAGCATGGTATAGCTTCGCGAATTCACCTTCTTGCCGTTTTCAAGCTCCTGAACCGTGAACTCTAGGCGGTGGACGGTAATCTCTTTGACTTGGGACTGACTGCTCCCTGTCGCTTGCTGGGGCGGCACGGCCCTGACAAATAGTGGCAGGAAAACCGCCATGATAGCTAACGTCACGGTTCGTAGGGATATCTTTCGCATTGGTTCCTCCTCAATCTCGGTGCGCATTTTCACTCTCAGCTAGTGGCTTTATCTCAAGCGCGGCGATTCTCAGCTTCGGGATGCTTAGTTGCTCCGTTTGCTTGGTGCCTGTCTGGATAGCTAACTCGGGCAAAGGCATGCTTTCGACGTATCGCAACAACAGTTTCTCCTGCTCGGACAATGGGGACGGCGTCGGGAATTGCTCGGGACGGCGAGATTCGGGAGCGGGGCTTCGCAACGCTCGGACCGGCCGCCCCGGAATATGAGACACCCACGGCGCAACGGCAACCATTTTCTGCGGCTCGGGCTTGGGCGCGATGGTTTGGAGTGCCGGTAGAGTACCGGCTGTGCGCGAGGCTGGACGCGATGTGAAGCGTAGAACTACAACCGCGAGTATCAGCACCGTTGCGCTCGCAGCAAGCGTCCAGGCCCAGACCCAACGGCGGGGTTGCAGAGCGCGGTCGCTCGCGCGCACGTTCGCCAGGATACGATTCTCCAGGCCCGCTCGCGGCTCCTCACTCCGATAGCGCCGGAGCGAGGCATCAAGCAGATCGTCAACGAAGCGGTCTTTGTCGTTAGGGTCCATGTTTGCGCTCCAGCAAGGCCGCAAGCTTTTGGCGCAGAAGCTCCCGTGCGCGAAGTAATCGTGTACGTACAGATCCCTCGGGGATTCCCAACACTTCTGCGATCTCCACGGAAGTCAATTCTTCAGCCATCGAAAGCGTCATCGCGTCGCGCAAGTCTTGCGGCAAACTTGCGATGAGCCGGCCGAGAAGCGCCGTCATCTGTTCGGTCGCGGCGATCTCGTCCGCGCCTGCCCCTCGATCTCGGAGTTCCAGCACGGCTTCCGCCACCTCATCCAGCGAGACTTCCTTAGGCTTTCTTCGATCGAGCGCCACGCGCCAGGCCGTGCGCGCCAGCCACGCGCGCCGGTCGCGGATTTCGGCCCACTTCTTCTGATTGCGCAGGAATCGCAAAAACGTTTCCTGGGAGGCGTCCTCGGCGTCATGGTGGTTCCGCAGGACCGAATAGACGACCTTGTAAACAAACCTGGCATGGTCGCGGACAATCCCTTCGAACTCGTCCCGGGCGGCGTCAGCCATCGCAATGGGCTCGCTCAAGCTCACCTGCCCTGACACTACCATCCGGGTCCACATAAGCAAAGACCGCGGCAGTCGACGGCCCGTTCTGATCTATTTCTGCCGGGTTGGATATGGAGCTTAAGGGTAAAGCCGAGGCGAGAACAGGAATCCTGGTTGCTACAGAAAGCCTTCTATAGGCGGAATGGGGTGGGATTACGCCATTGTTGGCCGACATCCTGTGACGAAATGTCCGAAAAGGCCTGAGATGAGGAAACTGAACCGCCGCAAATTCATGCAACTTGCCGCAACCGCGGCGGTTGCCCCCACAATCGCCTGCACCAAGGCAATAAGCCAGTGGCGATTCCTGACCCTTGAGGAGGCCAGAACTCTTGAGGCCCTTTGTGGACAAATTGTCCCTACTGACCAGGACCCGGGCGCAACGCAGGCCGGTGTGGTCAACTTCATCGACCGACAACTGGTTGGTCATCTCAAGCGCCACCAAGAAGACTACAGAGAGGGACTAGTCGGGGTCGACCAGACCAGTCAGGCGCTGCACGGCCGGAAGTTCGCCGACCTGCCGGTCGAGAAGCAACTGGCCGTCCTCGCGGTGCTGGAGAAGGGCGAGGCTGCGGGCGAAGTCTGGAAGAAACGCTCGGCCAAAGCGTTCTTCGACCTAGTGGTCAACCACACGATGCAAGGTTTCTACGGCGACCCGCGTCACGGCGGGAATCGCGACGGGGTCAGTTGGAAAATGCTGGGCGTGCCCTATCCGCCCATTCGCGGCCGGCAGCAATACGATTTGACCAAGCCTGGGAAGTCCGGATGACGGGAATGCGCACATGGCATTAAAGAAAGTCAATGCAGTGGTGATCGGCGCGGGCGCGGGTGGCGGCATTGTGGCGAAGGAGCTCGCCGTTGCCGGCCTGAGCGTGGTCCTGCTCGAGCGCGGCAAGTGGTATACGCCTTTCGATTGCCGCAAGGACGACCTGCGCAACCAGCGGGTCCCGGCGCTGGGGAGCGCCTTCGGGCCCGACGACGATCGCTACGTCCGCGTCTTTGTGGACGCCAAGGGCGAGGAGCACCTGGTCCGCCCAAGCGATGGCGACTATCACAACAACGCCGCCTGCGTGGGCGGCGGAACGTTCAGTTACGGCGCGCTGGCGTGGCGCTACATGGAGAAGGATTTCCGGATGCGCTCCACCTACGGCGCGGTCGAGGGCAGCACGCTGGAAGATTGGCCGATCTCGTATAACGATCTGGAGCCCTATTACGAGAAGGCGGAATGGGAGATTGGCGTTTCGGGAGACGACTCGAACAATCCCTTCAAAGGTCCGCGTAAGAAGCCCCTCCCGATGCCTCCGCTCCCGGCCGCGCGTGAAAACCAGATTCTGCGCGATACGGCGGAGTTGCTTGGCCTGCATCCCTTCGACGCACCCACGGCGCGCAACACCGTTCCCTACAACGGCCGCGGCGCCTGCATGCGTTGCCGCTGGTGCGTGGGCTTCGCCTGCGAAGTGGACGCAAAATGCGGCACGCACAATACCGTCATCCCCAAGGCGCTCAACTCCGGCAACTGCGAGCTGAGAACTGAATGCGTGGCGAAGGAAATCCTCACCGATGCTAAGGGCCGCGTCACGGGAGTGGCTTACTTTGATTCGAATGACCGGCTCCAGGAACAGCCCGCTGACCTGGTCGTCGTGTCAGGCTCCGCGACCGAGTCTCCGCGCCTGCTGCTCAATTCCAAGAGCGCGCTCTTCCCGAACGGCCTTGGAAACCGCTACGACTGGGTGGGCCGAAATCTCCAAGGTCACGCCTACGCCGGCGCCTACGGCCTCTTCGACTTCGACGTGTACGACGATCTGGGCCCGGGCGCGACGCTGGCGATTTGCGATTACAACCACGGTAACCCCGGCCTGATCGGAGGCGGAGCGCTCGCCAACGAATTCGTGCGGCTGCCTTACAACTTCTCGCAACTTCGAGTGCCGGGCGTGCCGCGCTGGGGCGCCGCTCACAAAGAGTTCGTGCGCAAGTGGTTCAAGCGCAACATCGCGGTGCACGGCCCCGTCCAGGAGATTCCGGTCTTCGATTCGCGCGTCCAGGTGGATCCGAAAGTCAAAGACTACTGGGGAATTCCAGTCTCCAGACTTTCGGGGCTGAACCATCCGAAGACTCTCGAGACGGCGAAATACGTCGCCTTGAAAGCCGAAACCTGGCTCAAGGAATGTGGCGCCGTCCAGACTTGGTTAAAAATGCCGGGGCGCGGGCTAAGCGGAAGCCAGCACCAGGCCGGGACCTGCCGGATGGGTGACGACCCCAAGACCTCGGTCGTCAACCGAAACTGCCAGGTGCACGACGTGCCAAACCTCTTCGTCGTGGACGGCAGCGTGCACGTGACCAATGGCGGATTCAATCCCGCCTTGACGATCATGGCGATTGCCTACTACGCGTCGGACCACATGGTGAGGACGTGGAAGGGAACGCAATTCCGAGGATAGCGCAGACGTAGCGCGACTAGCAAAACGAAGTAGACCATGCAACTCGGAACATTAAAATCCCGCCGAACCTGGATCCTGCTCGGATGTTTACTCGTCGCCATCCTCGCCCTGCCCGGCGCGAGCCTCTACTACGAGTATTCCGGCGGCGTGGCCTGCGCGCGCTGCCACGAAATCTGGCAACCCTACCGCGACTGGAACGTTTCCGCCCATCGCTCGGTAAGCTGCCAGTCGTGCCACGGCGATGTCTTCACGCTCGACGCGGGATTCCACCTGGCCAACATGCGTCGCGTGGTGACGCATCTTCGCGGCGATGTCCCCGAACGGCCCCGCCTCAAAAACGACCTGATGTACAAAGTGCTGGAGCGCTGCCAGAAATGCCATCAGCAGGAATTCGCGGACTGGAAAGCCAGCCGTCACAGCGCCACCTACTCGCAGATGTTTCTGGACACGGCGCACAACAAGAAACGCCTGCTCATGGACGACTGCCTGCGCTGCCACGGAATGCACTTTGAAGGCAGCATCAAGGACCTCGTTTCACCCATCGACACCGCCGGGCCGTGGAAATTCAAAGACCCGAAGCTGGCGGACCTCCCCGTGATTCCTTGCCTCGCGTGTCATCAGATGCACCACGAGGGTGCGCCCCTGCAGAAGCCTGCACCCAAAGGAACCGTCCCTGAAGCAAGTCAGGAAATTTTTCGGCCGTCACTGGCGCTTTTCGACCGCCGGGAACTCTCTCATGTGTCTGCCGGCAATCTACCGCTGCCCGCGATGCGTGAAGGCAAAAGGCAGGTCAAGATCAGCCCGGATACGCGGCAGGCGATTTGTTATCAGTGCCACGCACCGCTTCCGACTCTTGAAGTCGCGTCGGGCGACGACCGCACCGCGATCGGCGTTCACGAAGGCATCAGTTGCCTGGCCTGCCACCAGAAGCATCGCCAGTCCACGCGCGCTTCCTGCATGCAATGCCATCCGCGCATGTCCAACTGCGGTCTGAACGTTGAGACTATGGAAACCACTTTCAAGGATCCCAAGAGCTCTCACAACATTCACTTCGTGAAATGCCTTGATTGCCATCCAAAGGGCGTCCACCGCAGGCAACGGCCCAGCGAAACCACTGCCAGCACCGTGGGCGCCTTGCGGGCCAGCGCGGTCAACCCTGCTCATTGAAACGAGAATTTCGACAGCCGGTTAGGCAGCACTCCAAGCTGTCAAATCACCGACGCGGCGGAACTTCTCCGCCATCCCCAGACGACGATAGAGCGCTTCCGCCCAGTCATAGGTTGACGGGCAATCGCCGATGAAAACCAACTCGGTGGGAAAGAGCAGCCCCGCCACACGCGCGAGGTCGGTGATGCGCAGGCAGTTGAGCATTTCGATCGCGGGGCCGCTGCCGTCGCGCGGGCCGGGCAGATTCTGGCTCGCGGGGGGCGATTCGAGAAACAGCGCGCTGACTTTTCCATCGAGCAGCGCCCCGTAGAGTGCCACCGCCGCCATCGGGCCGCGGCCCACGAGCGCCACCGGCTTCCCGGAAACGTGCGGCAGCGAGCGCACGGCATCGAGTGCGCGCAACGTGTCGTAAACCCACATGCTGGCGAGCGTCCGGCCGGTCCATGCGGTGGCGCGACGCAAATGCCATTGCAGTTCTCCACCCCAGGAAGTCTCGCCCGTGCCGCGCGGCTCGACGACGACCTTGGCCCACGGGGCTCGAATCCGCCCGAGGAAATCTTCGCTCGCGCCCACCACGCCATTCGGCCGTCTCTCCCCCAGCAGTCGCAGCGCCACCACCGCCGGTGCCGGCGGCACAGTCGAGCCAGACATGAGCAGTTCTCCATGCAGCCGCCAGTCCTTCTCCGAGCTAAAGGCAAAGCGGCAGCAATTCTGGTTTTCGCCATTGGCGAATTCAAACTCCACTTGCGTCGCGAGCGCGGGCGGCACGGCGGGGAACGCTCGGAAGGTTTTGGCGCGCAGCGCGGCAATCGTCTCCTGGCGCGTTAGTTCCAGGGAATTCTCATCGGCGATTTCCGGCGGCGCGGGCAGCTTGATGAATTCCTCATGAATCGAGGGCATGCGATTCTCCGGCGGAGCGCCGCCGACAAACACTCGCAGCGTCTCCTCGGATTCCTGTTTCTCCGGTGAGTCGTTGATGTCGCCCACCTGCTGGGGAGGAATTGTTTTCCCCTGCAGGTGTTTCGCGAACCAGGAGAAGATTGCCGTCCGCGAAAGCTGGTGATAGCCGTGTCCTCCCGGAGTCTCGACGAGGCGCAGGTTTTCCGCGGCCCCCAGCACACCGTAAAGGCGCTGAAGTTGGCTGTGAACTTCGCGGATGGCGTCAATCGTGAAGATCCCATCGTGATTGGCGGAGGCGATCAGCAGCGGGCGCGGCGCGAAGAGCGCGCCCACATCCGCCAGGTCCCATAGATAGGTGTTGTTCCACCACATGCAATCGCAGTGGCCGTCTATGGTCAGGTCTTCAAGGTGTGAACCGAGCGTCGCCGTGCCGCAGACCGGAGCCGCAACTTTCACGCGCTCGTCTCCCGCGGCCACGTACCATGTCACCGCGCCACCACCGGAGATGCCCGTCACTCCGAGGTGCGCTGCGTCCACTTCCGGCCGTCCGGAAAGCAGGTCGAGCCCGCGAATCCCGTTCAGCATTTCGATGGCCGCAGGTGAATAGCCACGGCTGTACCAATGTTGCCAACCTTCGTAATACGGCCCGTGGTGAAAACCTTTCGCCTCGCCGTACTGAACCGTGTCGACAACCAGGCAAACAAATCCCAGCTCGGCGAACCGCCGCGGATGAGCCTGATAGTGAACCTTTTGCGTCGGCGAGTGGCCGCAGACGTAGAGGACTCCGGGCGCGCGACCGGCCAGCTTGTTGGGCACGTAAAGATTGGCTGTGACGTAGGCCTGCGGCAGGCTTTCGTAGTAGAGCTTCTCGATGCGGTATTGCGGTCGTTCGACGACGCCGGTGACCTTCACGTTGAGTGGCGGCCGCTGGCTCATTGGCGGCAAGTTCTCCAGGCCCATCATCTCCATATATTGGCGGTGACGCTCGGGCTGGAGACGGCGCCACGTCGCGGCATCTTTGAAATCCGCCAGCGAGTGGTCAGTGATCCGGCGCGCTTCGCGGGACAGGTATTCGCGAATCGAAATACTGAAGCCCCTTTTTGACGGAAGGTTCTTCCGCGGAGCGCGAGTCATCGCCTTCGGCACAGGCGTCTGCGCGGGCGCGAGGCCCGCGAGTCCCGTGCCGGCTGTCACGATGCCTGCTTTAAGAAACTCCCGTCGGTTGCGTGGCATGTCTTTCCTCCCCAAGGCTGGACTCGTTGAGCGGGGCTGATTGTACCGGAAGCAGTGGCAACGAGCCCTGTGATTTCATTCCTGCGGCGGTTGCCTTTTTGTTGCGACTGCCGCGCGGCGTCGATATCATGACATCCTGAATTCGTGTCGGAAGACCACCATGAACGAAATTTGGCCGGGAAGGCCCGCGCCCCTGGGCGCATCCTGGGATGGCGAGGGCGTGAATTTCGCCCTGTATTCTGAAAACGCCGAGGGAGTGGATCTTTGCCTCTTTGACAGGCCATCGTCCGGTCAGGCGACCGCGGTCATCCCCATCAAGCAGCGCACGCGCCACACCTGGCATGTGTATCTCCCCGGATGCTCTCCAGGCCAGCTCTACGGTTATCGCGTTCATGGCCCCTACGAGCCCATGCGCGGCCTGCGCTTCAATCCCGCCAAGCTGCTCGTTGACCCATACGCCGGCGCCCTGACCGGCGCCGTCGATTGGGCACGCGGCTCACCCTTCTCCTACCCGTTGGGTAACCCTGACGGCGATCTGGCTCGCGACGATTCCGACAGCGCTGGCGCTATCCCCAAGTCGATCGTTGTGGACCCGCGATTCGATTGGAGCGGCGATCGCCCGCCTCGCACTGCCTGGGCACGCTCGGTCATCTACGAACTGCACGTGAAGGGTTTCACCAAGAACTTCCCGGGGCTCGATCCACGCCTGCGTGGAACTTACGCCGGCCTGGCAGCCCCGCCGGTGCTCGAGTATTTGACCCGTCTGGGCGTCACCGCGGTCGAATTGCTCCCCGTCCATGCCTGCCAACCCGAGAAATTCCTCACCGACCGCGGACTCACCAATCATTGGGGCTACAACACGCTGGGATACTTTGCTCCCGACGGGCGCTACAGCGCCTCGGGCAGCCTTGGCGCACAGGTTTCCGAGTTCAAGCAGATGGTCAAGGCGCTGCACCGGGCGGGCCTCGAAGTGATTCTCGACGTCGTCTACAACCACACGTGCGAGGGCAACCACCTGGGCCCGACCCTCAGTTGGCGCGGCATCGATAATCCCACCTACTATTGGCTCGAGCCCGGCCTGCCGCGCTACTACCGGGACTTTACGGGTTGCGGCAATTCGCTCAACATGCTCCACCCCGCGGTTCTGCGCATGATCGCCGACAGCCTGCGCTACTGGGTGCTCGAAATGCACGTCGACGGGTTTCGTTTCGACCTGGCGGCGGCGCTGGCCCGCGAGGAAGGCGGCCCGAGCCGGCTTTCGTCTTTCCTGGACATCCTTCACCAGGACCCGGTGCTGAGCCAGGTCAAGCTGATTGCCGAACCCTGGGACGTCAGCCTGGGCGGCTATCAAGTCGGCAATTTCCCCGTGGATTGGGCGGAGTGGAACGGCCGTTACCGCGACACCGTGCGCCGCTACTGGAAGGGCGAAGCTCGCATGGTGCCCGATCTCGCTTATCGCCTCACCGGTTCGAGCGACCTCTACCGCGACGATGGCCGCAGCCCCTCCGCCAGCGTCAACTTCATCACCTGCCACGACGGCTTCACCTTGAACGACCTGGTCAGCTACAACCAGAAACATAACGAAGCAAACCTGGAGGAAAACCGCGACGGCACCAACTCCAATGACAGTTGGAATTGCGGCGTGGAAGGGGAACCCAACGACGCGGCGATTCTCGCCCTGCGGCTGCGGCAGATGCGGAATTTTCTGGTGACGCTCTTCCTCTCGCAAGGCACGCCGATGTTGTGGGCCGGCGACGAGGCCGCGAACACCCAGCGCGGAAATAACAACGCCTATTGCCAGGACAATCCCATCGGCTGGCTCGATTGGGAGCACACAAAAAAGTATTCCGCGCTTCTGGAATTCACCCGCGGCTTGATTGCTCTGCGCAAGGCGCATCCGGTCTTTCGTCGCACCCGGTTTCTCGAAGGGCGCGACTTCTCGCTCGACCGCATCAAAGACGTCACTTGGCTGCGGCCCGACGGAGCCGAAATGCGCGAAATCGACTGGCAAACCGACTACGTCCGCGCCATCGGGTTACAGCTCGATGGAAGGGATTTGCAGGAATGGGATGAGAGGGGATGGCCATTGAGCGATTCCCTGTTCCTGATTCTGTTCAATGCCCACCATGAGGCTATCGCGTTTCAGCTTCCCGCAGTCCCCACACCCGGCGCCTGGCTGGAACGTCTGGACACATCAACAGGATCGATCGCGGCGTCCGGTCCCAAACCACCTCGGCGGGCAAGACCCAAGTCGCACCCGCCCGGCGATAAGTATCTGCTCACCGACCACGCGGTGGCAGTGTTTGAGTGGGTTCCCTAGCATCGACGGCTTCCGACAACGTTAAGTCGTAACGGTCAGCCCGTCCGCGGCCAGCACGGCGCGCGTCTTCTTGTGATGCGCGATGTTGGCAAGGTGCAGTGTGCGCACCGCCTGATGTCCGAGTTCGATCGTGGCGTTGGGCTGCTGGCGCGTGCGGACGCACTCGAGAAAATTCTTGATGTGCGGCGGCGTTTGCGTCAGCCCGCCGGGAAGTTTTTCGATCGCCGGTTCCGGCCGCTCCCAGCGCGACTTCGGCGCCCACGGTTCCTGATAGAAGCGGTAGCCCTGCTCGCAAAGTTCGAGCGTCCCCTTCTGCCCTTGGAAGACAATTCCCCAGCCGTTCTGGAATGAGTTCATGTAGGCGAGCGTCCAGGTGGCCATGAACTTGGGATACTCGAAGGTGGCGCTGAAAGTGTCGGGTGTCTCCGCCGGCTGTAATTTGTACACCGCGCCGTAGCACGTCGCGGCCACGGGCTGCGTCGCGCCGGTGAACCACTGGATCACATCGATCAAGTGCGTACCCTGGTCCGTCATGTTGCCGCCGGAGAAATCCCAGAACCAGCGCCAGTTGCGGAATTTGATCAGCTCGAAGGGCTGCGCTTTGGCGGGCCCGACGAAGCGCGCCCAATCGAGTTTGTCGGTGATGATCGGCCGGGGCTTGACGCTCAAGTTCCAATACCACTCGGCGCGCACCAGATTGATCTCGCCCAGCTTGCCCTGGTCGATCAGCTCCTTGCACTCGCGCACCATCGGCGAACTGCGCCGCTGCATGCCGACTTGGACGATGCGATCCGTCTTACGGACTTCCTTT
>Ga0316628_100002648_pt1 | contig 13388 bp, 15 predicted proteins | sample OWC_Aug_M2_C1_D5_FD_207648 | JGI IMG/M metagenome (GOLD analysis project Ga0316628, IMG submission 207648) | Wetland soil microbial communities from Old Woman Creek delta, Ohio, United States - OWC_Aug_M2_C1_D5_C | ecosystem: Environmental > Terrestrial > Soil > Wetlands | place: USA: Ohio... | reverse complement strand
TATGACTAACGCTATCGTAAGATTTTGTGAGAGCTGATCAAGGAAGGCAGAAGAGTATCGTGAGCAACCGTTAGTCGTAAAAGTCGTCCGAATGAATTAACGCATTATCTGTTTTACCAATATCCGGAGAATAATTGCCATGAAGAAAGTGATATCTGTCCTGTTCGTCTGCCTCTTTGCCACTTCCGCCTTCGCTGCTGTCCCCGCAAGCACCCCAGCTACTGGCGCTTCAAGCGACGCGCCCAAAGCCGTATCTGCGCATGTGAAAAAGAAACACTCTGTGAAGAGAACCCACCACAAGAAGGCCGCTAGCGAAGCAGGTTCTGCCGCGCCAGCCGCCAAGTAAGCAAACACGTTTGCTTAAGAACGGCAGGGTTCTCCCCTGCCGTTTTTTTATTCGCTTTCCTGAACTTTGGCACCACATCGTATACCACCGCTCAGGCTGACAAATTGTTTGCCTCGTGACTACGACCGAGCACTCCATTCGCTCGACAACCACTATCCTTTATATTCACTACACAGAACCAACCAACAGATAGATGGCCGCACCTGATGTCCCGCCTCGCCGTGGCGGATGTTCTATACTTTCTCAATGAAGATTACCGCATTGCCCGCCTGCTGTGCTTTCATATTTTCTCTCGTTGGAGACGCCATGGCAGATCGTTTTAGCATGACCAGCCCGCAGATTACCGAGGGGGCGCGCATCGCCGATGAACAGGTGTTCAACATAGGATGCCACGGTGGAAATATGTCGCCCGCGCTTCAATGGAGAAATCCACCCGAGGAAACCAGGAGCTTTGCCGTGACAGTCCTTGATCTGGACGTTCCATCGGGCGGCGACTGGTGGCATTGGATTATCATCAACATTCCCGCTAGCGTCACAGGACTTGTGAAGGGCGCAGGAAACCCCCAGGCACATCTTGCACCATCGGGCACCGTTCAACTTCGAAATGACTTCGGCAAGAGCGGTTATGGGGGGCCATGTCCTCCTTCCGGCGACAAGCCGCACCGCTACGAATTCACTGTATATGCTTTGAATATCGCCAAGTTGCCCCTTGATGAATCAACGCCCGCGATCACCGCGGCCTACTCACTGCGCGAGCATATGCTCGACAAAGTTTCGCTCATGGCGACGTACAGCCGGTAGTCAGCCTCACCTGCACACCCGCCGGCCTCTAACACCTGCGGACCTAAAAATGCCATCCGGCACCGGCATAAATAATTCCTGAGTAGCGCCTGGAGACAATGGGACTATCCACGATTTCGTTGCCCAGGTGTGTCCCTACCACGCCACCGAGCAAGACCCAGTCGTCCGGCAGACGATATAGCCCAGATACTCCTACACTCGTATTGAACGTAGCGCTGCCAGCATAAACCGGGCGCCAGGGCGTGGCCTCCTCTGACCGCACACCGTAGTAATAGTCGACGCGTTTGTTGTCGAGCCAGGTGGTGCTGAGACTCGGTGTGAGCAAGAGGCCAGAAGCCATCAGAAAACTATGCGATAGCCGCAAGCTCGCGCTGTCACCATGGCTCGCCCCACCGATATCGTGATAATAATGCGCACCGATAGTGGCAACAGACGTTCTCCAGGAGGCATTCAGATAACCATCAATGGACTTGATACGGCGCTCCATTCCTGCAAGCATTGCATCATCACCGGGCTTCCAGCCGCTTTGGCTACGCATACCGATCCCAAACCTCGCCGTATGATCATCGCTCTGCACTAGCCAGACACCTCCGCCAGTGATGCTCCAGTAGGCCAAATCCCGATACCGCATCACTACCAACGGAAGCGGTAAAGTCCATCTCCCCCCTTCACCGAGGATTCGCTCGCCGGTAAATACGCCTGCGCCCAGAATGCCGTGGAAATTCTCGGCGTGATTCGGCTCTCCCTCTGACAATTGCATGTCCGTGTAACTTTCGGTCACTTCCTCGATTGTATCGGCAACCGCCTGGCACGAAATAAACAGCAGGAACAGCAGACTTATCCGGGCTCTCTTCATTGTCGAATCCTTCCTGAGAAAATAGTGGCGATCCTGGCAATCGTGAGCGGCTTCCCTCCTCCTGATCACGGATATCGACGCGAACGTTCCAATAGCCCTTTGGCATACGCCCTCCTTATCTGCCGCTGAATAACCACACTCCATGGGATATTATTCGCCTACAATTTGCCGGAGTTCCACCTATATTTGTCTCTATTACCAATCATCGGAGATGCGCAGAATGAGACAGTTGATGGTTTACTCCCTGATCGCCACCCTTGCTCTGGCAGGATGTGCGACCACACCCCAGGACGGAACCCAGACGGATCGCAGTCGCACAGTCGGTGGTGCGGTCCTGGGTGGCATCATCGGCGGTATCCTCGCCAACAATACCGGTAGTCGTTCCACAGGCCGGACAGCGGCCGGAGTCATTGGTGGGGCTGTCGTCGGCGGGGCCATCGGCAATTCAATGGACAAGAAGGAAGAGAAAATCCGCCAAATCTCCGCTGATCGCGATGCCAAAGGAATGGAGGTGGAGCGTATGCGCGAAGACTTGCTGCGCGTCAGCGTCTCCTCTGAGGCCTCTTTCGCCTTCGACCGTGCGGAGATCAAGCCGGAGTTCAAGCCGACCCTGGACAAGGTTGCATCTGTGTTGCGCGATGATCCCAATGTGCGTATCACCATCATCGGCTTCACCGACAACATCGGCAGCGAGGACTATAACCAACGCCTCTCCGAGCGCCGGGCCCAGGCTACAGCTGACTACCTCATCAGCCGTGGTGTCGGAGCAAGCCAGATCCTCACAAAAGGACTGGGCGAATCAGAGCCGCGCGCCAGCAATGCTACCGAAGAGGGGCGAGCACAAAATCGCCGTGTAGAGATCTATCTGCAACAGACCTGATCGCCATGGTTAACAGAAAAAGCCGTGATGGATAACTGTCACGGCTTTTTCGTTATTGCGATGCAGATTTGACAAGGTAAGCTCAGGCAGACAAACGATACATTACCGTGCGCACCGATGCGATCACACTTTTCCTGTGCGGTGACGTCATGACCGGGCGCGCCATCGACCAGGTGTTGCCACACCCGGTCGATCCGGTCATCTACGAATCCTATATGCGCAGCGCTCTGGGTTATGTGAATCTCGCAGAGCGCACCAACGGCCCCATCGAGCGGCCGCTGGACTTCGCCGATATCTGGGGCGATGCCCTCGTTGAATGGGAACGCACCAAGCCCGCCGCACGCCTCATCAATCTCGAAACCGCTGTCACCACATCGCCGCACGCCTGGGAGAAGGGGATCAACTACCGCATGCATCCGGCCAATCTCCCATGCCTTACTGTCGCGGGGATAGACGCCTGCATTCTTGCCAACAACCACGTGATGGATTGGGGATACGACGGATTGGCGGAGACTACGCAAGTGCTCACCGAAGCCGGACTGCGCACTGTAGGGGCAGGTGGGAATCAGGCCGAGGCAGAGCGGCCGGCCGAGATAGAGATCGCTGGAGGCAGCCGGTTACTGGTCTTCGCCTTCGGACTGCCGAGCAGCGGGGTGCCGGCCGAGTGGGCTGCGACATCCGCACGTCCCGGTGTGGCCTTTCTGCCCGATCTCTCAGAGGCCTCAGCCCGTTATGTCACCGCTCTTTGCCGGACGGCGCGTCAACCCGGCGATCTTGTGTTGGTCTCGCTGCACTGGGGCGACAATTGGGGTTATCAGATACCTGCCGAGCAGCATTCCTTCGCTCACCACCTTGTCGATGCTGGCATCGACCTTATCCACGGCCACTCCTCGCATCACGTGAAGGGGATCGAGGTCTACAAAGGCAAACTCATCCTCTACGGCTGTGGCGACTTCCTTAACGACTACGAAGGAATCGAGAACTACGAAGGATATCGGGATGATCTCAGCCTGATGTACTTTCCCACACTCGATCCCCGTAATGGGCGGCTGCTGAAACTGCGCATGGTGCCACTGCAGATCCGGCGCTTTCGTCTTCGGCATACCGATGCCGCCGACACGGCCTGGCTCACAGCGACCCTGAACCGCGAAGGGCGGGCGCTGGGTACCCGTGTGGTGGAAGGCGACGGCGGACTGCTGTTGCAGTGGTGAGTGTGACGTCAGAGCGCGAAACAGAGGTGAGGCAATTTTATCGTGCACTACCAAAAGCACGGACAGCAGATTTGCGTATCTCATTGTTTTATCGGGACTTTTTGTATACATCCCCCGTTATGGCTTGAGATAGTCTAAAATAGCCCTTTTATGAAGTTATCTCCCGTTCAAATTTCCCCCCCAAGGAGACCATGTGGCCGAAACCGACGCAGAATTACAGCTCAGAGTCTGGAAAGAGCTTGCGATTAGTAAACAGGTATTGATGAGGGCCGCGACTGATGCCCTGAAGCTGGACCCCAACTGCACCCAGCAAGAACTCAAACAGGCACTGGAAGCGACCATCAAGCGCTCCGCCGAAGCAGAACTCGAAGTCAGCAAGGCTCAGGAGCAGGCCAAGCTCGCCATCGCAGCGGTGGAAAAGAAGCTGGCAGAGAGCAAAAAGTCCCTGGATACCGTTGAAGCCGCCCTCGCCGAGGCGCAGGCCAACCAGGAAAAGCTCCAGCAGCAGCTCATCAACGAACGCAACAACAGCGATCTTCAGATGAAAAAACTCAAGGAGAGCCTGGCCGAGAAGGAACGCGCGCTCAAGACTATCAGCACCACCCTCTCCGACACCCCCGAAAACGTGTTGAAGAAGCTGAAGGCACTGAAAAAGCAAAAGATGGATGAGGCCGATGCTCGCAAGAAGGTCGAAGAAGCCCTCTCCACCTTGCGCAAGGAAAAACAGAAACTGGAGCAGAGCTTGAAAGAACTGCAGGCCGCGCAGGAAAAGTCCGGGGAGGACAAGGCCGCGTAGCCATCCCTGCTCTACCGTAAGTTAAGAAACCAAAAGGGGCGGAGACAACTACTTATTAATTGTCACCGCCCCTTTAATTCAAGACCCCTTGGCATTCATTCGCACTTGACCGTCACAAGGTCGCCCTGTTCTTCGTCTAATTCAAAACACTTGCGCTCCACCAGTACCATCTTGTTCTTCACAACTTTGTAAGTGGCGCTCATGTGTTTTGTCCCTGCGCAGCACTGGCTGTGCTCGTGTATGAGCTTCGCGGCCGGATCGAATTCCAGGGAACTCCCTCCGAAATCGCTTTCGACGAAACGTTCAGCACCGGGGACTCGCAGAAAGTAGAGGCTGCTCGTGTCAGGTCCGGCGTAGCTAGATTCGAACACGGAGAAGTCCTCGATTCCATCGAAGTTGTAATCATCCACTGAGACATTATCCACACCGCGATACTCAACATCCACGTTGAATGTCTGCAACAAGACGTCAGTCCCTTTCTTAAATACTTTGATCGCAGACACTCGGGGATAGTACTCGTCTTTTTGCTTGACCACCCTGGTCTTGAAATAGAGATCTCGTGTCGCCGCCGCTTGTGTCAGTTCCAGGGGCGAGGCCTCCAGATTTTCACCGTCTTCAACTACAAACTCCTTTTTCATAACGATCGGTAGCCGCTTCGATAGATCTGTTCTGTACCACTCCCCGCTGACATTTTCCTGCGTCATATCGAAATGCTCGAACCTGAGTATTGCACTCTCACCCTTATGGTCGTTTTGCTCGTGAAGCTCAAGCACACCACCAACCAGTTTTCCGTCCACCTGAATGGGCGTATCGAATTTGTCGTAAACGTACATTGCCCTGACAACACCATCTCCATACACATAGGCGAAAAGGTGTATCGGCTGTATGCCGATTGTTCCTGCGTATCCGAGTTGTGCCAATGCGTATGGCATAGGCGTCAGCAAAGCCAGCATGATCATCCACCGCAGCCCCCTGACGGGGTCGAACAAATGACGTAAAATCTTATTGATATGTTTATCCAGAAACTGGCCCATCACACCCCCCCTTTTTTTGGTCCCACTATGTAATTCTTGTTATCCAGAAAACACAAGATTAAATTTTATTCTTTTAATCTTTTTAATCCTTTGTCCGTTATGTTATTTCATCTCCTTTCAAGATAAACGTTCCAATATTGCTCTGGCTTGCGCATCAACTTCATGTTCGTGCTCACCCACTGTAGGTGACAAAGCAATACACTGAAGCTCGGCTGTCAGAAGGCAAGCAAGTTCGCTGGATTCCGAAACAATACAGCTGATAACCCAATACTTCCAAACATCGTCGTCGCTTTGAAGTACTTCGCGTATGTGCGGTGCAAGAGGTGCTCCGATACTTGCCAGAAACGGCTGAAGCACCTGTGCAACTGGCCAATTGCAGTCTTGCATCCACTCAATCAACTCAGGAAGAATAGGCTCAATGCATGGATAGCCCAAAGCCACAAGAGCCTCAGCCTTCTCTGTTTCCATTTTGGTTCTTGGCAGAAGATCGGCCAGATTTGAATGCATAATATACCGATTACGGCGCAACTGCGGCGACTAAAGCGCTTTCAGTGTCCACGCCACTGGTTGGATGTGTGCATGCCACTAGACATCAATTTTGAAGCCGAGCTCTACATCACAACCTGCTTGACCGCCTCGAATACCCCAATTTTCTTTCGTGATTTCTCTGAGGAGGATTTTTACATGATCTTTGGGAATACCAAATGGCTCCAGGTTGTTCACTATGGTCCTGTATAGATTTCGTTTCGCCTCGAGAGAACGTCCGGCAAAGGCGTCAATGCTAATGTGGGTGTAAACCTCCGGTTTCTCACGTTCCGGCGGGCATGCAAAGCGGTGTGGTTCATGCACGATTAGGCGAACATTTTTGTCACCCGGGAGAATTTTGAAAGCTTCGCGCAGGGCCCGGTGAACTGCCTCCATAAGAGCAATCTCTTGCTCCTGTGTGTATTGTCTCCGAACTTCAATCAAGACACTCGGCATGCTCTACACCTTTGCGCTGAGTCCCGCCAATCAGGTCCAGAACATAATTCTAGTGAAAAGTATGTTCTGAACCTGGCCCGCATTTCCGTTTTACTCTATATCGACCAGACTTACTTAGAACGAAAGATAATCTCCTTCATCCGCTCCAGTTTCGGTGACACCATAGGCACGGTGAGCATGGTGCTGGCAACAGCCATCAACAGCAAAGCGGTGAAGGTTTCGCTGGTAACGATTTGCTTGTCCAGCAGGATATTGACGAAGATGATCATGATGAGAGCCTTGGTCTGTAGCAACCAGCCGATGATGGAGGCCTCGCCCGATTGCCACTTGAGCACTTTCCCGGCAGCGTGGATGCCGATCAGTTTCCCCGCGACAGAGGCGAACAGCAATACCGTAGCAGCGATGAGCACGGCCGAGCCGCCCATCGCCCAGTTGGTACGCAGCCCGGTGCTGAGGAAGAACACCGGCATGATCACCAGCAGCACATGATGGCGCAGTGCATCCATCTTCTTCTGGTCGAACCAATGATTGTCCGTGACCGCACCGGCGAGGAACGCACCGACCATGAAGTGCAAACCCGACCAGTCGGCGCCAAGGCCGCACACCGCCAACCAGATCAGGCCGACATACCAGCGATCGCGCTCCGCCAGCCACATCATGAGCTTGCGATACAGCCAGGCAGCAACAGCGAAGGTGATGAGGAAGCCGACCTGTTTCCCTACGCGCTCCCAATCCATCAGGATCAGTGCGAGCACGCCCCAGATTGCGACATCATCCATGCTGGCATAACGCAGAATGCGCTGGCCGATGGGTTGGCGCAGCACTTCAAGTTTTTCCATGAGCAGAATGAGGATCGGCAGTGCGGTGACGGCGCAGGCCATGCCAACGCCCATCACGAATTGCCAGGTCAGTGCTTTGGGTCCGATCCAGCCTTCATACATCAGCATGCCCGCCGCGGCGACGCAACCGAACAGCAGCGGTGTTCCCAAGGCCAGACCGGCGGTGATGCCGCTTTCTTTGCGATACTTCCATGCCTCGCGCAAATCAAGTTCGATGCCCGCGATCCAGACGAAAATCATCACTGCCCACCAGGCGATGCCGTTCAGCGATTGGATGACCTGCGGGGTGAAGACGAATTGATAGTAATCGGGAAATGCGGCACCGAGGATGCCAGGGCCTAGCAGAATACCGGTAATGATCTGCACCACCACCAATGGCGCGTAATATTCAGTCTTGCCCACCCGCCAGATCAGATAGGGGATGGAGAAGATAAGTGTCATCGCGATCAGAAATAACTCAGTGGTGCTCATGGCGTCGGCATCTCGGGATTTTTAAAAACTTGGAGTATGCCATAAGAAAAATCAAAAATGAGATCTGAGCTCAATAATTCCGAATATTAGCTGAAATATGTTTACTCTGATTTTTTTGCAGTGACCGATTGCACCAAAATGGGCTAATGCGTGTCCAGATCGAAGATATTTTAGTTTTTGTGCCTGATGATTTGTGCCAATTTTTTATGGGCAAGTTCGGCGCTACCACCCCACAACCAATGATGCCAATTGAAACAGCACAAAGGCGGATGAAGATATAAATCCAGCCCATGGGATCCACACCGGATAGATGTGCAAACCGGACGGACGCGGGTCGCGACGTTTGATGCGCAGCAGTGCCAGGTTGATGAGACTGAACGCAACGAGCGTGATAAAGCTCGTGGCCTTGGCGAGAGTGACCAGTGGTAGCCACAAAGCCAGCACCAGGACGCCAAGAGTGACGAGCGCCGTTGCAAGCAGCGGCGTGCGGCGCACCGGGTGAACCCTTCCGAGTCGCTTATGCAGCCAGCCCTCGCGGCTCATGCCATACAGAATGCGTGAAGCCATGATGATCTGGATGAGTGCGCCATTAACCACCGCGAACAGACTGATAATGCTGATCACAGTGGGCGTTTTGCCCGTGGCCTGTGTGTAGAGCAGAGCAAACGGCGCTTCTGTTCTGGCAAGTTCATCTGCAGGCAGAGCCAACGACGCGGCCAGCGCTACAAGAACATAGAGAAGGGTGGCCACGCCGAGCGCCAAGAGGATAGCAAGCGGCACATTCCGCGTCGGCTCTTTGGTCTCCTCGGCGACTGTCACCATGTCCTCAAAGCCGATGAAAGCATAAAATGCCAAGAATGCGCCGAGGATAATGCCGCTCCAGATGTGCAGATCAGCAGGGGGAACAAATTCAGGAAAGTGCACTGGATGATCAGCAAGATGATTGCCCGTGACCAGAAGAATAAAAATCAGGCCGCCGAGTTCAATGACGGTGATCAGCGCCGCGGCAGCCACCGACTCGGCGATACCCCAGGCGGCAAGCATACCCATGCCGAATACCAGTGCGGTAATCACCAACCACGCGGGCACCTCCATGAATACGTGCAGATAGGCGACGAAGCCGTTGACCAGCGTGGCGGCCGAGACCATGCCAGTTAGAATCATCAGAAAGCCTACGAACAGAGAAAGCCACTGGCGATGGAATCCAGCCTGTACATACACTGCAGCCCCTCCGCTCCTCGGGTATCGTGCCGCCAGCTCGGCATATGACAGTGCGGTGAACAGCGCGAGTAGCGCCGCCATGAGGAACGCCACAGGGACATACGGGCCGGCGTATCCCGCAACCTTGCCGACCAGAACATAGATACCGGCACCGAGAATCGTGCCGAGGCCATAGAAGGTGAGCAATGGCAGAGACAGGCTGCGCTTAAGCGGATCGGACTCGGCCACAAGGGTTACCACTGTTTTTTATTATGCGAGAATGGAAACGGCGGTCTATCGCATTCATTAGCCAGTATGAGTAACTATTAAGGGCGTACATGTTGGCATTGCCAGCATATATCAAACGATGAGTCATTTTTCTCACCACATTGTTCACACACCCAATCATCTTCATTCTTATTGGAAGAGATGGCTTCGATAATCTTCATTGCCTCTGCATAATCAGAATCATTGACTACCCAGAGCTCCAGCCAGGTATCAAAGGGAGATAAATCACCTGCCGCGCTGGATGCATATTCATTTCTTAACACGGTTTTTATGCCGGCATTTTCGACAATGTTTCGTATATTATTTACCAGGAATCGATTTTCCTGCGTGTAAACAAGTTTCATAGCTAATTTCTCATGACATTCCGTCGTGCAAGTTAGCTTGACGCTGCTGCGCAAATAACAAATCCAGCCACAGCATCAAGAGTGCCAGCCAAGACCTACACATTAATTAATACCATGATCGACCTGACCGCTAAATTCAATCCCGGATAACGAACAGCTTTTTGAATCCCCACCAAACACCTTTAAAAACAAGTCCAACGGGTCCCAATATTGTTTTTCTTTCGAAGGTTAAATTTATCGTTCCATAATCAACCTGACCTTGCAGTCGTTTTACTGTGCTCTCCATCGATTCTATTTCACCCTGGAGTCGCGTTAGCTCTGTCTCAATAGCAATGACATCCTTCACTTCGGCGGCCCGTTCAAGAAGCTTCCTCAATCGTTCACGCAACTCAATCTTGCTTTTCAAACGCGCCTGGACATCAACAAATTGATCCGTCACATCCTGACTTACGATGCGTGTGTTCGTGCAGTGACCCATTCCCTGTGTAAGTGTTATGGCGTTCTGAAACGATGCCGCAGGTATCTTCATGACTACCGAACCTGACGATTCACCGTTTCCCGAGCTGCTCTCTATATAGCCGTTAAACTTTTCCGCAATCTGCCTGGAGTTATCCAGGCCGGTTTTGACGTCATCCACCTCGAATGACAGATAGGCGTTCCACACAAGCAGTCGTCCATTGATTTCGTTGCTTGTGGCAGTTTCTCTATTTGTATCTGGCGATTCACTAGCGGCTAGTCCATAAGATTGCACATTTGCACTTGGCGAAGATGCACAACCTGACAGACCCATGTATACAAGAGCCAAACAAGCAAATATTCCTTGTTTGTTCATTAAAAGTTCTCCCTTCGTGAAGTTTTGTTTTTATTAAAGCAGAGTAACGTGGCTGGCTGACGTGAATGGTACTCCATTAATTGACACTTTCACCAAGTCTTGCGCGGCATTGCCTCGTTGCCTCTGGAGGGACCGGGGTTGCGGGTGATATTCGTCTTGCCCCCGACGCTGGCGGCAAAATGACGTTCCATAATTTTCTGAAACCGTGGCCCGTCGCCATTACGTTGTGTAGTGATTTATAAACATATGTGGGGAAACAGCCCTAATCACTTCTATTATTCCGGTTTCTTGAATAACTCATCGAGGGCATTTTGCCCGGTAGCCATATTGTCTGAAACGCGCTGCACGGCGAACTCCTCCTCGATATTGTCGCGATAGAAGCTCCAGGCCGCACCTGAGTTACTAAATCTGCGCCAGAGCTCCTCGCCAACAGAGCTGTACTGGAGCATGCTTCCGTCGTCCAGCTGAACCTGCAATGTCCGGGCGCGCGCATCGTAGCCGATGGCACGTAACCTGCCCGAATTGATCTTTTTCATTTCCATAGCGGCTCCCTCGAAACGGGGTGTAACGTCAATCGTCAATAGGTTAGCTCAGAGGAGGTTCATTTCTCAGGTTGAATGGGCGTCGTTACGTTTGCACGCTCAGTCGTATTTCCAGTCGGCGGCGCCCTCATTTGCTTTTTTGGTTCAGCGCTGCGCATAAGTTCAGATAGCGTCTTATTGTCGAGCACCTCACGCAAGATGGTTCGCTGTGCCACGCTGCTCTCCACGAGCAAGGTATGATCTTCTTCACCAAGTTTTCCGTCCCCATTGGAGTCACGCAGAACACGCATGAGCAGCCTGTTACGGCTCTTGTCGTATGTCTTTTCCAGAACACGGCTTGGTTCTGGAGTAATGCGCTTCATATTTCGCCCGTCGGCATCCGAAAGGTAGGCACCGATGTCATCTGTATCGTCTATCACACCATCGCTGTTACTATCGGCAAAGGCAATTTCCCAATAGAGTACGCCCGGTGGCGGAAAATCCTCCGAATATGTGTTGTTAGCAGAACGCTCAGTAGGGAAATCCAGTTGATGTATCACTGCGTTCTCGCTCAACGCCAGGTGCATGGCGCCTGTGTTGGCGTCGCGCACCAGTACATTAACGACAGCGGATACTTGATCTCTGTTATCAAAACCGCACGTGTCCGAAACAACAGCCCCCATTTTATATACGCCATATTCACTGTATCGATCATGCGCGGCTTTTAGCTTTGTCACGATTGCATTGCGTATCACCAGTCTGTTGCTGGAGACACGAATCAGTTGATAGGGAGAACCACTCACCTGTATTGGCTGACAGAAATCATATTGCGCCGCCTGCTGCTGCCCTGCAGCTTTTCCATCCTCGTCCACCACTGCAACGGGAAGACCACCCGGCTCTGAGCGTATTGAATGTATTATTTCTGACGCCGCAAAAAAAACACCAATAGCGCCCAGGATGACCACCCCCGTACCGATGAGCGCCCAAATGAACTGGTTATAGCGTTCGATCTTTGGAAGTTTCATTTAAGTTGCCGGCTCCATGGTTCAACAGCGTTATTCCTGCCCTGGCCTGTTTCAATATGTTCAAACAGGAACGTAAACAGGGCCATCACACCATTACTTCAAACATTTGAGAGACTGTGTTCTGACAGCGATTACTTCCGGCACAGAACCAAACTGAAACCGTGGTACGTCTTTAATTATTCGTGATTTACTCATAACGACCTTCTTATCCCGCGCCAGGCTGTGGACGCCAAAACATGAGGCGAGATCCCGGGCGTCGGGCTGAAGTACTGGTCAGGACCAGACAAACTGGACATGCTCTTTACCGCTGTTATCCGTGGTCTGTCCCTAGTTGTTTTGTCCCTAGTTGTTTCGGCAAACAGCAAACGTAGCCGGATGTAACGCAGGAAATCCGGGGGCACTCTCCTGGATTCCGTTGCACTTCATCCGGGCTATATCTATTCAAAAAGAACGGCGCCCCCTTCCGAAGGGCCGTTACCTTTTACCATCAACGCCTCCCTGAGCACAAATTATTGATTCCCGCTCCGTGGCCTTTTGTCTGATCAGGGACAAGAGATCCTCAGGATCCCCTCTCCCTGGCCCTGAAGCTCATGCAGAGTTGACAGTATCGCCATGAGATAAATTCATAAAGATCTACCTCTTGTCTCTTATCCTTATCTATTTGATCAACCTGCTGTTTCATATTGATTGTTGATGAATGGCATCACCTTGCTTGAATTCTGTAATTAGTGTTTAATCCGTCGACGAGCCATGGATAGTGCGCAGCACTATGCCAAGAAGACTGGTGAGCCTTCTGACATAGAGCCAAGTAAAACGAAGCGTACACAAGACGTGTCGGGGCAAAAATGGAGCCATCCGCCACGTGTCCAAGGCCGAAAAAGACCTGGATGCACCGTTTTCGCTTACTGAAGCTGCGGCGCAACAACTAAAACAAAAAGGGAAATGAATATCATGCGTTTGAGC
>Ga0316628_100002647_pt1 | contig 13392 bp, 12 predicted proteins | sample OWC_Aug_M2_C1_D5_FD_207648 | JGI IMG/M metagenome (GOLD analysis project Ga0316628, IMG submission 207648) | Wetland soil microbial communities from Old Woman Creek delta, Ohio, United States - OWC_Aug_M2_C1_D5_C | ecosystem: Environmental > Terrestrial > Soil > Wetlands | place: USA: Ohio... | reverse complement strand
GCTTCTTCACGCACGTGTGCAAGCGGCTCGCGAATGTGGTCGTAGCTTTGCGGTGAAAAATGTATGTCTGCGGTGGCCGCAATTCTCATGGTCTCTGCCTTACGCCGCCTCGCCCGCCTCGGGTGATATCAGCTCGGCTTTTCGCCGGTATTCGTCCTGAACGTTGCGCTTTTCCCACTCCATCACGTCGATGGCAAACATGTTTTCGTCAATCAGGCTGCCGCGGAACCCGGCTTGTGCATTGGGATGTTTCAACTCCACCTGGAAGCGCTGCAGCAGCTCGTCCCAGATCTCCCTTGGCACGTAGTCGGAGTCCGAAGGATAGATGTAGTGATAGAGCACCAGGTACCAGAGCAGCATCTGCCAGTGTTCCCCCAGCAGGGTCATCAGCCGCTTCCAGTCAAATTTCCCTCGTGTGCCGTAGATGATGTGGCAGATGTCCGCGCCATCAAAGCGCTCGCGCCGCGTCACAAATACCTTGGAGGCAATCAACTCTTCCGGCGCCAGTACCCGCGCCTGTAGCCCGAAGATCTGTGATCGCGCGGCCCGCTTCACCCATGAGTAGTCCACACGCACCACCCCGTTGCTCATTCCGGTGATCAGGTCAACAAAGTAGCCGCTGCGCCGCGCCTTGGCCAGCCACACCGGATCGAGGACCTCCGTCTCGAATTGGTCGCGCTCCAGCACGCGAAGCGCGCGCCGCACCTCGTGCGGAGGAATGAACAGGTCCAGGTCCTTGGTGTCTCGCCATATCCCGGTGTGCTCGTGCAGCGCGAACGCGCCCGAGACAACCACGGGGATAAACTCGCGCTCCATCAATTGCAGCACCTCGCGAAACAGGGTTTCCTGCTCCTCGGGAAACTGCGGAGGCTGCGAAGAACTCACCGGCAACGGCCTGGCTCCGTCACATGACACACCCCGTTAGATGGCGTATCGGCCTTCTTTGTTGTTGAACGCCCGTTCGATTGCGTTGTTTCTGGGCAACATGTCAGCCCCCTTTGCGACACGTCATCCCGAACCTCCGAAGCCGAGCCTTGGTGAGGCTGAGTCCGGGGTCCCCGGCGAGCCCGGGGTCCCCACCAGACGCGGTTTTCGTCTGGTGGGGTGAAAGCCCGGTTTTGGCTCGCTGGGGTGGTGCGAGGTGAGGGAACTGCTCCGCTGCCGCTTAGCGTTAGCCGGCACCCTTTCAGAACACTTCCCGCAAAAAGTGCGCGCAGCTCGCGCCGCAAAAGCGTCCGCGCCTAACGTGACGCCTGAAGCTGGGGCACATGCTCGCTGGTTCCTTCCTTCTGCCGGCTCTTCACCAACGCTTCCATCGCTGCACGGACCCCGCCCGGCTTGTGCGGCACGCCTGCCAGTTGCAGCCCCATCTCTACCCCGCTCAGTGTTCCTGCCAGCATCAGGTCGTTGAAGCTGCCCAGATGCCCGATGCGGAATACCTTTCCTGCCAGCTTGGAAAGTCCGGTCCCCAGTGACATGTCGAAGTTTTCCAGGATGATCTCGCGCAGCCGGTCGGCGTTGTGGCCCTCCGGCATCAGGACCGCCGTCAGGGAATTGGAATACTCCCGCGGATCTTCGCAAACGATTTCCAAGCCCCAGGCGCGGACGGCCGCGCGCGTGGCTTCGCCGTGCCGCTGGTGCCGCTGGAAGACATTGATCAGGCCTTCGTCCTGCAGCATCAACAGCGCCTCACGCAGCCCGTAGATCAGGTTGGTGGCCGGAGTGTAGGGAAAGAACCCTTCGCGGTTGGGCTTGAGCATCTCCTGCCAGTCCCAGTAATAACGGGCCGACCGTGACGTCTTGTTCGCCGCCAGGGCCTTGGCGGAAACCGCATTGAAGCTGAGTCCGGGCGGAAGCATCAGGCCTTTCTGTGATCCGCCCACGGTTACGTCCACGCCCCACTCGTCATGCCGGTAATCAATGGAAGCCAGCGACGAGATCGTGTCCACCATGAACAATGCCGGATGACCGGCTGCATCGATGGCGCGGCGAATCTCGGCGATGCGGCTGGTCACGCCCGTGGAAGTCTCGTTGTGCACCACCATCACGGCCTTGATGGCGCGGCCTTTGTCCTCTGCCAGGCGCGCTTCCACCGCGGCAGGATCTACGCCGTGCCGCCAGTCGCCCGGCACGTACTCCACCTGCAATCCCAGCCGTTCTGCAATCTGTCGCCAGAGATTGGAAAAATGCCCCGTCTCGAACATCAGCACGCGGTCACCCGGCGAAAGCGCATTCACAACCGCCGCTTCCCACGCCCCTGAGCCTGAAGCCGGATACATCACCACCGGCCCCCTGGTCTGGAAGACAGATTTCAGCCCTTCCAGCACCTCAAGACCGAGCCGGGCGAACTCCGGCCCGCGATGGTCGATCACCGGCCGGTCAATCGCCCTCAGGATGCGGTCCGGCACATTGGTAGGGCCGGGAATTTGGAGAAAATGTCGGCCTGAATGGGTCATGGATGGCTCCGGCCAACAAGTGTAGATCAAATCAGGTCATCAGGCACGCTGCTGGCCAGCCACACCAGCCGCAAGTTTGGCCGTTTGTTTTTTGGCCAGCTCTTCCAGAGTCGGGTATGAGGAGGCTGAAACTACAGTCCGCTCCGGCGGCTGCAGCCCGCTTTCCAAAGCGCGCCGTAGCGTTTCCAGACAGGTGTCCATGGTGGCCGAAGTAACGGCTGCGGCGGCCAAGATACCTTTTTCAACCAGCGGCTTCGTCTGGTTGAAAACACCGGCGCCAATATATGGGAGGCTGAGCCATTGCGCCCGTTCCCCAGCTTGTGCGTGGTCTTCAAACGCCCTTCTTGCCGCGGAGATGAAGTCAGTGTTCTGAGCGGAGACCAATTGAAAGTTCGCTGCGTGCACCGTGGACAAGCGCAGCCACGAACTCACGGATTGATAGGCGTTTTCCTCCGTCCACTGGATCTTCAGGGTTTTTATATGGATATTGCCAGGAGTGGCGCTCTCCACGCCTTCGGCGCGCTGGCAGGCCAGCGAGTTTGAGGCCGGCCCGCGCAGATACAGCACGGAACCGCCCTCAGGCAGAAGCGCAGCAAATTGCTTTGCCTGGATCCGCCCGATTTCACCGTGGTCCTGCGACACGCTGAAAACCGGGGCCCGCGAATTTCTCCGCAGTTGCTCAATGTAATCGACCCGGGCGTTGCTGATGACCCATCCAATGCCGGCCGCCACAGCGGCCTCGGCCACGCGTGGCAGGCCTGTCTCCGTCACCGGCTCCACGATCAGGGCGTCCGGGACCTGGTCCCGCGAGGCTTGAATGATCTCCAGCAATTGCTGGCTCTGCGCTACCGGATCACTCTCTGCATTGACGACGCGAAGTTTTACTCCGAGGCGCTGTGCTGTCGATTCCGCCACGGCTGCCTGTTCGCGGAGGTACTTGTTTTCACCCGGAAGGGAGATTACGACATTCACTTGCTTCATAGGGACATTCCCCGAAAGCCTGCCGTATTCTGTTCCCGCCCGGGCTGGGTTCCTAGGTTACGTTCGTACCATCTCTATAAGGGCTGAGCAGAGTATCATTCAGACCGCCTGCATTCGCGTGCGGGTTCTTATGCCACCACGCCTTCCACCACCCACAACGGCGCCTTGGTGGGAACCACGCGGTTCAGCCGCAACCCTGCTGCTGCAAACAGTCTTCGAAATTCCTCTTCCGTGCGCTCGCGCCCTCCGGGAAAGACCATCATCTCCAGGTCGATGAACTTGCCCAGGTGCGGTTCATTGCCGGGCATCAGGACAGCTTCCACCAGCAGGATCTTCGCGTTCGCCTTGCCCGCCAGCGCCTTGCGGCAGTTCTTCAGGATCTTGACCGCCGGTTCATCATCCCAGTCATGAATAATGCTTTTCATGATGATGGCGTCCGCCTTCGTAGGTACCGCAGCAAAAAAGTCGGCGGCTTGGAATTGGCAGCGCTCTCCCAGCGCCTGGTTCGCCGGGACCTGCTTTGCCGCTTCAATCACGTGTTCCAGGTCAATGACGATGCCGCGCATCTGCGGATATTTGTTGAGGATTCCCCGCATTAACGCTCCGCGCCCGCCGGCCACGTCCAGCAGCGTCCCGATCGCGGAAAAATCATAAGCCTCCAGGACCGCGGGCACCACCATGTCGCTGAACCAGGTCATGGCGTTGTCAAAGATCTCTGATTCCTCCCGGTCTTCCGGCAGGTATTCGAAGATCGGTTTGCCATAGACATGATCGAAGGTGATCTCACCGGTTCTTACGGTATGCAGCAGCTCGGCATGAACGCGGAAATGGAATGGATCGGTCATCCACAGCGCCATGGGATGGACGGAGTCCGGCGTTCCCGTGCGCAGCGCCGCGCCCGCAGGCGTAAGGGCAAACCGCCGCGGCTCGACCTCGCTGAATACTCCCACGCTGGCCAGAGTGCGCAGTACCCGGTACAGCCTGTCTTCGTGGCTTCCGCTGGCAGCCGCCAGTTCGCTGACAGGCTTGGGACCCTCGGCCAGCAGGTCTGCAATCCCCAGCTTGGCCACGATGTAAATGGACATGGACGCTATGTAGCCGGTTGCCAGTTGCAATACATGATCACCCGGAGTGGGCTGTTGGGGCGCTTTCACTTCGGGCGCAGGCAGGGTAGTACTCATGTGCGGACTCCTTCCCTGAATGGGATGTTATCGTCGACTGTCAATTTGGACTTGCTTGAATCCTGCGGAGGGCGGGCAGACCCACAACTGAGGATTAGATTGATGCTACTGTCTCTTGCAGAGTTTTGGCAATCTCCTCCGCATCCGCCGTCGGCTCGAAGGTCACCGGATTGCCGATTCGCACCTGGATTGCTCCCGGCCTGGCGTAATGCTTCTTCGCGACCTTCAGCGGATACAGCCCGTCAATCCGCATCGGGACCACCGGCAGGTTAAGGTGCGTGGCCAGCAGTCCGATTCCGCTGCGGAACGGCCCTATTTCGCCTGTCTCTGTGCGCCGGCCCTCGGGGAAGATCACCACGTTGTAACCTTTGTCCGCCATCTCGCCGGCAAAGCGGAAGCTCTCCCGATACTTGGCTTTCTGCGGCAGCGAGAAGACGTTGAAAAAAGCGGAAACCAGCACATAGCGGAGCTGCTCCCTCCAGCGCCGGAGGAAGAACCATTCCTTCGGCGGGTGGCGCATGCTGCGCAGCATCTCACCCTGCATGGCCACCGCCAGACGATTTCGGAAGCGTGCCGGCAGCGCCGCCATCAGGTAGCCGATATCGATCTCCGTGATGTGATTTGACACAATCAGCGCCGGACCGTTCAGGCTTTTCAGTCGCTCGCGCCCGAAAATCTTCGGCCTGCCCATGATCATGATGTACGGCCAAGTCACGCCGTACCATGCCGCCAGCCGCAGCCAGGTGATCGGCCAACGCTGCGCCCAGCGCGCGTAGGGATATTCGATCTTCGCTTCTTTCTCCGGCGGCGCAGATTTCTTCAGCAGGTCTTCCAGGTCGGAGACCGTGCTGATCTGCGAAAACTCGCGATCGCTCAGGTCCACCTGGTAGCGGTTTTCGATCGCCGCCATCAGCTCCACCCGGTCCAGAGAACTCAGATTCAGGTCATCTTCCAGCCGTGCGCCGGGCCGCAGATCCACTTTGTGCCGTGCCACGCTCTCCACCAGGTCCTGCAACGTCCCGGAAGACGTTACGCTTGCCGGGACCGCTTCTGCGGGAGCGCCGCCAAGCTGCGCCTCGGCCGCGCTCCGAATCAGGTCCATCTTGGGCTTTTGTGTCGGCGTGCGCGGAAAGTCTTCCTCCGGCCACGCAAGAACGGTGCGGATTTTCTGGAAGTCGGCCAGCGACTGGTTGGCATTCGCCACTACCGGGCCGGGCGACGCGCCATCGCGCAGCAGGAGCACAGCGCAGGGTTCCGCGTTGCCGCCGCGCGCCATGCCGAATACCACGCAGTCGCGCACCTCCGGCTGCTTGCGCAGCGCCTGTTCCAGGTCTTCAGGAAAAATCTTCAGCCCGGCAGCCGTCACAATCACGTTTTTGCTGCGGCCCTTGAAGTAAAGATTGCCTTCCGCGTCCATTGCGCCCAGGTCGCCGGTGCGGAACCAGCCTTCTTCTCCCAGCACGGGCTTCAACTCTTTGCCCTGCCAGTACTGTCGCGCCACGTTGGCCCCGCGCACCAGAATCTCGCCCGTTTGCGGGTCGAGTTTCATCTCGCGTCCGGGCAGCACCTTGCCAATGGACCTGCGTCCGATCTTGAACGGATGATTCAGGCTGATCAGAGAACTGGTCTCCGTGAGCCCGTAGCCCTGGATCACGCCATAGCCCAGCCGCCGCCAGAACTCTTCCGTGTTCTGGTCCAGCGCAGCGCCCCCGGAAATGATGGCCCAGAACTTCCAGCCAAAATGGCTGTGCACCTTGCGGAAGCGCCACCAGCGCTTCAGGAACTTCTCGTTTTCCGCGATGTCCCAGTTTGGGCGGATCGCCGGCCCCAGATCCTCTTCAACTTTGCCCTTCAGCGACTCCATCACTCTGGGCACCGCCACCAGGACGGAGATGCGCTCGCGCTTGATGGTCGTAATCACGTCGCCCGGCTTGAAGCTCTCCTGGAAGCGCACCGTTCCCGCGATCAGCGGCGGGATGAATATCCCCATAAACTGCCCGAAGACGTGGCTCAGCGGCAGCATGTGCAGAAAGCGAATGGGGTGAAAAATGCGCTCGTACTTGATGTATTTGGGGATCTCGCGCTGAATCGGGTCCACGCTGGCCAGGATGTTTCCATGCGTCAGCACCACACCCCGCGGCTCCGCCGTTGTGCCTGAGGTAAAAACGATCTGCGCTGTGTCGTCACGCGTGAGCGCCGTGGCCGCGTACGGCTCGGCCGAATGCTCAGCCAGCGCCTCGCCTAAATTTTCCAGCTCCATGTGCGGGCGATTGCCGGCATGCGCGGCCAGCTCGCTCGAGCAGACAATCAGCTTCGCATCCACGTCTGAAGCTACGCGTTGCGCGAAGTCCGGCGCGGCAATCTGGTCCATGGGCACGGCCACGGCGCCATGCAGCATGCAGCCAAAGAATGCTCCCACCCATTCCGCGCAGTTCTCACCCCAGAGCAGCACGCGCTCGCCCTTGCCCACGCCGCGGTGCTCCAGCTCGCGGGCAAAGCGAAACGCCAGCTCAGCTACCTGGCCGTAGCTCCAGCGATGCGTGCGGAAGCCGCGCGTGTACACGTAGGCCGTTTCCCCGCCCAGGGAGAAGTGAAACTGCGCGTAATCCGCCAGCGTCTCGAGCATCTCTCTCTAACATACCGATTGATTGAGAATGGCGTAAAGCGGCAAAGAGCGACGAAGAAAGCATTCAGCCGTCAGCACTGAGCATTCAGCCCGCAAAGCGCTTCTTGTCGCCTCAAAATAGCGTTCTGGGCATAGAGACAGGTGAGGCGCTGAATGCTGACTGCTGACTGCTGAGTGCTCTTCCTACAAAAACCGTACGCCTTTTTCCGTCAGCACAGAATGCTTCTTGAACTTCGCGTCATCATGGGCGGGGTAGTCAATGCGATAATGCGCGCCACGGCTTTCCATGCGAGCAAGGGCAGACCGCGTGATCAGCAGCGCCGCCGTGTGCAGGTTACGCGCCTCGCAATGCCTACGTGAATCCATGCCGGGCAGGCGCTCGGCTGCCGACTCCAGATATCGCAAAGCTTCGGTCAAAGTCTGCCGGCTGCGCACAATCCCCACCTTGTTCCACATGATCTGCTGCATCTCGGCGATCAAAGTCTCCGCATCCCCGTCCGCGCCCGCCGCCTGAGGTTGCGGCGGAGGATCGCCCGCCTTGACGGCCTTGCTCAGTTCTTCCCGCATGGCATGGCCCGCCCTTGCGCCGAATACCAGCCCTTCCAGCAGAGAATTGCTCGCCAGCCGGTTGGCGCCGTGAACGCCGGTGCAGGCGGTTTCCCCGGCCGCATACAAGCCGGCCAGGCTGGTCCGCCCATCCATGTCCGTGCGCACCCCTCCCATCAGATAATGCGCTGCCGGACGGACGGGAATCAGGTCCACCGTGATGTCCACGTTGTGTTTCAGACAAGTCTCGTAAATGCGAGGGAATCGTGCTTTGACGTGATCTTCCTTCAAGTGGGTCAGGTCCAGGTAGACCACCGGTTCCTTGAGCGGACTGACCTCCATTTCGTGGGCAATAGCGCGCGCCACCACGTCGCGTGGCGCCAGTTCACCCATTTCGTGATATTTGTGCATGAAGCGGTGAAGCTCCGCGTTGCGCAGCACCCCGCCCTCGCCGCGCAGCGCCTCCGAAAGCAGGAAGCGCGGGGCCTTCTTTACATAGAGCGCCGTTGGATGGAACTGCACGAACTCCATGTCGCTGATGTCCGCTCCCGCGCGGTACGCCATGGCCACACCGTCGCCGGTGGCGACGGCAGGGTTCGTCGTATTGCTGTAGACGTTGCCCGCGCCTCCCGTGGCCAGCAACACGGCGGCTGCGCTTACCAGGTGAAGCTCGCCCTGCTCGGAGATCAACTGCACGCCGCAGACCCGCCCGGCTTCAATATGCAGGCCGGCGGTGAACTCGAATTCGCAGAAAGAAATGTGTTTTAGCTTGCAGGCCTTGGCGTAAAGCGCGCGGCCGATTTCCCGCCCCGTGGAGTCGCCGTGCGCATGTAATACGCGGTCACGACTGTGAGCGGCCTCCCGCGTGAACGTCAGCTTGGTGCCATGGCGGTCAAACTGCGTGCCCCATTCAATCAACTCCTGGATCCGCGCCGGCCCTTCCTCCACCAGCACGTGGGCCGCGTCCACGTTCACCAGGCCGTCGCCCGCATTGATGGTGTCCTGCAGGTGCAGGCTGATCTCATCCTCATCGCTCAGCGCAACCGCGATTCCGCCTTGCGCGTACTGCGTGGCCGACTCGGTGATTTCCTGCTTGGCCAGCACGAGCACGCTCCCGGCCTCCGCCAGGGCAATGGCCGCGCGCAGCCCGGCGACGCCGGCGCCCACCACGATAAAGTCCGCGTGCTGGGGCGTTTTTTTCATGACCGATGATGGTAACAAAGCAGGCAAGGGGTTGAGAACCGTAGAACCACGGGGTACTCACCTCCTCCCATCATTTATCATTCCTTCAGTGTGAAACGGATCCGGGTCAAACTGAAACAGAACAGCTATCACGTGCTGGTGGGCGCGGGTTTGCTGCGTCGCGCCGGCGCCGAGGTGCGGCGGCTGCTGCCGTCAAAATCCACCCGCGTTTTTGTGGTGACCTCGCCCGCGGTCCGCCGTCATTGGGGTGAGGCCCTGGAAGAATCGTTGCGCCGCGCTCGGGTCGGTTTTGAGATTCTGGAAATGTATGACGGCGAGCCGGCCAAGCGCCTGCAAACTGTGGAGCAGTTGGCGGAGCAGATGGTGAACGCGGGCGCCGACCGCAAGTCCCTGGTCGTGGCCTTTGGCGGCGGCGTGGTGGGCGATAGCGCCGGCTTTCTTGCCGCCATTTTTATGCGCGGCATTCCCGTGGTGCAGGTCCCCACAACCTATCTGGCCCAGGTGGATGCCAGCATCGGCGGCAAGACCGGCGTCAACCTCCGCGCGGGAAAGAACCTGATCGGCGCATTCCATCAGCCAAGGGCAGTGCTGGTCGATCCTGAAGTTCTGCGCACGCTCGATGATCGTGAACTCCGAGCCGGATTGTTTGAGGCCCTCAAGTGCGGCGTGATCCGCGATCGCAATCTCTTTGAATTCATGGCTCGCCACCCGCGGAAGATACTCGCTCGCGACCGCAAAGCGCTGGAGCGTACCATCGTGGATTCTATCCGCGTCAAGGCCGCGGTGGTCTCCGCCGACGAGAAGGAATCCGGCCTGCGCCGCATTCTCAATTACGGCCACACCATCGGCCACGCTCTGGAAGCAGCCACCGGCTACACGCATTTCCTTCACGGTGAAGCCGTGGCCTGGGGCATGATGGCCGCGGCTTTCATCGCGCGAGAGGCCGGCTTTTGCTCCGCAGAAATTTGCGAACAGATCATTACCCCTGTGCGGGCCTATGGTCCCTTGCCGCCCGTGACCTGCCCCACGGAAGAAGTTCTGCGCCGTTTGGCTGCGGACAAAAAGACCGTGGCTGGCGCAGTTCATTTCGTATTGCCGCAGAGGATCGGAAGAGTGAAGATCTCAAGCGAGGTCCCGTCTGAGGTGGTCCGCGCAGCGGTGGAGCAGATCAGGAACCATGGCTGAAGCCCTCAAAAGCGGAAGTTCACACACCGGCGTCGTTGGTACTACGCCCGCCGGCTCTGCCGATGAGCGGTCCGCCGCGCAGGCCGTGCGCCAGATGTTCGATGAGATCGCGCCGCGCTATGACTTCCTCAACCATGTGCTTTCCATGAACGTGGACCGTCTATGGTGGCGGCGCACCGCCCGGACCTTCCGCCATGTTCTCGCGCGCAACGATGCCCGCGTGCTTGACCTCTGCGCTGGAACGGGCGATATGGCCGTGGCCTTGCGCGCGGCCGCCTCCAGGCAGGGAAGCAACGCGCAAATTTACGCTCTGGATTTCTCTCACCAGATGCTGCAGCACGGGCTCGTCAAGTACGCGGAAAAGAAGATCCAGCCCGTGGAGGCCGATGCCTTGCGCCTGCCATTGCCTGATGCCGGCCTGGACCTTGTGGTTTCAGCCTTCGGCTTTCGCAACCTGGCCAACTATGACGCCGGTTTGTGCGAACTCTTTCGCGTCCTGAAGCCCGGCGGTGAAGTGGGAATCCTCGATTTCAGCGAACCCGGTGGCCTTCTGGGAAAACTCTACGGCTTTTACTTCCGCAAAGTACTGCCGCGGATCGGCACGCTGATCTCCGGCGTGCGCGGTCCTTACGAATACCTGCCCGCTTCCGTGCAGAAATTCCCTTCGCCGCAACAGATGCTCTCGCGCATGGAAGCCGCGGGTTTCAAAGAGGTGAAATGGGCTCCGTACACGTTTGGAATCGCGGGACTTTACAGTGGCAAGAAAAGCGCTTAGGGCCAGGGGCTGAAAGTCTGCACACCCGTTGTACTCACGTCCTTAAGGTTGCGGGTAACAAGAGTGAGATTGTGTTCCAGGGCTGTCGCCGCAAGCAGCCCGTCGATGACTGCGAGCGGATGTCCGCTCAGAAGGGCGCGGCCAGAAAGCAGCCCCCATCTGTCTGCAACGTTCTCGTTGACGGGCAAGATTCGACCGGCAAACCGCAGCGCCAGATCGCGTTCCAGCCATGCTTCAAGAGCTACGCGCCGGGTAGGAGCTGAAACTGCCGTGATGCCTTTCCTGATTTCTCCCAGTGTCAGCACGCTCAGGTACAAGAGCTGTTCGTCCGTGCCTTCTACCCAGGCTGTTACTTTTGGCTCTGGCTTCGGCTTGATCAATTCCGAAATCACGTTGGTATCAAGCAGGAATCCGCTCATAGCTCGACAGTCCGGCCGTAATCCTTTGTTCGTTCAAGGTTGATTCCTTCCTTGGCCAGAGGAGACTGGGCAAAAAACTGGACCAGGCTCTGTGGCTGACGAGCACGTTTTGAGAGCCTCTCAAAGTCTTCGACCGGCAACACCACAACGGCTTCTTTTCCCTGACGAGTCACCACCTGGGGTCCTTCCGATCGGGCTCGACGGAAAAGTTCGCTGAAGCGGGCCTTGGCTGTTTGCAACTGCCAGGCCGTCTTACCACCTTTGATCCCGGGCGCCTTTTGTCGCGTTGTGGGTTTACCTCTCTTCATGACTAGTCTGACTAGTTTAGCACGCAATCTCACAGCTGCGCTACCCGCCAATTGCCCCCGTGTAGATCGCCATTCCCACCACCGCATCCGCGCCGATCGCATCCAGCGCCTCGACTTCTTCCATTGAGCGGATTCCTCCGGCAACGATGAGTTGTTTCGCGGTTGCCTGCCGCAGGCGCTGCGCGACTTCCACGGGGAAGCCGGTCATGGTGCCTTCGCTATCGATATGTGTGTACAGGAAGGCGCCGCAGTAAGGCTCCAGCGCCGTCATCATGGCGATCGGCTCCACCTCTGTGACTTCTTTCCAGCCTTTCACCGCCACTTTGCCGCCACGCGAGTCAATCGCGAAGGTCAGTTGCCCCGCGCCCAGCGTCCCGGCACACTTTTCCGCTAATTGAGTGTTGATAACGCCGTCTTTGAGCAGCGCCGAACCGAAGATCACCCTCCGCGCGCCCAGTTCCAGCAGTTCGCGCGCCCGCTCCAGCGAGCGAATGCCGCCTCCCGTCTGGCAGGGCAGTCGCTTGCAGATGGCGGCAATCAGTTGGTGATTGCTGCCGCTGCCCATGGCGGCATCCAGATCGATGAGTTGTACCAGCGGGTATTTCGCGAAGCGCGCAATCCAGTAGTTGAAGTCGTCAAACTCCAGCGCCTTCTTCTCGCCTTGTACCAGTTGGACGATCTTGCCTCCCATCAGGTCGATGGACGGAATCAGCATGGCCACCTCATGGGCATGCCCGCTTCCAGCAGCGTTTTTTTGAGTTCGGCTACCGCGTGCGTTCCAAAATGGAAGATCGAAGCAGCCAGCGCTGCGTCGGCCCGCCCGCGCGAGAAGACATCAATGAAATGCTGCGCGTTGCCCGCGCCCCCTGAAGCAATCACCGGGATAGAAACCGCGCCAGCCACAGCCGCCGTGAGTTCGCAATCAAAGCCCGCTCCTGTTCCATCTCGGTCCATGGAGGTCAGCAGGATTTCGCCCGCGCCGCGCTGTTCTGCTTCGCGCGCCCATTCCACGGCCTTTTTGCCGGTCGCTTTGCGTCCGCCGGCGACAAACACTTCAGCGGACTCTGGCGGTTGTTCTCCCCGCCGGGCATCAATCGCCACGATCACCGCTTGCGAGCCGAAGCGGTTGGCAATCTCGCCGATCAACTCCGGCCGCGCGACCGCAGCAGAGTTGATGGTGACTTTGTCGGCCCCGGCATCAAACACCGCGGCCGCATCTTCCAGCGTGCGGATTCCGCCGCCCACGGTGAAAGGAATAAAAAGCTGGCGGGCTGTTCGAGCCACAGTGTCAATCAGGGTCTTACGGTCTTCGTGGGTGGCGGTGATATCAAGCAACACGATCTCATCGGCGCCTGCATCGGCATGAATGCGCGCCAGTTCGGCCGGATCGCCCGCGTCGCGCAGTTGCTGGAACTGTATGCCCTTGACCACGCGGCCGGCATCCACGTCCAGGCAGGCGATGATCCTTTTGGTGAGCCGCTCAGAGGGCACAGAAATTCTCCAGGATCTTCAGGCCGGTCGCACCGGATTTCTCCGGATGAAACTGCACGCCAAAAATGTTGTCCCGCTCCACCGCGGCGGAAAAAGCGCCGCCGTACTCGCTGCAGGCCACGGTTTCCCGCACCACCGGCGCGCGATAGGAATGCGTATAGTAGACGAACGCGCCGCTCTCGGTCCCGCGCAGCAGCCGCGAGTCGCCCTTGACATCAATC
>Ga0316628_100002646_pt1 | contig 13394 bp, 9 predicted proteins | sample OWC_Aug_M2_C1_D5_FD_207648 | JGI IMG/M metagenome (GOLD analysis project Ga0316628, IMG submission 207648) | Wetland soil microbial communities from Old Woman Creek delta, Ohio, United States - OWC_Aug_M2_C1_D5_C | ecosystem: Environmental > Terrestrial > Soil > Wetlands | place: USA: Ohio... | reverse complement strand
CCTGTCCTTCCAAGCCTACGATGCCAGCGCGTCCGAGATGCGGACTCCCGCCCGGTCGCGGGCGGCGGCCGGCTCCCGCTCGTAGCTCCAGCCGGTCCACAGACCCAGCATGAAGTACGCAAGCGCCGCGGTGCCGCCGATGAAGACGGTGTCGCCGACGATGCGCAGCCAGCGCAGAGTCTGGAGCCACGGCTGCTGGAGGAACTCCGCACTTCGGGCGAACCAGAGACCGTGCTCCATGCTGGCCCAGGCCTGCGCCAGACCGATGGGAAGCAGGCTCAGCACGACCATCAGCGCCAGACCGATGTTGGTGCCCCAGAACGCCACACCGATGGGCCACTCCCGCCAGGCGCGGGCGCCGGTGAGGAAGCGCGCCACGAGGAGCACGAGGCCCAGCGAGAGGAGGCCGTACACTCCAAAGAGCGCCGTGTGGGCATGCACGGGCGTGGTGTTCAGCCCTTGCATGTAGTAGAGGGCGATGGGGGGATTGATCATGAACCCGAAGAGGCCCGCGCCCACCAGATTCCAGAAGGCGACCCCCACGAAGAAGCGAATCGGCCAGCGGTACCGCTCCATCCAGGCAGCGGCACGTCGCTTGCGGCTGGTCTGGAAGGCCTCGTAGCCGATCAGCACGAGCGGGATCACCTCCAGCGCGCTGAAGACCGCGCCCACGGCCATGATGGAGGTGGGCGTGCCGCTGAAATAAAGGTGGTGGAACGTGCCCGGGATCCCGCCGAAGAGGAAAAGCGCGCTGCTGGCGATGACCGCCGCGCCCGCGTGGCGCTTCTGCACCAGGCCCATGCGGGCAAAGATGAAGGCCAGGGCCGCCGTGGCGAAGACCTCGAAGAACCCCTCGACCCAGAGGTGCACGACCCACCAGCGCCAATATTCCATCACGGACAGGTGCGTGCGCGCGCTGAAGAAGAAGCCGGCCGCGTACATGAGGCCGATGGCGGCGCTGGCCCCCGTGAACATCAGAACCAGGGGCCGCGCCTCGTCCCGCCGGGCGAGTGCCGGCGCGAGCGCGCGGAGCATCAACCCGAGCCACAACACCAGGCCTGTGAACAGGGCGATTTGCCAGGCGCGCCCGAGGTCCACATATTCGTAGCCCTGGTGGCCGAACCAGAAGCCAGCATCGAGGCCGAGCCGCTGGTGGATCGAGAAATACTCGCCGGCCAGCGACCCCGCCACGACGAGCAGCAGCGCCCCGAACAGGAGGTTGACGCCGAGGCGCTGGAAGCGCGGCTCGCGTCCCCCCACCGCGGGACCGAGGAAGAGGCCCGCGGCCAGGAAGGCAGTCGCAATCCAGAACACCGCGGTCTGGATGTGCCACGTACGAGAGAGACTGTACGGAATCCAGTCGGCCAGCGGCAGCCCGAAGAAGGCCTGGCCCTCCACCGTGTAGTGTGCCGTCAGGGCTCCGAGGAGCACCTGGACGCCGAAGAGGGCGATCACCACGCCGAGGTATTTGCCCACGGCGCGCATGGAGGCGGTGAGGTGGATGCCGGCCAGCGGGTCGACGGCGGGCGGCGCGACCTCGGGTTCTGTTTCGCCGCGGAAGGCCATCCACCAGACGACGACGCCGATGCCCGCGAGGAGGAGGAAGACGCTCAGGATCGACCAGAGGACGTTGGCGCCCGTCGGCCGGTTGCCGATCAACGGCTCGTGGGGCCAGTTGTTGGTGTACGTCGCCGTGGAGCCCGGCCGCTCGGTGGCCGCGGCCCAGCTCGTCCAGAAGAAGAACCGCGTGAGGGCGGCGCGCCGGGCCGGATCCGGGATCGTCACCTCTCGCATGGCGTAGTTGTCCCGCAGGGCCGCAAGGGACGGATCGCCGCCGAACAACCCATCGTAGTGCTGAGCCGTGCGGGCGACGGCCTCGCGGCGGTCGGGAGAGACGGTGACCGTGCCGGTCTCGGCATCGTACGTGTTGGTGCGGAGCTCCCGCTGCAGCCGGTCGCGAAGCGCGGCCTGGCGCTCGGCGGGCAAGTGCGCAAACGAGGCGGCGCCTTCCCGCTCCGCCCAGACCTGAAGCAGCGCCAGGGCCTCGCGGTGCAGCCAATCCGCGGACCAGTCTGGGGCCTGGTACGCGCCATGGCCCCAGATCGAGCCGAGCTGCTGACCGCCCGTCGACTGCCAGACCTGCTGGCCGGTGAGGATGTCATCTCGGGTCAAGAGCGCGACGCCGTCCGAGGTCACGACCCGCTCTGGTATCGGCGGCGCCTGACGGTACACTTCGCGGCCGAAGAAACCGAGGATCACGAAGGCGACGGCGAGCGTGCCGCCGAGGAGCCACCAGCTCTTCTTCAGATCGGACATGGCGTTCTCCTATCACTCGTAGAGGGCGCGGGGGAAGAGCACGTTGTTCTCCAGGTGGATGTGCTCCATCAGCTCGTCGGAGAGGCGTGCCAGGCGGGCATAGAGCGCCCGCCAGGTCGTGCAGGCCTCGGGAGGCGCCGTCAGATCCGCCGTCAGCTCCCGGATGCGTGCGAGGTTCTTCCCGTGGTCGTCATGCTCCGCTTCCATGATATGGATGGGGCCGCCCGCCCGCCTGCCGTGCCCGGCGCGGATCATGGGGAACAGGATCCGCTCCTCCTTGGCCAGATGGTCGAGAACCGCGGCATGCACGAGGCGGAGGTGGGCCGCGAGATCCCGCGGGCAGGTGGGCTTGTCCGCATGGACCTGCTCCACCTTCTCCGCCATGGCGATCACCTCGGGAAGGTCGACCCGGTGTCGGGCATGGTAGTGACCTTCGATGAAGTCAAGGAGCTCCGCGAGCGGCCGGTCGGCCCAGCGGGCGAGGTCACCGCCCTTCGCGTCTTCCCGCTCGATTTCCGCGAGGATCGCGTCGCGGTCGAGCCCCTTCTCGGCGAGGGCCTCTTCGAGGGGGCGTCGGCCGCCGCAGCAGAAATCCAGCCCGTGCTTCAGAAAAACCCGGGTTGCGCCCGGACGCTTGATGGCCAGGTCGGCGAGAGTCGCATGTGCGGTAGACATTGCCTTTTCTCCTTTCGATGTTAAGCGGGACGCCATATTCGATGAGCACGTCGTATGCCGAATTAAATCACTATTATTTGCAATAAGTTACGAATTGTGTTATCAATTATGCAACATTTTGAGGTTATCGGAATTATAACGGAGTTACATATGGAACAACTTCCGCAACGTGTAGACAAACTCGGGGTTCTGATGCAGATTGCCAGGGATCTCACAGCCTCACTGGCGGCTGGGGACAGGTATGCCCGGCTCTTGACCGCCGTGACACGGGTGATTCCATGCGATGCTGCCTGTCTGCTCAGACTGGAAGGGAACGAGCTTGTCCCCGTGGCTGGGCGGGGTCTCGCGGACGAAGCGCTGGTCCGGGTCTTCGACCGGCGGGAACACCCCCGCCTGGACATCATCCTCCGGTCACTTGAGCCGGTTCTGTTTCCCGAGAACAGTCCACTGGCGGACCCGTTCGACGGCCTGTTGGCGGCGGACTCCAAGGCACGCCTCCACGTCCACGCCTGTCTCGGCTGCCGGCTCACGGAAGGAGACCAGGTGGTCGGGGCCCTCACGGCCGACGCCGTCCAACCGGGGGCATTCGACGGTCTGGACCGCGGGATGCTCGCCATGCTGGGGGCCTTGGCGGGCGCGGCCATGCGCACCACATCCCTCATCGAGGCCCTGGAGCGGAGGGCCGAGCGGCGCGGGGAGGTCGCGCGAGAGCTGCACCGGAGCGCAGGCCTTGCCAGCGGCGGACAGATCCTGGGCGACAGCCTTGCGGTGCGCCGGCTCGCGGAGGAGATCCGAACCGTGGCCGCCTCGGACCTCCCCGTCCTCGTCACGGGGGAGACCGGCGTGGGGAAGGAACTGGTCGCCCGGCAGATCCACGACCTCTCGCCCCGGCGCGAGGAAGCCATGATCCAGGTCAACTGCGCCGCCCTGCCCGAGTCCGTCGCCGAGAGCGAGCTGTTCGGTCACGTCAAGGGCGCCTTCACGGGAGCGGTGCGGGATCGGGCCGGGAAGTTCGAAATCGCCGCCGGGGGGACCCTTTTCCTCGACGAGATCGGGGAACTCCCCCTCCCGCTCCAGCCCAAGCTCCTGCGGGCGCTCCAGCAGGGAGAGGTGCAGCGGGTGGGGTCCGATCGGAGCGTGCGAGTGGACGTCCGGCTCGTCGCCGCCACCAACCGGAACCTGACGGCGGAGGTTGAGGCCGGCCGGTTCCGGCCGGACCTCTACCACCGACTGGCCGTCTACCCGATCCACGTCCCGCCGCTCCGCGAGCGGCGCGAGGACATCGCCGTCCTGGCCGCACACTTCTTGGACGCCTGCCGGCAGCGTCTGGGGCTGGGGCCGGTCCGGCTCGCCGACGAGGCACGGGAGCGGCTGATCGCGGCCGAGTGGCCGGGCAACGTCCGCGAACTGGAGAATGTCATCAGCCGAGGGGTTCTGCGAGCGGCGCGTGGGTCGGCGGCGCGGGCCGGGACGGTGATCGTCGGCGTGGAGCACTTGGACCTGAGCCCATCCGCCGGAGGTGAAGCGCCGTCCGCCGCGACGACCCGGGCGGAACCGGATGCGGCACCCCTACCCCTCGCGGATCGCATCCAGGCATACCAGCGGCGAGAGATCCTGGCTGCAGTCGAGCGGCACGCCGGCAATTGGGCGGCTGCCGCCCGGGAACTCGGTCTGCATCGCAGCAATCTGCACCATCTGGCAACCCGGCTCGGCCTGCGCGGGCGGTAAGCCGTTGTCAAAGAATAAGTTGAGCGGAGACATTCCGAAACGGCATAAGGAGCCGTAACGAAATAGAAAGAGATGTATAGGTTATTTCGTAACGGCTCCTAAGCGGGCATCCTCAGAGGGATTGGAGCCCGCGCAAGCGCCGCGTGTATTCTTGACAGAATCCTCAACCTCGGATATACGGGCTTCGCAAAAACCGTTTGGGCGATCGACGGAGAAGAAGCCATGGCAGGCATGACGTCTCCTTTTTCCACCGCGGGTGACCTCCGACCCGATCTCCTGGCACCGCTGGTCCGCGACGTGGCCTCGGACGGGAGAGCCGTCGAAATCCCCGTGCGCGGGAGCAGCATGCGACCCATGCTGCAGGACGGTGATCGAGTGCGCCTCGCCGCTGTCACGGAGGTGAACGTGCGGCTTGGGGACGTGGTGCTTCGAGTGGCGCCATCGGGTCCGATCATCCATCGGGTTGTCGGCTGGTGGCCCTCGCGGAACGGTTGGCGCATCCTCACGAAGGGCGACGGCGCATGCCGCTTGGATCCGCCGCTGCCGCCGGGTCGCCTTGTGGGGCGGGTCGTGGCGCTCGTTCGCGGAAGTGACGTGCGGCAGCTTGACGGGATGTGGATGCGTGTCCGCGCCAGGAGCCGTGCCCTCCTGTCCCTGATCGTGGGTCTGATTGTCGAGGCATGGGATCAGGCCCATGGGCGGGCGCGATCCGAAGGGGTCTGACCGGGGCCTCCGCGTGTCTCTCCAACTCGGGCTCGTGTCTGGCGCTTGCGCCGGCGTGGCCTACCACCGAGTAGGCGCCTGTTCCTGGCTGGCAGAAAGTTCGCGCCGTGAACCGTTCTGGAGCCGCGCGGCGACAGAGACTCCTCCCGTGCCCTCGCTGCCGTCAACTCTCGATCGTATTGGTGTGGCTGTCCGGCTCAGTGCTCCTGGCTTGGTCGCTCGGCGCAGCAGCGGCCGCGCAGCCGGAAACACCTGTCCCTACCATCCCTCCGCCGCCGGAGGTGATGCGGAACAAGCCGCCGATTCCGGAACTCCTCCTGAAAGCCAAGCGAGAGGGCGCCTATTTCACGGGACTGCCGCTGATCGGCGTCACGCCGGAAAGCGGCGTGATATACGGCGGGACGATTCAATGGTACGACGACGGACCCAGGGACAGCCCTTTCTTCTCGTATGTCCCGTATCGCAAGAAGATCAACACCATCATCGATTTTGGGACCAAGGGCCGGCAAGAGTTCATCCTGGAATACGATCAGCCGTACATAGCGGACACGGCCTGGCGGGTGCGCGCCACCGGGGCCTACCTGGTGTACAAATTCGAGGGCTACTTCGGCGTCGGCGAAGAGACGCTCGGGCCGCTCAGCTTTCCGGGCACACCGGGGGTGACGTACGCGCGAGCCAACGACTATTTCGACGCGCTCGAGGAGAACCGGAACGGTCGGAACTGGTCCCGCTACAACTACTACGATCGACGGCAGATGGTATTTGCTCTCAACGTGGAGCGCGACTATCTGGGCGGGCTCCTGCGTCCGCTGGTGGGATTCCAAATCTCCCACGTGGACGTGCGCGATTACACCGGTCAGCAGGTCAAGGGGGGAATCAATCAGGAAACCAAGCTGCGGGAGGATTCCCGGACCGGGAAGATCGAGGGATTCGACGGCGGCTGGCTGAATCTGCTCCGGATCGGGCTCACCTACGATTCGCGGGATTACGAGCCCGACCCGACAGCCGGGGTCCTCGCCCAGGCGCTGTTCGAGGGCACGGCGCAGTGGCTCGGTGGGAGTTCAACCTTTGGGCACCTCACGGTCGGTTTCCAGGGGTATCATCCTCTGATCCAGCAGGTCACGCGCCTGGTGCTGGCCGGGAACGTCGTGTACTCGGCGCACTTTGGCGACACGCCATTCTATGCACTGCCCAGCTTGGCGATTCCGGGAAACGAGCGCAAGGAGGGGCTGGGGGGCTGGCGGACGCTGCGCGGCTATTACGGCAATAGATTCGTGGGCGACGTCGCGATGCAGGGCAGCCTGGAGTTGCGCTGGAGCCTCTTCGACGTCACGGTCCTAAATCAGCATCTCAAGCCCATGCTGGTTCCGTTCCTGGACCTCGGCCGGGTGTTCGACAAGGTCGATCGGTTCAGTCTGAACGACTGGAAGGTCACCGGCGGGGTCGGGGTCCGGGTTGCCTGGAATCTGGCGACCATCATCAGCTTCGAGTATGGCATGGGCAGCGAGGGCGGTCTGTTCTACATGGAGCTCGGCCACCAGTTCTGAGATCGGCTGCACAGCAAGACGAAACGCCCCGGCCGTGACCCGCCGGGGCGTTTCGTCCGTGCGACGTGCTCTTCCCCTCCTATTTCCGTCCGGCCTCCGGTCCCACCTGCCGCAGCCGCGGGAATGTCTTGAAGAGGAAATACAGCAGCGGGAACGCGCCCACCGCGATGATGATCGTGTCGGGCACGATCCGCCAGTTGCCCAGGGCTTGCACCACGGGCAGCTCGTAGAAGGCCGCGCTGCGCGCGAACCAGAAGCCCACATCGTAACTGTGCCAGACTTGGTAGAGCCCGATGGGCAGTAGACCCGTCAGGAACATCAGGAACAACCCCCCGTTCAGGCCCCAGAAGCTCAACTTGAGCGTGGAGTCATCCCAGTAGCGATTCTCGACCAGGCCGCGCCAGGAGAACAGGATCAGGGCGATGGCCAGCATCCCGTACACGCCGAAGAGGGCCGTGTGGCCATGGTTGCTGGTCAAATACGTGGCGTGCTCGTAGTAGTTGATGATCGGAAGGTTGATCAGGAACCCGAACATCCCCGCCCCGACGAAGTTCCACACGCTGCTGGCGGTCAGGAAGTAGAGCGGCCAGCGGTACGGGAACTCCTTCCCCTCGGCGCGGATGGACCTGTACTCCATCCAGGCGCGCACCACCAGGAGGATGAGCGGGATGGGCTCCAACGAGCTGAAGACGCCGCCGATCCCCAGCCAGAAGCTCGGGCCGCCGAACCAGAAGTAATGGTGCGCCGTGCCCGGGATGCCGGCGATGAAGACCAGGATGGCCGTGAAGTACGCCACGCGAAGCGCCGACCTCGCCGTCACCAAGCCCAGCGTCACCAGGAACAGGGAGATCACCGCCACGCCGAAGAATTCGAAGATGCTCTCCACCCAGATGTGCACGACGAACCAGCGCCAGTAGTCAGCCACCGTCAAGTGCGTGCCGCGGCTGTAAAGGAGGCCGAACCCGAAGAAGGCGACGACAAAGATGGCGCTCAGGACATAGAACGTGATGAGGGCCCGCCGGTCGGCGGCCTCCTCGGTCTCGTTGGCGCTGCCCTTGAGCACGGGCCCGATGGCGCGATAGACCACCACCAGCCAGAAGATCAGCCCGCCGAAGAGGAGGATCTGCCAGAGCCGGCCGAGCTCCAGGTACTCCCAGCCCTGATGGCCCAGCCAGAACCAGGCGTCGCCCAGATATCCCTTGATGCCGAGGACCTCTCCCAGCAGGCTCCCGGCCGTGACCGCGAACGCCGCGACGAAGAGGATGTTCACCATGGCTCGCTGCCCTTTCGGCTCGCGGCCGGCGACGAGGGGGGCCAGGTAGATGGCCGTGCCCATCCACGACAGGGCGATCCAGAGAATCGCCAGCTGCAGATGCCAGCTCTTGGCCCAGCTGTATGGGTAGGTCTGGCCGATGAACTCGACGTAGAAGGTACCCGGGTGTACGGTGTAGTGGGCCAACAGCCCGCCGTTGAAGATCTGCACGACGAAGAGCAGTCCCGCAACCAGGAAGAACTTGGCACACGACCGCTGGCTCGGAGTGACCGGCGTTTGGAGGAGTTTATAGGAGGCCTCAACCGCCTTGGCCTCTCCGTAGAAGAAGCCGTATCGGTGAACCAAATACACCACCGTGCCCAGGACGGCGAGCAGGGAAATGATGGACGCCAGGCTCCACAGGAGCGCCTCGGTGGAGGCGGTGTTGCCCATGGAACGATCGGCGGGCCAGTTGTTCGTGTACGTGTAGCTCAGCCCAGGTCGTGGGGTGCCGGCCGCCCAGGCCGTCCAGAAGAAGAAGTCGGCGATATCCTTGCGTTCCTGGGCGGTGGGCACCGTGTTCGGAAGGAAGCCGTACCGGTTGTCGCCCTGCGCGAACTCCTTCTCCCAGTACGCGCGGACGCGCTCCAGCGCATAGACCTGAGCGGGGGTGAGCTCCAAGGTCTTGGCGCTCTCGTTGTAGCGGTTGGTCCGCATCTCGCTGATAACGGCCGCATCCGCCTCTCTCTTCTTTGCGTCAGGCAATCCCGCGTACGCGCCGGACTGCGGCTGCCCGCCCCCGGCCACGAAGTCGCGCATGTGCTCGCCGACCATGTGGAGGGTGTGCGCCGCGAAATCCATCCCGCGGAGCGAGCCGTGGCCCCAAACGCTGCCATGATCCATCAGGCCGTAACGTTGGTACGTATCCTGGCCGCGCATGATGGTGGCCTGATCGGTCACCGCCGCCTGGCCACTGACCACCTTGGCGGGGACAGGGGGCACCTTGTCCACGGCGAAGTAGCCCCCCACGAGCAGAATAGCCATGCTGATGAAGAAGGTGACGATGGCTCCGTTCCGAAGTCCTCGGATTCCCATGGGCGTCTCTCCTCTGCGAGGGTGGTCTATAGGGACCCGAACGCACTCCACGGCCTGGAGCGCGCCGTCACGAGCTGGTCTCGGTCTCCACGAGCCTCGCGCTGCATCCCCGACTCACGCCGCGTGCGGCATCCGTTTCGGACACAGCATGTCGGAAAATCGTCCGGCTAAGGCAATCGCATGTGTGTATCCGATTTCAGAAACGACCTGAACGTGCGCCGCGCGCATCGCCTGAAAGTCACCCTACTGATCCATGGGTGGGGAGTTCGGCACAAACTGCGTAGCCAGATCGGCCACGGTCGTCGCTTTGAGGAACTGAAAATAGGCGTCGCGGGCCTTCGCCCAGCGCACGTGAAGCAAACAGGGGGAATCGTCCGAACAGGTGGTGCGACCCAGAAAGCACCCAGTCCAGCGGTCGACCCGAGCGATCGGCTCCATGACGTCCAGCAGAGTGATAGTCGCCGGGTCCCGCGCCAGCCGAAAGCCGCCGCCTTTGCCCTTATGCGACTCAACCAATCCCTCGTGGCTCAACGCCTTCAAGAGCTTCCCGAGGTAGTTGCGAGGGGCGCCGATAGCGCTGGCGATGTCGCCGGCCCCTGCGTAGTCGCCGTTGGAAACCTGAGCCAGGGCGGCGAGCGCTCGCAGGGCGTGGATACTGGTCTTCGAGATCATGCTCTCACCTCTAAACAGCACCTTCATATGCGATTCTGGCAGTCGGAGTCAAGAGACTTGTGCAAGAGCGTCCGGGAGCCGAGACCTGTTCGAAGGGGCGGCGCTGCGCCATCTCATCTTCTACAGCCAGCCATTGCACGCGCTTGACAGGTTTTTCGATGTGCGCGATGCTTCGGCGGCTTGAGGACCCATTTCGCCGCCGTTCCGGAGGGCCCAGACGGGAAGAGGGGACCATTCCATGATGCGGACGTCGCTGACGATTTCTGGAGAGGGGAAACGTCGCAGCCGTAGCCTGCCGCTCTTTCGCGTCCACACGCTGGTGATCGGCAGCGGGGCCGCGGGTCTGAACGCCGCGGTCCAGCTTCGGCGCCAAGGGGTCGAGGATCTCCTGATCCTGACCGAGGGGCTGGACAAGGGAACGTCGATCAATACGGGGAGCGACAAGCAGACCTACTACAAGCTAGCCATGTGCGGAGACGACGCCGACTCGCCGCAGGCCATGGCGGAGACCTACTTCTCGGGCGGAAGCATGCACGGCGACCTGGCGCTGGTCGAGGCCAGCCTATCGGCGCGCGCGTTCCTCCATCTGGTCACCCTCGGCGTTCCGTTCCCTACGGACGCCTACGGGCAGTTCGTGGGCTACAAGACCGATCATGATCCGCGCCAGCGGGCCACTTCCATCGGCCCCTACACGTCCCGCGAGATGTGCCGCGCCTTGATCCACGAGGTGGGGCGCCTCAACATCCCCGTGCGAGAAGGGCGGCTTGCCATCGCGCTCCTCGCGCTGGACGAGGGCGATGCGCGTCGGGCCGCGGGGGCCCTGGCGCTCGATGCCCGTGGGCGCCTGGAGGCGTACGAGGCCGAGAACGTCGTGTACGCGACAGGTGGCCCCGGCGGACTGTACCGGACCAGCGTATATCCCGAGGTGCATTCCGGCGGGATCGGCGTCGCGCTCTTGGCGGGCGCCAAGGCCCAAAACCTTCCGGAATCTCAGTACGGGCTCGCGTCCATCGGGTTCCGCTGGAATGTCTCCGGCACCTACATGCAGGTCGTTCCGCGCTTCGTCAGCACCGCGGCCGACGGCAAGAGCGCTTCCCGGGAGTTTCTCGGAGCCTACTTTTCCACACCAGGCGAGATGCACTCCATGGTCTTCCTGAAGGGTTACCAGTGGCCTTTCGACACTCGGAAGATCGTCGGCGGATCGTCCCTCATCGACATTCTGGTCTACATCGAGACCGTGATGAACGGCCGGCGCGTCTTCCTGGACTACCGCCAGAATCCCGCTGGCTTCACTTTTCCGGGGCTGAGCCAGGAGGCGCTCGCCTATCTCACGAAGTCGAAGGCCTTGCAGGAGACGCCCCTCGCGCGCCTGCGGACGATGAATCCCACGGCCATCGAGTTGTACCGAGCCCACGGCATCGATCTGGCCAGACAGCCGCTGGAAATCGCCGTCTGCGCCCAGCACAACAACGGCGGGCTCGCGGCAAATCACTGGTGGGAGTCGGTGAACCTTCGCCACCTGTTCCCGGTGGGCGAGGTGAATGGGTCCCACGGCGTCTACAGGCCGGGCGGATCCGCTCTGAACTCCGGTCAGGTTGGGGGGTTCCGCGCCGCGGAGTTCATTGCCCGGCGTTATGGCGATCGCACGCTGGACCGCCGCCGCTTCGGGCGCGCCGCGGAGGTTGCGGCCCGAGAGGCCTGGGAGTGGACCGCGCAGTGCCGGCACGGCCGTCCGTGGCGGGAGGAGCGTGAGGAACTGCAGTGCCGCATGACCCGCGCCGGGGCCCACATCCGCAGTCCGAAGGAACTGGACGGCGCAGTGACCGAAGCCCGGGCGCAATGGCAACGCCTTAAGTCGCAGGGGTGCTTGGCGACGGGGCCGGAGCTTCGCGAGGTCTGGAACACCCGACAGCTCTGTTTCGCCCACCTCGTGTACCTGGAAGCGGTCCGGTTCGCCGTGGAGAGCGGCGCAGGCAGCCGCGGCTCCTCGATGGTGCTGGATCCGGCTGGGACGCGAGCCCACGATCGCCTTGACCCGGCGTGGAGCTTCGCGCCGCCGCATCCCGACTTCCGAGAGAAAGTCCTGGAAACCGCGGCGGCGCCGGACGGGACGGTCAGCAACCACTGGGTGCCTCGTCGGCCGCTGCCGAAGACCGACGCGTGGTTCGAGACCGCCTGGGCGGTGTTTCGGAATGGCGAGATCTATCGGTAGCGCGCCCGATCACCGGGCCGAAAATTTATATTTTTATGGACGTCCCCTAGCTTCCAGTTTCTGGTACCCAAGGAGGGCAGGGTCGGGCAGGATTTCAAAGTATTCAGCACGTTGCTGGAAAACTCGTTTTTGCCCGGACTGCTCAAAAAGGTCCAGATACAAGGCGCCGTCACCCATCCTTTCGGATGGGTACCCGCCGAGGCGCGAGCCGTACTCAGCCCGTACGTCGCAGCGCCGCGGGAGCACGGGGGTACCCACCGTAGGTGGGTCACCGTAGATGGGCCTTTTTCAGCAGTCCGTTACGCGTAAACGAATTCGATCGGCATGTCCACGTTGCCCTGAAGCGTCCGGTGGACCGGGCACGTGTGCGCGGCTTTCTCCAGCTTGGCCCGCTGCTGCTCGGTCAACCCTTGAGGCATCACGATCCGTGTGACGAGCCTGGCGATCCGCCGCGGGGGGTCGGCTGACATCTCCTTCTGGACGGCGATCCGCAGGCCGCCGAGATTGATCTTCTCGCGCTCTGCGACGATTCCCATGATCGTGGAGATGCACGTGCCCAGCGCTGTGGCGACGAGGTCGGTGGGGGAAAAGCTCTCGCCCTTTCCGTGATTGTCCACCGGCGCGTCGGTCACGAGCTTTGTCCCGCTCGGCCCGTGTACGGCCTCGCACCGAAGCCCACCCTGATATGAGACGTCGATCCGAACCATGTGGTCCCTCCCAGGGCATCGCGCGCATGGTGTCCGGGGAAAACCCCTCCGCCTGGCGCAGCCCGCTCGATACGATAAGCCGTTGTCAAAGAATAAGTTGACCGGAGAAATTCCTAAACGGCATAAGGAGCCGTAACGAAATTACAGGAAATGGACCACGCTATTTCGTAACGGCTCCTAAAGGATAGTGTCCGGGACGCTCCGCCTCGATTCGTTCGGGAGGGAGTGTACGCGCTAAACGCCATTCTCCGCAAGCGGCGCACCGCAGTGTTCCGGTCTTCCGATCAATGCGGGGGTACCGCTTTGTCGCATTGCGAAGGCCGTCTATAATGCGCCCCGCACCGTCGAGATTCCGGTTGTCCGGCGGCTCGGCACGCCAAGCAGGCCCCGAGCGCGGACTCTTCCGCTGCCGCGCGAGATGGAGTGGGCGCGGTGCAGCCACAAATACGAAGGGACTATCCATGATC